>Ga0137393_10001536_pt1 | contig 14622 bp, 13 predicted proteins | sample 15con2h34BmetaG_FD_101396 | JGI IMG/M metagenome (GOLD analysis project Ga0137393, IMG submission 101396) | Vadose zone soil microbial communities from Angelo Coast Range Reserve, California, USA - 15con2h3.4B metaG | ecosystem: Environmental > Terrestrial > Soil > Vadose zone > Saprolite...
AGGTCGGGGAGAGGGTGTCGTCGGCGAAGTCAATGTCCTTGAAGTTCGTGCGCATGGTGAGCTGGAAGTCGCGAGCTTGAGCGACTCCATCGGCTAGTTTGTACCGCCAGCTGCTTAGACCTTGTGAACGATATGCGACGTGCAACTCTGCGACTTGACTTGGTCCGACTGTGGCCTGACCTACTGTCCCCTGATCGTCGGTGGTTAGCGACATCTGCTGACCGTTCATGACCAGCGTGAGGCCGTCGTACACAGCTTTTTGAGCGGGGAATGGCAGTCGGAAGGCGACCGTCTGCTGCTCTCCAGAGTCATTGCGGAACTTGTAGTCGCCGGCGTAATCCACCACATAAGTGCTGTACCAGAGTAGGCCCTTCTGACGGTAGTTGAGCGACATGTTTGCCTGGATACGACTCGCGTCGACCGGGAGATTGATATACCGTTTGACGTTTTCGTTTCGAATCGTGACCTTGCCGTTTTCCTGGCTGGTGGTCGGGACGATTTCGTTCTTACAGTAAGTCGCCGTGGGTGGCGCCTGTTCCTGGGACGTCCCCCAGGTGGAACCGACTCGCCCTTGTAGTTGCTCGTCGCTATCGTGGGTGCGGTACATGACGGTCGTGGCGAGGATCATCCACGCGACGGAAGTGCAGATAAAAATGAATGCAATCGCGGCAATTCGTTTGATCAAGGAATTCTCTCCTGCGAGTTTGCGAGTTAATGTTGGTTATTGCCCAGCAAGATGGTCTCCCGCGCGCTCAGATTGACAAGACAGGAGTTGTAGGAGTCGAAGTGAATGGGACGTGTCAACAGCGACACACCTGTGTCAGAGCACACACGGTTCACAGGCCGTATCTGGCTGGATCAGTGCAACGAGGATGTTAGAGCAATTGGCGTGCCTGCACAGACCCGCGCTGCGGGTCATTAGAGTCTGCGCCTACTCCGCCGATGCCTTCTCGACCTTGCTGGCCACTTTGACCCCGCCCAGCCCATTCACGTAGCGTGAGATTCCGCGGTAGAGCGATTCCGCAATTCGCTGCCGGTAGTCGGGGGACTTGAGGCGCTTTTCGTCTCCAGGATTACTGATGAAGGAAATTTCGGCCAGGATCGACGGCATGTTGGCTCCGATCAGGACAACGAATGGGGCTTTCTTCACGCCGCGGTCGCGGACTCCGGAAGTCTTGCCGGCTAGCCCGCTGTGCAGGGACTGCTGCACGTCGGAGGCGAACTCGCGCGACTCTTCTATTTTCTCTTTCAAGGCGATTTTCTTTACCAGGTCCTGCAGCTCGTGAATGTCCTTGTCGGAGGCGGCGTTTTCGCGTGCGGCAACTTCCAGGGCCTCGGGTGAGGAGGTGAAATTCAGGTAGTAGGTTTCGACGCCGCGCGCATCGGGATCGTGGCTGGAATTGGCGTGAACGGATACGAACAGATCGGCCTGCTCCTGGTTGGCGATGGAGGTGCGAGTCTCAAGCGGGATGAACCTGTCATCGCGCCGGGTGAATACAACTTCCGCGCCGAGCCGGGCTTCGAGCAGTTTGCCGAGACGCCGGCTTACGTCGAGTACCAGGTCTTTCTCCAGCAAACCGTTTGGTCCGATGGTGCCGGTATCGTGACCGCCGTGGCCAGGATCAACAACGATCTTGCCAATTTTTAATCCGAGCGCGCGGATCAGGGAGCGGTCACCACTCGACGTGGGCTGGGCTTCGCGCATGGATCTGGCTGAGGTGGCGCGGCCTCTCAGTGCGTTGCTCGCGGAGTCTGACTTCGCAGATTTTACGTTTGCCTTCGACGCAACGGGATCTCCGCTATCGGCGGAGTCATCATCATCAGCTTCCACAATGACTTTCTTGGGCAAGCTTGCACCAGCAGATGACGAGGGTTTCATGGTGGATACTTCTACCGCTGGAATGACTTTGGGTGCGGCGGCATTATCAATCGGAGCGCAGGGCGGCGCGCCAACGGTTGCCCGGGCGGGAACGCCCGTGTCTCCGCGATACGAGGTTTTGGAATCACGGGCGTCCCCGCCCGGGCAGCCGGCACTCCGAGCCTGATCAGAATTTTCGTTGCGAATATCATTGTGAATATCAATGACGAGCCGGGGCGGATTCAGCAGCAAAGACGCGTTGTAGCTGGCACGGTCAGCCGTTTCGATCACGATCCGCGCCCGCCCAGGTTTGTACTGCGCCACGCGGACCCTCTTCACCAGTCCGTCATCCACGTCGAAACTCTTGCCAATCAGCTCCGAGGACAGCCGGGTGTTCTTGAGATCGAAGAAAATCCGGTCAGGATGACCAATGCGCTGCGCCTCGAACTGGACGTCCTCCTCCATATCCACGGTGACGCGAGTGTAGTCCGGGGTTGACCAGTACCGCACCGCGTTTACTCGGACCACTTTTTCGCCACTGTCGTCGTTGGTAGCGGGCGGTCCAGCGCTGTCGTGTGAACTTTGATTCTTCTCCGTCGTTGAATCTGGCTTGGAGCTCGCTTTCTCCCTTACAACACTTTTTGAGGACGCCGGCTCCACGCGCGAGCCTAGCTCGGCGCGAGCCTGCTCGGCCGATTGGCTGTGCGGATAGCGGCGGAGCAATTCTTCCAGGGCCTCGCGGCCATCAGGATCATCTCCCAGATCGCTCTTGTAGATTTTTCCGATCGCAAGCAACGCCGCAATGCGATGTTTGCTGCCGGGATATTCTCTGCGCAGGAATTTGTATTCGCGGAGAGCCGAATTGAGCGCGTTGTCATCCTGGAAGCGCCGGCCCATTTCGGCAGTGATCTCGGCCACAGCGAACGCGCTGTCGTCAGCTTTAGAGGAAGTCGGAGCTTCCAAAACCACTCGACGGTAAGCAGTAATTACGGTTTCGTACTCGCGACGGGTGCGCGATTGCTCGGCGCGTCCTTCCAGGGTTTCGCGTTGCGATTCGGCTTTGTCGAACTGGGTCTCGGCCCACGATTCCGAGCGATGGACGCGCGCCTGTACGTAGCCCGCCGTCAGCAGGATGCACAGCACTGCAGCACCGATCGGGTTACAACCAAAGCGTTTCAAATCGCGACCCTGAGAGACTTCTGTTTCCGCGGTATTGAGATGCCCTAATCTGTGTTGCTGATGTAAAGCACGCCCCGCGCGTCCCGTTGCACCTTGACCGGCTCCCGTGAAGCGCCCCCGAAATAGTTGCTACCAAGGTTCCCGCCGTAAAGGCTGGTAATGCGCCGAACGTAATTTCGCGTCTCGGCATATCGCGGGATCCCCGAACTACGGGCCACGGCGCCACTTCCGGCGTTATAAGCCGCCAAGCTCAACTGCACGTCGCCGCCGTAGCTCTCCAGCAAGCGCTTCAAGTGCCGCACCCCGGCGTCAACGTTCTCTTCAGGGTTGAAGGGATTGCTCACATTCAACTGACGCGCGGTCTGCGGCATGAGCTGCATCAATCCCATGGCGCCCTTGCGGGAAACGGCGTTGGGATTGAAGTTGGACTCCACCTTTACCAGCGCCCGGACCAGGTTCGGATCCACGTTGTGGCGGGAGGCCGCCTTGTCAATCGCAGCGTCAACGTCCTTTTGCGTAAACCCACTGCGGGAAGGAGAGTTTTGCTCGGCGGACGGTTTTCCCAAATACTCGTCCACTTCCGCAGCGGCCGACTTTGCGGCTTGAACGTTGGCGTGCGGGACGGCCTTCCAGCGGCGCTCGGTCGTGCTCCAGAAAACCAGGTGGCTTTGCTGCGAACGGAACGTTTGCCTGGGGGCCGAAGCCACAACGTCGTTCACGTACACCTTGTGGCCGGTCTCGTCGGTGGTGGGGGTAATCGGGGCGTTCGTACCCGCCTGCACGCATGGCGTGGCAGAAAGGAGGGTCGCGATAGCAGTGGTTGCCATCAGGGCGAGTTGCAGACGTCTGCGCATACCGGGTTAGTGCTTTCGTACAGAGGCAAGAAACACCTCTGCGCCTACCTTCCCGGAACCTGACGGAGAATTCCTACCAGAGTGATCCGATTATAGGCTGGGCAGGCCGGGGGGACAATCACCCAAAGGGGAATAGAACCACGGTGGTAATATATCCAACTTATTGATTATTAACAACTTAATTCATTGGCAATCATCGCAGGTCCGGCCCCTGAGGCGCTGTATCCCTTCGTTAGCGACGATTGGAGCCATAACCAAAGCCGCGACTGGGTCAGCCCACCAGAGCCGAAATAGGGCGTTCAGAAGCAAACCGATCAACAGGATGGCCGAAAGATAGGCGCAAAATTCGGCTTGTTTCGCGTCCGCATTCATGGCACTGCTACCCAGCGCGTTGCCGACTTTCCTCTTAGCCCGCGACAGCAAAGGCATGACGACAAGCGATAGACAGGCCAGAGCCACCCCTGGCAGGCTGCGTTCCGGTGCGTGTTTTCGGACGAGATCGCTCAACGACTCAAAGCCAATGTAAGCCGCCAACCCGACGAAGCAGAGGCCAACGATTCTGAGCGCTCGCTTCTCGTTGGTTTCGCGCCTCTGCACGTCGGCGTCAGCCGACATGCGCCAGAGCAGCGCGGCTCCGGAGGTCACTTCGATGAAGCTATCAACTCCGAAACCGATGAGAGCAATGCTGCCAGCCATCCATCCGGCAACTAGAGCAACTACTCCCTCAAGGCTATTCCAAACGATCGTGAAGTATTCGAGCCTTGAACCCCGTCGCGCCATTGCGGCGCGATTCAGGGATGCGGTTCTGTCCATTTTCATAGGCTACACCGCAAGAGCGTTGAAGCCGGGGGGTCAATGTTGTATGGAGGTAAGCGAATTTCGTGCAATCTCGTTGTCGCCTGCCATTCACAAACCGAATCCATCCGATTCGTGTTTCCTCGCCTGCTCTTGCATCCGCTCACGGACTGGCCTTTTGTTTTCATCGGGCAGAAACATTGTTTATCGCCTCCATAGATTTCTTTTTTCAAAGTTTCGCTAATCGCACTGAAAAAAACAATCAATTGGACACCCCCTGGAGAACGCAATAACTTGCAATCACTTCGCGGGCACGAGTCCATGTTGACCGCAAGCCTGCACGGGAGGAAAACGAGCATTTATCATGAACAAAACTTCACGACTAAGCCTTGTGCTTGCCGCAGCATTAATCGCCTCGATGTTTGGGGCAACCGCCACCAGCGTGGCGCAAACTTCCCCCACTACTGCGCCCGACACCTCGACTCCGGCAGCACCGGCCGCACCGCCCGCAGCCGCACCGGCACCTTTGCCCATGCCGTCGATGGCAGGGCCGCTGGCAACGGCGGTTCCTCATGAGATCTCAGTGGGCAGCGAGACGTCTGGAAAACTGGAGGTCACAGGCATTCTGAGCGGCATGGCTTGGAGCGAAGGAAATCACATCGCGGGCGATCCGTCTTCGCACTGGGACGTCAGTAATGCGCAGATCTTTATCCAAAAGACCACCGGCTGGTGGCAATTCTACCTCCAAGGCGGCGCCTACAACCTGCCAGCTTTGGGCACGCCCTTTCTTTCGACCGGCGACACGGTAAAAAACATCTACGGCCCGTTCCCGCAAGGCTATCTGAAGCTGGTTAAAGGCAATTTCAACGTAGAAGTAGGTGCGTTGCCAACCCTGATCGGGGCAGAGTATACGTTCAGCTTCGAAAACATGAACATTGAGCGGGGCATCCTCTGGAATCAGGAAAATGCAGTTAACCGAGGCATACAACTCAATTATACCCACAAGAAGCTGACCACAGCATTCAGCTGGAACGATGGTTTTTATTCCAACCGTTACTCATGGTTGTCGGGGTCGTTGACTTACGCCTTCAATGCCGCGAACAGCTTGGCATTCGTAGGCATGGGCAATGCAGGAGCCTACGCGAAGAACACGCTTGCGACCCCTCTATACCTAAATAATTCACAGATCTACAACGTCCTGTACACGTACAGCAAAGGGGCATGGGTGATCAACCCGTACTTTCAGTACACCGACGTGAAACAGAATGCGAGCATCGGAATTCTTGCGGGCGCGCACACCAACGGTGGCGCTCTTTTGGTCACGCGCATTTTCAAACACGGAGTATCGTTGGCCGCCCGTCCGGAATACCTTAAGTCGAGTGGAAATGTCTTAGACCCCAACGCCATCAACTTGTTGTATGGTCCGGGCAGCGGCGCGTTCGCATTCACTGTCACCCCGACCTATGTCAAGGGCGCTTTCTTCATGCGGGGAGACTTCTCAATCGTTCACGCGACTAGCTCCACGCCGCGCTTAGTTTTTGGCAGCTCCGGGCTCAATACTAACCAACCGCGCGGCGTCCTTGAAGCAGGCTTCATGTTTTGAAGGGTCTAGACGGACACGGAACGGCGCATGAAGTTTCGTGGCGCAGTTGCTGTAGATCGAGATGCGGACTGGTTTGGAGCGCGCAACCTCCTGCCATGACCACGATGGTTTTCAAGCCAGTCCGCGCCAGATCCTGAGAGGAGCATCCACGTTGATGCAGCCCAACTTCACTCCGCGATTGGTTCAGCAAGACCCAAAGGAAAAAATTATCGGTAAGAGATTCTGTAAACCCTAAGGAGAAAACCAAATGGCCGACGATGCTGTCGAGATGAAACCGACGTTAGGTTTAACCGGGTTGACAATGAACGCCATGGCGCTCATTGCTCCCGGCGCGTTTCTTTGGCTTACTTTTGCCGGACAGGCTGCCGCTGGCGCAACCGCTCCAGCAATGTGGATTGGCATCCTGTTCGCTACTGCCCTGTGTCTGGCTACGGCGGTCTGTTACGCCGAAATGGCCAAGTTGTACCCCGGCACCGGCAGTTCCTACTATTTCGCCGAACAGTCGTTTATCAATCACCAATCGGCCTGGCCCTATGCCCGGCTTGCCAAGTTCATCGTCGGTTGGGGATCCCACCTCTACTACTGGATCTACCCAGGCGTGATGGTGGGCGTGATCGGAGTCATCTCCGGCTATCTGGTCGGAACAATCTGGCCGAATTTCATGAGCGCTTCGAATCCAGGCCCCGCGTTCATGATGCTGGTCGCCGTCATCTTCTCCTTTGGCGTCGCCTACATCGCCTACAGAGGGGTCAATGGCTCGACCTCGGTGAACATCGCCATCAACGTGATCCAGATCAGCGCGCTGCTGGTGTTTTCGGTGGCGGCGCTTGGCTATCGCTCCAGCCATCCCGCGGGAAGCGCGGCCTTGCAGTTTGATCCGCAGACCAGCGCGACCTATAACTACGAGTTCGCGACCACGGCAACAGTGGCCAACGGAGTCTCGACCGACACCATCGTTCGTGACGCCAGCGGAGTTCCCCAGCCCAAGCTTGACTCGGCGGGCAAACCGGTGCCGTTCCACATCGACTATCCGGAAAAGGACTCGACTGGCGCTTTCGTTTCGCATCCCAATGCCAAGTCCGTGATCCGGATGCACAACTTCGGCTTCATGTTTGTGCAAGCCACGATCGCGATCCTGATCTTGGTTGGATTCGAATCGGTCACCGCGATGGGAGGCGAGGCCAAGAATGCCAAGCGCGACGTACCCATCGCAGTGATCACCTCACTGTTGGTTCAGGGCTGCTTCTGTTACTTGTTTGAGTATTTTGCAGCCAACTACGTCCTTAACAGCGGCTACACCATGTCAAATGCGGCCGGCTCGGCGGCGCCCATTGGGGACCTTATGGTCCTGGTCGGCGATGCCCTGTTCGGCACCGGCCACGGGCGAATCTTCATGTTGGCCGAGGCTGCGACCGTGTTCCTGGCGTTAATCGGAACCACGCTCTCCTGTATCAACACTGGAGCGCGCGTCACCTATGCCATGGGCAAGGACAATGAATTGCCGGACTCGATGGGGGCGTTGCATTCGAGAAATCTCACTCCTCACAAGGCCATCTGGACCCTGGCAATTATTTCAGCCGTGGTGGGATGCCTCACCGTCGTGATGTTTTTCGGTGACGGGGCCGCTCCTCAGGATGCATCCATAGCGGCACTGCCGCACGGCTTCTGGTCAAGTTTCGGATACTTGACGCATGACAAGATGGCCGCTCTGCCGAACTCTTTCCTGACCATGACCCTGGCCTCGAACTTCGGCACTTTCCTGCTCTACATGTTGAGTTGCGTAACTTGCATCGTCTGCTTCCACGGGCATCCGCAGTTCAAATTCGTACGTCATCTCCTGATCCCGGTTTTTGGCCTGCTGGCGAACTTGGCCTGCATGGCCTTCTACCTGGTCGGACCATTTATGGGATATGGCACGAAGATGGAACCGCTGATCGCGCTGGGATTTGCGCTGGTCTGGGCGATCTACGGTGGGATCTACTTCCTGCGCGCGAGCAAGCAGACCGGTCGCTCAACGCTGGTCCAGAGCAAGTTGGGGGCAGCGTAAGGACAAGCAGCGTAGGAACAACTTGACAGGGGGCGGAGCAGGGGTCACTCCGCCCCATTTGGATCGCAAACATGCTACAAAGTCATCGAGGGGTGTCGTTCAACGCCGCCAGGAGTAATTCTGGCGGCCAACTCTTTTCTGGAACCTCCATGCTCGAGCTTGAGTTCGCACAGCTTTCTGACCCGGGGAAGGTTCGCGGACACAATGAGGACTTCATCGGCTACGCCGAGCCCAGCACGCCGGAGCAGGCGCGCAGTCACGGCTGGCTCTTCGTGCTGGCGGACGGCTTAGGCGGGCATGATCGCGGCGAAGTCGCGTCGCAATTGGCGGTGGATACTCTGGTTTCGAGTTTTTACGCGAGTCCGGCCGGGGAAGCTGCGCGCGGTTCGCTGCAAAAACTAGTGCAGTCGGCAAATACGAAAATTTGTGATTACGGGACCGCCTCCGGACCTGGCGGCAGTTCCATGGCCACCACCCTGGTGGCCTGCCTTTTACGCTACGACCGCGCCACCGTGGCCCACGTGGGCGATTCGCGCTGCTACCTGATTCGCCGTGGCCATGCGACTGTGCTCACAAATGATCACACGCTGGTGCATGAGCAGGTGCGGCTGGGGCTGCTCACTGAAGAAGAGGCGGCGGCTTCTGAGTCGCGCCATCAGCTCAGCCGTTCCGTTGGCAACAATCTGTTTGTGAACCCGGACATTGACGAGCACCAGCTTCTCGCGGGAGACGTTCTGCTGCTGTCGAGCGATGGCCTGCATGGATCGGTCACGCCTAAAGAGATTGCGACGGTGATTACACGATTCCCTGATCTTCAGGAAGCCGCGCGGACACTGGTCTCGCTGGCCTGCGAAAAAGATGGCGGCGACAACATCAGCGTCCAGCTTATCCGCATCAAGGGAGTCGAGCGCGTGGGCATGTATCGCGGGAGGCCCTATAAACTCCGCTGAATTCTCCTGCCATTCCCTTCCACCAAATTTTACGGACTCTTTACGCAGCATCTGGCATGATGGAGTGGTGCGTGCTCCCTTAACCATCTCCCATCCATGACCTCCCTCCGCGCCGGCGACAAACTCGACCATTATCTGATTGAAAACCTGGTGGCCCGCAGCGGCATGGCATCTATCTACCGCGCTACGGATGAACGCACCGGCGAGCCGGTCGCGATCAAGATTCCGCATCCGGAAATGGAGGCAGACCCAGTTTTTTACGACCGCTTTCGCCGCGAACAGGAAATTGGCCAGAAGCTGGATCACCCCGGCGTAATGAAAGTGTTTCCCAACCATGATCACAGCCAGTTTTATATGGCCATGGAGTGGGTGGACGGGCGGCGGCTGCGGCAGATCATGAACGAGCAGAAGAAATTCCCGCCCGAGCGTGCGGTCAAGATCGCTCTCCAGATTGCGGCCGCGCTCGACTACATCCACGGTCACGGAGTCGTCCACCGCGATTTGAAACCGGAAAACATAATGGTGGACGCGAACGACCACATCAAGCTGATTGATTTTGGCATCGCAGCCAACGTGGGCTCGCGCCGGCTCACCTTCGCCAAGTTCTCGGCCACCATGGGAACACCGGACTACATTTCTCCTGAGCAGGTGAAGGGCAAGCGTGGGGACGCCCGCAGCGACATCTACGCCCTGGGCGTCATGCTTTACGAAATGCTGACCGGCAAAGTGCCTTTCACCGGACCCAACGCTTTCGTGATCATGAATGACCGCCTGCTGAATAATCCCATTCCGCCGCGTGAAATCGATCCCGGCATTTCTCCGCAATTGCAGGAAATCATGTATCGCGCTATGGAACGCGATCCCAATAAGCGTTACCCGTCGGCCCGGGAGTTCGCGCTCGATCTCGAACACCAGGAGCATGTAGGAGTCGCCGATCGCGAGGAACTCACCAACTGGAAAGTGCGTAGGCAGCCCAGGACACGCCAGATCCTGTTTTACGTCGCCATGGCGCTGATTCCCATCGTGGTTTTCGGTTTGCTGCTGTGGGTGGCCCGGCACTGACCATCTCGAAATCCCTGCGCAGGAAATAGTCCTGGCAGGTTGATACTACCTCTGAATAAATTCCTCCGTGTGCGTCACAAATTCTGGATAGGCATCGGCGCCCAGCTCGTGCAAATCCATGCCTTGGCCCTCACCGTCCACTGCCACCCGCTGCGGGAAAAAGCGGTTTAAGAGCCAGTTCAGTCCATAGGTCGTGGGCAGGACAAAGCCGATCAAGGTCGCGATTCCTACGATTTGTGCGAGGAGTTGGCCGGCACTTCCGCGGGGTAGCCGGGCGAAGAGGCCAACCGCGAATATCCCCCAAACGCCGCCCAGTGCATGTACGGAAATCGCGCCTCCAGGATCATCCACCTTCAACTCGAATTCCAGCCACTCGATGGCGAAGATAACCAACGCACCGGCGACGATCCCCACAATAATTGCCGCCGCGGGTTTGATGAAAGCGCATCCCGCGCTGCTGGCGACCAACCCTCCTATCCATCCATTGGCGGTGAGGGAAGCGTCGGGTTTACCGAACCGCAAGCGGGTGATGATGGCCGCCGTCAACCCCGCCGACGCCGCAGCTAAAACGGTATTGACCGCTGTCAGGACAACGCGCTCCACTCCAACGCCTGCGAAAAGTAGAGCTCCGGCGGAATTTAGTCCCAGCCACCCCACTAACCCCAGCAGGCACCCGAATAGCACGAAGACGGCATTGTGCGCTGGGATTGCAGCCGGCATGCCATTGGCCGGGTATTTGCCCCGGCGGGGGCCGACGATCCATGCAATGGACAGGGCTGTTAGGCCTCCCACGCCTTGAATTGTGCTTGAGCCCCCCACATCCACAAATCCGCTGCCCAGCCCGTAACTCGTGCCCAGCTGTGCCAGCCATCCTCCTCCCCAAACCCAATGCGCGAACAGAGGATAAGTCCAGCCTGCGAGCAGCGCGGTGGAGGCGCAGCTTGCACCCAGGCGCCAGCGATCTGCACCCGCGCCCAAGGGGATCAACCCTGCTAATCCAACGCTGAACAATTGCAGTAGCACCGCTAACGAGGCAGGAGAACCATCGAATTGCAACCCACGCATGAAAAATGGTTCCGCGGCAAGCCAGTTCCACCCTGCATGACCGATGGCGAGAAAATGCGCCGGGCGCCCCACGAACCCCTGCCACGAGAACCCGCACACGAAGTACACCACCGCAGCGGTCGCAATCACCATGAGCGAAGCCATCATGGAGTGCGCTGCGCTGCGCGAACGCCCCAGTCCAGTGTTGATGAGCGAGAGCCCAGCACCGGCGAGGGGAACGAGCAGGATCAAGACGAGGCAAAGCACGGTCAACGTTTCCGAAAACGCAGGAACAGGCAGAGAAGTCACCCTCTATCCCCCTGCGCCGGCAGATGGGAGCGGGCGACCAGAACCACCCCCAGCGCCTCTACCCCAACGCCGGCCAGCACAAAGCCGGTGCGCGGCAGAGCCGACGCCAGCAGCGCCACTGCAGCGAGAACCAGCCCGCCTCCCGCCAGCAGCAACAAGAAACCCGCGAGCTTCATGGAAGGAACTCCTGCTGGCTCGAGTAAACCGACTCGGCCTTCGCCTGTAGAATCAAGTATCACAATACAAAAGTCCTGTTTCTGCAATAGAGAATTTATGCTGGGACTGATTCGAGTCTGAACCTAAGATGTTGACGCCGGAAAAACTACCGCACTCTGATGAGGACAATCAATCATGACTAAACTCGAAGCGATCATCCAACCCTCCAAATTTGAGTCGGTCAAAGAAGTTCTCATGGAGCTCGGGGTCCAGGGCATGACCATACTTGAAGTGCGTGGCCATGGACGCCAAAAAGGTCATACGGAAGTTTATCGCGGCCGCGAATACAGCGTGGACCTGCTGCCCAAGATCAAGATCGAATTGGTACTTCCCGACGAACTTGTGGAGGCCGCGGTCGAAGCTATCATCAAGACTGCCTCCAGCGGCAAGATTGGTGATGGCAAGATTTTTCTATCTAAGATCGATGAGGCGATTCGGATCCGTAACCAGGAGCGCGGGGCCGCCGCCATCTAACTGCGGCCCTCGCCTCTCTCTGCCTCTGCGTCTCTGTGGTGAAAAAGAACTCTGCTAGAATCCGCGCATGCCCGATTCCAGTAAGTCCCGTGCCAGGAAAATCAAGCTTCTGCTTTTCGATGTGGACGGGGTGCTCACCGACGGCAAGCTGTTTTTCGTGCCGGCGACTCCGGGGGGCATTAAGGAGCACGCGGGCGGCCAGGGTGGAATCAATCTCACAAGCCAAGGATCAATCGAGGTTAAAGGGTTTCACGCGCACGATGGCACTGCTATTTCGCTGGCGCATTTGGCGGGAGTCAAGACTGGCCTGATCACCAAGCGGAGTTCAGAGACGGTGGCCCTGCGCGCGCGCGATCTCAAACTCGACCACATCCACCAGGGAATTCAGGACAAGCTGGGTGTCTTCCGCGAGATTCTTGCGCGGGAAGGACTCACACCAGCGGAAGCATGTTTCGTCGGCGACGATGTGATTGATCTGCCGGTAATGTGGAATTGCGGCCTCGCGATCGCGGTCGCCAACGCCCGCGATGAAGTGAAGAAAGACGCTCATTACGTCACCAAACATTGCGGTGGAGATGGCGCGCTGCGCGACGCGATCGAATTCATTTTGAAGTCCCAGAACAAGTGGAAACAAATCGTGACCAAATATATCGGGGAACGCAGCCCGGGCAGCCAATGATTCGTGTTCAAGCTAAAGCCTAGCAGCTAAGAGCTAGAGACTGTTTCTATGCACAAGACCGGCGAAAAAGTCGTCCGCATTGAAGCCCAGGCATTGCAAGACCTGGCTGACCGGATTGCGGGCGAGATGGCGGATGCTTTCAACCGCGGAGTTGAGATCCTGTACGCCTGCGGAGGACGCGTCGTAGTCACCGGCATGGGCAAGAGCGGACTGGTCGCGCGCAAGATCGCCGCCACGCTTAGTTCCACAGGGACACCGGCCTTGTTCATGCATCCCGTAGAGGCGCTGCACGGCGATCTGGGGATGCTGGCCCGCGGAGATGTGGTTATGGCCCTCTCCGCCAGCGGCGAGACGGAAGAAATTCTGCAACTGCTGGCGACAATCAAGCGCTTGCGGCTGCCGCTGATTGCGGTCACGTGCGATGAGAGTGTCAAGCCGGCCCCGAAAACAAGTTCCGCAGCTAAATCGTCCACCCTAGCCGCAGCCGCCGAAGTTTCCCTGAGCTGCGCGGTCGCGGAAGAGGCCTGTGCGTTGGGGCTGGCTCCGACGGCTTCGACCACGGCAATGCTGGCGCTGGGCGATGCGCTCGCCATGGCCCTCGCTGAGAAACGAGGTTTCAAAGAGGAGGACTTTGCCAGCCTGCATCCGGGAGGCAAACTGGGCAAACGGCTGGCCCGAGTTGAGACTTTAATGCATTCCGGCGACGCTCTTCCCCGAGTGACTCCGCTGACCAAAATGCCCGACGTGATTTACGAAATGTCGCGCAAGAAACTTGGTGTCACTGCAGTAGTCGAGGGCGGGAAGCTCGTGGGCATCATCAGCGACGGCGATCTGCGACGGCTTCTCGAACGCCGTGGCAAGGACGCGCTCGATCTGACCGCCGGTGAGTGCATGACCCCCCATCCGAAGACGATCTCCCCGCAGGAATTCGCCGCCACTGCTTTGGCCGTTATGGAAGAACGGAAAATCACCTCGCTTGCGGTTGTGGGCGGCGGGGGCAATCTGGAAGGCATTCTGCATCTGCACGATTTGTGGGGAACGGAATTGGTGTGACCACGGCGCGGCGCAATCGCGTTATGGTACAGGTGAAATCATCGCAAGGACTCCGAAAAACTTAGGGCGCCCTAGCGTCCAAGCAGGATCGTTTTGGGTAGCGGTACGCGGACGCTCGCGGGCGCTGGCGCTCACCGCGGTGTTCTTCCTGTTCGCCTCTGTCGGGTTGATGTCGTTGCAGATGAACCCGCGGCCATCATCGCCGGGACGAATTTTCCTTGCAGCGTTCATCTCTGGCACTTTCGCCATGGGCTATGCCGTACTCTTCGTTACCCGCCGAGTCCGGTACTTTCCATTGTTAGTGGCAGTGCAATTCCTGTTGGAATGGCTCCGCGCGAAGTACTTTCCCCCAAGCGCGACAGTGGGCGACCCGCAAATACTGGCGCATCAGATTTCGATTGTCGCCTTCTGCGCGACGATGGGCATCATCGCCGCCTACAGCCTGCTGGTCCACTTCTTTCACGTTGAAGGGCGGCGTTACTACCACGTCCACGCTGAA
>Ga0137393_10001538_pt1 | contig 14614 bp, 15 predicted proteins | sample 15con2h34BmetaG_FD_101396 | JGI IMG/M metagenome (GOLD analysis project Ga0137393, IMG submission 101396) | Vadose zone soil microbial communities from Angelo Coast Range Reserve, California, USA - 15con2h3.4B metaG | ecosystem: Environmental > Terrestrial > Soil > Vadose zone > Saprolite...
CGGATCGTCGTCCGTTACTCCGCTTTTTTTTTTAGCTCTTCCGGTTCGACCTGTTGGTGTGGCTGGGTTGAAAGGTTGAAACGGTCGTGCTGCGAAGTGGCCATGACATCAAGCGCTGAACCGAAGTCCGGTGCGGCGGAAGGCATCGGAAGCGGCTGTTCGAACGGCTCGGCTGCCGCCACGTCATCATTCTCCGTCGGCAACTCCTCGGAGAATCGTCCGTGGGTATTTCCCATGCGCACCTTGGCGGAATGGGTCAGCGGCGCCACGCGGACGCGCTTGCCATTGATGTAGGTGCCGTTGGCGCTGGTCAGATCGTGGACGACGAAGAAGCCGCGTTCGAAAATGATCTCGGCGTGATGCCGCGAGACCTTCGGATCGCGAAGAATGATGTCGTTGCCGGGGTCGCGTCCGACCGTGAACGGCCGGTGCGTCTGCAATCGATAACTCTTCTCTGTACCGTCGAGCCCGACGAAAAAGAGCTTGGCCATGGGTTGGCGGATTGTAGCTGATTGGCGGAGTGGGCTGTTTTTTGGGGGATGGGGTTGCTGGGTTGCTGGGTAACTGGGTCTCGGGGTTGCGGGGTCTCGCGGTCTCGCGGTATCTGGACTGACAGGCAGCGCGACAGGTTTTTCATTTGAGTGGGCCGGAGCCACTACAAGACCGCGAGACCCCGCAACCGCGAGACCGCGCAACCCAGCAACCCAGCAACCCAGCAACCTTCAACACCCCTCAATCTCCGCCACCAGTTGCTCAATCGTTACCGGCTTCACAAGCCAGCTATGAATGCGCGGATCGAGCTCCTCGGGTGCTGGTTGTCCGCTGATGACGACGACGGGCACGCTTCGGTTGCCGTTTTCGCTGAGTTTGCTGAGCACTTCGCCGCCGTCCATCAGCGGCATGAGCCAGTCCAGGAGGACGACATCGGGCTTCTCGGCGTGGATCCGTTCGACCGCCTCGGCGCCGTTCGCGGCAAGCTTTACCTCGAAGCCGTGCTGATTCAGGCCGATGGCGTACAGCCTGCGGACGTCAGAGTTGTCCTCTACGATCAAGACCTTTGCCCTGGGGACCATGCTCCGGCGCTTGCAGGTTTCATGCGCGGTCGCGTTGGGCGGTTGCAGGGTTGCTGAGTTGCTGGGTTGCTGTGGTCGTACTTTGCGGAGCACTCAGCAACCATGCAACTCAGCACCCCCCAGCAACCCCGAGACCACGCCACCGCGAGACCCCGCAACCCCGTACAATCCCTCCATGCGAGCCGGTTGGAACGAATACTTCATGGGCATCGCGCATCAGGCGGCTACGCGCTCGACCTGTCCGCGCAAACACGTAGGGGCTGTCATCGTGCGCGACCGTACGGTGCTGTCGACCGGGTACAACGGATCGCTGCGCGGACTGCCGCACTGCGAAGACTCCGGTTGTGTGATGGAGGACGGCCATTGCATTACGACCGTTCACGCCGAGGCCAACGCCATTCTGCAGGCGGCAAAGAACGGCGTGGCCATCGACGGCGGTGAGATGTACACGACCGCTTCGCCCTGCTGGAACTGTTTCAAACTGATCGCGAACTCCGGCATCCGCCGCATCTACTACAGCGAGTTCTATCGCGACGACCGCTCGACCGAGATCGCCAAGCAGATCGGCATCGAGCTGATTGAGATCGAGGGGACGGGGGTCGGGAGCCGGGAGTCGGGTGTCGGAGCGGTCTGATCGCGAGACTCGCCGCTTATGCTGATCCTTGCAGCCGACGTTTCCCTCCCAATCCTCTCCGTCGCATTGGTCCTCGATGATGCACTTCTCGGTGCAATTGCGATGGAGGGAAAGTCGTCGCGCAACGAAAAGCTTCTGCCGGCCATCGACTGGCTGTTGACCGAGGGAGCCATCGAACGCGCATCGATCGACCTGTTTGCCGCCACTCGGGGGCCGGGCTCATTCACCGGTGTCCGCATCGGTCTGGCGACGATGCAAGGTCTGGCCCTGGCCCTCGGCAAACCCGTCTGCGCGATGTCGACGCACGAGGCCATCGCTCCCGATTCGGGCCGCGTCGCCATTGTCGACGATGCCGGCCGCGGCGAGTCGTACGTTTCCCTCTTCGAGAACGGCCGCGAAGTCGTCGCTCCCCACTTGGCGAAGCGCGATGAGGTCGATTCGCTCGTCGCTGTCGTGCGCGTCGCCGAGGCCATGCAGCGTGAGAATGTGGCTCTGGCCTGCGCGCGGCGGGCCCGCGCAATCGTGGCGCGCGGCGATGGCGAGCGCTACCGCGACGTCACGCCGATCTACGTCCGCCTCGCCGAGGCCGAGGTGAAACTGCAGCAGCAGAAGCAAGGATGATGGACGGGTTCACCATCGAGCAGGCGGTCGCCGCCGACGTCCGCGCCGTCTACGCCCTCGAACAGCGCTGCTTTCCCTCGCCGTGGCGCAAAGAGTTTTTCGAGAGTGAGATCGCGAACGATGGCCGCTACAACCTCGTGGCCCGCCGCGACGGCGTCATCATCGGCTACCTCTTCGCCATGTGGTTCGCCGATGAGATGCACGTCAACAAGATTGCCGTTGATGCGAGCGCGCGCCGGCAGGGCATCGCCCTGGCGCTGATGCAACGCTGCACCGGCTTCGCCATCGAGCAGGGAGTGACGTCGATCTCCCTCGAGGTGCGCCAATCGAATGATGAGGCGCAGCAGTTCTACACGTTCCTCGGCTTCGAGGCCGAGTACATCAGAAAAGGGTATTACCCCGATGGCGAAGCGGCAGTGGTGATGATGAAGGAGATCTGATTTTTCAGGAGCACAGACAAGAGTGTCTGTGCCACATTGGAATCCGCCTGTGGCAATAGCACTGACTCTTGTCTGAGCAGCGCCTTATGTGGCACAGACACTCTTGTCTGTGCTCTGTAAGTAAAATCAGCTGCCCGACTTCGTAACCCACCGCACCCGGTACCTCGGCGCCGGCCGCAGCTTCTGGATGAGAGCATTACCCACCTCGATCGGCCCGACGACCGCCGTGGCGTGGCGAGGCATGGCATCGATCAGCGCGGCTTCTTTGTCGGAATCGCCGCCTCCGCCCGGGCGGATGGAGAAGGCCAGAGGGTCGGGAGTCACCCATCGCCCTTCGAGCGCCGCGATCGCTTCGATCAGAGAGGGAGGCTCGGCCACGAGCTCACCGTCTTTGCCGCGCGCGAATCCTTCGACGAGCAGCGGCTCGCCTGGGACGCGGACGACGATCCGCGCCGGCAGCGGGTTGTAGACGAGATCCGCTTCCGCCTCGAGCTGCTCGGTGTCGTCATTCTCCGTAAGACCGTCGACCCCACGCCGCACGGTGGCGACGAGATCGTGCTCTTCCTCGGTGATAAGCGACGGCCGAGGGTCATCGGCATCGCGGAAAAGCGCGCTGAAAAGCTCCGCCGCGCGCGGCGGATGCTCGTTCATGTATTCATACATCGTCCGGACGGCATCGAAGTAACGGACGGCGCGCTCGGAGTAGGCGCGCAGCTTTTTCTCCGCGTCGTCGCGTTGCGGCCGCGTGGCTCGCGTGGACGTGCCGGGATAGATGGCCAGCTCGGCCCAGCCGTCCCCTCGGGTCACGACCGCCGACACAGCCACGTCGAAGAAGATTTTCTGCAGGTCGGCGGTGTCGATGCGCGCGATCCGTTCGGCGCGAATCAGCTCACCGTGCGCGCGGTCGAGCACGACGCGGTACGAATCAGGATTGGCGTTGGCGAAACGAAGACTCCACTCGTCGCGGCCGGCCAGGATGTCATCGCGCAGCCGGTCGTCGCTGGCGTGATCGCGTGAGTCCTTCGACGTCGGTATGGCCGTAGCCGCGGCGACGCTGACGTGCTCGCCGGTCTCGTCGAACGTCAGGGTCAGATCGTGATGGACGATCTTCGCGCAGGAGGCGGCGAAGAGGAAGACGACCGCGGCGAACGTTGCGCGTCTCATGCTTCCTCGCGAATTGCGGCGATCGGATCGAGGCGCGAGGCCATCCGCGCCGGATACCAGGTGGCGATGATCGACAGGATGACGGCGACGGCGTTCACGCCGAGGACGTCGGTCGGATCGATCGTCAGCGGGAGATAGGGGATCGGGTAGAGGCCGGCGGGGAGAGGGATCAGATGGTAGTGGTTGACGAGCCACGAGACGCCCAGGCCGAAGACATTGCCGAGGAGCGTGCCGGAGAGACCGATCAGGAGGCCGACCTCCAGGAAGATCGTCAGGATGGTCCGCTCGGTGGCTCCGAGCGTGCGGAGCACGCCGACCGAGGGACGCTTTTCGAGGATCAGCATGGAGAGGGATGAGATCAGATTCAGCGCCGCCACGAAGATGATCAGCGAGATGGTCACGAACATCACGACCTTCTCCAGACGCAGCGCAAGGAAGAGGGGACGATTGATCTCTTTCCACGTTTTGACCTGCACGCCCGGAAACCGCTTCGCGAGCTGCCCCTGAATCTCCTCGGCGCGCTCTTCCTGGCCGTACATTTCGATCGAGGTCGGCTTGCCGGCGGTGCCGAAGAGGCTTTCCGTTTCGCCGAGGTTGAGGATGCCGTCCGCGGGGAGCGAATCGTCGGACGACCGTTCGTCATTGGTGAATGCAAGCAGGCGGGCGATGCGGTACTTCCTCCAGACCGGCATCGGACCGAACGGTGTGAGGCGCGTGCGCGGCGCGACCACGGTCACGGTCTCGCCGACGTCGAGCGACAGCGCCGCGGCGAAGTCGCGCGTCACGGCGATGTCGGTATTCGATTCGAGCTCTCGCGCCTTGCCGGAGCGCAGGCGCATCGGGCGTCCGCGGCGCTCCCGATCGTTGGCGCCCCAGCCGATGCCGCTGACAAGGGGATGGACGTCGCGCATGCCGAGCCGGAGCGCTGCCGCGGAAATCGCATCGGCGTCGGCGATCGTCGCCGCGCCGGCCGGCTCGATGAGAAGCTGCGGACTCGATGCCATCAGCCGCTTCTTGATCTGCCCCTGCAATCCCGCCATCAACGCCAGCGAAACGAGCAGCGTGGCCACGCCGACGGCCAGTCCCAGCATCGAGATCGACGAGAGAAACGCCGTGTGCGCCCGCTTGCGGGCAGACCAGAGATAGCGGCGGGCGATTCGGGTTTCGAGCATGGGAAGAAGGGTGTCGGGAGTCGGGAGTCGGGGGTCGGAGATGACTGTCTACTGGTTCTCCGACTCCCGACTCCCGACCCCCTACTCCCGTATAGGACGCATCAGCGGGAACAAGATCACATCCCGGATCGACGGCGAGTCGGTGAGGATCATCGTCAGCCGGTCGATGCCGATGCCTTCGCCGGCGGTCGGAGGCATACCGTACTCGAGGGCGTTCACGTAGTCTTCGTCCATCTGCATCGCTTCGTCATCGCCGCGCTCGCGCTCGCCGAGCTGCTGGCGGAAGCGGCGATCCTGCTCGTCGGCGTCGTTGAGCTCCGAGAAGGCGTTGGCCACTTCCATGCCGCCGATGTAAAGCTCGAAGCGCTCGACGAAGTTCGGATCATCCTTCCTCTGTTTCGAGAGCGGCGAGACCTCGGTGGGGAAATCGGTGATGAAGGTGGGGTTGATGAGGTGCTGCTCGGCGACGAGCTCGAACAGCTCGGCGATCAGCTTCCCAGCGTTCATCTTCTCGAGGTCAGCCTCTTCGCGACCTCCCCGTTCGGCGAGGTGCTTCTGCAGCGGGGCGCGATCGTCGAGATCGGCTTTATTGATCGCTCCGAAGTGGGCGATGGCTTCCTTCATCGTGAACCGCGCGAATGACCGGGCGAAACTGATCTCGTTTCCGCGGAACTGGACCTTCTCGCCGACGCACACCTCACGCGCCAGTCCGCTGAGCAACTCCTCGGTGCGTGCGATGAGGTCGTTGTAGTCGGCGTAGGCCTCGTAGAACTCCAGCATGGTGAACTCGGGGTTGTGCTGCGTGGAGATCCCCTCGTTGCGGAAGTTGCGGTTGATCTCGTAGACGCGTGAGAGTCCGCCGACGATGAGCCGCTTGAGGTAGAGCTCCGGGGCGATGCGCATGAAGAGGTCGATATCGAGGGCGTTGTGGTGCGTTCGGAACGGCCGTGCCGCCGCGCCGCTGGCGATCGGCTGCATCATCGGCGTCTCTACCTCGATGAAACCGTTACCGTCGAAGTAGTTGCGGATGTAGCGGACGATCTTCGCCCGCGTCTCGAATGTGGTTTTGACTTCATTATTTACGATGAGATCGACGTACCTCTGCCGGTAGCGCTGCTCGACGTCGGTCAGCCCATGCCACTTGCTCGGCAGCGGCCGCAGCGCCTTGACCAGAAACCCGAGGTGCGCCGCCTTGACCGACAGCTCGTTCGTCTTCGTCCGGAACAGCGTCCCCCCCACCTCCACCCAGTCCCCGGCATCGAGGTTCTTGAAGAGCGCCCACTCCCTTTCCGGCAGCGTATCCATCCGGCAGTAGACCTGGATGCGCGCCGTCTTCTCAGAAAGGACGAGGAACGCCGCCTTCCCGAACTCGCGGATGGTCATGATGCGCCCGGCGATCTTGACGGTTGCGTGCGCGGCGTCCACCTCCTGCGCGGTCTTTTCTCCGTACGTCCTGACGATCTCGGCGACCGTCGTATCGACATCCGCCTTCGTCGGAAAGGCATCAAAGCCGAGGGCGACGATGCGGTCGAGCTTCTCGCGGCGGACGCGGATCAGTTCAGATTCGGGGACTTCGGGTTGTTCCTGGTCGGACATGCGCGGGACATGATATTCGGTTGGGAGGGAGAGGCAGGTGGTGATCCGACCACTGAGATCGCGATTCGAAACGGACGCCACAACCTCGTCGGAGAAAATGCCGAAGCGTCACGCTTTGTTTCGTTATCAGGCTGTAAGCCTTTGACTGGACGCGACTTGTGAGGAGCTGTTTGGAGTCGCCGCGTTTGGTGAGTTAATCGCATTCTGGGGCGCAGGCTCGGCCTGCTCGCGACTGCTATCCTTTGACTCACGATCTACGGACCTCGTCGGAGAGCGATTATGACCACAACCATCACACTGCAGACTGAGCTCGATGTGTTTGAACGACTCAGGTTGAGCCTTCTCGATCGCGCTCCGGGCGCACCGGTTGGCAGGTGAGGACGATGCTCACGCGGAGGCGCGGAGTGCGCGGAGAAAGAAGTTCCTCGACATCTGCTCCGCGTCTCCGCGTGAGCTCACGTCGTTCGTTCCAGCGTTCAACTGGACAAGGACTCCGGCTTGAGCAAGGGCAAAACTTGCCGACTTTTGATCTCCGGCGATGACGATGATGACAAAAATGATCACTGCGATGACTTCCGCGACGACATCGTTGACTTCCGCGATGCGAAAACGACAAAAAATTAGTCATCGATGACATCGAGAATGAGAAATCGGGAAGATTTTTCCGAGCGATGACATAAAAGATGTGAAATCCGGATCTTTTATGACGATCTCCTCATCGTCGATGCGAAATTCGCAAGGACGAATGCGAAAAGCTCGTCGACCGATGCGAAAAGCTCGTCGACCGATCCGAAACGCTCATCGTCGATGACAAACGCTCGACGATCGAAGGGAATCGCGAATCGCTGGATGATGACTCGGTATTGACCTGCTCCAGAAGCGAAAGGGATGGGCCAGTGGTGTCTCCGGCCCATCCCCAACGCTCGCTACTGGTGGTCGATCGGCTCGGTGCCGTCCGGGCTGGTGTTGTTCAGGGGTCCGACGCCCTGGCGGCCGGGATGATCGGGAATGTTGATGAGGGCCGTGCCGACGTTGTTTGCGTAGTTCGATTCTGCAAACTGGTGGCAGAGGCCGGTGGCGGGGTCTTTGACGCGCGGGCAGTTGCCGTTGCTGTCGGGGGCATAGGGAGGATTCACGGTGATGCGGATCATGTACGTGCCCGGCGGAACGACCGCCTGGCCATCGCCGCCGTCGAGGAGGAAGTACTGGCCGCCGAGAAAGAAGCGGTAGGTATCAGACCAGCCGTGGCTGATCCCCTGGTTGCCCGGGATGCCGATGCCGCCGCAACTGCGGAACTGCCATGTCTTGGCAGGCTCGCCGAGGGTGGCCGGATTCGGATCGGTGTCGAGCATGCAGAATCCCTTTTTCGCTGCCTTCCAGACAAAGCCGGTGGCCGGATCGACAAGCTCGTACGTCGCGTAGTGCTTGAAGTGGTAGTGGTGGTGGCACGAGGCGAACTCGTAGAGGCCGTCGTTCGCCGCAACGTGCACGTTGGGGTCGCCAAGGTAGAGATCGGCGTCCCCGATGTTCGGGGTGGTGACCGTGAAGCGCACGAGGGTGTGCGTTCCAGGCGTGATCCCTCCTTCTTCGACGCTGCAGAATGTGGCCGGCAGGTCTTCAACACGCACGACCCATTGCTGGCCGAGGTCGGAGCTGACGATGAGATCGGGCGTGCCGTTGAGGTCCGGCGTGTTGTTCTTGTTGTCGCCGGCGAGAAGAGGCAAACAGAAGAGAAGGGTCAGAAGCAGTGTTCCGGGCAGACGTTTCATTCACTTTCCTCCAGAATTTTGTTGTGAGAGCGAGGGGAGCCTACCTTAAGTCCTGCCGACTTGCAATATCTTCCGGCGTTATGGGGGGTCGCATGAATTGAGCGCGCTCTTCCGTACCGAGGAGAATAGTCAGCCAAGCGGCCGGGACTGGAGAGTCCGGGCGATTTCCCTTCGGGGGCTTTCCAATTCCCAGATGGCGATGAAGCGAAGTCTGTTGGGATACGGCGGATCCGGGCGAAACGCGCGCGTCGGTCCGCCGAGGTCGTAGGCGAGGAGGGCGGCTTCCTCGCTGAACCAGGTGGCGTCGATCCCTTCGGAACGCGATTGCTGCAATAACCGCGAGGCGGTTGTCTGATCGTTCCGTGACCACGCATCGCGCGCTTTGGTCAGAGTGGTTACCGCCGGACTCTCTTCGTCGCTGGGAGGCGGCGGTGTTGTCCCGAGTACGCCGAGATGCTCGCGCGCGGCGAACAGGCGAAGGGCGGCGTAGTCGGTCGTGCCGGGTTCGGCGAGCGCCGCGGCGAGCCGGAGGCGTCGCGCCAGACCCTCCGCATCTCCTCGGCGGCCGGCCACCCAGGCGGCGAAGGTGTCGGATTCGAGCTCGCTCTCGCCAAGGCCGGCATCGTGTGCCTTCACCGCCGCCAGATCGAACGCTGACTGGGCTTGCTCGAGATCGTTCACGCCGACGCGCGCCACGCCTGCGAGCACGCGCGATTCGATGGCAACCGGCAGGAGGTTGCCGATCGTGGCATTCTCCGCCGCGGTGTCGAACAGGCGCGCGGCCTCGGCTGCCTTTCCGCTGCTCCAGGCGATGCGCGCCTGCGTGTAAGCGAGCAGCGCGGGGCGAGTCGTCAGTTTGCTGCGCGCGAGGTCGCGCGTGGCGCCGGCGATATCGCCGAGCGAGGCGCGGTCGGCCAGGACGATGGCCAGGCGGCGGTCGTCGGGGGCGCCGACGTCGATCTGCATCAACTGTGCAAGGGCGGCCTTCGTCTCGCGGCGGCTCAGGTGAAGATGCGCAAGCCCCAACCGCAGCCTCCAGGCGCGGGGACGTAATTCCAGGAGCGACGTCGAGAGGCCCATCTCCATCGTTCCTTCGTTCTCGGGCAGGAGGTAGCGGCAGAGCAGCGCCTCATAGGGCGACGTCGCCTTCGTCATGCGGCGCCTGGTCTCGGCCGACCATCGCTCGCCCCCCTTCCGGTCGCCGTTGTAGTGGGTGAATGAAGCGAGGAATGCCGCCGGCAGCGGCGAATCGGGCGCGCGCCGGGCCGCCTCGCTCAGCAGTTGGATCGCTTCCGAGCGGTCGCCGGCGCTGTCGGCGTGCAGCGCCAGCGCGGTCAGGCGGCGCGCTTCGGCGTCGCCGGTGATATCCGAGGCGCGGAGGTCGTAGCCATCATCGATGACCTGTCGTCCGCGCGTGATCACCGTGAAGAGGATGGCCGCCGCGATGATGGCGACGATCAGCGATCCGATGATCAGTCTTGTTGCCGGCCGTCGCGCCGCGACCGTCGGAAACGGGCGAGTCGGTGCAGAGATGTCCAGCTCACGCAGCGCCTTCGCCACCTCGGCGCCATTCTGGAAGCGCGCCGCAGGCTGTTTTTCGAGACAGCGCTCGACGACGCTCCGCATCGCCGGCGGCAACTGTTTCGCGTCATTACGGCTGAACGGCTCGTCGCGCATCACGGAGGCGATGACCTCCATGTTGCTGTCGCGCTTGAACGGCATCTGTCCCTGCAGCATCTCGAAGAGCACGCAGCCGAACGCGAAGACATCGGTCGCCGGCGTGAGCGGCTTCGCGGCCAGTTGCTCCGGCGACGTGTAACCGATCGTTCCCATGAGCAGTCCCGGCTCGGTCAGGGCGGCTGTTTGCGCGACGGAATCGAACAGCGTGCCGGCAGCCGGCTGCATGCTGGCCAGGCCGAAGTCGAGGATCTTTACGGCGCCGGCCGTCGTCAGAAAGACGTTCTCCGGTTTCAGGTCGCGGTGGATGATGCCTTTCACGTGCGCCTCGGCCAGACCGTCAGCGATGGCGGTGGCGATCCGCAGCGTTTCGTCGACGGGCATCGGCGAGGCTCCGAGTCTGGAGCGTAGGGTTTCCCCTTCGAGAAGCTCGGTGACGACGAACTGCGTGCCGCCTTCGCTGCCGACGTCGAAGACGGCCACGATGTTGGTATGCGACAGCGCGGCGACGGCGCGCGCTTCGCGCCGGAAGCGCGCCAGCGAGGCCGGGTCATCGGCGAGATGCGGGGAGAGCACCTTGACGGCCACCTCGCGTCCGAGGCGGGTATCGGTAGCGCGATAGACCTCGCCCATCCCCCCGCGGCCGATCATCTCCCCGATCTCGTACGGCCCGAGGCGCGCGCCACGTGGGAGAGGCATGGGGTAAGTATGCGGCTTCGCCGCGTTGTCGGTTCTCGGTTATCGGTTGTCCGAGCCGGCATCAACCGCTGGGCAAACCGACAACCGACAACCGACAACGCGCGCCAGCGCAGTTACAACGGCGGCTTCGCCGGCTGCGGCGCGGGTTGCAGGGGCATCCCCGGCGTTGGCGGCGGTGCCTGCTGCGATGGATCTGTCAGCGGGAGCGACGGGGTCACGATCTGCTCCGGCGAGGGCTGCGTCGACGGAGCTTCGAGACCCTGCTGAATGTAGCCCGGAGGTGCCGGCTGGAAGGACATGCTCTGGCGGGCGTGCTCATTCGGATACGCTTTCAGCAGGGCCATGTCGACCAGCTTGCTGTCGAGGATGCGCGGATTGACGCGCACGTCGAGCAGCGAGTGATTGATCAGGAATGCCTTCGCGTAGTAATCGATGGCCGCGCGCTGATGGTTGCGCTTCTCCTCCATCAGACCGAGCTGGAAGAGCGCCGCCGAATGGCCGGGCTTGTAGTGAACGGTCCGGGAGAAGGCGAAATGCGCGCCGATCAAGTCGCCGCGCGACATGCGCACCAGTCCGAGGTTGTACCAGGCGGGGTAGAAGTGCGCGTCGGCGTTCACCGCGCGCTCGAACTCCGTCTCCGCATCCTTCGGAAAGCCCTTCTGGAGAAGAAGTTGTCCCATCCTGTTGTGCAGCGCTGCCGAGCGCGGATTGGCCTGGAGATCGTTCATCGTGCGGCTGATCTGCGCATCCAGCGGTGAGCCGGTGTTCAGATAGCGCTGATAGAACGGATGTTCGTACGGATTCTGATCGTGGTGTCTGGTGGAGGAGCAGGCGGCCAGCGCCAGCGATGCGGCTATGAGTAGGAGTCGTTTCATCATCAATCCTGAATTGGTTTCGCTTTCAACTTCACTTTGCCGTCGACGACGTCCACCCGGAAGGCGACGACGGCGACATGATATTTCTCGCGTACGAATTCGCTCTGCTTCTGCACCATCGTTCTGAGCTGCTCGATGGTGATGTTCGGCAGTTTGCCGAGCCGAAGGTGCTCCTTTTCGATGTCACCGTAAAGCCGTTGGATCTCGTCGCCGTTCGCGCCGGTCGCCACCCTTACATACGGATCGGCCTTCGGCAACGTTACGCGCGGCTCCTGAAGCTCCCCCGGTTTCGGTGCCGGCGGTAGGGAGGGTGCATTCAGTAAAGCCGAGCGGCGCCGGAAATCGAGCGGGCCTTCCTCCCGCTCCCGCATCCTGCGTCCCCACAACTCACGGAGTTGGTTGTAGCGCGTCAGGAGCTGCCCGTGGCGGAAGCGGCGCGTATTGTCGCGGATCTTCTGCTTCCCCAGCTCGTGGATGTAGACCTCGAGCACCCGCCGCTCGTGCATCGGCGGGAACTTCTGGATCCCGGCGAAGAACTGGTCATACTTGTTCTTCAGCTTGCGGATGTCTTCTTCGAGCTTGTCGAGCTCGTCGTCTTGTTTGATCACGATGGTTGTTGGTTACTGGGTTGCTGGGTTGCTGGGTTGCTGGGTCTCGCGGTCCCGCGCAACCCCGAGACCCCGCAACCAAGCAACCCAGCAACCCAGTAACCCGACCCCCCGCCACTACAATACCCCTCCATGGCTAAATCGGCGCCCATGCCGGGAGATTCCGCGCTCCGAAGCATCCCGTCCGTCGAGCGGATTCTCTCCAGCGGCGCGTTCGCCGGGCTCATCGACGAATTCGGCCGCGATCGTGTGAAGGACGCGGTGGCCGTTCATCTGGAAGCGCTTCGCAGCACACGTGAGACGTTCGACGAGACCGCCGCGGCCGGCGATGTCCGCAAGCAGGTCGCCGCTTCGACCGCCTCGACGCTGCGGCGCGTGATCAACGGTTCCGGCGTCATCATCCACACGAACCTCGGCCGGTCGCCCATCGATCCGGCGATCTGGTCGCGCGCCGCTGCCATCACGGCCGGCTACTCGAACCTCGAATTCGATCTGGACGAGGGATCGCGCGGCCGCCGCGATGAGCACCTGACGGAGCTTTGCCGCACGCTCTTCGGCTGCGAGGCCGCCGTGCTCACGAACAACAACGCCGCCGGCACGCTGCTGCTGCTGGCCGCCGTCGCCGGCGGGTGCGAAGTCATCGTCTCGCGCGGCGAGCTGGTCGAGATCGGCGGCTCGTTCCGCGTCCCCGACGTCATCCAGCAGGGAGGAGCGCGCCTGCGCGAGGTGGGGACGACCAACCGGACCCGCGCCGGCGACTACGACGCAGCCCTATCCGATGCAACCGCCGCGATCCTGCGTGTCCATCGCTCCAATTTCGAGATTGTCGGCTTCACCGAGTCGCCATCGATCGAGGAGCTGGTCGCCGTCGCCCGTAAACACGATCTCCCGCTGCTGTACGACGAAGGGAGCGGCCGCGTAATCGACCTTGCGCCGTACGGATTTACATCCGCGCCGACGATTCGCGAGCTGATCGCTGACGGCGTCGATGCCGTGGCCTGCTCCACGGACAAGCTGATCGGCGCCACGCAGGGGGGCCTCATCGTCGGTAGCACAAACATCCTCAACCGCGTCCGCAGGCATCCGTTGATGCGCGCACTGCGCGCGGGGAAGGAGTCGTACGCCGTGATCGCCGAGACTCTCCGCGCCTTCGCTACCGGCCGTCACGAGACGGAGATCCCGATCTACCGGATGCTGGCCACGCCTCTCGACGTCCTGCGCTCCCACGCCGCGGAGATGGTTCAGGGAACGGAGTGCCGCATCATCGACAGCCAATGCGCCCTCGGCGGCGGCACCACGCCGACCGAGACGATCCCCTCGATCGCCTTCGAAGTGCCCGGCGACGCCAGCGCACTTGCGGCGCGCTTTCTTCGAAACGATCCGCCAATCGTGGGACGCATCGTCGATGATCGCTTCACGATCGAGGTGAGGACGCTTGGGGAGGGGGATGGGCGGGACGTGGCGGAGGCGATCCACCGATAGGGATCGAGCGGTTGTCTCGTCTTGTGTCGATGGATCACTGCACGTCCGCGTAGGACGCTTTCCACCTCAGGGCTCGCGTCGTTCACGACGACGCGAGCCTGGGAGTGTCATTTCGCGTGGGCCTTCAGTTGGCAGGCATCCACGATTTTTGTCGGATCGACAGCCTCACTGTCGACCTGCTCCGCGGCTACTCTCCCTTCCTTGTCGATCAGGAAGGTGGCCCGGCGTGCGGAGGCCATGGTCGCGCCGCCGATGTGGTACTGCTTCTCCAGTCCGTACGCTTTGATGGCTTTGGCGTCCATGTCGCCAAGGAGCGGGAAGGTGATGCCGTTCAGCTGGGCGAAGGCATGATTGGCGAAGGGGCTGTCAACGCTCACACCCAGGACCTGGGTGTCTGAGCCTTCCATTTTGGCCAGACTGGCCTGGAAGGCTTTCATTTCGGTCGTTCAGCCACCGGTGAAGGCGAATACGAAGAAGGCAAGAGCGACGCTCTTTTTCCCCTTGAAATCGCGTAGCGAGACCGCCTTGACCTTGCTGCCGTCGTACTCCAGCAACGTGAAGTCGGGCGCCATGTCCCCGACCTTGATCTTCACCGGCTCCGCCACCTCTTTCTTCTCCTGGGCGAACGCCGCCACGCTCCCCAGTGATAACGCTGCCAACAGCAGGATCCCTACGAGCCGATCACGCATACAACGCCTCCTCCGGTCATCGTACAAGACGGCCTGGTGGCCGCTGATGTTACAGCGAAACGGTGCGTCCGAACCGATGAACTGCCACTAGGATTGACGCGAAAGCAATGCCTCA
>Ga0137393_10001548_pt1 | contig 14575 bp, 10 predicted proteins | sample 15con2h34BmetaG_FD_101396 | JGI IMG/M metagenome (GOLD analysis project Ga0137393, IMG submission 101396) | Vadose zone soil microbial communities from Angelo Coast Range Reserve, California, USA - 15con2h3.4B metaG | ecosystem: Environmental > Terrestrial > Soil > Vadose zone > Saprolite...
ACCCAGCACGCCAAGTCTGATGCTGCCCGCCAGGTCCAGCCGCACGTCCCCGTCTTTCGGAGCGACCGACATCGCGCCATACCCGTCGCCCTGGTAGCTCCACGTCCCGCCCGTGGTCCCGTAATTGAACAGCGGGGCGCAGTTCACCAGCACCTCGACCCGGCCGCTGATGCACGTCGCGATCCGGACCAGGGCACCGACAGCACCGAAATCAGTCGGCGCCCGATGGTAGTCCGCCCGCCGCGAATCGTCCTGCGTCTGGCCGACGACCAGCAGGTCATGCACGGTCATCCATCCCGTAGGGGTCTGCCACGTCGTCTCCAGCACCATCGTCCCCGGGACGTACCGCCGGTGCTGCGGGACGTGGGCGTTACTCGGGCCGAACCGGAAAGAACCAGCGGCCCGGTCCAGCAGCGCCGCGAACACACTCGGCGAGTCGGGGCGTGGCAGGCACAGCCACTCGACCGACCCGTCCGGTGCGACCAGGCAATTTTGCTCACAATTCGACAGCAGTCCGTACTCGGCAATGGGCGGAAACATGCTCACTGGTCTTCGACCTCCCCGCAATCAAGACCGCGCGGCCCGACTCTGATGCGACAATCCGACCTTAACGACCGATATACGCTGCGTCCTCACCCTCAAGAGGTGAGCCTGGGAAGCATCATGGGCCGGCATCTGTAAGGTCGCCCGTGTTGCCTCCGTACGGGCCGGCCGCCGCTGGCATGTCGTCGATGGTGAAGGTTCGTTCCCGGCGCAGGTCGCGGGAGAAGGCGAACCACCAGCCCAGCACCGCCCCGATCCGGTTGCGGTAGCCGGTGAGGAAGCCGATGTGGATGAACAGCCAGGCCCACCAGCCGAGAAAACCGCCGAACTGCAACTTGCCCGCGGAGATGACGGCGCGGCCACGCGAGATGTAGGCGGCCGAACCCAGATCGTGGTAGCGGAACGGCTTATCGAAGGCCTGGCCCCGGGCCTGGTGACCGACCTTGCGCCCGGCGTAGAGCCCGGTTTGCATGGCGACCTCGGCGACTCCGGCCAGCTTGTCCAGGCACATCAGGTCTCCGGTCACCAGGATCTCGGGATGGCCGGGGAGGGACAGATCCTTGCCGCACAGGAGGCGGCCCGCCCGGTCCTGCTCCGCGCCGGTGGCCTTGGCGACCACCCCGGCAAGCGGCGGCGCCGCCACGCCCGCGGTCCACAAGATGGTGCCCACCTCATGCCGGGTGGTGTTGCCGTCGTGGTCCTTGACCTGAAGACCCTGGAGGTCGGCTTCGGTGACGATCGAGCCCATATGCAGCTCAACGCCCAGCCGGGAAAGGTCACGGGCGGCCAGGGCGGACAGTTTCGGGCCGAACGAGGCCAGCGGGGCGCTCCCGCCATCGAACAGCATGACCCGGGCATCCTCGGGCTTGATGTACCGGTACTCGCTGCGCAGCGTCTTGGTCGCGACCTCCCGGATCTGCCCAGAGAGCTCGACCCCGGTCGGCCCCGCACCCACCAGCGCGAAGGTGAGCCAGCGCCGGCGTTCGGCCGGATCGCTGGCGGACTCAGCCATCTCGAACGCACCGAACACCCGCCGCCGGATCTTCAGCGCGTCCTCGATGGTTTTCATCCCGGGCGCGAAAGCCGCGTACTCGTCGTGCCCGAAGTAGGACTGCCGGACGCCGGCGGCCAGGATTAGGTAGTCATAGCCGACCTCGATCGGCTCACCCAGCGGGCGCCGCGCCTGCACCCGCCGCCGCTCCGCGTCGATGCCGGTCACCTCGGCCAGGACGAATTCCACGTTGCGGTGCTTTTTTAGCAGGCCGCGCAACGGGGACGCGATCTTCCCCTCCGACAGGATGCCGGTTGCGCACTGGTAGAGCAGCGGCTGGAAAAGGTGATGCTCGGCGCGGGCGGGGCGGTCACGGGCCGGCCACCAGTGCAGGCATGCTGGCGAACTGGGATGCCAGCTCCGCGCGCCTGCCGCCGTTCAGGTTGATGACCTGGCTGGCCATGGCGACGTCCTGGTGCTGATGGGTGGCCAGGATGATCGTGTGCCCGGCCGTCAGGTCGTGGATGACGCGACGGATCGCCGTGGCAGCGGCGGGAGCCAAATGCGCCGTTGGCTCGTCGAGCAGCAGCAGCGGGGCGTCCCGCAAGAACGCCCGGGCCAGGGCGAGTTGCTGCCGTTGCCCGGCCGACAGTTGGGCGGCACCTTCGGTGAGCGAGGTTTCATAGCCACGGGGCAGCGACCCGATGAATGCGGCCGCGCCGGCGAGCCGGGCGGCATGCTCGATGGTGGCCCGCGAGGCGGCTGGCTGGCCGAGGGCGATGTTGTCGGCCACCGATCCCGGGAACAGCCGCGGATGCTGCGGGACCCAGGCGATCTGGTCGCGCCATGACTCGGCGGGGATAGCCGCTAGATCAGCCCCGTCGGCGCGGATGGTCCCTGTGCTTAGCTCGATGAATTTAAGCAACAGCCGCAGGAGGGTCGTTTTCCCCGATCCGCTCGGCCCGGTGAGCATGATCAGCTCCCCAGGACGAATGGTCAGGCTGAGCTGGGCCAGGGCCGGCAAGCCCCGGCCGGGATAGGCCACGGTCACCTCGTTCAGCCTTATGGTGGCGGAGCGCAGGTCGGGAACCGGGGCTTCGCGGCCTGTCAGCGGGGTGGCGGACGGGATGGCCTGCGACGGCAGGGGGGTGTCCAGGATCTGGAAGATGCTCTCAGCGGCAGCGCTGCCCTCCGCGCTGGCATGGTATTGGGCGGCGACGGCCCGCAGCGGCAGGTAAGCCTCCGGGGTGAGCAGCAGCACCAGGAGCGCGGCCTGGTACGGCATGTGCCCGTACAGGAGCCGGAGCCCGGTCTCGACCGCGACCAGGGCTGTGGCCAGAGCCGCGGATAGCTCCAGAACCAGCGCGGACAGGAAGGCTATGCGCAGCGTGGCCATGGCCGCGGACCTGTGGTCGCCGGTGACCCTGGCGATCACCTGCTCCTGGGCCTTGGCCCGCCCGAACACCTTCAGGGTGGGCAGGCCTTGGACCACGTCCGGGAAATGGCCACTGAGCTGGGCCAGCAGCCGCCATTGGCGGCGGGCCTGCGCCTTGGTGTGCAGGCCCACCAGGACCGCGAACAGCGGGATCAGCGGCAGCGTGACCGCGATCACCAGGCCGGAAATCCAGTCCGTGGCGGTCACCGTGATCACCACGGCCGTCGGCACCAGGACCGACAGCACCAGTTGCGGCAGGTACCGCGCGAAATAAGGATCCAGTGCATCCAGGCCCCGGGTGGCCACGGCGGCGATCTCGCCGGGCTGCTGCCCGCCGAGCCAGGCGGGGCCCAACCGCAGGCAGTGCCCGATCAGCTTGCGCCGCAGCTGCGACTTGACCCGGGCGGCCGCCCGCAACGCCGCGGCCTCGCTGCCATAGGCCGCGGCGGCGCGTGACACCACGACGCCGAGCAGCAGGACCAGAGTCCAGGCCAGGGCTTTGGCTCCGGTACCGAGCGCAGGGACAGCCAGCGCATGGGCGAGCAGCACGGCCTGGGCCACGACCAGCCCGGTAACTACCAGACCGAGGACCACGGTCACGACCAGGTAGCCCTTGGCTGCTTGAGCATGCTTCAGCAGCCTGGGGTCAACAACCCTCATGCCACGGCCTCGCCCATCCCGCAGTCCAGGCGGCGGGGGCCCGGGCTGGCGTTGGCATGGTCAGCTCGCCGGGTCGTGCCAGGTGTCCCGGTCGGGCAGCAGCCGGTCCGCCTCCCCGGGACCCCAGCTGCCCTTGGCGTACGGGTGGACGGGCACGGCGTCGCCCAGCACCGGGTCGACGATCTTCCAGGCGGCCTCGACGGTGTCTTGCCGGGCGAACAGCCAGCGCTCCCCATCCAGCGCGGCGCCGATCAGCCGGTCATAGGGGCGCTGGTCCCCTCCGGGCCGCTGGGCGAACGTCAGCTCTTCCATCTGCGGCTCCCAGCCTGCGCCTGGCTTCTTGCCCGCGAGGGTGAGGGTGACCGCGGTCTCGGGCCAGACCCGGAACCGCAGTTCGTTGTTGGCCGGCAGCGGGGCAAGCCCGAAGATGTCGCGGGGCGGGTGGCGGAACCGGACGGTCACCTCGGTGGCGGTGACCGGCATGCACTTGCCGGCCCGGATCACGATGGGCACATCAGCCCACCGCCACGAGTCGGACATCAGCCGGATGGCGACGAAGGTTTCCACGCTCGAGTGCGGGTCGACGCCCTCGACCTCGTGGTAGCCGTCGTACTGGCCGCGCACCGTCTGCTCGGGGGTCAGCGGGGAGAGCGAGGCGACCAGCCGCGCCTTGGCGTCCCGCCAGTTGACCAGGCCTTCCCCCTCCGGCGGGTCGGCCATCACCGTGGCCAGCACCTGCAGCATGTGGTTCTGGACCACATCGCGGATGGCACCGGTCTTGTCGTAGAACGAGCCCCGGTCGGACACGTCGAACGCCTCCGCCATCGTGATCTGGATGCTCTCCACATACGTCCGGTTCAGCAGCGGCTCGACCACCGCATTGGCGAACCGGCCGAAGAGCACGTTCTCCACCGGCTCGAAGGCCAGCCAGTCATCGACCCGGAAGATCGCCTCTTCGGCGAAATACTGGTGCATGGTGTCGTTGAGCTGCCGCGAGCTGGCCAGGTCGCCGCCGAACGGCTTTTCCACCATCACCCGGGCACCGGCGGCCCGGCCGGCGGTGGCGATGCCCTGGGCGATCCGGCCGAACAGGAACGACGGCACCTCCAGATAGAACAGCAGCTCCTTGCCGGGGCCTGCCATCTGCGACATCGCCTGGTAGGTGGCATCGTCACCGAGGTCGCCGTCGACGTAACGCAGCAGGCTCAGCATCTTCGTGGCCGCCGGGCTGGATGGGTCCATGTTGTTGAGCTTCAGCGACGCGGCGGCGTAGTCGCGGAACTGCTCCAGGCCCCAGCCGCTCTTGGCCACCCCCACCACCGGGAAGTCGAGCACGCCGCGCTCCACCAGCCCGACCAGCGCCGGGAACGTCTCCAGCTTCGCCAGGTCTCCGGTAGCCCCGAAAATCACCAGCGCGTCAACTTTGTTTGTCGCCATGTCAGTTCCTCCGTACCGGTGGTCTCGCCGGATCGATGTGGGCTGCCTTCCCGTCAGGTTCCCTGGCTCGCTGGCGGGGCAGCGGCGTCGGGTGCTGCTGTCGATGGACGGTGTGTGCTCACCGGCGTGCTGCGCTGGGCAGGAGGCTGGAACTCCCGAGTGCTGATGCGCCGCCGGAACACGTAGTAGCTCCAGGTCTGGTAGGCGAGCACGAGCGGCATGAAGATGATGACCACGACGGTCATCGCCTTGAGCGAGTACCCGCCCGAAGCGGTGTTGTGAACGGTCAGGTTGTATGCCGCGCTGGTGGAAGACACCATCACGTTGGGGTACAGGCCGACGAAGATCGACACTATCGACGACGCCATCGTGATGGTGGTCGCGGCGAAGGCAAAGCCCTCCCGGTGCTCGTAGACCAGCCAGACGGCGGCGATCACGGAGAGGATCGTCAGCAGTTCCACCGGGTTGAGGAAGAACGTGTCGCTGGCCTCGAGGTGAGTCCAGATGGCGAACGCCACGACCGCCGCGCCGGTGGCTGGCGCCACCCGGCGGGCCAGGCGCCCGGCGCGCTCACGCATATCGCCGGTGGTCCTCAGCGCCAGGAACGTCGCGCCATGTAGTACACAGATCAGCACCAAGGTGATCCCGGTGAGCAGCGCGTACGGCTGGAGCAAGTCAGCGATTGACCCGGTGAACTCCTGATGGGCGTTGATCGGCACCCCGGCCAGCAAGTCACCAAGGGCCACGCCGATCAGCAGCGGAGCCGCCACGCTGCCGGCGACCATCAGGCCATCCCAGGTGCGGCGCCAGCGTGCCGCGTCGCGCTTGCCGCGGTACTCAAACGACACGCCGCGGATGATCAGCGCCACCAGCACCAGGACAAGCGCGAGGTAAAAGCCCGAGAACATGGTCGCGTACCAGCCGGGAAACGCGGCGAACATGGCGGCTGCGGCCACGATCAGCCAGACCTCGTTGCCATCCCACAGCGGCCCGATCGTGTTGATGGCCGCGCGGCGGCCCGCCTCGTCCTTGCCCACGACGGTATGCAGCATGCCGACGCCGAAGTCGAACCCCTCGAGGATGAAAAACCCGGTCCACAAAACCGTGATGACGATGAACCAGAACGGGACGAGTGTCATCGCGGGCCCCTTAATACCGGACGGCCGGCACGGGCGCCTCCACGCCGGCCTCGGCCTGGGCCGGGGCGGGAGAAAGCTGCTGGCGTGAGTACCTCAGCATCAGCACCAGATCGACGGTGCCGAGCGTCCCGTAGAGCAGGACGAAAATCACCAGGCTGGTCACCACCCACGCGGTGCTGACCGAGGTGGACAGCCCGTTCTTGGTCTGCATGATGCCTTGCACGATCCACGGCTGCCTGCCGCTCTCGGTCAGCAGCCAGCCCGCCGTGTTCATCAAGAACGGCAGCACCACGGCCCACGTGGCCACCCACAGGAACCGCCGCGAGGCGGCGAGTTTCTTCCGCCGGATCAGCCACAGCCCCCACAGCCCGATGAGCAGGACCAGGACGCCGAGGTACGCCATGACCCGCATCCCCCAGTACTGGGTGAATACGTTCGGCACGTAGTTGCCGGGCCCGTACTGCTTGCTGTACTGGGACTGCAACGGGTCCAGGCCGATGACCTTGCCGTTCCAGTGGTTGGTGGCCAGCAGCGACAGCAGGTGCGGGATCGCGAAGATCTGGGTCGGCGTGTGGTCGTTGTTGCCGCCGCCGATCTGGAACAGCGAAAACGAGCACGGCTGGCAGGTGGTCCACTGCGCCTCGGCCGCCGCGATCTTCATCGGCTGGTACCGGGCCTCGATCACCCCCAGCTCGTCGCCCACCAGCATGGTGAACAAGATCGCCGGGACCAGGACTATGAGGGCGAGCCGCGCCGACCGGGTGAAGCCGTCGCGGTCCCCGCCACGCCGCAACTGCCACGCGGAGACCGCCAGCATCACAGCGGCGCCGGTGACCAGGGACGCGAGCAGGACCTTCGCATACCCCCAGACGAAAACCGGGTTGGTGAACACCGCCCAGATGTCGTTCAGCTGGGGCTTCCCGTGGACCATCGTGTAGCCGACGGGATGCTGCATCCATGAGTTGGCCGCCATGATGAACGCCGCCGACAGAACGCTGCCGGCCGAGACCGCCCAGATCGTCAGCAGGTGAATCCGCCGCGGCAGCTTGTCCCAGCCGAACAGCCACAGCCCCAGGAACGTCGACTCCAGAAAAAACGCGCCCAGTCCCTCCATCGCCAGCGGGGCGCCGAAGATGTTGCCGACCAGCCGCGAGTACGCCGACCAGTTCATGCCGAACTGGAACTCCTGCACCAGGCCGGTCACCACGCCGATCGCGATATTGATGACCAGCAGCGTGCCGAAGAACCTGGTCAGCCGCAGGTACTCGGCGCGCTTGCTCCGGTACCAGGCCGTCTGCAGCAACGCGGTCAAGAACGCCAGCCCGATCGTCACCGGGACGAACAAGAAGTGATTGATCGAAGTGAACGCGAACTGTATCCGGGCGAGATCGAGGCTGGTCATTAACCTCTCCCAGTCCGAAAGGCTTCAGAACGGACGATCCAGCCACGGCAAAAAGCCAACTGAAGGGTCATCAAGCAGCCACGTCCTAGGCTTTGGGAAACCATTCTGGCAAGCTCAGGCCAAACCTGGGCGGGCCCTCTGCTGTGTTTCCCCTGGTGTTATGAATGACCCATCCCCGGCTTGGTCTCGATCGCGATTATGATTGCCCGGGACCCCCCCGGACATCACCCTGTTTGGGTGAAGACTGCCGCCGCGCCGCGTCGCCGGCCGTCTTCACCCCGACGGGGGGATGTCTCGCGCGCGTGTGGCGGCGAGAGTGGACGGATGACCGAGAACTATGACGTGATCATTGTCGGATCGGGTGCCGGGGGAGGAACACTCGCGCACACCCTCGCCGACTCGGGCAAGAAGATCCTGCTGCTCGAGCGCGGGAACTTCCTGCCCCGGGAGATGGACAACTGGGACCCTCGCCCGGTGTTCGTGGAGGGGCGGTACATCTCCAAGGACACGTGGTTCGACGGCGACGGCAGGCCGTTCCAGCCGCAGGTCCACTACTTCGTCGGCGGGGCCACCAAGATGTACGGTGCGGCGCTGTACCGGCTGCGCCCGGCGGACTTCGGGGAACTGCCGCACGTGGACGGGCTCTCCCCCGCCTGGCCGCTGTCCTACGACGACTTCGAGCCGTGGTACACCAAGGCCGAGCGGCTGTATCAGGTGCACGGCAACGGCGGCGAGGATCCGACCGAGGGACACCGCAGCGAGCCCTACCCGTGGCCTGCCGTCTCCCACGAACCACGGATCCAGCAGATATCCGATGGCCTGGAGAAAGGGGGCTACCGCCCGTTCCACGCCCCGTGCGGGATCCTGCTGAACGAAGCGGACCGGCCCCGCAGCACCTGCATCCGCTGCACCTGGTGTGATGGTTACCCCTGCCTGGTGCACGCGAAGTCCGACGCCGAGGTCATCGCGGTGCGGCCGGTGCTCGGCCGGGACAACGTCACCGTGCTGACCGGGGCCGAAGTGACGAAGCTGGAGACCGGCGACTCCGGGCGCACGGTCACCGGAGTGGTCGTCTCCCGGGGCGGCGGCCACGAGGTCTACACCGGCGACATCGTGGCCGTCTGCGCCGGGGCGGCTAACAGCGCCAAGCTGCTGCTCAACTCGGCCAGCGACGCCCACCCGCGTGGCCTGGCGAACGGCTCGGATCAGGTGGGACGCAATTACATGTTCCACAACTGCCTGGCCGTGGTGGCGCTGTCCAAAGAGAAGAACGAGACGGTGTTCCAGAAGACGCTGGGGATCAACGACTTCTACTTCGCCACCAAGGACTACCCGTGGCCCGCCGGCAACATCCAGATGATCGGCAAATCCAACGCCGAGGCCATGCGAGGCGAGAAACCCAAGGTCACCAAGCTGTCTCCCGAATGGACACTGTCGGATGTGGCGGAGCACGCGGTGGACTTCTGGCTCACCACCGAGGACCTGCCGATGCCGGAGAACCGGGTGACGACCGACGGCGACGGCCACGTCCACCTGGCCTACACCCCGACCAACAACGAGGAAGCCGGCCGCCTCTACGGCGAGCTGAAGAAGATCATGAACCACACGGGGATGGCCGAGCACCACGTCCTCGGCAAGAACTTCTACATGAACATGAGCATCCCGCTCGCCGGCTGCGCACACCAGGCCGGCACCTGCCGGTTCGGCACCGACCCCGCCAGCTCCGTCCTGGATGTCAACTGCCAGGCGCACGAGGTGGACAACCTCTACGTCGTGGACACGAGCTTCTTCCCGAGCATCGGCGCGGTGAACCCCGCGCTCACCGCGATGGCCAACGCCTTGCGGGTTGGCGAGCACCTGCTGAGCCGTATGGCGTGAGCGCCCTCTCCAACTCCTTCTCAACGTCACGGTCCTCACCGCCGTTGCGATCGCCGGGCTCCCGGCCCAGCAGGCCATCTGGCGGCGGGCCGCCCTCCGGGCCACCGCAGCGCCACCCGGTTAGCCCGTAGCTCCCCCCAGCATTGAACGGACATAGGCGCTGACCAGGTAAAACAGCCTCAGCTCATGACTACGTAGACATATAATTTCCGTGATCAAGGGCTCTACCCCTCGCGGGGCATTTGCTCGGTGCCCGGCATTGCGCCGGGCTGGGTTGTCCGCCGGACGTGGGGGGCCACGGAAGGCATGAGGAGGGAGAACTCGCTTCCCTCGGCTGGCTTGCTCTCGACCTCGATGCGGGCACCCAGGGACTGCGCCGCCCTGCGGGCGATGGCCAAGCCGAGCCCTGAGCCGCCGGTGGCGCGGTCTCTGGCGTTGTCCACCCGGTAGAGCCTGTCGAAGATTCGTTCAAGGTGCTGGGGGGCGATGCCGATCCCGGTATCGCGTACCGCGATCACGGTGGCTGACCGGCGCCGGTACGCCCGGATCTGGACTCCTCCGCCGGAGGGCGTGTACCGGATCGCGTTGGACACGAAGTTGTTCACCACCGCGTCGATCAGCCGGGGATCGGCGATCACGGAGACCTGCTCCGTGCTTACGGCGAGGGTGACCCCGGCGTGCTGGGCTGCAAGCCGGAATCGCTGCGCGGTGTCCGTGCACAACATGCCTATGTCGACCTGTTCCTTGCGGACGCTCTCGGCGAGCTCAAGCCGGTGAAGGTGCCGGACGTCTTCGAGGAGTTGCTGCAGCCGGTCAGACTCACGCACGACTATGGTGGCTGCCTCGGCGCGCTCGGCCTTGGTCCGGGCACTCTGGTCGACCAGGGCGAAGGCGAATCCCGACACCGCGCTGAGTGGTGTGGCGATCTCGTGCGCCAGGTCAGCGAGGAACCTCTTTTGCTCGGTGTCCGCTTGCTGGAGTTGCCCCGCCATGCCATCGACCGCTCGGCTCAGGTGGGCGAACTCTTCTGGGCCAGAGATTCCCATGCGGGCGGAGAAGTCACCGGTGGCGAGCCGGTCCGCCGTCTCGATCGCCCGCGATACGGGCTTGCGGACGGTGCGGATGAGCATGGTGGCGGCCAGCCAGGCCTCGCCGATGACGAGGATTGCGATGACGCCGGCTACCACTATCCCTTGCGCCGGGAGCCCGCCGCCGATCGCACTCCCAGCGGCGATGGTAACCACCGCGGTTACCAGCATGGCAACGAGCAGCCACACCCGAAGCGACGTCAGCCGGTCAAGCATCGGATTCCAGCCGGTAGCCCACACCCCGCAGCGTCGAGATGCGCAGGGCCTTTCCGAATTTCCGCCGCAGGCTGACGATATGGACGTCGATGGTCTTCTCGCTCACAAAGCGAGATCCCCAGACCTCATCGAGAAGCTGGTCCCGGGTGTAGGCGCGGCCCGGGCTGGCCAGCAGCGTCTCCAGCAAGTCGAACTCCCGCCGCGTGAGCTGGACCTCAACACCCCGCAGGGTGCAGCGCCTGGCCCGCCGGTCAAGCTCGACCACGCCAACGCGCAGAGTCACGGCGTCGTCTTCGAAACCGCGGGCCCGGCGCAGCTGAGCCCGGACCCTGGCGACCACCTCATGCGCCAGGAACGGCTTCACCACGTAATCGTCGGCGCCGATTTCCAGGCCCGCTACCCGGCTGGCCTCTTCGCCCCGCGCGGTCAGCAAAATGATCGGGATCGAGGAGCTGCGCCGGGCCTGCCGGACCACCTCGAAGCCATCCACCTCCGGCAGCATCACGTCCACGATGGCCAGGTCGACCTGGCCCCGGCGAAGCGCCGCGAGCGCCTGAAGACCAGTGCTGGCCTCCTCCACTGCGAAGCCCGCCTTCACCAGGTACAGGCGCATCAGCCGGCGAAGAGACAGCTCATCGTCGACGATGAGGATTCGCGCCGTGTCCATGGTTCACATGTTCACATGGCCTCACCGTGCCCTGGCAATCCCTTAACAGTTCCCTAATTCCGCCCTCGTAGGGTCCGGAGCTAATCCGGGCCAACCGAGGGGTAGGAAACCGTGTTCCTTGCGATTGCGCTGAATCTGGCGTCGGGCCGGACTCCGGCCGGCGAGCGGCCCCCCGCTGCGGGCCGCTTGACCAGAGCTACCGCCGTTCCGGTCATCACCATCACCGGGGCGCGCATGCGGCACCGAGGGCTGGATGTCTGGCACCGGGCCAGCGGCGGTGCGCCATGACCGCAAGCCAGGTGCTCCCGCACACTGCCGCGCGCGGGCCGCTCTCGGCGTTCGTCGACGGGATCAGGGACGCCGTGCAGCGGGTGCCAGACGTCGCTGAGCCAGAGGCGGGCTACCAGGCGATTGCCCGCCTGAGTGGGCATCTCGCCGCCATGTGGCGAACGGTATACCCCAGCGCAGCAGGCCAGCGTGGTGCCGGGGCGCAACTTCGAGCGGTGTGCCTCGGCCGCGCCCGCGAGGTCGAGTGGGCGCTGCGGTGGCTCGAATGCCGGCTGTCCGGTGAGGTATCCGCCGCCGGCCTGCCGGTAGCCGCCGTGTCAACGGCCTTGTCCCAGCGCCTCGACAGCTACTGGCCAGCAGAACGGGCGCTGATTGCCTGGGTCGAGGATCAGCCCGCTAACGAAGGCGGGGTAGCGCTGGCCCGGGAATACCGGCGCGCCCTGACCCGCGCACCGACCCGTCCCCACCCACGGTGTCCCCGCTCTGGGCCGCTGTGCCCGATCGCGTTCTGGCTGCACGGCCGTTGGGATCGGCTGCTCGACACCATGGACTCGCGGTCCGGTGTGGGCCGCGACTTTCGTGCGCTCCTCGCGCAGTCATCCTGCGACCGGCCCGGGACCTTGGCCGAGGAAGACCCTGGGCGTGACCGGGAGGCCGGACCAGGTGGCGTCCCTGACCTGGCCCCCGGTACCGGCCAGCAGGACAAGAAGCCAACCAACCAGGAAGGGCAGTGCAGATGAACGATCTGGCATCAGCCGCCGCCGCCCTGGTCGGGCCCGGTAAGGGCATCCTCACCGCGGACGAAAGCACCGTGACCATGCCGTCCCGGCTAGCGGCGGCCGGGGTGGCCCCCACCGCTAAGAACCGGTCCGCGTTCCGGGAGATGCTGGTGACAACCCCCCGCCTGGCCAGCGGGATCAGCGGCATCGTCTTGTGTGACGAGACCTTTCGCCAACGACTGAGCGACGGCCGGCTTGTCCCGGACGCCCTGGCTGACCTCGGGATGATGACGGGTATCAGGGTTGACGCCGGCGCCAGCCCGCTCGCCGGGACCCGGGGCGAAACGATCACAGAGGGCTTGGATGGGCTGCTGCCCCGGCTGCGCGAGTACGCCGAGCTCGGCGCGCAGTTCGCCACGTGGCGGGCAGTGCTGCGAATCGGTCCGGGCACGCCCTCGCCGCTGGCCGTCCGGGCAAACGCCCAAGCCCTGGGCCGGTTCACGAGCGCATGCCAGCAGACCGGGCTGGTGGCCGTCGCCGCGGCAGAGGCACTCATGAACGGATCACATACGCTCGGTCACTGCGAGACAGTGACCTCGGTGCTACTGCTCGAAGTGATGAACAATCTCCACGAGTATGGAGCGGACTTCCAAGGAGTCGTGCTCAAGCCCAATATGGTGCTGCCGGGCAGCGACTCAGCCACCCACCCGTGCCCGGGCGAGGTGGCCGAGGCCACCATCAGTACGCTCAACGGAGCACCTGCTGACCTGGCTGGGGTCGCCTTCTTGTCCGGCGGGCAGCGTCCCGAGCGCGCCACCGGGAATCTCGCCGCTATGCAGCACACCCTGCGGCTGTGGCCGCTCACCTTCGCCTTCGGCCGCGCCCTCGTGGACCCCGCGCTGGCCGCGTGGAGAGGTGAGCCAGGCCGTCTGCCGGCGGGCCAGCGCGCGCTGGCCCGGCGGGTATCTATGAACGTCGCCGCGGTCGAGGGCCGCTACACCCCGGATCTGGAACTGGATCTTGACGGGGTCTGCCTACCTGGGTGAGCGCCTGGGACCAAAGAGCGCATCTGCCCGCGGGGAAACAGCGAAGTGGCCTAGGGCCTGCGTGCGGGGCTGGTGTGCGGGGTGTCCGGTTCTGGGGAGCCGTGGTGGGCGTGGTGTTCGTGACTATCGGGGCTGCCGCCCATCATCTTGAGCATGGGGACGCCGCCGGTGCGGAAGAACCGGATCAGCAGTGCGGCGGCCAGCAGCAGGAAGATGATGTTGAGGATGGTGGTGTAGTTCCACTGGATACCCGCCGCGGTGACCTTGGCCGCCCGCTCGGCGGGGATGAGCCCGAGCCCGCCGAAGAGGAACTCGATGATGTACCCGGCGAGCACCATGGTGGCGTAGAAGATGCCGAGGATGACGAGCATCATCCGCGTTCCGTAGTACTTCCGGTAGATGAACAGGATCGGAATGATGATCAGGTCGGCGAAGATGAACGCGATCACGCCGCCGAAGCTGATCCCGCCGTTCCACAGCACCGCGGCCAGGGGCACGTTGCCGATGGAACAGACAAAGCTGAGCATGGAGATGACCGGGCCGATCACCGGTCCCCAGAGCTTGGCGGCCAGCGGGTGCCCGGTCAGGAACAGGTGCTGCCAGAACGAGCTGGGCACCCACGCTCCGGCCGCTCCGGCGATCAGCAGTCCCACCACGACGTCGCGCAGGACGGCGGCCCATTCCATCACGAAGATGTGGCTGACCGAGGTGTAGCCGTCGCGGCTGAGCAGCCGCCGCCAGAAGCTGCCGCCGGATTGGATGCTCATGTCCATGGCGGCGTGGCCTTCCATCGACCCGGCCAGGCCCTTGTCAGCCTGCTTGCGTGCGGCCTGGATGAGGTGCTGGCGGACGAACAGCCGGAATGCCACCGCCATGAGCACGATCATGATCGGGCCGCCCACGAACTCGGCCGCGGTGAACTGCCACGACAGCAGCAGCGCCATGATGATGCCCAGCTCGATAACCAGGTTCGTGCTGGCGATCTCGAACGCCATCGCGGCCGTGAAGCTGGCGCCCCGGCGGAACAATGCCCGGGCCAGCGCCACCGCGGCGTAGGAGCACGACG
>Ga0137393_10001549_pt1 | contig 14575 bp, 14 predicted proteins | sample 15con2h34BmetaG_FD_101396 | JGI IMG/M metagenome (GOLD analysis project Ga0137393, IMG submission 101396) | Vadose zone soil microbial communities from Angelo Coast Range Reserve, California, USA - 15con2h3.4B metaG | ecosystem: Environmental > Terrestrial > Soil > Vadose zone > Saprolite...
GCTGAAAGCGATGCCTGCGACGACCGCTTTTTCGGTGAACGTGCCGTTGCCGTTGTTGCGATAGAGTTTGTTCGGTTGCGTATCATTCGAAAACAAAAGGTCGGGCCAGCCATCATTGTCGAAATCGAGGACAGCAACACCAAGAGTCTTGGACGTGGGTTCGCCGAGACCGGCTTTTTGGGTCACGTCTTCAAACGTGCCGTTGCCGCGATTGCGCCAGAGGCGAACGGAGGTTCCTTTGTAGGATTCCGGCGTGCAATACGATTTACTTTTTCCGTCGAGGGTGCAATAGAGATCGGTCTCCGGGGCCCACTGGACATAGTTGCCGACGACAAGATCAAGATGGCCGTCCTTGTCGTAGTCAACCCAAGCGGCGCTGGTGCTGAATTCCTTGGGCCCGAGCAGGCCGGCTTCTTGCGTGACATCGGTGAAGGTGCCGTTGCCGTTGTTGTGGAACAGATGGCTCTGGCCGTAGGCGGTGACGAAAAGATCGTCGTAGCCGTCGTTGTCGTAGTCGGCGACGGCCACGCCCATCCCGAACATTTCGACGTCGAGGCCAGCCTTGTGCGTTACATCGGTGAAGGTGCCGTCGTGATTATTGTGATAGAGCTTGGGCGTCGAGTGTTTCCGGACGTGCCCGGGCCAGTCCATGCCGTTCACGAGAAAAATGTCCGGCCAGCCGTCGTTGTCGTAATCAATGAAGGCCACGCCCGGTCCCATGGTTTCAGGCAGGAATTTCTTTCCAAAAGAGCCGTTGTTATGAAGGAAGCGGATTCCCGCTGATTGCGTGACATCGCGGAACTGAATCGTCGAGGCTTCCGGCGTTGCTCCGATTCCTATTTGTCCAGGGAGAACTGCTGCCACCGCGAGAACTAGAATTTTTGCGAGCGAGCGCTTCACTATTCCCCCAAGTTTCAGTCGCGACCCACGCCGAGCGCATCAGCCGCGCGATTGATGTAGTTGAACCAGGACGCGATTAGCGTAATCTGCAGAATACCGCGATCGTCGAATCCCACGGCGCGCAGCCTGGCGTGATCTTCCGGGCCGCATTGCGTGGCGTCTTTGGTCAGCTTCACGACGTAGTCCAGCATCGTGCGATCCTGCTCGCTGACGGGTGCGGTTCGGTAATCGTTTCGCAACGCATTGACCATCGTTTCATCCAGCGTGACCCGGCGCAGAAACTCTGCGTGTGACTCGATTCAATACTGGCAGCGGTTCATTACCGAAACCATGGTGGCGATCATTTCATGCTGACGCCGCTGCAGCGGCAAGTCCGGCGACATCAACGCGCCAAACGTGCCAAAAGCATGGAAGAGCACGTCGGGAAGGAGCGTATGGCTCGCCACAATGCCGGACGTTTCGCCCTCATTCACGGGATGGACAGGCGTGGCGTATTCGATGGGATAAAGTTTGCGCTGCGCTTCCATGGCGCTCTTGACGCGAGCGTCTTCTTCCATTCGAACGGTCTTGATCCAGGTCATGCTTCACTGCTCCTTGAACCGGCTATCTTCGGGAGAATTAGTTTGAACCGCCGGGACGCGCGCGCTCCCAGCTCGTGTTTTGCCCTGGTGGGCGCGCGGCAATCGGCTTTTTCGTTTGCGCCGGTGCAAGCACGACGCTAACGTGTTCGTGAATCGGCTGCCGCTCGTTGTTGTCCTCGGGATGAGCCTGGCGGTAAGGCCCGGTGATGGCCTGCGCCGACTCATCCGCCTTGAACCGCAGGTACCGCGCTTTGTGTTCATTCGCTTTGGCGTCGTCGCCGAGGCCGTTGTAGCAAAGCATCAGGTTGTAGTGCGCTTGCAGGTCTTCGGGATCGATCGAAAGCGTCTGTTCGAATTCCTTGACGGCGTCGGCGTAGCGCTTTTCCAGAAACAGAACGCGGCCAAGCTCGTTGCGCACTACACGGTCGCGCGGGAATTGTGCGAGCACGGTACGCAGGTGTGTCATCGCACCGTCGTAATCGCCATCTTCTTTGAGAGCGCGGGCGTAGAAGTAATTCGTGCGCGCCAATTGCGGATTGATGGCGAGGGATTTCTCAAGAACCTTGCGCGTGCCAGCGGTGTCTCCCTCCTGGAGAAGGGCGCGCCCGATGTTGGTCCACCCGTCGGGATTCTGCGGGTCAGCTTCGGTGATTTTTTCAAAGGCAGCGGCAGCCATTTTCAGATCGCCCTGCAAGAAGAGGCCGATGCCGTAATCGTTCCAGCGCGTCCAGTCTTCTCTTGTGCTGACGGTTCTGGGCTGCGGGACGGCAGCGCCATGAGCAAGAACGCGCAGTGTCTTTGTATCTTCCGCAATCGTGGTGATTGGAAGATCGGGAATCGCCTTGAGATTGCCGGAGACTTTGGAAGTGTCCCCGTTGAACGCCCATTTGCGATCGTCGTAATCGGGCGTGGTCGTGGAATTTGCCGAGGCCGCAGCAAGCACGGCGGCTTGAGCATTCGAGGCGGTCTTGTCAGCTTCGACGCCCGCGAAAGAGAAGCGCGTATTGAACCAGCTAAACTTGCGATAGTTGAGCTTTGCATGCAGCGTAATTTTGTCACCCGCATTTTCCGGAATGTGCAAACGAAAGTGCGCGGTGTCGGCCGCGCCCGGAGGAATGAGATGGACGTACACGACGGAGCGCGTGGCCCAGGCATTGCGTTTGTTGACGGGATTGCCGTGCCCATCGATCTGCAGCGAACGATAGAAGTGCGCTCCTGGCTCGACCGGGCCTTTGCCGTCGTCCTCCACCTTCCCGCTCCAGAAAATTACTTGGCCTCTTTCATCGGTAGCTTGGAACTCCAGCCACACATCGAAAGCGTCCACCGTGCCGCCGGGGAAGAAGTGCCCGACCTTGCGCGTGCGTACGACTACGTCCACGCGAGCGTCGTCGCCTCTCCGCACTGCCGCACCCGTACGATCGATGGGCGCCGTAATCGCGCGAACTTGGCCGGCTGGCCCTTTCGGCAATGAACTATCAGACTCCTCGCCAACCGCGAAAGTCGTCGCAATCTCCGGCTTTCCAATTTCGCCTCGCACCGGAGCGTTCGTTTCTTTTCCCGCTGGAGATATCGCAAAAATGTCCACGCTCAGTTGCTTGTCCTGCAAAAACTTCTTGGCAAATTCATACTGAGCCTGGTCCTGGTTCGCGGTCGGCACCGCCGTGTTCGCTCCGGGAAAGCGATGCGAATGCACTAGCCCATGCACGTTGCCGTCGTCGCCCGAGGGCACCTGCGGCATGTGGCAATCGGCGCAATTCATCGGCGCCTTCGGATAGTAAAACGCCCGCGCGCCCTGGCCGGAAACGCCGCTGGCCTGCCAGTTGTCATATTCATTGAAGCCGCGAATCCACCGGTAATGATTCACGGGCACGTCCAGATGCACCTTGTGGCACGAAGAACAGAACTCCGCGGTGTCCGCGCGCATGAAAGGCTTCAGGAACGTGCGGCGATGCGGCTCGGGGTTCAAGCGGACCACAAAATCGTGCAGCTTGCGCACAAGAGGATTTTCGCTAGCGGCGAGTTCGTGCAGCTTCGGGTATTCCAGAAAGAAGTCGCCCTGCCCCATCGTGCTCTTTACTTGCACAATGCTGTGGCACATCAGGCAGCCCAGCCCTGCGCGAGCTTCCGGCCGGTCAACGATCTGCTTGATCGGCGTATCGAATAACCCGCTGTAAAGCAGCGCGGGATCGTGACAGCCCGCGCACCACTTCGAAGACCTCACGCCGGCCACGTCCTGCATGTACTCGATGCTCTTCCGGTACCACTGATTGTTGAACGAAGAGAAATGATGCATCGAGCTGTCCCACTGCTTATAAATGTCCGCGTGGCAGCGCTGGCAAGCGTCCGATTTCATGAAGTATTTGGAAGGAATGTTGCCGCTATGTTTGGTTTGCGCGGAGCTGGGGAAAAACTTTCCTTGCGGGCCATCGCCTTCGCCGTCCATGGTCTCTGCCGGCATCGGCGGATTGGAAATGCGATTCGCGTTTTTCCACGCCACGTCGCGCGTCCACCAGGTTCCCGCCGCGATGCCCGCCGCCAGCAATGTCAGCGCGGCAAATCCGAATCCGCGCCTGGCAAAGCTGTCGCCCAGCCAACCTTTTGAAAACACCCACGAGACTGCTAGGAAAAGCGCGCCAACAAGGCACAACGCAATATGCGCATACAACCATGGCTTCAAGCGAAGAGGCGTGCCGATTTTAATCAGCGCGATTCCGAGAAGCGCTCCCGCCGCCAGCGAGATCCAGCCCAGCCGGGCCAGCAGCGTTTCGCGGGGTAATAAGCGGACAAAGTAAATCAAAAGCAGAATCGTCAACACGATTCCAGCCGCTACGTGCAACAAGTCCACAGCAAAGTAAGAAATCGTCGCCGAAGGATATCCGTACAGGTAAACCGCGCTGACCGCCAGCGCCACCACGATTCGCGATAACCAACGCCTTACAGATTCCATCTGCATCATCTCCACCAACGCGCGCGGTTTGCGGTTGTCAAAACAGCGGCCGGATGCTTGGGTAACATCCGGCCGCGATTCAGTTTGGGGTGCCCCGAAGCGAGCCAGGATCTGGCGGTGCTGGAGGCGATGTACCTCGTGGGCATACTTGTATTTCTTGGCGCGCAGCCTGGCAATACTGCAAAAGCATTAGAAGCGCGATGATAATGCAAAAGGACTAGCGCCGTCGCAATAATACAAAACCATTAGAAGCCCTCTTGCGGCTCGATTCGCTTTGCTTCCACGCATTTATAACTCTTGCCCGCACGCAGGTCCTTGTATTCTTCCGTCTGCCCGCTCGGCCAGTCGATCACCACGCGGTCGATTTTTTCGCGAGCGCCGACGCCAAACGTTACCGGCAATTCCGATTGCGAAAGGTAGCTCGATCCTCCTCGCACCGTTCTCGATTGCATTTGACCCTCGTGGAAGATTCGCACCGTCGCGCCGATCGCATCCCGATTCGACTTCGTGCCCTTTAAATGAAATCGCATGCTCCGAAAATTTCCCGTTTGATCGTTCCGGTACAAATACGCCGGCCCATTGTTGGTGGTCATTAAAATATCCACGTCGCCGTCGCGGTCAAAATCTCCACAAGCCAGCCCCCGTCCAACTTTCGGAATTTCAAATCCTCCTCCGGCCGCCTCCGCCACATCCAGAAACTTTCCGCCGCCGCGGTTCAGGAAGAGTTGCGGCGGCTGCGCGTATCCCGTGTTACCGCGAATATTTCGGACCGTTTCGTCGATGTGCCCGTTAGCCACCGCCAAGTCCAACGCACCATCAAGATCAATATCAAGGAACATGCACCCAAACCCGAGAGTGTTCCGCGACGCCGCCCCGATGCCGGATGCCATGGACACATCGTCGAAAACTCCCGGAGCGGTGGCCCGGTACAGGCCAATCATTTCGTTGTCGAAATTGGTGATGGCCACGCCGGGCTTGCCGGAACCATCGAAATCTCCTGTGTCGACGCCCATGCCGGCGCGAGCTTTTCCATCGGAACTGAACGCCAACCCGGCCTCCACCGCAACATCCTTGAACTTCCCGTTCCTCAAATTGCGATAAAGCTTGTTGGGCTGCGTGTCGTTGGCCACCAGCAAATCCGGCCAGCCATCCTGGTCATAGTCGAACATCGCCACTCCCAGCGATTTCGAGCTACTGTCGAATATGCCGCTTGTTGCCGTAACGTCTTCGAACGTTCCATCACCGCGGTTGTGGAAGAGCCAGCAGGTATCACCGCGATACGCTTCGGGCGTGCAGTACGATTTGTGCGCGCCATCCAGGCTGCAAAAGACATCGTGCTCGGGGGACCAGCGCACGTAGTTGCAAACGAAAAGATCCAGCAAGCCGTCACGGTCGTAATCGAACCACACCGCGGAAGTGCTGAAGCCCTGGCGGCCGAAGAGGCCGCTGGCGCGTGTGGCATCCACGAAAGTTCCCTTGCCGGTGTTGCGAAAAAGCCGGCTCTGCCCCACGCACGTGATGAAAATATCAGGGAAGCCATCGTTGTTATAATCACCGACGGCCACTCCCATTCCATACATCTCGATGTCGAGCCCCGCGCTTCGCGTCACGTCCGTAAACGTGCCGTTGCGGTTGTTGCGGCAAAGCTGCAACGTGGATCGCTGCCGCTTGTGCCCGGGCCAATCCATGCCATTCACAAGCAGGACGTCTTGCCACCCGTCGCTGTCGTAATCGAGAAACGCGCAGCCCGATCCCAGCGTCTCCGGAAGTAATTTGCCGCCATATGCGCCGCTGTGGTGCCGGAACCGGATGCCTGCCGCGTTCGTAACATCAGCCAGGCGGAATCCCAGCGAAGAATCTGAATGGCCGAATGTCCAGGGTGATGCCGTCGCCGTGGTGAGGCCCGCGCCGATCGCACTGAACAGGAAATCTCGCCGCTTCACGGCAGATTCACCAAGCCGTTTCGAATCGCGTACACCACCAGTTCTGCCGTCTTGTGAATCCCCAGCGTGTCCATGATATTCGCGCGATGTACCGCCACGGTATTCACGCTGAGTTTCAAATCGGACGCGATTTCCTTGTTGGACTTGCCGCTCACGATGTGTTTCAGGATTTCCAGCTCGCGAGGCGTCAATCCGCCGCCGCGCTCTCCTTTGAGCGTGTCCGGGCGCGACACTTGCGGGTCAAGTACGCTCTTGCCCACGGCAATACTCTTCACCGCGCTCACCAGGTCGAGGTCTATGGCATTTTTCAGCACGTAGCCACGCGCGCCGGCTTCGAGGGCCTGGCTCACCAGCGTTTCCTCGGAATGCATGCTCAACATCAGGATTCCCGCCGCCGGAAACTTTTCCAGGATCTTTCGCGTGGCTTCGATGCCGCTCAGTTCCGGCATCGCGCAATCCATCACAATAACTCGGGGCCGCAGTTCGCAGGCTAGGCGCACCGCTTCCTTGCCGTCGCTCGCTTCTCCCACGACGGAAATTTCCGCGTCATCTTCCAGCATGCGGCGGAATCCTCGGCGCACCAGCACGTGATCGTCGGCCAGCAGAACCGTTATCTTAGGCGCCATTGGCATCCACTCTTGTCCTTGGAATCTGGAGACTGATCTTAGTCCCGCCCTGCGGCCGCAGTGAGATTGCCAGCGTGCCGCCAATAAGCTCGGCGCGTTCGCGCATGGCCACCAACCCGATTCCCCGCGGCATCTTCTCTGCCGCGAATCCCTTGCCGTGATCTTCCACTTCCAGCTCCAGGGAATCCGTGGAGAATCTCAGCCCGATCCAAGCCTCGCCGGCCCCGGAATGCCGGCTCACGTTATTCAACGCCTCCTGCAGCACGCGATAGATGTGCACGCCGGCGCTCGTCTCCACGGGAAAGGACTGTCCCGTCTTTTCGTAATGCAGCGTCAGGCCAGTTTGCCGTCCCACCGTCGGAATATACCAGTCCAGAGCGCTTTCCAGCCCTGCCTCATCCAGCAGCACCGGATGAAGCGCCTGGGAAAGCGTCCGGATATTGTTCAATGTCGATTGCGCGATCTCCTGCACCTCCTTCACGTCCTCGCGAAGCGGCGAACCTTCCGGGGCGTGCTTGCCCGCGCGGCCCAGCATAGACCCGATGGCCGTCAGCACCTGTCCAAACTCATCGTGCAGTTCGCGCGAGATGTGGCGTAGCGTGGATTCCTGCGTGGAAATCAGTTTCTGCGCCAAGTCGCTGCGCTGTTCGGAAAGTTCCGCCAGCCGCGCAAAAATCTGCCGGTTGCTGCGAATCAGGTACAAGCTCGTCAAAACAATGGCGATGAGCGTCGCCGTCAGGAAAATGTAGAGTTGCCGCTGCACGCCGTCGTAAATCTGCGCGATGCGCGCGGCCGCCTGTTCTTCGCCTTCGTTATTTCCCACCAGCAGCCGCGAAACTGCCGTGCTGAGCGCTTGCTGGCGCGCCTGCAGCGACAAGCGAATCTGTTCCTGTGCTTCCGCCTTCTTGCCGTTCTGGGCCAGCGCGAACATCCGGTTCACGGCGTCCCAGAATTGCGCCACGGCTTGAGAAAGAAACAACCGCTGCTCCGGAGTGCGGTTCGCCACCGCCAACCCCTCTTCCAGCTTCAAGCCGGTGTCCAGGTCCTGGTGAATGCGCTCGAACTGCGCCGTCCACGCCGTCAACGGATACGGTTCCGTGGTGTCCAGCATGTCCCGCATGGCTAGCGCAATGGAATTGAGATCGTTTTGCACGCGCAGCAGTTGCAGCGAGTCCTTGCGATTGCGATCCACCATCTCGCTCTGGAGTTTTCGGAGACCGGAAAGTTGAACAGTAATATACGACGCGTAAGCCAGCACTACGGCCAGCGTGATCACCAGCCCCAGCAGCAATCCGTTCGTAGGTGAGCGTTGCGACGATGCGTCATTCGGCACGGCCTAAGAATACCTCACGCCGTGGTCTGCCGTCGCAGCAACACCGTCAGGAAAATCAGAATCGCCGCGCAAGCCAGCGGCACGAGCAATCCAATTCGCAAGCTACGAGAAAATTGTGAGACAGTTCCGACCAGCCATGGTCCGACGGATCCACCTAGCGAAGCCAGGGCAAAAAGAACGCCCCCGATTTTCTTGGCGCGCACCCCGTACCATCGCGCGAGCCAGGCAATGTAAATGGGGTAGACGCTGGCACAACCCAGGCCTGCGAAAAAGACCGCAGCGATGGCCACATATAGACCAGGAGACACGATCAGGAGAGCGTCTCCGGCGGCAGCCAAGGCCAACGCGCCAAGCACAAGAGTTCTTTCCTTCAGGCGGCGCAATGCCAGGGGTGCAGAGGCACGGCCGAGGGTTAGCCCGCCGTAGAAAAACGTCGGAGCGAGAGTGGTCAAGCCGGTGATGCCATTCGCGAGACGTTTAGAAAATTCAGCCGCCCAAATTCCAATGCCGTTTTCCATCGCCACATAGATAAAAAACAAAGAAGCAAGGGCGAGCGCGACGTGGAATGCAGGCCCTGCGCCTGTCGTTTCAGCGACATTCGCTTCATGAGGCCTTTCATCCGCGCCAAACGACGCGAAGAGCAAACCAATGACCATCACAACACCAAACGCCGCACACCCCAAAAGAGTGAGGCTGATTCGGTTGTGCTTCAGCGCGAAGGCGATTAACAGAGGACAGGTCATCGCGCCTACGCCCCACATGAAATTGAGCAAGTTCACAAGCGAGGCGCTTCGCACGCCCCCGAGCTCAGCCACCAGCAGATTCGTCCCCGCGGTGAGCAAGCCGTAGCCAAATCCGAAAGTAGCGGTGGCCGCCAGGGCAAGGATGCGAGTGTCCGCGTTCAAGATGGCCAGCCCACCGCCCATCAGCGCATAGCCTAATACCAGAGCGGGACGGTAGCCGCGCCACGAAGCGATGGCGCTGGACGCCAGGGTGCCGATCCACGCAGCCATGAATTGAACCGTGGAGAAAAGGCCGGCCTGGCTGTCATTGAGAGACCATCTGCGGATAAAGACGGGCAGCATGGGGCCGACGATGACGGTTGCGATTCCGCTCAATACAAACCCTGCAAAGAGCAGGACGAGCAGGTTGCGGTTCCCGTCCGTTCCCTTGACGACTGCGTTTTGTTCGCTCATCGGTAATCTGTCATTCTGAGGGACGCCGCCCTTTCAAGCAACTTCGTGCTACTGAATAATCCTTCTGCCTGGAATTGGAAAGTTCGATACTCTTTAGCGTTCACTTTTCCGGAAGATGGAAGCCCATGATCGAAGTCGGCCTCGTAGGATTCGGTCTCGCAGGTCGCGCGTTTCACGCGCCGGTGATTCGCGCCGTGCCTGGTTTGCGTCTCGCGGCCATCGTGCAGCGCAGCGGCACGGAGGCGGCGGAGAAATATCCCGACGTTCGAATCGTCCGGAGCCTGGACGAATTGCTCGCAACACCGGAAATTCGACTCGTCGTGATTGCCACTCCCAACGACACGCACTATCCCTTCGCGCGGCAATGCCTTGAAGCGGGCCGCGACGTCGTCGTCGACAAGCCGTTCACAACCACTCTTCAAGAGGCTGTTTCGCTAGTGCAGCTTGCGAAGGAAACAGGCCGCCTGCTCACCGTCTATCAAAACCGCCGCTACGATGGTGATTTCCAGGCCATTCGAAAGCTGGTTGCCGACGGGACCCTCGGCCGCATCGTCCGGTTCGAAACGAGTTACGACCGCTTCCGCCCGCAGCTCAAGCCCGGCGCTTGGCGCGAAACCACGCGCCCCGGCAGCGGAATTCTATTCGACATCGCACCACACCTGATCGATCACGCGCTGGTACTTTTCGGTTTGCCGGAAGCCGTGACCGCCGATGTTCGAATCGAGCGAGAAAACGCCGTCGCCGACGATGCTTTCGATATTACGCTCCAGTATTCGAAAGGCATGCGCGCTGTTCTTCGATCTAGTATCCTAGCCGCCACACCGCGCCCGCGCTTCGTTCTGCTTGGCACTCAGGGGAGCTATGTGAAACAAAGTTTCGACCCCCAGGAAATGAATCTGCGCAAAGGCTTCATTCCCGCGGACGAGCCATGGGGATTCGAACCGGAAGAAAATTGGGGCGTCTTGACCGTCCCGGCAGGCGATTCCTTCGAACAGCGCCGCGTTCCCTCCGCCACCTGCGACTACCGTGACTACTATTCGAACGTCCGCGACGCCATCCTTGGGCGCGCCCCGCTGGCGGTTACGCCGGAGTGGGCACTAGATGTGATGCGGCTACTCGAGTTGGCGCGAGAGAGCAGCGAACGTCAATGCACTCTCAAGTGGGATTCAGGGATCATCTGAAAGTTTAGCGGAAGCCTGGATCCAGGCAGAAATTCAAGCACCGAGCTGCGAAAGTCCTGTGTTCGAAAGCGGTTGCGGAAGACGCGGACAATCAGGATTCTAATCAACCTTCAATGTGACCTCGAAGACCGCGTTGCAATTGGTCTCGGGATCGTCGGTGACGGTCGTCGACACCGTGCCGCTCTTGATGAAAAACTCCAGCGGCTTTTTCGGAAGACTGGGCAACCCGGTGACCCGCGCCTTGCCATCGCTATTGGTGCCGACTTCCACCTGCGTCTTGCGCTTGCTCAAGAATCCGTATTTGATGGTCAGGCTGACCTTGGCGTTAAAAATAGGTTTGCCTGCGCCATCTTTCACAGTGAAATCCGCGCGACACGAGCCGAGGCCGGCGTCAACAACTGGCACTTCTGGCGAGTCGGCAGCGAAAAGTCCGCCAAACGGAATCAAAAGGAAAATCGCACACAGAAGGCGAACGGGCTGAAATTTCCAAATGGGCATTCTTGAATCGTTTTCCTCCAGCTCAAAATCTACGCCGCTCAAAGTTCGCTTGCAATCCTCTTGATGCGGGCGTGTTGGCATTTAGGACCGTCTTCCCGCCGCGCAAGGTAGAACGTGCGCAGAGCAGTCAGAAGCGCCGCACGATTCTGCGGCAGCGCCCCAGTCCCGATTCGAATGCACTTTTCAGGGAGCAGCGGGAGAGTTCCGCGTATAATCTGTTTTCTCCGGAAGGCTAAGGAGCGCTCCGCAAATCATGTCCATCGAACTGGCACCCTCGATTCTTTCCGCAAACTTCGCGCGGCTGGGCGAAGAAGCGAAAGCCGCGCTCGACGGCGGCGGCACCGTAATCCATTGCGATGTGATGGACGGCCACTTCGTGCCGAATCTCACAATTGGGCCGTTGGTTGTGGCCGCGCTTCGAAAAATTCTTCCCAATGCCATCCTCGATTGCCACCTGATGATTGAAAATCCCGACGAGTTCATTCCCGCATTTGCGGATGCCGGCGCAAATTGGATCTCCGTGCACCTAGAAGCCTGCGTGCATCTCCATCGCACGCTGCAACTGGTTGCGTCGCACGGATGCAAGTCTGGCGTGGTCCTGAATCCCGCGACGCCGGTTCACATGGTGGATGAAGTACTGGAAATGGTTCACCACGTTCTGATCATGTCCGTGAATCCGGGATTCGGCGGGCAAAGGTTCATTCCCGGCGCGCTCCACAAGATCAAGACTCTCGCCGAAGTTCGCGAATCGCTTGGCCTGTCGTTTCGCATCGAGGTGGATGGCGGAGTGGCGCTCGATACTGTTGGCGACATTGTGCGAGCGGGCGCGGAATTGCTGGTCGCTGGCAACGCCGTTTTCGGCAAAGGTGACATCCGGGAAAACGCGAAAAAATTACTGGCGGCGGCGCGCGCCGCGGCGCTCACCCGCGCTTGATGGAAACGGCGACCGTCAAATCACCAACGCTCGCTTGAATAGCCCATTCATTTTTTTTCTACTGCTCCTGATAATTCCAGGTGAGCCCGCCATCGACGACAAACGTCGTTCCGGTGGCGTAGTCGGATTCCGACGACGCCAGGAACACGGCCATCGAGGCCACATCTTCGGGCTTGCCGAGGCGCTTCAGCGGAATGTTTTCGAGCAACGCGTTCAGCTTGTCAGGGTCGTTTAATAGCTTTGTGTTGATGGGCGTTTCGATCGCTCCCGGCGCGATGTTGTTGATGGTGATGCCGAGCGGGGCCAGTTCGATCGACAGATTGCGCGTCAGCATTTTCACGCCGCCCTTGCTGGCGCAATAGGAGGTGAAATGCGGGAAGGGAAGCTCTTCATGCACGGAGCTGATGTTGATGATTTTTCCTCCGGCCTTGGCCTCCATGCGGTGCTTCACGAACGCCTGGGTGATGAAGAAAACTCCTTTTAGATTGATGTTCAGGACGGCGTCGTAATCGGCTTCAGTGGCGTCCCAGAAATCGGCGCGGCGTTCGAGGCCAGCGTTGTTGACGAGGATGTCGATCTTTCCAAATTGCGCCACCGCGTCGGCGATAAATTTCTGCCCTTCCGCGACGCGGCCCACGTCGCACTGAAATCCGCCAACCTTTCGCCCAAGCTTCCGAATTTCTGCCGCCACTTCCTCGGCTCCTGTTTTGTTGGCGCGGTAGCAAAACGCGACGTCCGCGCCTTCCCGCGCGAAGCGCTGGGCGATGGCCAGCCCAATACCCTGGCTTCCTCCCGTGATTGCCGCCACTTTTCCGTCCAGCCGGTTTGCCACCATGGTCTCCTTGCGATGCGTTCTGGAATGAGATGCGCCAAGTTGGGTTTTGTGTTCGAGCCGCTTTGCGCGGCCAGGCAGTGCGCTTGCTGACGGGGCAAGTCCCGCCTCCACAACGTGTTACGAGCCGCGAACTCTGGAGAGTTGTTTCTAGGATGACGCGGCTTCCGCGGATGCGTGGAGAGTGGAAGGATCGTGGAAGGATCGTTGACGGAGAGGAAGGTGAGTGGTAGATTCGCGGCCTACCCAGTGGGGGCCAAGTCTGGGCCCAATTCAATCCGTCAAAAATTTGAGGAGGTACCATGAGGAAAGTGCTGTTGACCACGATACTTGCCGTTACTTTACTTGCCGCGAGCTCCGCGTTTGCGCAAAGTCCCAACTTCGATCCTGGACCTGTTTGGCGCATAACCTATTATCATATCAAGACAGGACAAGCAGACGCATTCTGGAAGGACTTCCGGGAGCATACCAAACCGATCTTTGAAGAGTTCAAAAAGGCAGGCTTCATTTCGGATTACAAGACATTTACGAATCCGGTGACCGATCATCCCGGCGATTGGAACGTGGCGATATCGATTTCCTATCCAAATTATGCCGCGCTCGACCAACTGGCTGCCAAAGGGGCCAGCATCGTCAACAAACACTTTGGTTCGAGGGAAGCAGCGCTGGCATCTGCAAAGCAGCAAAATGACGTCAGCGAAGTGATCGCGAGCCATCTGGCGCGCGAAGTCATGTCGAAGTAGAACTGAAAGCCGAAAGTACGAGGGCGGCGCACGACTTCACGATAGGAATATCCGGGGCTAAGCGTCCCATCAGGAGACGGAGATAGGGATACGGAATTCCCGGGTGGCGCGACGTTTGTTGCGAAACGCCGGAGTGAGAGCGTCTCCGTGCTCGCGGCAAGTTTCCACCATTTTACGAGCAACGCCTTGCGCGATCTCGACGGTTTCGGAGATGCTCCGGCCTTCGGCTACCAGTCCGGGTACGTCCGGGCTAGTGGCCAAATAGCGGCCATTGTTTAGGCTTTCCACGCGAACTCGAATGGCTGCTTCTTCAACTTCTGTCAGATGTTCTTGGCGTTTCATTCTGGAGCGCCGCTCTTTACGTCATATCAGAAGATCATGTTGCGTTTGGACCGCAAAGCCATCTGGGGTGGGGGGGGACGCAAAATGCGCGATGGCGGGCTAGGCAGGGCGTCGGTAGAGGTCGAGGGCCCATTGCGGGGTGGCCTGGCGGGCGGCGCGGACCAAGCCGGCGGACTCGAGGACGGCTGCCATGCGATTGGGCGAGTGGACGAAGGCGCGGAAGGGGTTTTGCTTTACAGCGGGGCATGATGAAACCCTCGACGGCGCGGAAGAGCGGGCGGCATGCCCCGCCCCTACAAAGAGAAGGCGCGAGCCCACGCGAAGGCAAGCCCGCAACTAGGCGACGGTGACGTCGGGGCTTAGGTAGACGTCCTGGATGGCGTTTAGGAGTTGGACGCCTTCTTTCATCGGGCGCTGGAAGGCTTTGCGGCCGGAGATGAGGCCGGTGCCGCCGGCGCGCTTGTTGATGACGGCGGTGGCTACAGCTTCTTCGAAGTCGTTGGCGCCGGAGGCGCCGCC
>Ga0137393_10001551_pt1 | contig 14570 bp, 12 predicted proteins | sample 15con2h34BmetaG_FD_101396 | JGI IMG/M metagenome (GOLD analysis project Ga0137393, IMG submission 101396) | Vadose zone soil microbial communities from Angelo Coast Range Reserve, California, USA - 15con2h3.4B metaG | ecosystem: Environmental > Terrestrial > Soil > Vadose zone > Saprolite...
ATTTGCCCGTCGAGCAGACTCGTCTCCGGAGCGCCGGTGTTCGGATCGATGCCGATATTGTTCATCCCACCGGAGCTGGTCGGCGTGCCGTAGACGGACAGGGTGAGACTGTTGTTGCGGGCGACCAGATAGGTGAGCTTGCCGATGTATTGATAACTGCGCTCGTCGGAGAAATAGAACTTCTGCGTGCCGGGGATGCGAGTGGTCGTCTGCAATCCATTGGCGTCGGAGATCGGCCGTCCGCTCGCATCGAAGTTCAAGGAATTCAGGTTCCGCTCCAGCTGATACCGCGTGAAGGCGGGGCTGAATCCGGCGTAAAACCAAAGCCTGTCTTTGACGATTGGCCCACCCAACTCGGCACCAATGCTGCCGATGTTGAAGGCCCGCGTCGTGGTGGTGATCGCGTTGGCTTGCTGGGTAATGGTGGAGGCGTTTCCGTCCAGCGCGCCGGGGCTGAAATAAGAGAACACCGATCCATGGAATTCATTCGAGCCGGACTTGGTGACGACATCGTAGATTCCGCCCGTGGACCGACCGAACTCAGGCATGTAACCGCCGCTGATGATGTTCACTTCCTGGATGAAATCGAGCGTCAGCGGCGAGCCGAGGCTGCCATAGGCGGGATCATTGACGGACAGACCATCGATCAAAAAGCCGTTCTCATTCGAGGTCGCGCCGTTGAGGGAAAATCCATAGCGGTCCGGTTGGCCGGTGGGGGCAAGCTCTGCCAGCGATTCGAAGGAGCGGGCGCCGCCGTGCTTTCCCCCAGGCGCGGCCAATGGCAGTTTTTGAAAGACTTCGGAATTGACGCTGGTGCTGAGCTGCGTCGACCCGACGTCGACCGAGGGCGCGCGTGCCACCACGACAATCGTCTCACCCACGATCGCTTCGGGGAGGAGCTCGGCGTTGTATCGCAGCGTCTGATCGATGCGCAGGGAGATGTCGCCTCGAACGAGGGGTTTGTAGCTATCCTTTTCGAGTCGCAGTGAGTAGGTGCCCGGGGGAAGCTGCGGAAGGCGATACAACCCGGTCGAATCGGTGACGACCACCTGTTCGCCCTGTAGATTGGGCGACGTCGCGGTGACCACGACGTCGGCGAGCGCAACCTTGGTCGCCGCGTCGATCACGTTCCCGGTCAGCACGCCGTTGCCCTGGGCGAAGGCCGCGAAGCCAATCAACGAGGTCGCAACGCAAACAGCTCGGAGAGCTGCAGCGAAGACCAAATTCTTCACGGGAACCCCTTTGACTCTGGAAGGAATGGAAGAAAAGGATAGACAGCAAAACCCGTTAATACAAACATCTGAGAACACACCGTTGTCTCTCTTTGTCGCACTTCGGGCTCGTCTTGCTCACGCGGAACCACCTTGATTTCGACTTCCTGTCCGTGCGCGTTCTGCCGGCGCCGGCGAGGTCGCACGGCCGAGGGAATCCGATTCGACTCGCGGCGTGGGCAGTCCGCTGATGCCCGCACAAAGGAATGTGATTCGACTCGCGGCGTGCGCGGTCCGCTGACCGCCCAAGGAATCTGGTCCACTCCGGCCCGTGCGCGGTCCGTTGACGCCGGAGTGGGCTGAACGGCCCGATGCTTGGTGCTTGGGGATCGAGAAATCGCTGCGCGCAAGGCCTCTCACCGGAGACGCCCCGAGGCGAGCTGACCGGCTCGCGTGGCGATGCCTGCATCGCGGTGATAAGTCCTTCACCGTGGATGGCCAAGGAACAGCTCTGGACCGCGCTCGGGCGCTGCTGCGCGACGAGCGGGGGACGGTATTCAAGCAGGCGCCGCTGCGAATCGCCCTCTGCTATCCCAGCCCTTACTTCGTCGCGATGAGCTCGCTCGGGTACCAGACGATTTATCGCGAAATCAATCTCCACCCGGCCGCGTCGGCGGAGCGCGCGTTCCTTCCGGAAGACATCGAGGAGCTCAAACGAAGCCGCACGCCGCTGTTCACCCTGGAGTCGCAGACCCCGGTCGCCGGCTTTCCCATCCTCGCCTTCTCGATTTCCTACGAGCTGGAGATCGCGGGGTTCCTCCAGATGCTGGACCTCGCCGGAATCCCTCTGCTGCGCGAGGAGCGCACCGCGGGAAGCCCCCTGGTGGTGGCGGGAGGGCCGCTCACCTTCTCCAACGCGGAGCCGCTCGAGCCCTTCGCCGACGTGATCGTGCAGGGCGAGGGGGAGGAGCTCATCCACACGCTGCTCGACGCTGCCCCGCAGATGGACCGGCGCGAGCTGCTCGATCACCTCGGCGCCACGCCGGGTTTTCTGGTCCCCGGCCACGGCGGCCGCCGGTATTCGGTCGCCCGGGCCAGCGACGAACGCCTACCGGCGCGCTCGCAGATCGTGACCCCGAACACCGAGCTGCGCTCGATGTTTCTCATCGAGCCCGAGCGCGGATGTTCGCGCGGCTGTCACTATTGCGTGATGCGCCGCACCACCAATGGCGGGATGAGAACGGTACCGGCCTCGACGGTACTCTCGCTCATCCCCGAGCAGTCGAGGCGGGTCGGGCTGGTCGGGGCCGCGGTCACCGACCATCCGGAAATCACCCAACTGGTCCGGACGCTGGTGGACTCGGGCAGAGAGGTCGGCGTGTCTTCGCTTCGCGCCGACCGCCTCAGCCAGCCGCTGGTCGATGCCCTTCGCGATGGCGGCGCGCGCGTGCTCACGGTGGCCTCGGACGGGGCATCGCAAAAGATGCGCGACCTCGTCGATCGGAAGCATTCCGAAGAGCAGATTCTCAAAGCGGCCCAGTTTGGCCGCGCCAGCGGAATGAAACGGCTCAAGGTTTACAACATGGTGGGATTGCCGTTCGAGATGGACAGCGACATCGATGAGCTGGTGCGCTTCACCATCGAGCTGTCCCGCATTCTTCCCGTCGCCCTGGGCGTGGCGCCGTTCGTGGCCAAGCGCAACACGCCGCTGGACGGATCGCCGTTCGCCGGCATCGCCGAGATCGACTCGAAGTTGGCCCGACTGCGCCGCGGGCTCAAGGGCAGAGGCGCGGTGCGGCCGACTTCTGCGCGATGGGCCTGGATCGAATACATGCTCGCGCAGTGCGGTCCCGAGGCAGGCCTCGCGGCGATGGACGCCTACCGCGCCGGGGGGACGTTCGCCGCCTACAAGCGGGCCTTTGAAAATCGCGGAGCGATCCCCTTCGAAGCCTCCCGAACCCCGGATGGCCGCCGCAACCCCACCGTCTGGCCCTCGGTATCGGCCCCCGGCGTCGCAGCCAGCGCGTGAAGGCTTACAGCTCGATGCGCGAGCGGGTCGCCCCCTCAACCTCGGCCAGCACGAGCTTCACCGGCACCAGCGCTCCGACGGTGGTGTAGCTCTTCGACCCGACCCGCGTCTGCGTGCTTCGCAGCTCAAAGCTGTTGGCACGCGCAAGGAACCACTCGCGGGTCGCGAGCATGGGCAGATGATGCACCTCGCGCGGGGAGAGAAAAACGTAGAGGAGCAGATCCGCCGAGCTGTAGAGGAAGCAGCCGGGTGTTTCGCGCTCGAGATTCGAGATCAGCTCGAAAAAGTAATTCCCGCGCCTCGCCTGGCGATCGCCCTTCACCTCGACGCCGAGCACCGGAGCCTGGACTCGCTCCCAGAGCAGATCCACCCCGCGCTCCTGAAAGCGCGGGTCCTCTTGAACGTCGTGGATCTGTCCCAGGGAATCCTGCCGGGTGAGGTAGGACCGGGCGAGCTCCACCGCTCGATCCGCGGCACCTCGAACGCCGGTCATGCTGTAGCTGCGCGTCATGCGGGTCTGGCGCTACCCCTTTGGGCTCGTATCCAAAACCCTTTGCTCGATCAAGCTTCCCCACCCTAGAGTCCGCGCCGCGCAGGCGCAAGCCGGAGGAAGCCATGCAGGTTCAATGTCCGCATTGCTCGGCACAATTCGAGTCACAGCGTTCCGGCCCTCAGTTCTGTCCCAACTGCGGCCAGCAAATCCAGGTCGCTGCGAGCACCGGCCGCGATCCCAGCGCCGCATCGCCTTCCGGCGCGCCGCCGACCCCGGGCGGGATGGCCGGAGCGCCTGCTCCGCCCGCCGGCGAGATCCCGCCGATGGGTCCCCCGCCGCCGGGGGGGATGCCACCTTCCGGGATGCCTCCCCCGGGTGGCCCGCCGGGAGGGATGCCACCTTCCGGGATGCCTCCGCCGGGCGGCCCGCCCCCGCCCGGAGGTCCCTCGATTCGCCAGGACACGCCTTGGGAGCGCCGCAAGGAGCTGGGGTTTGTCAAAGGGCTGGTCGAAACGTGGAAGCAGTCGATCCTGTCCCCCGACAGGTTCTGGTCGTCGGTCAGGCCCGACGGGCGCTGGGAGGACGCGTTCCTCTACGGTTGGCTCATTTCCGCACTCGCGTCCGTTGGCGGCCTGCTCGTCTCCCTTCCATTTCGGGCGACGATCGCCGCGCAAATGCGCGAGGTAATTGCAATGGTGGGCTCGAGGGGAAATCTGCCGCCTCAAGCTCTGGAGTACGGGGAGATCTTCATGAGTGGCCGCGGGCAGATCGGCTACACCATCCTGCGAATCTTGGCGTGGCCGATTGGCTTTCTGATCATCGCCGCCCTGGTGCATCTTTTCTGCATCCTTTTCGGCTGCGCGACCAACGGATTCGGGGCCACCTTGCGCGCCTTGGGGTACGCACAGGCGCCGATGATCGTGACGATGCTCTCGATCGTGCCGCGCGTCGGCCCCCTCCTGGCGTTCGCGGCGAGCGCGTATAGCCTTGTACTTTTGGTCTGGGGCGTGATGCGGCTACAAGAAACCAATGGCGGTAAGGCCGCGGCTGCTGTCCTGGCAACGCCCGTTCTCTTCTGCTGCTGCTGTTGTGGGATCCTGGCTCTCGCCGGGAGCGCTTTGAAATCGATGTTCAACGCAGGAAACTAAAGCGTGACCACCACCTGGCCCCGGCCGAACCGCACGGTCGGATTCATCGACGCGCTGGCGCTTACCGGCCTGACCGGACTGCTGATCGCGCGTTTCGTCCCCGTGGCGCGTCTTCCGTTCTGGGGATGCGTTCTGCGGCAGCACACGGGTTGGCCCTGCCCAGGCTGTGGGCTGACGCGGGCGGCCGAACGGGTCGCTCACTTCAACATCGCTGGAGCGTGGGAAGCCAATCCGCTCGGAACGGTGGCCGCCCTGTCCTTCGTGGTGACGATCGTGCTCTCGTTTTTGCACCTACTCTTCAAAATGCCGCTGCCGACCCTCGTGCCCAGCCGGCGAGAGGCGCTCGTGCTCCGCCTCACCCTGGCGGCGTCGGTGGTGATGAATTACGGCTACGTCATTTTGAAGACCAGATTCCCCGCGCTCCTCTGACGTGAGCGCCATGGTCGCTGTTTCCCTGGTAGTGCTCGGGTATCTTTCGGGTTCGGTCCCCTACGGCGCGCTGTTGGCGAAGTGGATCAAGGGGGTCGACGTCCGCCACGCCGGCAGTGGGAACATCGGTGCGACGAACGTGGCGAGGGTGGCCGGTCGCAAGCTCGGCGTTCTCGTTCTCATCCTCGACGCGGCAAAAGGCGCGGCTCCGGTCTCGCTCTCGCTGTGGCTAACGGAGAAGCCCGAGATTCACGCCGCGGTCGGACTGGCCGCCTTCCTCGGCCACGTTTTTCCGGTCTGGCTTCGCTTTCGCGGCGGCAAGGGGGTGGCGACCGCGTTCGGAGTGATTGCCATTCTTCAGCCATGGGCCGCGCTCGCCGGATTTGCCGCCTACGGTGTCCTGTTCGCCATTTTCCGGGTGAGCTCGATCGGTTCCTTGGCGGGAGGCATCGCGGCGGTGGTGGTCGCTTTTCTGGAAGGCGGTCCGCGCGCCTATGCGGTTCTCGTTCTGGTGCTCTTCGCGCTGATGCTGGTCACCCATCGCGGAAACATCCGGCGCCTTCTTTCGCGGGCGGAAAAACCTCTCTAAAAGATCCCGAAAGGCCGCGGAGCTCGCTTCATCGGCGTGCGGGGTACCCAAGCAGCCGGCACTCGATCGGACCATTCCAGAAGTCGCGTGCGCTGGTCGGCTTGAGATGGAAGGCACTTTCGAAGGCGGGATTACCGGCGAGAATGAACATCCGCCAGCCGTGGAGCTGCCGCAGCGTTTCGCCGAGTTTGAAGTAGAAGGTTTTCATTCCCTTCTGCCCGCCGGCGGTGAGGCGGTTGCCATAGGGTGGATTGGTGATCAACAAACCAGGCGGTACCCCTTCGAGCGGAAGGGGCTGCATCGCATCCGAAATCTCGAGCCGGACGGCACCCCCGAGCTTGCCCGCCGCCGCGTTCTGACGCGCGGCAGTGATCGCATCCGCGTCTCGATCGAAGCCGATGATCGGATGCGGCGGTTTGCGCTGCGTCGCGATCGCTTCGGCTCGCAGCTCGTCGAGAATCGCGCTGGCATCCTTGCCTCGTTTTGGCCATCGCTCGACGCCGAGCTTCCTCTGAACATTCGGCGCGCGGTTGGCCGCGATGGAGGCGGCTTCGATGAGGATTGTTCCCGAGCCGCACATCGGATCGACGAGCGACTCCTGGCCGGTGTAGCCCGCTGCCCGGAGCAGGGCGGCGGCGAGGGTCGTCTTGAGCGGCGCCGGGGAGGTCTGAACCCGGTAGCCGCGCTGGTGCAATGGCTCCCCCACGAGATCGATCCCGATCGACAGCTTCTCTTTCGATAGGTGAACCGTGATCGACACGTCTGGGCTGCGCGTATCGACGTTGGGCCTGCGCCCAAGTTTCTCTCGAAGCCGATCCGCGATCGCGTCCTTAACCTTGAGCGCGACGAATCCCGAATGGGTGTGCTCGGAATCGCGAAGGGTCGCTTCCACCGCAAAGGTGCTCTCCGGGGTGAGGTGATCCTCCCAGGCGATCGACCGCGCCGCGTCGTAGAGCCCCTGAGCTCCGCGCGCGTTGAATTCACCGAGCGGATGGAGCACCCGCATCGCGATTCGGGTCCACAGACAAATCCGGAGGGCTTCGTTCCAGTTCGCGGCAAAGCGCACCCCTCCGCGGTCCTGGCGGATCTTTTTCGCGCCGAGCTCGGCCAGCTCGTCGGCGAGCAGTGGCTCGGTTCCGCGCGCTGCGGTCGCAAAGAATTGGAGTCGCTCCGGCACGCGCGCACCCTACTTCGGTGCGCGGCTGGGAAGCTATCCCTCCATCGCTCCGGCGCCGAGAGCTCCCCCGCCGGTTGATCAAAACCTCACGGGTTTGGCCCGCCGTTGCCGAAGGAGGTGCACCAATTGACCCTGGCTTCCGACGTATCATGTGGAGCGATGACCTCCAGAAATAGACGCGCTTGGTTGGTTATTGGGCTCCTATCCTTTGGCGCCATATTCCTCACCTGCAGCGGAATGTTCATGATCCCGTTGACCACGAGTCGACCAGAATGTTCGTCGCTGAGCTTCAGCTCTCCTCCAGAGTGCCATGGTCCCCTCTACATGATTGTGGTCGGATTGACTCTGTTGATTGTTGCATTGTCTTCCTGGGGTCTCATCTCCTATCGCAATCGACGGGCACGGCCAGATCACGAGTGACCACATGACAGCTGCCGATCGAGGAATACTGGGCTCGTTCACTTCGCAAGCTTCCGGAGCGTCCCGTCAGGCGCTCTCATCGCGCGCTGTAATGGGTCCTTCAATTCAGCCCGCTTGCCCGCACGAATGGGCTCGATGATCAGGCGCTCTCCACGATTCATTGCAAGGTGGGGGAAATGGGCAGGCGTCCTTGTCGTTTCGACTCTCGGATGGGGGCCTTGCGCTGCCGCAGTATCTGGCCTGGAGCCGTTACGCACGCTGTGGTTAACCCGCTTGCCTTCATCAAGCTTCGCTTCGCCAGCCCGCCCTCACCTCTGAGCTTTGTCGAGGTGGCGTGGACGCTTGGACTCGCCTTCGGCTTGCTGGCGTTGGCGGCGGTAATGGAATTGCGATGGCGCAGGCACGAGTCCGCTCGTAGCTCGCGGGCTGAGACGGTTGCAGCTACCCGATCGCCCGCCGCCCGCGTGAAGTGTATGACATTTTGGGTCCTCGCGGCACCTAAATGTCATTCAGTTCGTCCAAAAGGGCCTCAGCGGGCGCCTTCTTGACGACTCGGTCCTGGACATCACACGCCGAGACTACTTGGCGCACCTGAGTGACGAATCCGCCGAAGTCAATCGACGATGAACAGCGTCGCTCCCACCGGAGTGCTCGAACGGTGCGGCTCTGCCCCGTCCGCAACCTGGTAGCTGTTTCCCGCCTTCGATACGAATTTCCTTCCGTCGCGCAGCTCGGTGAGGAGCTCCCCGGTGAGGACAAGCAGGACATGCCCCCGGTGACACCAGTGGTCAGCGACGTATCCCGGCGTGTACTCCACCAGCCGAGCCCGAATATTGCCCACTTCGAGCGTTCTCCAGTGGGCCTTCCCCGACTCACCCGGGTGCTCGGTCCGCGGAAGCCCAGGCCAGTCCGTGGTAGCGAAGCTCACGCCTTCAATCTTCAATGGGTCTTCTCCTTCAGCGCACAATGACGTGTAGTCTTTCCTGCGTTTTGTAGAAAGACCCATTCGGACGGTCGGGCGAGTTGCGCCGCCAGATCTTTCCCGGTTTGATGGCTCTCGTGCTTGGCGTCACTGCTCTCACGGCTGTCTCGCTGCTTGCAGTCTCTGCGCGGGACTCGGAGGAGCAGCTCGTTCGCGACGTACTGACCGTCAGGAATGGTCCGTACCTGCGGCCAACGCACGTCACGGCGTCGCTGCGAGGAACGTTCGGGGAGCTGGCAGAGCCCCACCTGATCGCCCTGGAGCTCAGCCGTAAACGCATCGGCACCGAGACGGCCGAGCAGGTCGAGCTCCGGCGAGCCGTCGAGCGCGGCCAGAAGCCGAGCTCTACCCTACGCCCGGAGTGGAAACAGGAGCTCGCCGGAACTCAGGAGGCGCTCGACGGTCTACTCCGGGCGACACACGGGGCCGGCGCAAGACCACCCTACTTGTTGAGCATCTTTGGAGCGTTTGGTCCCGACGATGACAGGTATGGCGGGAGCACCCCACAGTATGCGGCGAAGTTGGCCGCTCTCCGGATTCGCGCCGAGCTTGAAGCGGGGGATACCAGGGCGGCCGCGCAGACCTGCGTTGACGCACTGGGCATGGCCCGCGACGTCGCTTATTCGAGCATCATGGGCCAGATGATCGCCCACTCGATGCTCAAGTTAGTAGAGCCAGCCTGCCGCGACACCGCCCGCGCAGCGTCTGCCGCCGAGCAAGGCACACTCAAGAGCGCCCTCGCGTTTGTCATTGCGGGGTGGCCCAAGCTCCGAGACACGCTCTACACGGAGATGGTGTTTGGCCAGCTCGCACTATTCTTTGACCAGCTCTCAGACGCCACGAAATCTGAGCTCCCGGCGGATGCCCACCTCAGGGGTTCCCCTCGGAAAGGGCCTGGCTGGCTCGGGCACGTGCAGCGGCAGATGTTCGGAGCCTGGGCACGCCGAACGCACATTGATCAAATGTACCAACTCATGGAGGCAGTGCAGCTCCCACCTGCCCGAGCTGATTCAGAGATCGAGCGGATCGCTTCAAAGGATTTCCCCTATACGTTGGCGGGGATGGACGATGACCCCAAAAGCTCGTGGGTGCCCCTGCTACGACGGACACGGACAACGATCGCCTACCTCGTCCGCCTCGAGGCCGTGGTCAAGCTTGTCTCGTTCCACTCGGCGCAGGGTCGATGGCCGACCGACTGGCAGGAAACCAACTTCTCGCAGCCGATCGATCCGCGAACAAATCTGCCCTTCTCGCTGAGGTCAGCGCCCGCGGCGATCGTCTTTTCAGCGAAAACGGACGGTGAAAGGCTCGGGGTGCAGGTGAAAACCGGGGTGATGGTCAAAGACATTGATCGGGAGGGAGTGACATTTGCCGGCCCGAATGGCCAGGAGCGTCTGGACGCGCGAACGGTGATCTGGGCCGGAGGAGTGACGGTGCCGGCCTTCGCTGCGGTGTTGGCAAAGCGGATCCACGCCGAGACAGACAGATCCGGGAGGATCAAAGTGAGTCCCTATCTCACGGTTCCAAATTATCCCGACATATATGTCATTGGAGATCTCGCGTTGGCATCCGGCGTTAATGGGAAGCCATTGCCAGGTGTAGCCCAGGTGGCAATGCAGCAAGGAACCTACGCAGGGAAGGCAATCGCGAGCAGAATGGGAGCCGAGAAAGCGCTGCCGCCAGTCAAGTATCTGGACAAAGGGAATCTGGCGGTGATCGGCCGAGCATCGGCCGTGGCCAACGTTTTCGGCCTGCACCTTTCCGGGCTCCCCGCGTGGCTTGTCTGGGCACTGATTCATCTGACGTACCTCGTTCAGTTCCAGAGCTGGGTTCTTGTGTTATCCAATGGGCAATCCAGGATCTCACGTTTAATCGTGGTGCGCGCTTGATCACCGGCAGCGCTTCCACCGATTTCAATTTCGACCAGGAAATGGCATCGTCCCAGGGATCTCGCGGGAACGGCTTTCATGCAGGCTCGGGGACTACGAGCGCACCGCCACCTCGCGACGGGGCAGCTCGCGTATGACCCAGGAGAATTCGATGTCAAAGGTCTGGTTGATCACGGGCGCTTCGCGTGGCTTGGGCCGGGCGCTCGCCGAAGCGGTGCTTGCCGGGGGATACAAACTCGTCGCCACGGCGCGCAAGCCTTCGCAGCTCGCAGGATTGGTCGAGCGCCACGGCGATCAGGTTCGCACCGTCCCCCTCGACGTCACCGATGAGCGTGCAGCGGGCCCTGCCGTCAAAGCAGCCATCGAAGCATTCGGGCGGCTCGATGTACTCGTCAACAATGCGGGTTATGGCAATGTCGCCCCGATCGAGGATACGAGCGTCGCCGACTTCCGGGCGCAGATCGAGACCAATTTGTTCGGCGTGATCAACGTCACGAAGGCCGCTGTCCCGGTCATGCGGAGGCAACGGTCGGGGCACATCATCCAGCTCTCATCCGTCGGGGGACGCATCGGATCCATCGGCCGTGCGCCCTATTCGGCGGCCAAGTGGGGCGTCGAAGGCTTCTCGGAGGTGCTCGCCAAAGAAGTAGGGCCGCTCGGGATCAAGGTGACGATCGTCGAGCCAGGCGGCTTTCGAACGGATTTCGCGGGCTCTTCGACGACGCTCCGGGACGGGCGCCCTGAGTACGCGGACACCGTCGGCGCGGCGGTGCGTTTCCAGCACAACTATGATGGCTCTCAGCCCGGCGACCCGGTCAGGGCAGCGGCCGTGATCATCCACATCACGACACTCGATCAACCGCCGCTGCGGCTGTTGCTTGGCAGCGACGCCGTGCGCTTTGTCGAGCAGGCAGACCTTGCCCGGACCGAAGCGGACCGGAAGTGGCGGGATTTGAGCCTCTCGACCGATTTCAAGGCGGATGGGGTCTATCCATGGCAGCGGAACTGATCGCCGGGCCAGGGGCAAGGATCCGGACGGTGATGCCGATCGCCGGGATCAAATAGGCAAACGTCACCCAGCACCACATCAGAGCCCCGGCGAGCGTCTGATCCTGAAGGGGCGAGGCGTTGGCAGCGGGGTGCGCCGCGCCGTGCGATGAATAGACGACGCGATCGCAGAAGGCCAGAAATGCAGAAAGCGCATCGCAGGGCAGCGTCGCAAGAAAGAGGTACAGGGGCAGGGACCACGCAGGCCATTTCGCGGTCGCCGGCCAGGGTTGGATGACGGGCCACCAGAAGAGAAGCCCGCCGGCGAGAAAGCTGGCGTGCTGCACGGCGTGCCAGAACGGTGAGCGCATCCCAGCTCAAAAACCGCCGGAATGTGCCATGCGATCACGACCGCCGTCCCCGCGATCCAGCACAGATCGGATGAGTAAGGATATTTCCAAGCGCGTACAGGCGGCGCAGAGCTGGGCTCAAAACACAATGAACGAGTCTCTCCGGTAGTCCGAGCCCCATCGGCCGCAAGACCAAGGGGGGCCAGTCGCGGCATTGAACTGACCCAAGCGACCCGGAAGTGGACAGAATGGGCGTTATCCGTCCTATCTTCTTCATTCCACCGGACCGAAGAAGCGATCGAGCCAATCGAGGATCTCTTTGGAAAAGAGCTCGTTGGGCGGCACGTGGCCCGCTTCGAACACCACATGCCGCTTGTCCTTGGCTGGAGCACCGAGGAGGCTGAACAGCGGCAACTGCGTGGAATCGAAAGGGAAGAAATAATCATATCGACCATTGACCATCAACATCGGCTGGCGGGCTCTGGACGCGAAGTTGAAGGGATCGGCCTCCGGCAGCGCCCTCTGCAGCGGGAGGCCCCCGCCCACCAGGATGCCGACCTTGATGCGGGTCTCGACGGCGGCGAGCAGTGGCCCGAGCTTTGCGCCCCAACTCAGCCCGTACAAGGCGACCTTCTGGCTGTCGAGGTCCTTGCGGCTCTCCAGATAATCGAGGGTGCGTCCGAGGTCTTTCGACCACTGCACGACGTGGTCCCGGTAGAAGGCGGTGGGAGTTTCGATATCCGAATGAAGGTCATCGCCCCGCTCGAAGGTGGATTTGTAGACTGGATAGATGACCGCGCGGCCGCTTTTTACCACGAAGGTCACCATGCGCAGGCTGGGAAGCACCTCGCTGCTGCGCAAGTCGATCCCGCCCGAGCCGGGAAAGATGACCAGCGTTTGGTAGGGCGGTGCGCCGCGACGGGGAGTGAAGATATAGGCGCTCACCCGCTCGTTCCCGTAGGCGGCGGCGTAGCTGACCTTCTCTTTCCTCCAGCGCTCGGAGCTGTCGTCGACCGCTTCCACTCTGGCATCGAGGCTGGCCTTATCGTAGCGGTATAGACTCCTGAAAGCCTCGAAGACCTCGTCCGAGACCGGCTTCTCCCTGGCGAAGTCGCGCACGGGCTCGGACAGCGGGTCGGTCGCGGCTTTGGGGACCTGCTCCTGGTGGATGGATTGCGCGAGCCTGAAGCCGTGGGTTGGCTTGCGATCGAAGGGTGACTGCGCATCGGGGTCGTTGAACATGTACGTGGGCTCGTTGAACGCGCCGCCCAGGATCAACCGCTTGTTGCCGGTCGCGTTCCAGCACCATTCCTTGGCATTGCCGGCCATGTCATAGGTCCCGTAGGGACCCAGGCCGCGGAAGCTTCCCACACGGGAAAGTGCCGTTCCGCTGAAATTGCTCGCGGGCGAGATATAGGAAGTCGCCCAGGTGCCCGCGGCCTGGCTCCATTGAAAAACATTGGGCAACGATTTGCCCACGAAGTTCGCAAAAGCCGCCGCTTCGTACCAACTGACCCCGGTGACGGGCATCTCCTTTTGTCCCTCTGGATACTCGCCCAGCTCCCAGGTGGCCGGTCCCAGCCTGCCCGTGCTGTCGCGAAAGCGGACCATCGCCTCTCGAAAGGGGATCGCACGGCGGTCCTCGAGGAATGGCTCCTTCCAGAATTCCTCTTTGCCATATCCCCCGGCTTCGACGAAACGTTTGTATTGGGCGTTCGTCACCTCGGTCCTGTCGATGAAATAATCGGGAAGCTCCACCGGGGGCGTCCCCTCCAACCCGGGGAGCTCCAGCTCGATCGTTCCTCCTTGTACGCGCACCATGCCAGCGGGGATGGCTGAGGCTTCGTCCAGGACCCTGTGGATGGTGCCGGAGCTGATTCGGACTGGAGCCCCCGACCAGGCGAGCGCGAACTTTCCCAGCCCAGAGCTTGCGGCCTCGACTGGGGCGAAGCCGTCCTTGATCAGCTTGAACCGGAAGAACGCAAGCGGGAGGCGGATCCGCTGAATGGGGGAACGGCCGAGATGGCGCCAGTTCTGATCGCTCGCGTTGTACTCTTCGATGAAGACGTCTGCGCCGGGCGGGGTGGTCTCGATGCGAATCTCGCGCGACAGCTCCGGCCACAGCTTGAGCAGCTGCGGATCTTCGGGAATCACCTGCTCTGCCTGCTCCGCCAGCCTGAACCCGTCCGCGTACCTGCCGCGCTCGACCAGGTCCGCGATTTGTGGAAGCAGCTGGCGGGCCGCGTGGACGCGGGCCTCGCGCCGCAGGAACAGCATCACCGCGAGGGCGGCCACCAGCGCGCCAGTGACGCCGACCGTCAGAAGCTGCGTGCGCGCACGACCGAAACCCAGTGCAGGCCTCTGAAGGGAACGCGTCCTCTGCGGCAGTGCGCCTAGCCGTTTACGGTAATCGGCAACACCGGCGATGGTCAGGGCCGTGGGGAAACCGGCCGCGAGCGCCAGCACTAACCATGTGAGTACCGCGTCGGGCAGGTGGAGCGCGTGCATGATGGGCTCCGCCACCTGCAACAATGCGAAGGTGACCACGCCGTAGCCGTCCGCGACCCTGAATACCAGGCGCGTCTTCAACTTGTCGATGAGGACGTCCGGCTGCATGTCCTTCTTCTCAGGTGCGAGCCACTAATAGCAGGTTCGCGGGGGAGGGCGGCGGCGCCGATAGTTCGGGCTGCAGGTGTCCGAGGACGAGAGCAAGGTGACCCGTGCTGGCTACCATGCTCGTCCACTGACGATCCTCGTGCTTCATGCAGCCCTCCGGTAGTCGGCATGGAGTCCGCCGAGCACAGGTGTCTAAACGCTGGCGCTAGCCGCTGCGGCGCGCTCTGCCGAGGCCAGCGCGAGTCCAGGC
>Ga0137393_10001555_pt1 | contig 14559 bp, 17 predicted proteins | sample 15con2h34BmetaG_FD_101396 | JGI IMG/M metagenome (GOLD analysis project Ga0137393, IMG submission 101396) | Vadose zone soil microbial communities from Angelo Coast Range Reserve, California, USA - 15con2h3.4B metaG | ecosystem: Environmental > Terrestrial > Soil > Vadose zone > Saprolite...
CCAAACCGTCGCCCTCAGGCTTCAGCCACCTTCCAGCTCTCGATCTGACGCTGCATTGGCTCAAATGTGTGCTGCATGCGATTTACTCCAACCGAGACAGCGTCTATCAGGCTAGTTTTGATGGATCCACTCCCGTTCCGAAATGAGAGCACTGCAAACGATAACCAGAATTAGGCCCGCCAAGGCCAAGTCTGTGGCAGTCTTGTTTTCGATGGACCACCGCATACGATGCTCCGGGTATTTGCGTATGGGGGGATAATGTCACGTACGAAACCTTGCGAGATCGACCCAAACCAGTTGGGTCAGATCGCGCTTTAGCTTTTTGCGCCCGCGGCCACCGCACGGGCACCGGTTGGCATCTGGCGAAACTCCTGAAAAATGCCTGGATCCCACCAACCTTTCTTCACCTCGTCTTCCATCATTTCCAGGGCTTCTGCCCGCGAGAAGGCGCGCTTGTAAGGCCTTTCGGTCGTGAGGGCATCGTACACGTCCACGATTTGCAGGACCCGGGCCGTTATGGGGATATCCTCACCTTTAAGTCCATCCGGATAGCCTGATCCGTTCAACTTTTCATGGTGATGACGAATGATTGGCAGTACTAACCGGAAGGATTTCAGCGGAGCACATATCCGCTCCCCCACGACGGGATGCTCCTGCATAACTCGGAATTCCTCAGGGGTTAGTCGGCCTGGTTTCAGGAGAATGGCGTCGGGCACTGCCACCTTGCCTATGTCGTGGACAGTCCCGGCCCGGCGCAAGGCAATGACTTGGTCTTCAGACAAACCGATTTGCTCGCCCAACCGGGCGGAATAGCCTGACAGTCGCTCGCAGTGACCTTCGGTGTACGGATCCTTGCCTTCAATGCTGCGTGCCAAAGCAAAAAGGACCGACTCAGCCCGTTCTAGTTCATCTGTGTAGGCCTTTAAACTCAGAAGAGAGCGCACGTGCGCCAACAACTCGCTGTGATCAACGGGTTTGCTTAAGAAGCCGTCCGCTCCGACCTTGATTCCTCGAACCCGGTCGTCGGTCGCCGAAAGTGCTGTAACCAATACTACCGGTGTGAGCCGTGTCTCGGGGTTGCTCTTGAGCCGCCGACACACCTCGAAACCGTCCACAAATGGCATGTTTACGTCGAGCAATACCAGATCGGGCTCAAGGCGCGCGAACGCCTCAAGAGAACTGCGGCCATCGGGCGCGGTCACTACTTCCAATCCCTCGGCAACTAAGAACTCTTGCAGTAGTTCGCGATTAGTAGCATCATCATCGACAACCAGAATCTTTCCTGCCATAGCATCTTCCATCTTGGGCGATAGCAAATACGAACTCAATCTTTGTAATGAGCGGAATGAGTACGAAGGTAATGCCGCGATTAGAAAGTCTTCGGGGTAATGTGTAGAGAGAGGAAAAGGAGAACAATCCTCGTGGCACTGAAGTTACTTATTGTAGACGACGATCCGCCAACGCTGGAATTGATGCATGAGGTTCTGATCTCATTGAAAGCGGAAGTGCTTGCCGTTAGTGACGGCGAACAAGCGGCGACCCTGGTCAACCGTGAGCGGTTCGACGGGGTTTTCGTCGATCTCCAGATGCCGAAGGTGGATGGTTTCGAACTTGCTCGACGGATCCGGGCCTCATCCTGGAACAAGTCCACCCCCATTGTGGTCGTCACCGGACAAGATGACACGAAAACCATGCAGAAAGCGTTCGCAGCAGGAACCACCTTTTTTCTGCAGAAGCCTATTGACAGGCAGAGGCTAACTAACCTGTTCAAAGCCGCGCGCGGCAAAATGTTCGAGAACCGCCGGCACTTCGTTCGTGTTCCGCTCCAGACCGAGGTGATCTGCCAAGTCGGCGATCAAACTTCCCGGGGGACGAGTTCAAATATCAGTCAGGCAGGAATACTGTTCGAGGTGGGACGTTCCCTGTCACCGGGCACCGCCGTGCGGTTGTCGTTCCGCCTGCCCGGCCGGGAGTTAAGAATCGACGTGACCGGAGTTGTGGCTAGGGTCGATGAGAAACAGCGGGCCGGGGTTCGCTTCACTCACATTGGCAGCAGAGAGTTGCAGCTCATCCGGGACCTCATCGGCAGCGACGAAAGCGAAAGTACGCCGGCGCAAAATATGCTAACTTAGGTCGAGGATTCCGACGCCTCCTGTCCGGCTTCTAAGTAGCAACGTAGTTCCTCTTGGTCTTCGGGCAACATCTTGGTGAACTTGATCCCATTCCCTACGTTTGGATCGCAGGTGACCACCGTTCCCAGCGCAAGTACCGTACCATCAATCTTTATGGTGATATCGAGCTTGGTGTCTTTTGCCAATGTGAACAGCATTTCTATGTAGCAGCCGCCCAGGCTAATGTCGGACGTTGCGCCACCGATCGGAACTTCGCTGCCCTCAAGACGTAACTCCACCGGCACACGCAGTTTGACGCGTGGGTGTTCTCTTCGATCCCGCAGCTGGCCGCGGGAGCTGTTTGCGTCGTTCGTATTCATGACTAATGGCCATGACCTCGGTCACTTGAGGTCGGCTGCGTCAGAACGCAAGCTGCAACGAGGAAACGAGCACACCGTGGATACGGTGCCTCTCGGGCGACGACCGGTCATTTCCCGCGAGGTCCGAGATCTGATCCGCAAGATGTGCCGAGAGAATCCCGGTTGCGGCGCAGCCCGCATCCACGGCGAACTGCTCAAACTCGGCATCGACATCGGTGAGAGCAGGGTAAGGAAATACATGGTGCTGCCGCAAGCCGCCGTCTCATACCTGCCGCACATTCCTGGAGAATCATGCCAAGCAGTTGGTCTCCATCGACTTCTTCACGGTGCCCACCATCCGTTTCCACGTCCCGCTGGAAACGGCGACCGACGGCTGTTTGCCCTGCTGCGAGCGGCGGCGATTTGTTGAGACCGCTCTGGAAACGCCGGCCGATGGATAAAGGGGCACGAGCTACGTCGCCAGGCGAAAAGTACCGGGCAAGTAGAAATCCTCCCCGGACACAGCGCGGGCAGACGCTAAGCACAAGACGACGTCGCGTAAGCAAACAAGTTGAGGTTACTGATGTAATGGTTACGAGGAATCTCGGTGACGGTATGCTATCTGCGGCCCTAACCCGACTAGCTGGGAAACACAGCTTGCAGGAGGTTGTTCGGTGGAAACCCTCGTCACAGAGCGACAGCCCGAAATCGCGCCCGAATGCATCGCGCAGAAAATCCACGCGCTCGACTGGCGTGACCTCCAGCTCTGGGGCATCGGATTTGTGGTCCTGGTGGTTCTCGCCGGAGGGTTCGTGGCTCTGGTCACGCCACAAATGCTTTGGCACATCAGCGCTGTCGTCGCGCGCCAGCAGAACATCGCGCAGCTGATTGTCGGGCTGATGACGTTACTCATCCTACTAAATGTGTATTTGTTTCAGCAGCGTCTGGTACTGCTGCGGACGCGACGCCATTTGATCCTCCAATTGCAAGCCGCAGAGCAAAGGGCACGAACGGACGCCGTGACAGGAGTATTCAACCGTCGTTTTATGGAAGAAGCTCTGGCCAGGGAGGCGGCGCGAGCGGAGCGGAACCAGAGCAAGCTATCCGTGATGCTAGCCGATGTCGACGGGTTCAAAACCTTTAACACCAAATTCGGCCATTTGATCGGAGATCGCGTCCTTGTTGAGGTTGCGGCCCTGCTTCAAAAGAATTTTCGCGCGGCGGACCTTGTTACCCGTTATGGAGGCGACGAGTTTCTAGTGATTATGCCGGACAGCGACCTGGCTCAGGCCGAAGTTGCCGTCCACAGGCTCGGGTGGTGGCTGGAGAAGTGGAACAGCAGTGAGCAAAGAGAATACCGCCTGGCACTTAGCTGTGGCGTAGCCGCATACAAGCCTGGGACAACCACCCATGATGTCATCAAAGCAGCCGATGAGGACCTGTACGTCCAGAAAGCAAGGCGGATCGAAGCGCTTCCACAGTAGCGCAATTGCGAACTCGCAAGCTTTAGCCTTCCGACGCCGCGGCAGCCTCACGCATGGCGGGCGGCAGCTCAGTCAGATCCCACGACTCCGAAGCCGGCGCCGCAACAAGATTGTCCAGCGACCTTCGGCAACAGCGACATCTTCGGGGGCTCGTTCAACGATCCGACGCCGTAAGCGGCTGGCGTGTGACGTCTGGGCTTGGTGCGACGGGGAGGTGCGGCACGCAGGTATCCGCGTAACTAGAATGAGTTGATGCCACTGATCGCCTTTGGCAATCCAGTAGTGCGAGCCATACAGATTAAATTGACGCCATATTGCTTGCAGGCGCAAGGGCGGAATTGCTAAAGGCCCGCCCAACCCTTAGTCGCTTCCTCCCTCATCCAAATGACACCGCCTGAGGCATACAAGACTCCCGAGCTACTCCTCCGGGTGAATCCGAACCATTGGAACACCATGATCCAGTGAAGTTGTTCCTACCATATGCGGTGGATGGTTAGGCTGGCCGACTCGCCACGCACTCAAGGGAAGTGAGCCGGGTTCCTCGTCCGATCAAGGTGAAGCGCCGGAGGCAGATACAAAAACTTTGCCAGCCGAGATTGGCTGGCTTTTGAAATTTGGAGACGTTGAGCGGGGGGCTTTCCGCTGTGGGAAAAAGGCGAGGCGAAAGAAGACCCCGTCAGCCGCGGTCCATTGTTGCGTGAAGGAATCCGATGGGGCTGCTATCCGGTCGTCTTGGGCTGAAGAAGCTTGCGTTTCTTCAGGAACACGATGATCGGTTTTCCACAGCGTTCGCAGAATGAGAACTCTGGAAAGCCAATTCCGGCGACAATCGCTTCGTTGAGCTGCTTGATTTCCTTTTTGCAGTTGTCGCATTTCCTAACGAGCATAAGCCGAGAGTTTGTGATGGTAATTTATGGGTTGCGGACGGTTTCCAGTTTCTTGATCCGAACCGCGTGATCCTGCAACTGATCGTCGTGTCGGCGGAGTTGCTCCGCGCCGCTCACATCTTCGTCACGATGGTCCTCGGATTTCTTCAGAACCGCGTCGAGTTGGGTAATGACCTTGTCGACTTTCCTCTCCACGCCATCGATTCGTCTGTTCTGGCTCAATGGAAGGCTGGCAGGAGAGTTGTGGATTTCACACTCGAAAGAGGAAACTTGAAAGCCGCAGCAAAAATCCATGAACGCCATGGTCCATGGACAGAAGGGCAGCATCCAACCCAACAACGGCTCGCTTTATTCGCAGGGCGGGAACGAACCAAGAGGCGAAGAGCCAGGGTTGCAAAGACCGTGGCTCCAAAAACGTGTCCCCCAACTCTACTGGCCCGCTCGAGAGGGGGTTCGCCGCTTCCAGGCACAAGCCGAGAAGCAGATTCCTCCGCCTCCGCTTCGCTCGGCGTCGGAATGACAAAAATTAAGTACTGTTGATCGCGTGGCAGCAAGTTCCCGTCATGCTGTGACCACGTTGACGTTTACTGCGGACTCAACGACTTCCTTGCTCGGGTAAATACAAAACTGGTGAGGGTCTTCAGTTTTAAGTTTCGCGATTTGAATATCGAGTGGGGGCGTGGCGATGCGCTTTATGTGGGGGTTTCCGGAGTGGCTCCCGAAGGGCAAGATCAATATGGTGTTCCGACACAAGCGCCGCAAGTCTAACACTCAAATCGGGCCATTCCGCTTTAAGTCTGGCCAAGAGATCTGCAGCTGGAATTCCGTTGAAGTCACGGGAGCTCAGGTAGAAATCGCGGACTTCTTTAACAATCATGTCATCGGTAACTTTCATGTTTGCTGTTTATTTAACTGTTTCCATCAGTTGAAGTAGTACCCTTTTGTTTGTAGCAGATGACCATGAAATCAACTTTCATATTTGGTGCCTCTGCTCGATATTAAATCACAGATGAATTGATCGGCACAGCTTCTCGTGTGCTTAGCAAGATCAGGGTTTTCAATTAAGGGAGACTATTTGCTCTTAACCCGACCAGTCAACATCCACGAGAGGTGGATGCGCGGCTTTCATTTCGTCGTAGAGCGCCTTCAGTTTCGCCTTTGCCCGTTGGCGATGCAATTGCTCAACGCGACGGAACGAGCCAAAGATGACTGTAGGGTCGCCAACGTACATGCCTTTCATCCACAGATCCTTCAGGGTGGATACGACTGCCACTAACTCGTCTGGTTGTGCTGCGAGGAGCGGTAGGACCTCCTCGACGGAATTTAACCAATGGTGTTCGCTTGGGAACTTATCTACATGCTCCTTCGTTTTCTCCAACATCCGTTTGAATAGTGCAATGGCATCCTCGGGAGCGATCTTCGTCAATTCCTCAATGCTCAAAGCGCACATCGATGCAAGTTGCGTGTCGTATGCACCATCCCGGCAAGAATCGAACCTACCCCCTCAAACTCATCCTAGACGCCGTCTCCACTTTCAATCTCGGTTACTCCATCACCGACACCCGATCCGTCCTACGCCGCCACTTCCACGTGGATGTACCCGATCGCACGATCAACTCCTGGTTGACCGCCTACAGGAGCGTCTCTACTTACGCGCGGCTACGTGCGGCCGGCAAAAAGCTGTTTGATCCGCGCTCGATTATCGCCAGCCGTTTCTTCGAACACCGGCAGGTGTACCGCTTCCAAGTTCATCACGCGAAGCTCGAGCTCTCGCTTCAGTCCCCTATTCATCACCATCTTTCGCCATTACGAGGCTACCTGACCGCCGTGCAGCGTGGACCCAGAGGGTGGGCCAGCCCGCCCGGTGTACAAGTAGCGCAACCGAACAGATCCATCCTAGCTATGGACTACAAGTTCCACTCTTGAGGATCGATCAGCCGGTGTTTTGTCATGAAGACCGGATCTGGAGACATGAACCTTCCGAGGCTCGACGAATCATACCGGGCAATGAAGTTGTCCAGCCCGCTTTCTGAATGAGCACGCGCCGAATTGCGTCATAGAAGTACTTGCCCACATCATGAGCATGTGCTTATGTGGAGGGCTGTCCCGCAAGGACAACGAATTCTGACAGGTGCTCAGAAGACTCCACGTCGTCAGGATCGAGAGTAGTGATCCACTTTAATTCCCTCCCGCGCGGGCAACGGTTTGGAATCCCATAGGAATCCGATCGCGCCGGGCCCCCTACAACCAGACATTTGTGCCGAATGAGTCGTGGCTCAATTTTCGAAAAAAGGCGAGCTGGTGCCGCTGTCTCAACGGGCCCGCTAAAACGCCCAGCGGCCGCTCTTAAAGAGATTGGCGAAGTAAATCTGCAGAACGATTTGGGCGACGCCTACCACGATTGCAACGGCCCACAGGCTTACTCGCAAGACGAGCTTCGGACGGTTGTCATGCACCACAACAAGGAGCGGAAGGCTCAAGCAGCAGAAAATCGCGAGATCATACCGAACCGCACTTCGCCAGAACGACTGGTTGTGCGAGACAAACAGAATTGAAAGAACCGTGATGCCAATCAGCCAGCACCGCTGATAACAAAGCCAAATGCCCGCGAAAGCAAGTCCGAAGAGGTAAATCGCTGGAAGCAAGTGAAACTGAAAATATGCAGCCCAATCCCCTGGAAGGCCGGGAAAATATACAGGCAGCAAGCCTGAGAAAGTACTCCGAAAACCATCCACGAAATTTCCTTCGGGCATTATGAAGAGCTTTTGGGCCTGCAAAAAGTAAAGGGGGTGGCCTGCGATCACGAAGTTCAGAACAAGCCACCCCAGAAGTGATGCACACACCGCCAGTGCCGTCCATCTCTTGAGCAGCATCCACGAGCTGAACGCATAGCCCGTGAGACGAATCCAGGGCGCTACGAGGAGGAGACAGAATTCGGTCACTCGAGCGACTCGACCAAGTGGACAGATCAGGGCCAGATAGAGAGCCGCCCACAAGATGAAGCAAAATACCGCATCCGAATAAGCTGCGAAAACGAAATAGGCCGCTGGCGACGAAAGAGCCAGAGCGAATGCAGGCGCCGGCGAAACCCTCAGAAACTTTGCAAACAGGTCAACGGCAAGCACCATCGCGGCAAAATACGAAATAACATTCACTACCATCGCCATCAGGTGAAAGTCCAGATGAAGAAACGTCGCGAGAGCGCCAACCAGCACGGAGTAGCCGGGCGGGAAGACGAGCGCTCGTGGGTCGCCGCGTCGATAGCCTTCATTCCAAATGCGTTCGTACCACTGAGCATCCCATTTCGACCACGAGGTCAACCAGATGTGAAAGTTGGCGAACCCCCCAGTGCCGGCGCACAACACCACCAGCCATAAAACATAAATCAGACCATAGACCATCAATCGACTTCGCCACGAAGCTCTCACTCTCTCGAGCGAACCGGCCCGTTGGCTAGACACGAATGGGTTGGCGTCCATGAAACCTTGAATTATACTGCTTGAAATGACTGGCCGTCTCACCCAAGGGCTGCGACAAACAGCGTCGCCTTTTTTGATCCTGGGATTGATGTTCTACCTCTACGGACTCTTGCACAAGTACGATTGGGGCCACGCGTTCGTCAAGCTTTTCTGTTTTGCCGCGCTGTTTACGCTGATTGTGTTTCTGAGGAGCCGCACTGGTCTGACAGAAGCTCCATCGCATTTCGTGAGACTCGAACTGATCGCATGGACGATCATTCTGGTCTCCATTGTAGTGAGCTACGGAAGGACTTATGGACCAGGACTGTTCAGCCCCCCGAGGGTCGACATCGGCTATACGACGGTCAACGCGGCTTCGATGTTGTTCGTTGAACGAAAGAATCCCTACTCGAGCCCAGACATCAATCGGCGACCCGAGTTATTGCCTCGATATAGGGGATTTCATTATGGCCCGCTGATGCTGCTGGGGTATTTGCCAGCAGTGTTGTCGCCTGGCTTGGGGTATAAGCTCTCGAGCCTCACCTATCTGTTCGTGTCAGCGCTTCTCCTGAGTCTGTTGGTGCATGAGTCCAAGGAGGGCAGCGCGAATCGATTAGCCAGGATCACATACGTTCTTTGCCTGTTTCTCCTGGCTGAAAGATTTTGGTACGAGATCTTTAGCCAAGGCGCGAATGATATCTTCCCCGTAAGTCTGCTTCTCGCGTCTCTCGTGGCTCTCAAGGACGAAAAATACTTTTTGACCGGAATCTTCCTGGGGCTGTCGTTCGCCGCAAAGTTCTCACCTGCGATGTTCCTCCTGATTGCTTTGTTGCGAAAGGACCTGAAGAAGTCGATCGTTAAGGGTTTCACCTTGGGACTGATTCCACTCCTTGGATTCGCGATCTGGGATATAAAAGGATTGTTCAATAACGTCTTCCGGATTCGGCTTACGATTCCTTATGATTCCACGAGTTTGTACTCAGAACTGCCTCCTGCGTATCACCTTGTATTGCCGCTTGCGTTGTTCGCAGCAATAACGTTTTCACTCTATCGAAATATTGAACTACCGCTTGAGTATGAAAATGTTCTTGTGACCTTTGCACTCTTATTAATCATCGGCGAAGTGACGTTCAAGGAAATGCACGCCAACCACCTTATCTGGTTTTACCCGCTCTTTGCCTTGATCCTCGAAAGAGCTAAATATCAGCTCACAGTCGGTGCAGCAACGATCACCACGTAGCCTTCCGGATCGGATTGACATGGTCGGCATCAGATAGGGCAGTGTTTGCTACACGCCTTTAATGCGTGGCCCAGCGCTCACGACGTGACAGGAGATGACTGACCGTTGACAAGCGTGTCGAGCGGGTAGCATCGAGCCAAGTCGTCGCTCATTTTCTGGGCTTGCCCGGCATCACCAGATTGCGCCAGTATTAGAGCCGCCATAGTCTGCAAGTCCCGGGTTGAGGCCACGGCCAGGGCCGCCGCGGCGCCGTGTCGGGCCACCTGTGGGCGAAATTCTGAAATGTAACAGAAATGATCGCTATTGCCAGGACAGCCGGATCGGGCCTTTGCCGAGAATGACACGGTAGTGGCTACGCGAAGTAGACTGAAGGGCGATCTTTGCCCAGGCGAGGGATTGCTGTTCACAAGTTCAACGGACCGTGGTCAACACCAATCGATGGCGTGCGGATCTATAAAAGATTAATGGATCATCATACGGGTCACCTGCGTTGCGGGCGAAATCGCCTTAAGATTGCAGTAGAGGTCACTGTGATTGTGGCAGCGACTTGGTTGCGACTCTATGCGTTGGCCCTGAAACCTCTCCACCACGACGAAGGAGTTAATGGACTCTTTCTTTTGAGGCTCTTTCGAGAAGGAGTCTACCGCTATGACCCTGCGAACTATCATGGTCCAACGCTGTACTATTTCGCGCTGATCACCTCCAGTGTTAACAACCTGCTATTCGGTGGAGAAGGAACAAACACGCTTGCGATACGCATCGTGCCGGTATTGTTCGGTATTGGGATCATTGGGCTCGCAACCGGACTTCGGAACCGTCTCGGTGAGGCTGGAGCGTTATTTTCAGCCGCCTTACTCGCGTTGTCGCCGGGAATGGTGTATTTTTCCCGCGATTTCATACATGAAATACCGCTGGCGTTCTTTACGCTCTGGCTGGTCGTTTGCCTCGCACGCTTTTACGACACGCACGATGCTAAACAACTATTTTTCGCTTCAATCGCACTGGCATTGATGTTGGCAACCAAGGAGACTGCCGTGATCTCGTTAGCATCGATCGTGGCCAGTGCTGGCTTGGCGAAAATCTTGGTGCCACAGCCAGCAAATTTAACGTTATCCAAACTGGGCGGAAGCCGGCGTCTCGTTCTTCTTTTGGTTTGCTCGGCCGGACTCTTCCTAGTGTTCACCATCCTGTTCTTCTCATCGTTTTTCGGTAATTACTCGCAAGGCATGCACGAAGCAGTGGCCACCTATAGCTACTGGTTTCGCACGGGGATGACGCAGCATAAGGCACCTTGGTACACCTATCTGAATTGGCTGCTTCGAGAAGAACCGGTCATTCTTGTTTCCGGGGCGTGCGGAACATTCCTGGCGCTCTTTCAGCGACGAAGCCGCTTCGCGCTGTTTGCCGGGCTATGGGGTTTCACACTTCTTTTCGTCTATTCCGTATTGCCCTATAAGATCCCTTGGATTCTGGTCAATGCACTTCTTCCGATGGCTCTGACTGCTGGATACGCGGCAGAGCAACTATGGAATGCGACGTTTCTCGTTTCAGGAAACAGGTGGCGAAGGTTGGTCCCAGTCAGTCTTATGGCGGGGGCTTTACTATTTACGTTATATCAGTCCGTGCAGTTAAACTTTTATCACTATGACGACGACCATTATGTCTATCCTTATGTTCAGACACATAGAGCATTCCTCGATCTTGTGCAACAGGTCGAACGCGTCGCCGACCTCAGTGGGACCGGAAACAATACAAGCGTTGCCATAATGGCACCTGAGTATTGGCCCTTACCCTGGTATTTGCGCAATTACAAAAATACAGGCTACTTCGGAAAGCCGATGTCGACGAATGCCTCGATTGTGATCGCATCGGTTCGCCAGGTTCCAGAGCTTGCTCCCTTGCTCGCCGACCGCTATCGACTGATCGGCACGTACCCTATGAGATCCGGAGTGCAACTCGTTCTTTACGCTGCGAATGGAACTGGTAAGTGAACTGGAGGGCTCATTGCTAAAACGTGGCACCCTACGCGAGGCTTTCCAGGACCGCCTTCCCATATTGTTCTTGGTGGTATTCTTCGGGTTTCTTTTTTTTCAACTGCTCTCGACGCACATGCTGGCGCAGAAAGCCGACGGGTTGTATTCGGGAGGCAGCACGTGGGGCGACCTCGCATGGCACCTTTCCATGATTTCCAACTTCGTTCAGCGAGGATCGGCCGCCGTCAGGGAAAATCCAATCTTTCCAAGGACCAAACTTTCATATCCCTTTGTACCTGATCTGATCAGTGCATGTTTGGTTAGAAGCGGCTTAAGTCTTCGGGCGAGCCTGATTCTACCTTCGCTGCTGAGTATTCTGGCATTTATCGCCGCACTTTATGTGCTCGCCCGTAGGGTTGGGGCGAGTGCGCTTGGTTCGATTTCCTCAGTGTTGTTAGTTCTGTTCAACGGCAGCATCGTCGGAATGTTTTATCTGTGGAGCGATTACCGAAACTCATCGAATGTGCCTTTGCCGTTCACTGTCTTGCATAGTGATTATTCCCATCTTCCTGAGCACAACCTGCGGTTTTCAAATTTTGTAGGTGACCTTCTCTTACCCCAAAGACCTGCCGATTTCGGATTCTGCATAGGAACAGTCGTAATCGTGCTGTTGTGGTTGCACTGGACCAGCTCTAATCGAAAAAGTCTGTTCTACGCCGGAGTTCTTCTCTCCTGCTTGCCACTGATTCACTTTCACACGTTTGTGGCCCTGACAATCGTCGCCGGATTTTTAGTCTTTATTGAGTTGTTGGTCGAAGGTAATGAGTGGAGCGGCACAGCAAGAGCATGGATCTGGTTTTCTTTGCCAATGATTGTCATTGCTCTGCCTCAAGTATTATGGATTTTGCCCGGCCAACCCGGGCATTTTCTTCGTCCTGCGCTTGGGTGGATGAATGGGAACGATTCGTTCTGGTGGTTCTGGCTCAAAAACATGAGTCCCCATATTTTTATTTTCGCGCTGGCTTGCTGGTTCGCAAAACCGAAGGTGAGGACGTTCTATCTTGCATTTGTTGGTCTGTTCGTGCTCTCGAATCTCGTGATCTTTCAGCCCTATGATTACGATAATCTTAAATTGATGTTCTGGTGGTTTTTGGTGAGCTGTATTTTGACCAGCCTTATGTTTGACGTCTTTATCCGGAGATCGCGCCTGCCGGGACTCTTGTTGTCGTTGATCTTGGCCGCGACCATGATCGCGACTGGAAGCGTGGTGGTGTGGAGAGAGCTACACCTGAGCTCGCGAATGTTTTCCTCGGAGGACATCGAGCTGGCGCAGTTTGTAAAAGATCACACCAGCACCGACGGTATCTTTTTGACGTCGGACAGGCACAATAATCCGGTTGCGTGTCTGGCAGGACGACGGATCGTGATGGGATACCGAGGTTGGCTCTGGACTCATGGGCTGGATTATCGTGTTCGCGAGCACGATGTGATTGAGATGTTTCGAGGTTCAAAGCAGGCTATCGATCTTCTAGGACAGTACCGCGTAGACTACGTACTCATTGAACAAGACAAGATCAAAGAGTTCCACGAAGATCCGGAATTTTTTGAAAATCACTTCCCGGTCGTGTATCACAGTCCCAATTTCACAGTTCTGCAGATTTCTCATTAGAGACTCCGATTGTCTTCACGCCAATCCGCACAGGTAACTTCCCATGCTCGTGAAAAAAGAAAAGCAGGAGAGGAAGGAACCTCTCCTGCCAAACTCCGACGCTATTCAGTCCGACCGTTACCGCCTACGAAGACCGCCACATTTGTGTCACGCCTGACCCGTCCTACGGTGTCGGTGTCGGGGTAGGCGTCGGTGTCGGGGTGGGGCTGGGCGTGCACACGAAATCCGACAGCACGAGCTTCCCTGGCAAGGTCGTCGATGCGCTCACAAGCGTGCAGCTGCCGCTAGTTGTTACGTTAAACTGGTCAACACTGCTTAAACATTTAGTCGACGTCAGCGTCCCGGAAACCAAGTTCCCGCCGCAAAGGAACACCGTATCGATCGCGCCTGTACAGGCGCCGCCGGTCTGGTTGTTGACGAAGTGCCAGGCGCCCGTCCCGCTACACGACTGGCCGGACCCATTGCTCAATATAGCCGCATCCGCCTGAGTGGCAATGGCGGAGCTGCCTGACATTTGCAACCACTGGTGGTGCAGGATTCCTGCTAACGCCAACAGCACAAGGCAAAGCAGGAATGTCTTAATCCGATTCATGTTCATCCTCCTAACCCAGATTTTTTGGACTTACCCCTATGCTCAGGATTCTCACGTAAATTGGGAGTACTTAAAGGAGCGTCTACACGTCAACGCCAACAGCCGCGCCAGTTTGACGAGGTCACGATTAGATGTCAACTGAAATCGAACTGAATTCCAGATTAATTACGTAAGAGTCGTCGCATATGCAAAACCTTGCAACTCGGCTTTCAGAGCGCAGTCTCGTGGACAGTTGTAAAGTCAAGTATCTTGACAACCAAAAGTTTCGTGTGCAACTGCTCGCACTTTGTTCGCAGGATGTTGCAGGCAATGCAATCCTTTTCATCTTGACGCTTCAGTTCTGTAAGACGTATTGTTCCAGCTGTTTTTGAATTCTGCCCCCAGTCTCTCAGTAGTTCATCCGAGCGCCGTACTGAGGTGTCTCCATGACCAGCCACCGCGTTTCTTCGTGTTTAAGTCGTGCTCTAGTTTTCTCGCTCTTGTTCAGCTTATTTGCGTCTGTAATGATGGGTCAGGTCAACGTGCAGGGGCGTTGGAGCACGCTACAAACACTCATGCCGATCAATCCCATCCATGTGGCGCTTTTGGGCAATGGCAAGATGCTGGTTGTAGCGGGCTCGGGAAACTGCCCACCGTCGCAATCAGGTTGTCCCTCGGGCCAGCCCTATGGACCATCGAATAACTCCGGGGCATTGCTATGGGATCCGACGACCGGAGCTATCACTCAATTTTCAGTATCGTGGGACATGTTCTGCAATGCCATGGCCCTTCTGAAGGATGGACGCG
>Ga0137393_10001558_pt1 | contig 14542 bp, 10 predicted proteins | sample 15con2h34BmetaG_FD_101396 | JGI IMG/M metagenome (GOLD analysis project Ga0137393, IMG submission 101396) | Vadose zone soil microbial communities from Angelo Coast Range Reserve, California, USA - 15con2h3.4B metaG | ecosystem: Environmental > Terrestrial > Soil > Vadose zone > Saprolite...
AAAGCGAGGATTGAATCCTGCACACTCCGTCTTGATTCTGGCCGGAGCTACTACCATCGGCACGCAAGCTGCCGTGGAATACGTCTGCCAGCAGAATTCTTTGGAAGAGTTGCTCTTGCGGCTGTCCGTTTCGAATTCAGGCGAGCTCAAACCCTTCGAAGCGGTCATTCGCGTGAAAGTCGCCCGCGGTGTGCCCGTGGGCACGGAGCTCGTGGCGCTGCGCAAGGGCTCTCAATAGCCTCATTCGAATGCCCTGCCCGGCTGCATCGCCTCGTCGCAAAGCATTCTGCAGCTTCTTGTGTGCTATCCCGGAAATGACTCTCAAAATTTCCCGGCATTTAGCACGTTGTAGGGGCGGGGCCTGCCCCGCCCGTCTGCCCCAGCACATTTGCTAAATATTTGCGGGACACAACACTACTTACCTATTTCTTGGCAGCAGGCGGAGGCGTCAGTCGAGGATCCAGGCTGGCCGCCTTTCGAAATTCTTCCCGCGCCTCTTCGGATTTGCCCTGCTGGCGCAAGGCCACTCCCAATTCAAAGTGCGCGGCCGCATAGTTTGGCGCGGAGCCGATCGCGGCGCGGAATTGCGAAATGGCGCCTTCGACGTCACCTGTTTTCAGCAGGCGGCGTCCTGAGTTTGTCGCGAAAAGCGCGGCCTGCTCGCCGGTCTTCTGTTTTGCGATTTCCATTCCGGCGCGGCTTTCCGCCGTCGCGCCTTCCGCGTCGCCCAGTTGGCGCAGCACCGCTGCCAGCGTGGTATGCGCCCCGGCAAAATCCGGCTGCATTCGAATGGCTTCCCGTAAAGCCTGCGCGGAATCCTGGAGCTCGCCTTTTTGTTTCAGCACTGTTCCCAGCGTGTAATAAGCCTCGGCATAGTCCGGTTTGGCACGAATGGCCGCGCGCAGCTCCTCAGCGGCACCGGCAAATTCGCCCTGCTGCCAGAGAATCACGCCTAGCGTGTAGTGCGGATCGGCCTGGCTGGGATCCAGCTCCGCCGCCTTGCGCAATTCCACGGCGGCGTCATCGAGTTTGTCTTTCAATTTGAGTGCCAGCCCAAGGTCGTAGTGCAGGGTTGCATCTTGCGGAGAAATCTTTAGCGCTGATTCGAATTGAGAGATGGCGGTGTCGAAATCCGCCACTTGCAAATACGCTGCCCCCAAATTCCCCTTGTATCCGCTGTCATCGGGACGCAAACGAACCGCCGTTTTGAACTCGGCGATGGCTCCGTTGCCATCTCCAGTCTGCAAAAACGCCAGCCCCAGATTGTTGTGCGCGTCGGGATTTTCCGGCTGCGCTTTCACGGCCAGGCGAAATGCCGCGACAGCTTGCTCCGCTTCGCCGCTGTGCTGAAGCAACAAGCCCAGGTTATTTTCAGCGTCAGGGTAATCAGGCTGCAACGCCACACAAGTCTGCAGCTCGCGAATCGCGGCGTCTGTTTCGTTTTTGCTTTTCAGAACTTGCGCAAAATAATAGCGCGCGCCGGGGTCGGCGGAATTCAGTTCCACCGCGGTTTTCAGGTGTTGCCCGGCTTCTTCAAGGGATTTTTCCTGGTAGCGCAAAACGCCGAGATGAAAATGTGCCGGCGCAAAATTGGGCTGCAGCCGCAGCGCTTCGGAAAATTCCGCGGCTGCGCCTGGCGCGTCAGATTTTTGCACCAGCACCGCCCCGAGATCGTCATGCAATTCCGCCCTTTGCGGCTCAAGCTCAATCGCGCGCCGAAACTCGCCTATAGCTCCGTCGAGATCGCCGGAAAAATCGAGCGTCCGCGCTAAAGTGTGGTGCGTCTCGGAATCGCCCGGGGCCAGCCGCACCGCTTCCTTCGCCTCGCGCAGCGCGGCAGGCACGTCACCCTTTCGAACGAGCGCCCTGGACAAATTCATGTGCGCCAGCGCGAAATCGGGATTCAATTTGACCGCCGATTGGAATTGCACGATCGCCGAATCGACTTCTCCCTGCGCGAGCAAGACCCACCCCAGTGAGTTGTGTCCCTCCGGGCTCTTCGGGGCTAGCCGCACAACTTTCTCGAAATCCGCGCGGGCGGAAACCAGGTCGCCTTTCTGCAGCGCCGACATGCCCTGCGCGTAAGCCGCCGTCGCCCGCGAGGCGGCATCCGTTTTCGCCGGAGCGGCGGATTGCGCAGCGGAGATTGCCACGCCAGCGCCAAAGAAAAATAGCAGCGCGGCGCAGATTCGAAAGAAAACCGTCCGGTGATAAAAGATATTGAATTCCACGCGAATCATTCCCGAAACTGGTTCTCAAAAATACTAACATGTTCGCCGCCGCGCACCTCGCTTCAAGCCTTTCGACGAAATGTCTCTCCAGATTGACGCGTGTCCAACAGACCTTGCTATGATTGGAAACTGATGACGCTCCTTTCTTCTTCTTTCCGGCTTCTCTGCTTTCTTGGTCTCTGTGTTTGGCTTTCAACGCCATCCGCCAGTCCTCCGGGCGCAACCGCCGCAAATTCACAGGACGCGAACGCCAAGCCGATCGCGCATTTTACCGACGTCGCGCAAAAATCCGGATTGGCGGCGCCGGTCATTTTCGGCGGCGAAAACACAAAAAAATACATCATTGAAACAACCGGCACCGGGGTGGCCATTTTTGATTACGACAACGACGGCTGGCCCGACATTTTCATCGTGAACGGCACGAAATTGGAAGGCCTGCCATCTGGCAAGGCACCCACCAGCCATCTCTATCACAACAATCACGATGGCACGTTCACCGATGTCACCGAAAAGGCCGGCCTGACGCACACCGGCTGGGGCCAGGGCGTGTGCGTCGGCGATTATGACAATGACGGCTTCGAAGACCTCTACGTCACCTACTACGGCAAAAACGTTCTCTATCATAACAATGGCAACGGCACGTTCACCGATGTCAGCGAAAAAGCGCGGGTGGCGGGCAGCGGCAAAATGTGGGGCACGGGCTGCGCTTTCGTCGACTACGATCGCGACGGCAAGCTCGATCTATTTGTCGCGAACTATGTCGACTATGACTCGGCCACGGCGCTCTCGCCGGGCGAACGGCCCTCCTGCATGTGGAAAGGCGTTCCGGTGATGTGCGGGCCGCGCGGGTTGCCGTGGGCAAAAAATATTCTTTATCACAATCTGGGGAACGGCGCGTTCGAGGATGTGACGACGAAAGCAAAAATCGATCAGACCAACGGCCATTATTCCTTCAGCGTTTCCACACTCGACTATGACGACGACGGCTGGCCGGACATTTTCGTCGCTTGCGACAGCACCGCCAGTATCCTGTACCACAACAATCACGACGGCACGTTCACCGACGTCGCGGTGGTTTCCGGCGCGGCGTTTAATGATGATGGGCGCGAGCAGGCCGGCATGGGCTCCACGGTTGGCGACTATGACGGCGACGGCCGACTGGATCTTTTTAAGACAAATTTTTCAGACGATACCTCGACGCTTTACCGCAACAATGGCGACGGCACGTTTGACGACAAAACGTTTCCCGCGGGAATGGGCTTGAACACGCAATACCTTGGGTGGGGCGTGATGTTCGTCGACGTGGACAACGACGGCTGGCCCGATTTGCTGCTGGTCAATGGCCATGTTTATCCGGAAGTGGACAGCCAGCACCTCGACAGCAATTTCCAGGAGCCGAAGATTCTGTATCACAACAACGGCAACGGAACGTTCACCGATATTTCCGCAAACGCGGGGCCGGGGATTACGGCGGTGAGTTCGGCGCGGGGACTGGCGGTCGGCGATTTGTGGAACGATGGGTGCATGTCCGCAGTGATCAGCAATATGAACGCGCCGCCGATGCTGCTGGTGAACGATGTGCGCAACGGGAATCATTGGATCGCGTTTCGGACGATCGGAAGTAAATCCAATCGCGACGGCATCGGCGCGAAGATCGCGGTGAAAGCTGGCGCGCGCACGCTGGTCGACGAAGTGCGCAGCGGTTCGAGCTATATTTCCAATAACGACATGCGGGTTCACTTCGGCCTCGGGGCCGCCACCAAGATCGATAGGGTCCAGGTCCGCTGGCCCAGCGGGTTGGTCGAGCGCTTTGAAAACTTGCCGGTCGATTCGATTCATACGCTGAAGGAAGGCTCCGGCGCGCCGGTTAATCCTCCTCCTTCTCCTGCCAAGCCCTGATTCGATGGGGGCGAACGTTGCGAGCGGTGGACGGATGAAGGAAAAGCGGGAGCGAGCTCCCGCACTCCAAGAGAATTCCTGGTTAACCATAACGACTCCACCCCCTAGGTTTTTTGTAAGTGTTGCTGATAAAGGACTTAGCGTCGCTGTAAGTGCTTTAGAATCAACAGTTGCGGGCTGTCGTGTAAGTGTTGATTCTAAAGGGCTTGGGAACGTCGAGACGTTTGAAGGTTGAGAAGCCCCCCTCCCCCCACCGTTTTTGTAAAAGATTGACATGATTGGGTTTAGCGGGTGGGGGTCGGATAAAAGATTGTGAGGAAAGGAGTTACGGGGATGGGGAGGCTGAGAGTTGAAAATTGAAGGTGGAAAGCTCAAGAAAGCAAAGGAGAAAGAACAATCTAACGCCCCGAGAAGCTCGGGGCAAGCGCCGACGCCCCGACCTGGTCGAGGTAGACGCCGTGCAGAGAGGTAACGCGGAGACGGCGATTGGACAGAGTAGCGGCGAGAGTGACACCCGACTATCAAAAATCATAATAGCATGTATCACTGTACTTGTCAATAACTATTAGAATTATATTTATAAGTGTTTTAGAGAGAACGAGATAGCGCGAGACGGTTGCGGCAAGAAGTTTCAAGTCGCCAGCGATAGCGGCGCGGGAAGAGGCTCGGCGAAATGGGGACCTGAAGACAAAAATTGGAAAAGGGAGAAGAGAAAACCCCCACTGGTGCCACCCACCCGCCAAGTCGTTAAGGGTCATTTGGCTTGGGTTGCCATGGTTGAGTTTTAGGACACAATTGGGGTATTCACCCTATGGGCGGTAATTCGGGGTCAACCGATACTCGCGCTGTCCCAACCCAGCAGGACAGATGCGATTTTTTGGCCAATGGGAAGCGAAATAGAGGTTTGACGCGCGAAGACCGCACGACGGGGTGGAAGTCTGATATGCGTCCAGCGTCTTAACCACATCCGGCATGCTCCGACAGGAGTCGGGGCAAACGGATGCCCACAACAAACCAAAACCACAAAAGACAGCCCAGCCAAGACGTGTCCGAAGGCAGCGGAAGAACGACCGGGCGAGCACTGCTCTGGGTAAGCGACCATGGGCGGCGCGGCAGAATAAAGACTGAAACTTGCATGTAGGAGATGCGCGACATGCCGAATGTCTTGATTTATAAGGCGCGGGCGCTGAAACCGCAGACGCGGGCGGCGGTTGAGGCAGAATTGGGACGTTCCCTCAAGGACGATGAGGACGTGAGCATTATGGCGTTCGGGACGCATGAGGCGCCCGCCGACGAGGCACGCCCGCGAGCCGGTGAAAGGCCGGAAGGTAGTTTCAGGAGAAATGACAAGAAGACAGCGAGCGGATCCAGCGAGACTGCGGAGGCGGCGCTCCAAGAAGCCCTGAAGAAGGTGCGGCCCGAGTCAAATTCGTAGAAAAAGAAGGCTAGTGAGAGGCAGCCCCACCCTTTCTGCACAAACCGCAGAAAGGATGGGCCACCAGAGGCGTCCTTCGGGATCGAGGGGCGGCCACCCGCCTGATTTTCGGAGGCAGACTCGGCCATCGCGGAGATTTAGGGGAAAAGTCAAAAGCCTGGCCCACCCGCTAGTCTTCATCCTATTGGGTTAATTTCCATGCCCTGAATTACAATCATTTTTTGCGACGCTGGAAGATCGACTTCGGCCGAAATAGTATCGGCGAGATAATCCGATAGGAACGGCGGACGGTCACCGAGATATGAAGCCTCCGGCAGCATGCCTGGGCCTAGGCCGAGTGGCTCAAATTGGCCGAACTCCCGAAAGAGAACGGGCACGTGTGTGATCCCCTTTGCTAGCAGGCCAAGTGAGCGGTGATAGCCGTCGCGAAGTAGGAGACGATTGCGGTAGCGAACCACCTGCACGAATGATGGTGAGATGGTGACGACAAATCCACAACCGGTCAGCTGCTGGCCACCGATGGGGACGGGTCCGCTGAATTGAGCAACGATTCGTAGATTTGGATTGCGTGACGCGATCATCCAAGTGTTGCGTGCTGGATCAAATTGAAGAGGGAGTAGTTCCTGGCTGGACCGTATCGGGAGCGTTATCTTTGCGAGCGCGGGCATGTCACCGGCGACTGCGGAATCGGTGCGTTCTCTGGCGTGGTCCCAGAACACCATGGGTTGAAGTGCCACGACCTTGCTGAGATCAGCGATCTTGACGCTCCAGTGTTCAGCTGCGAACGGTAGATAATCTGGCTTCGCGACAAGAGTTGAGATGTGCTCGCCGAGTTCGGCACCTGGCTCATTAAGTACGTTTGGCTCCTCTACCAAGGGATGTCGCGCTGCCACGGTCTGTTGTGCTGCGATGGCGCGATCAGCGTGGGATTGGTTGTCGGCCAACTGGACCATGCGTTGGGCTAGCATTAGCTGCGCCTCGGCTTGTTGCATCCAACCAATCAGAGCGCGGGCTGGGCGCGTCACATGTCCGAGGCTCTTTCCGGTCGCGATAGTTTGCTGCGTGACGCTGCTCATACTAGCTCCCCGCGATGCGATCCGTAATATAGCACGCTGAAAAAAACCGTGCGCTTCGAGTCACCGCGTGAAGCGGGTTAGCGTTTTGGCTTGCGGTCGGTTCCGGCTGGCTAGAATCTCACCGTGACTTCGTCGGGCGGTCGATCTGCGTTGGACGCATGGCGAGGCGCGTGATGAGGCGGAGTAGGGCGGGGCTTGCCGGGCGTGCGGGTTTGCCTTTGCCGGCTGGCGTGCCTTTCGCCTGTGCGATCGCGCGGGGCAGCAGTTCTTTCGCTGCGCGAATGAGGGCGTTGCGTAGCTCGATGGTGAGCACGAGGCGTTCGGCTTCGAGGATGTCGAGGCGGTCTTTCAGTTTTGTGTGCCCGTTTTGTGGAGCGCAATTGTTGATGCTGGGCTCGCAGAGGACCGCGAAGTGACGCTGCCTCGGGCATGAAGCTGCTGGTGGACATGAACCTGTCGCCGAAGTGGATCGGCCTGTTGCACGATTTGGGATGGGAAGCGGTGCGCTGGTCGGCGGTGGGGTGAGGGGCGGAAAGCAAAGAGCAGAGAGATTTCTCTCTACGCAGTCCGACGCATTCGCAGGAGCGAATGCGGAAGAAAAAAGTCGGCCTGCTTCGTTCGAAATGACGGGGTGGCGGGGCGGCACGTCGGAAGGGGAAAAGGCTTAGAGATTTAAGCTGAGGTCGTTCCATTCGGGGTTGAGTGACTCGATCAAGGCGATTTTCTTCGAACGCCGCCACTTTTTGATTTCCTTTTCACGCGCAATAGCTGAACGGATGCTGGTGTGGGATTCGAACCAGACAAGCTTGGTGACGTTGTACTTTTGTGTGAAGCCGGGAAGGACTTTTTCTTTGTGCTGGCCGACGCGGATTGGCAGGTTGCTGGTTACGCCGAGGTAGAGGACGCCCGATTTGCTGGCCATGAAGTAGACGTGGCAGGTGCGCTCCATGGGCGCGGATTGTGACACCGGAAGACGTGGGCTTCAAACGCGAAGTGCAGGAGAAGAGAGATTTCTCTCTGCGCAGGCCGACGCATTCGCAGGAGCGAATGCGGAAGAAAAAATCGGCCTGCTTCGTTCGAAATGACGGTGGGGCGGGGGCGGCTCGGAGGGGCGAATGCGCAAGAAAAAGTCGGCCTGCTCGGTTCGAAATGACGGTGTGGCGGGGGTGGCCGGTTCAGTAGGGAAGACTCTCCAGGAGACAGCAGCGCACGCTCCCGAGGTTTTTTTGCCGAGGGACTCCGACCGGCCAGTTCGAGTTACTGTCTCGCAAAAAGCAGCAAGAATAGGGAGCCGCGAATAGCGCCCAGGGCGATGATGGGAGTACAGCCCGAAAGGCAGGAAAAGCATGGAGGGGCCGAAACAGAAGGAACCCGTGTATTCGGGCGAACAGACGAAGATCACGGGATCCGATTCGCTGCGAAGCACAACAACGGCTACGGAGTCTTCCAAGACGGAAAAGACCGCCTCGAAGCAAACGCAAGCAGCGCAAAAGGTGGTTGCACCGGAGATCAACCAGACGATTAGCCAGACGGGCGCGGCTGGGACGATGGTGGAGTTTGCAGAGTTCCTGAAACGCACGAAGCTGGTGTGGTTAATTGTTGCGGGAGCGATTCTCGGAATGATGGTGGTGATGACGGTAGTGACACGCATGTCCGAGCGGGCCAGAAACGCACGGGAGAAGAGGCAGGAACATGCAGTACTAGAAGTGATGACGGAAAACTTGATCGCGCGGTGCGGCCCACCAGCGGAAGACGCGACGAAAGAAATGTATCCCGTGGTGCTACGGACGATGAGCTACCAACGCGGAGAGAACGAAAAAATCGTGTTCGAGTTCAGCAGGACGGCAGAGGCAAAGAGCGATTGGGTGTTTCTGTCCATGAAAGACCAGAGCGGAACCAGGCGCTTCGAAACGCCGGAAGCGAAGATCGCAGCGCTGCCGTGCCTGGAGGGGGGAATTCAAACTAGAAACTAGAATTCAGAAAGTAGAAAGCAGAGAAGAGAAAAGCTCGACGCGCAAGGGGGTCTGCGTTGATCATCGTTGTTTATGGCGTTTATCGTTGGCGGGCGAAGCGCGTGGCGTTTCGCAACGACTACTGCGTGGCGTGCGGGGAGGCGCGGCGGGCAGTGCAAGTGCGGACGTTCGACGTGGGGCACATTTTTTGGATCCCGATCCTGCCAGTGGGATTTTGGAAACGCTGGGTATGCACCGTGTGTGGCCGCGATCCGCATGCAAGCTCGAAGACGCGGCGCGGGTTTAAATGGGCGGGATTATTTATTCTGGTGCTCGTTGCGTTCATTTTCTGGGCGGATTCCGCCACGCCGGACACGGTGGCGGTATTTTGGATTGGGCGGATCGCGGCGCCGGTGGGTGCGGCGCTGCTGCTGCGGCATCTGTTGCGCACGCCAAGGGAGCCGACTTTGGAGGCAAAGCTGGCAACCGTCCAGCCTGCAGCCGATACCGTGTGCCCGTTTTGTGGAGCGCAGTTGTTGATGCTGGGCTCGCAATGCTCGTGCCCGGTCTGCGGGGTTGTAAGGAGCTAGGTGCAAAGGCACGGGTCTCCCGACCCGGTCGGGACAAGTTCCGACCCGCGCTACAAACGGCACAGTCGTCGTGATAGACGGACCGACTCATCGGCCGTTCGTGGCAGGGAGCGCCGAGGCTTCGGCTACGCCGATGTATTTGTCGGCGGCGCCGTAGTAGAAGAGATAGCGGTTTTTCTCCTGGACCATTCCTTCGTCTTTTCGTTCAACTAGAACCATGGCTTCGACGAATGTGACATTTGGGACCTGGCCGACCCTTTCCCAGTCTTTTTCGGGGGCGAAGATGGGTGCGTCGGAGCGTGAGAGGAGTTTGCGGGGATCGTGGCGGTCGAAGACGGCTACGGCGGGGCGGTAGACGAGGTGGTCGTCGGCAGCGTTGTAGATGAGGACGATGCCCTGCTCGGTGAGGATGGGCGGGGGGCCGGGTTCGACTACGCGGGAGTCGAACTGGCTGGGGCGGCGGGGGAGGACGGGCGTGGCGGTGGCTTCGGTCCAGTGGAGGAGGTCGGAGGAGTAGGAGAGGCCCATCTGGTCGGTCTTGTCGGCGGCAGTGCCGAGCCAGTACATCCAGTATTTGCCGTTGATTTTTTCGGGGACGATGGCACCGGATTTGGTCCAGCCTTTGTTCCAGTTTCCTTGGTAGGCGGGGAGGATTACGCCTTGGCGCTGCCAGTGGATGAGATCGAGGGAAGTGGCTAGGCAGAGCTGGGCGTCCTTTTTGTTGTAGGAGGTGTAGGTGAGGTAATAGGTGTCGCCGAATTTCTGGAGGCGGGGGTCTTCGACGCCGCCGTCTTTTTCGTAGGAGGTCTCGGGGGAGAGGACGGGATCGGGGCGGCGGGTGAAGTGGAGGCCGTCGAGGCTTTCGGCGTAGCCGAGGCGGGAGGTGCCGGAAGCGTCCTGGGCGCGGTAGAGCATGACGAATTTTCCGTGGTGAAGGACCACGGCGGGGTTAAAGGTGCCGGCGGATTCCCAGGTGGTGCCTTGGGGGGAGAAGATGGGTTCGTTGGAGGCGCGGGTCCAGGGGCCGAACGGGAGATCGGCAGTTGGGGCGGCGAAGGCTAGCGCCGCGGCTAGGAGGGAACTGGATAGAACGAGTTTGATGCTGATGTGGCACATGGTCTACTACGCCTCGCGGAAGTGCAGATGGTCACACAAATAGAGACGGGTTGCCAGTTGGGGGTGCCGGAGGAAAGACAAAAAAAGAAGAATTAACGCAGAGGGCGCGGAGTACACAGAGTTCGCAGAGAAGAAAGAAGAAAAAGCGCTGGGCTGAAGCCCGCCGCTACGTAGGATTAAGGGGCTTTGGCGGCGGGGACGCCGAGGTCGGCTATGTTGTCGCCTTTTTTTAGGGAGGGGACGGCGTTGACGTGGAGGACAACGGCGGAGACGGGGGCGCGAGGCTCGGCGATGACTTTGCCGAAATAATCGGTGATGGTGCCGAGCTTCATTCCGGCGGAGACGTAGGTGCCGCGCTTGACTAGGGGATACCAGATGCCAGGGCCGTCGGCGAGGACATCGACCAATTTTTCGATCCAGACGGGATTTTCGATGGGGTGGGGGTCGCCGGGGAGCATCTTGAGAGCGCGCATGGTGCTGAGGGTGCCGTTGACGAGGAGGGCGAGGTCATCGGAGTCGACGGTGCCGGCGTGGCCTGCTTCGACGACGATGGAGGGCTTGCCGCGGACGGAGGCGGTGTTATCGAGGTAGCGGGTGGCGGCAGGGTCAGTGGGGCGTTCGCGCCAAATGATGATGTGATCGAGGCCGAAGGCGAGGACCATTTCCTTGGAGGTGCGGTCCTGGGCTTCACGGCCGGTGGGACCCCAGTAAGCGTAGGGGCGGAGGCTTTCGTCGAGGTCGCCGCCGTGATAGTCGATGAGGTAGTCGCATCGGTCGACGATTTCCTTGGTGATGAGGTAGGAGGCGCGTTCGGTTTGCGTGCCGTCGGGCTTGCCGGGGTAGAAGCGGTTCATGCTCTTGTTGTCGATGGGATTGACATGGGGGACTTTTTGCTCGAAGGACTGGATGTTGATGAGCGGGACGAGGATGACGGTGCCGGTGAGCTGGGCGGGGTCGAGGGCGGCGATGAGTTTTTCGATGGCGATGATGGAGACGTATTCGGTGCCATGGGCGCCGGAGACGAGCGCGAGGACCTTGCCGGGCTTGGCGCCGTTCACGACGACGACGGGGATGCTGGTGGCGGCGTCAACGCCGGCGGGGACTTCGAGGGTGCCGGTGGATTTTTCGCCGGAGCCGGCGGAGGCGGTGCCGACGGTGAAGCGGGATTGGGCTTGCGCGAGAAACGGAGTGAGCAATAGGGCTGCAAAGATCCAGGGACGATTGCGCATGTGGCGCCTCCGCGACGGGATGGAGCTTAACGCGGGGGGAGCGAATCGGGCAAGTTGAAGAATGGAAAAACGAGGATTTTACACAGAGGACACGGAGTACACAGAGTGCACAGAGAAGAGGGAGGGCGCCACGGCGGACGCCCTCACGAAAGAAGTAACAGCTCTAGTCGGCGGGTTTGGCAGCAGGTGTTGGTGATGGCTGCTCAACGGGGCGCGCGGGGGCGGGGTCACCTTTGACGTAGTGGGCGTACCAGGCGAGGTGGCGCTCGAGGCGGTCCTTGAGATGGGAGGGCATGGTCAAGCCGTGATGCTCGCCTGGGTAAACCACTAGTTCGGTAGTGCGACCGAGGCTTTTCAGGGCTTGATACATCTGCTCACCACCGAGAATGGGCACGTTCCAGTCAATGTCGCCGCCCATGAAAAGCGTTGGCGTTGTGATGTTGTTGACGCGGTAAAACGGTGAGATTTTTTCCCATACGGCCTTGTTTTCCCATGGGTAGCCGAGTTCGTAGAAGTAGTCCTTCTGGTATTGATCGTGGCCGAAGCCGCTGGTCATCAAAGCGATGCCGGCACCGGAGATGGCGGCTTTGAAGCGCGTGGTCTGTTCGATGATGAAGTCGGTGGACATGCCGCCGTAGGACCAGCCGCCGACGCCGAGCTTATCGGGGTCGGCAATACCCTGAACTATGGCGTAATCGACCATAGCCATGTCGTCCTGGTAGTCCTTGTTGCCCCAATCGGCAAAGATTGCCTGGCAGAATTTCTGGCCGTAGCCGGAAGAGCCGCGGGGATTGGGGAGAAGGACGGCGTAACCATTGGCAGCGTAGAGCTGGGCAAGGTGGTAGAAGGAAGCGGAGTATTGACCGACGGGGCCGCCGTGAGGATTGAGGAGGGTAGGAACTTTCTTGCCGGGAGAGTAGTCGAGGGGTTTGTAGAGATAGCCGGCGACGGAGGTGCCGTCCTTGCTTTTGAAGTGGACATAGTCGACTTGGGCCAGACGGAGCTGGGAGAAGAGCGCGTCGTTGGTCTTGGTTAGACGGGCGAGCTTATTGTCAATAAAAAGGAAGATCTCATCCGGACGATCGAGTGAGCTGATTTGCGCGGCGATGGCGCCGTCTTTGCCGACCGAATAGTAAGCGACACTGAGAGGGCCATTAATGGTGCGGGAGACCTCGCCGCCGGTGGCGGGAATGCGGAAGAGATTATCCGTGCCATCATCATCAGCTACGAAGTAAATGGAGCGGCCATCAGGGGAGAAGCGCGGGCGGCGAACGCTGCGGTCGAAGGCGATAGTCAAAACTCTTGCTTCGCCGCCGGAGGAGGGAGCGACGGCGAGATGGTGGGTGGCGTAGATCATGGCCTTGAGGTCGGTTTGCGTGACGTAGGCGATCCATTTGCCGTCGGGGGACCAGGCAGGCTGGCGGTCGGGGCCGGGATTGGTGGTGATTTGGGTGAGGTGGGCACCCTTGTCGGTATTGTCTGCGGCCACGACCCAGATGTCAGAGTTGTAGTTGCGGTCGGGGTCGGGCGTGCTGCGGTTGCTCGTGAAGGCGAGGGATTTGCCGTCAGGCGACCAGGCGGGATCGTTGTCGTCGAAGTCGCCGCTGGTCACTTGGGTGGATTTTTTTGAGGCGACATCGAAGATGTACAGGTGGTCGCGGCGGCGATCGAGGTAGCCAGCGTTGTCTTCCTTGAATTGGAGGCGATCGATGACGAAGGGCAGCGGAGTTTTGGGTTTGGCGGCGGGTTTGTCTTTGTCTTTATCTTTGTCTTTGTCTTTGGCAGCCTCGAGGTCCTCAGGCTTGGGATCCTGGAGGACTAGAACGAGGCGGGTGCTATCGGGAGACCATTCAAAATCGTTGACGCCTTGGGCGACTTCGGTGAGGCGCTCTGCTTCACCGCCGCGGCGATCGAGGAGCCAGACTTGGTTCTTGCCACCGTTGCGCGCGGAGAGAAAGGCGAGATATTTGCCGTCGGGGCTCCATCGGGGGTGCGAGGAGGAGACACCTTCGGCGGTCATGGGGATGGGATCGCCACCCTTAGTGGAGATCATCCAGAGGCGCTGCTCGCTCTTATCTTCCTTGAGCATGCGGGTTCGGACGGAGTAGGCGACCCATTGGCCGTCGGGGCTCAGTTCGGGCTGAGCGACATCGCGGATTTGGAAGAAGTCGTCGATGGTGATGCCGCGGGTAGCGCTTGGAGTTGCGGCTGATGGCTTGGGGGCCGGCTCCTGGGCTTGAGTAGAGAACGAAAAGCAGGTAGCAAGGGACGCGAACACCACGCAGGGCACTAGCTTCATGCGGACAACTCCTCTGTCTTCAGAATGTTGGATCGTAACCGGGAGCGAAGTGTAGCACAGGCTCTTGGATAGACGGTGCAGGGAGAGTATCGGAAAGCGATGGCGAGCGCTTTGGAGGACGGGTGACCGGGCAGCATGGCCGTAAGTTTGATGGGGCTAAAAAAAAATTTTCGCCAGGCGCATTTTTTTTCCTTGCATGCGGAGGCGACTCTTGTATTCTGCGAATGCGAACTCGCTTTACCGCAGCGGCGCGAGCGAGATTCCCTTAGGAGGACGAGAGTAAAAATGGAGTTCTTTACCGCTTGGCACCCAGCTACCTTCCCTCGCCATCCCAACAACAAGAAAAAGAGTCGCTAAGCTAACGCTCTGGCCGCTTGTGGCCGCCACGTTTTTCATGGTGTCCGGCGGGACGTATGGGACGGAAGAGATTATTCATGGCGCGGGCTACGGCCATGGAATTTTGATTTTGCTGTTCCTGCCAGTGCTATGGTGCCTGCCGACGGCGTTCATGATCGGGGAGCTGTCGAGCGCGCTGCCGCAAGAGGGCGGCTACTACGCGTGGGTGCGCCGCGGCTTGGGGAATTTCTGGGGCTTTCAGGAAGCGTGGCTTTCGCTGGCCGCAAGCATCTTTGACATGGCGATCTACCCGACCCTGTTTGTCTTCTACTTGAAGCAGATGTCGCCGTGGTTTGGCGTTGGGAATCATGGAATTTAC
>Ga0137393_10001559_pt1 | contig 14542 bp, 13 predicted proteins | sample 15con2h34BmetaG_FD_101396 | JGI IMG/M metagenome (GOLD analysis project Ga0137393, IMG submission 101396) | Vadose zone soil microbial communities from Angelo Coast Range Reserve, California, USA - 15con2h3.4B metaG | ecosystem: Environmental > Terrestrial > Soil > Vadose zone > Saprolite...
TATTCATCCGTTCGCTGATTGTGCCGACGTTGTAAAAAATGCATTGCCAGCGATAAGCCATGACCAGCGTAGACATAGATTATGTTGAATCCGGCGCGGCGTGCGCGCAGCGCCGCGTTGCGGTGCCATCGGCGATAGGCAGCGATATCGGCCTTGGTCATGCCGCGTGCCTGAGCGGGTGCGTAACTCGCGGGGTTCGCGACATGGCTTGGGGCAATTGAAACTTCGCGCGAATACAGGTTGGCGGCATTCATACCCGCATGGACGAGCTCTATCGCGGCCAACGCGCCATGTTTATGAATGGCATCCGTTATGAGCGTCAAAGCGGGCAGGTCGCGATCGTCCCACAGTCGACCTTCAATGTATGGCGAGACATCGCTGGACGGATGGATTTCCACTTCCTCGGTGCTCACCACCCCCCAGCCGCCCTCGGCTTTTACGCCGCGCATAGCGGCGTGAGCCCGCGGCCGGGCATACCCCATCCCATTGCAGTGGGGTACCTGGTAGAAGCGGTTCTTGGCGACCACGGGACCGATCTTCACCGGTTCAAAGAGGATGTCGAAGCGAGGGTCACGGGTCACGTTTCAAACTCCAGTCGCACGCGTGCGTAGTGCAATACCTTAAACAATGTACGTTTGCCGTGCGGGTCAAGCTGATAATTGTCAAATCAGCGACGCGATGGGGTATCCGCGGGTTCAGTGTAATTTCTGCACGAGGGGTGACTGCGGCGTGGATGAGGACGTCGCCAAACCCCGACAGGAATTGCATTTTTCGATGTTAGTTTTTGTGATGTAGTCGTATTCTACGAGAGATGGTCTCCAATTGGCCGTAAAGCTCAAAAGTATGAAGATCCTCGTTTGCAGCACCAACTTTGCACCCGAACCCACGGGAATCGGCAAATACTCCGGGGAAATGGCTGCATGGCTTGCCGCCCGCGGGCATGAGGTGAGAGCCGTTGCCGCGCCACCCTATTACCCGATGTGGCAAGTTGCGCGCAATTACCGATGGCCACCGTATCGGCGCGAACAGTGGAATGGCGTCGATGTGTGGCGAGCGCCACTTTGGGTTCCTAAATCACCGAGCGGCCTCAAGCGAGTTTTGCATCTTTTGTCATTTGCGCTGATGTCCTTTCCCGTCATGTTGCGCCAAGTCTTCTGGGGGCCGGATCTGGTGATTACCGTTGCTCCGGCGTTGGTTTGCGCGCCAACTGCCTTGCTGACGGCGCGGCTATGCGGCGCACAAGCGTGGCTGCACATTCAGGATTTCGAGGCTGATGTCGCGTTTCGATTGGGCTTGCTGAAGGGCAATCTATTGCAACGGCTGATCTTGCAGATGGAGCGTTCGCTGTTGCATAGATTCGATAGCGTTTCGTCCATCTCGGGCCCGATGGTTCAGAGGCTTCTTCAGAAGGGGTTATCTCAAGAGGGTATTCGCTACTTCCCAAATTGGGTGGATCTATCGCACATTAAACCGACGTCGAGTTCCGGGACGTACCGCGCGCAACTGGGTATCGCGCCTGATGCGGTAGTGGCGATGTTTTCGGGAACATTGGCCGGCAAGCAGGGACTGATGGTGATACCGGCGGCGGCGAAGCTCCTTGCCGCGCGCGACGATATTGTGTTCGTAGTTTGCGGCGATGGCATGATAAAACCTGAACTCGAGACTGCCAGCGCCGGCCTGCCGAATGTCCGCTTATTTCCGCTGCAGCCGTTCGAGCGCCTGGGAGAGTTACTGTGCATGGCGGATATTCATTTGCTGCCCCAGAACCTCGGGGCCGCGGATCTTGTTCTGCCTTCCAAATTGTCAGGAATGCTGGCGAGCGGGCGCCCCGTAATTGCGACGTGTCTAACGGGAACCGAGCTCGAGACTGTCGTCTCGCAATGTGGCATCGTCGTTCCGCCGCAGGATAGCGCGGCGCTGGCGGCGGCGATTTGTCGCCTTGCGGACGACACTGCGATGAGGTTGGACCTTGGTCGCCGAGCCCGCGCCTATGCGGAAGCAAATTTTGAGCGGGATGCAATTCTAGGAAGAATGTTTGGACGGATTGAGCGTGTGGAATCCGGCATCCCGGATGACGTGACGCTTGAGCAGCCCTGATGTTCCGGATCTAGGATTTATCTACGGAGAAAAATTCAGCAATACGTCTGCGCAAGTCGTTTGCGAGTGCGTCGACGTAGGGTTCACGCATCATGCTGATGTGCGTTCCGACGATACCAACAATTTCTGACTGAGGGGCGAATTTACGCCAAGTCTGCCCTATTAGGGGTAAATATAGGAGCGGCGTTATTTTCGCTTCATAAACCACGACGTCCCCTGAGTATTCTTTGGGAACGTATGCAAACAGTGCGCTGAAGAGCCGATTGATGAACAATTTATGAGCGGGTTGATAGATAGAGAGGTCCATTATCCCATCTAACGAGTATCCGCCGCCCAATTTCTCACCTCGTCTAAGGCCGATCGCGCCTCTGCTGATCGCAGACGCATTGTTCGACAGGCTCCAGATCAGCGAGCGAAGTGTCCGGCTCCTCATCAAATCTGCATGGTTGAACCAGCCCGGCAGATTGCGAGCTAGCTCCAGCCAATAGCGAGGATTCCAACGGCGCAGTGCGATGCCGGTGTTTTCAGGTGCTCCGTCGATGACGACAAGCGGACCAACTTTGCGCCCACGGGCCCGCAAATTCTTGGCCATTGCAAGCGCGACGATGGCTCCCAGGCAGTATCCGCCGAGCATAAGTGCGCCTTTTGGCTGAAATTTGACCAAGGCGTCGGCATAGTGATCAGCGATGGACTCCACCGAACTACCAAACTTGACGTCCGGCATCTGCTTTGGTGGCGCTTGAATGCCAAAAAATCGGACTGATGATTCAAGCCGCCGTGCCAGATCGAGAAAGTCAGTTCCGGCTACGCCAGACGCTGAGTGGACGCAATAAAAGGCCGGGCAAAGCGTGTCGCTGCCGTGAGCGCTGTCGTTGATGGGCAAAATCACTCGCTCGGAGTTGCGTGATGCCCTAGCAAACAACGCGCTTGTATTGCGGGTTATACGTGCGCCGGACGACACGGTCATAAAGAGTAGCTCACTGGAAATACAGGTTTTATGTGTGTTTCCCTCGAGTAGGTATCCAACGATGACCGGGTATCACGCCCTAGGCTGCTGCTGCAGAAGGGACAAACAGTGGTTGGCGCCAATTTCTGACCTAGACTTACGTCGCTGCACATATTTTGTCAAATGCTCGTACCAAATCCATCGTCGCCAGCAACGACGACCAAACTACTTGCCGGCTCCGAGCCAAGCGTCTGTATATACCGACATGACTCCTGCATATTGTAACTTACCACGACGCGTCCCATCTCGGGCAGACGCTCTGCAACACAAACCGAGGAAGCCCTCGCGGAAACCCGATGTTATCGCGCTGCGTGGTTGTGTGAGCGCGTGGGGTGAGTTGCGCGCCTCGGTGACCAGCCTGGCGCGCCTCGGTGACCAGCCTGGCGACTGTGGTAGCATCTTGTCCCACCATGGCGATCGAAAGCTCCATCAGATCTGGGACTGAAAAGGTTACGTGGAGCACCTGTCCGATCCATCCCGATTGGATTCTCGAAGGCAAGCCGGTTGCCCGTATTGAACTTCTGTCGAGCAGTGCCGACGGCACAGCGAACACCTATTTTTGGGATTGCACTGCTGGTCGATTCAATTGGTATTACTCGTTCGATGAGACGTTACATGTTCTCGAGGGTTCCGTTACGTTGAAAGACCCCGCAGGAACCTCGCGCCTTGTGGTTGCCGGCGACACTATTTTCTTTCCGGCAGGATCGCGCGCTGAATGGACGGTAGACCGGTATATTCGGAAACTCGCCTTTTGCCGTACTCCATTGCCGCGCTACATAATTTTGGCGCGGTCTATTGCTCGTTGGATCAAACGACGCGGGCGCGGCGGCGCTGGGAAGGGCGATGCGCCGGGAACGTTTCCTACTGGCTGACGATCCTGACCGCCAGCGGCGGCGTCGACCAGCTGTAAGTCTTACAAACCTTCTGCTAGATATTGATGCGGGATCAAACGTTACTATATGCCACGATCTGTTTGCGCTGCATCATTTATGATTTGCCGTGACGTGCTTTCCGATAATGTTGATGCAAATCTTTTGGCGGACGGATTTAGTGATCGCAATTGCCCCGGATTTCGTTTGCGGGCTGACTGCGTTGTTGACGGCGCGACTGTCCGGAGCGCAGGCATGGCTACACATGCAAGATTTTGAGGTAGACATCGCGTTCCGAATGAATCCGCTCGAGGGATCGCTGTTACGGTGGCTGATAAAGATTCGATGATGAGACCCAAGCTCGAAATCGCGAGTGTAGGCGTAGACCTACAGAACATTCGCCCAATCCCGCTGCAGCTCTTCGGAACCTAACTCGATGCTGTGGTCACTAAATGTGGCATAGTCGTTTGAGTAACCTTTAACGGGTCCTGCGCTTTGCCTTGCCAAGCAAGCCGGGCACGAAAATCCGTAATATTAGGTGAAATGGGCACGTAACATGGTTCAATATGCCTCAGGATATCGTGGACTTGTGGGTCGAAGAGGGACTGGTTTCTCTTTTGTGCACTGCCCGGTGCTTCGCTACTGAATTTGAGTCTGGAGTTTCTAAATCACGTATGACTAAAAGCCTTCAAATCTCTTCCCTCCCTATCGACCGCAGCTCTTGGTCTCGCTACGCCTTCCGCAGCTGGGTGGTTGCACTAGTGATGATGGTGCTGACCATCAGGTCTGTGCCGGCGCTCGCTCAACAGGAGTATGTGTTGGGTCAAGGAGACATAATCCGAATAAGCGTTTTTAAAAATCCTGAATTGAGCCTGGATGCCCGTGTATCTGAAGGGGGCACGATCAGCTATCCCCTCGTGGGCGCAGTGCCAGTGAGCGGGCTGACTCTTCCAGCAGCGGAGAGAAAAATCGGCCAGATGCTGAGAGATGGCGGTTTTGTTATTAACCCTCAAGTCAACATACTGTTAACTCAGGCCTTGGGGAACCTGGTATCTGTGATTGGTGAGGTCAACAATGCCGGACGGTATTCGGTCGAAGCGGCCGGCGGTCACCTTTCAGGCATGCTTGCGGCAGCCGGCGGTATCTCTCAAACCGGCGGTGATCTTGTCATCGTGACCGGCAAGCGTGGCGGCAAACCATTTCGCCGTGAGATCGATATTGTTAATATGTCATTGAGTGGGGGCGCAGCGGAGGACATAGATCTCTACGGAGGCGACACGATTTTCGTCAATAGGGCGCCCTTGTTTTACATATACGGCCAGGTGCAAAAGCCCGGACAGGTGCGATTGGAGAGAGGTATGACTGTTATGCAAGCGCTGGCTGCTGGCGGTGGCGTTACGGGTAAGGGCACGAGCAGGGGCATTGTCCGTCATCGCCGTGACGCGAACGGCAAAGTGAAAGAGGAGGGTGTTGCTTTGGATGACGATGTGCACGATCAAGACGTAATTTACGTTAAGGAAAGTTTGTTTTGATTTACGGACGGCACAGGATGCGCTCTTAATCATCGCAGGCAGGCGGGCAAATCGCTATGAGTGTTAACCAGTTGATCTTGATTCTTCGCTCCCGATGGCGAATCGCGTTGGGTGTTTTCACGGCGGTCTTGCTCTTGGCGATAGCGTTTACTCTCTTGTCCACCAACCAGTATACGGCAATCGCGTCGATGGTCATTGACACGAGCGCAGATCCCGTCTCCCCAACTGGGCTCACGGAAGGGCTGCTTACGAGCTACGTCACTACGGAAACGGACCTCATTGCCAGCGAACGCGTTGCGCAGCGAACGGTTAAGGCACTCAAGCTCGAGGACCTTCCGGAGCTGCAAAAGAAGTGGCGTGCGAAGACCGGTGGGCAAGGTGATATCACGCTTTGGATAGCGGATTATCTCTTGGAGCACAAAGTTGTTGTCGGGACCGGCAAATCAAAGAATGGAAGTATTATCAACATTTCAGTGAAGTGGTCCGATCCTAAGACGGCTGCCGCAATTGCAAATGCTTTCGCGCAAGCCGCCATCGACACTAATATCGAGTTGAGGATTGAGCCCGCTAAGCAGTTCGCCAAGTGGTTCGATCAACATTCGGTACAGTTGCGTGCGGCTCTCGTGGTGAAGCAGAAGCGTCTGTCAGATTTCGAAAATGCAACGGGGATCAATTCGACAGACGAAAAGCTCGATGTTGAAAACGCGCGATTGGCGGAACTGTCCACTCAACTGGTTGACATACAGGGTGAGCGTCAGGACAGTCAGTCTCGGCAGCGGCAAGTCAGTGGCGATAACGAAGCGTTACCTGAGGTATTGCAGAGTCCAGTGATTGCAAAACTGAAAAGCGATCTGTCCGACGCAGAAGCCAAACAAGCAGACATTGCGGGTCGCCTGGGTAAAAATCATCCCGATTATCAGGCTGCTGTCGCTGAAGTTTCGAATTTGCAAAGTCGTATACGGCAAGAATCCACCAAAATTGCGAGCGCACTCGGCAGTAATGCGCAGATCAATGTTCGACGGGAGAATGATATTCGTCTTGCCCTTGAAGAGCAGAAGAAACGCGTGTTGGAGCTGAAGCATAAGCATGACGAAGCAGCGGTTTTGGAAAATGAAGTGACTACTGCTCAACGCGATCTTGACGCGGTCACGCAGCGCTTCGCACTGAGTAATCTCGAAAGCCAGGCGCAGCAGACGAAATTGGTGCAGCTTACGACCGCAACGGAGCCCTTCGAACCAAGCAGCCCGAAGCTGTTATTGAATTTGCTGGCGGGCATCATTCTCGGTGGGATTTTAGGCATCGCGGTTGCGCTGCTCGTCGAGCGCAAAGATCCGCGGGTGCGCGAAGACAGTGACCTGGTGCAATTATTGGGTGTTCCCATACTCGTGAAGATCAGTTCCGTGAAGGATAAAAAGCGGCGCTACGGTAAGTCGGCTGAACCGGTTCGGGCCCTAGAGCCGTCGGCAATCTAATGTTTAATTGCTCGTGAAGGCGTCGTAATTATGACCAGGGCTGTCGTGGCTGAGAATGTCCCAGAACTTTCGCGGGACCGAAGTAATTCAATCGGCGCCATTTTGGTCGAACAGGGTCGGCTCAGTCCTGACGAAGTCGAAAAAATTCAACAATTCGCGTTAAGGAATGGTTTGCGTTTCGGTGATGCAGCTTTGAAGCTCCATTTGCTGACCGAGACCGACGTCGACCAGGCGATTGCTCAGCAGTTTAAATATCCCGTTCTTCCAAGAGGAGGCGAGCACGGAGTTGCCGACGATGTTGTGGCCGCGTATCTGCCGCAAAGCCAGATGGTTGAGCCTTTGCGCCTGTTGCGAAGTCAGCTAAGTTTGCGCCGGGTTGACCCGGAGAAAAAGCAAATTCTGGTGATCGCAAGCGCCGGTCGGGGTGAAGGTCGCAGTTGGCTTGCCGCCAATCTCGCCACGGTTTTCGCGCAAATGGGCGAGCGAGTCTTGCTTATCGATGCAGATTTGCGTCATCCGCGCCAACATGAGCTGTTCAACCTCAATAATTCTGTGGGCTTATCAGCGTTGCTTACCGGCCGTGCAGGTAGAGAGATAGTGCGCCGAATTCATCCGAAACTCCGATTATTTGTCTTGCCCGCAGGAAGTTTACCCCCCAACCCGCAAGAATTGCTTGGTCGACCGGTTTTTGACGTGGTGCTCGACTTATTTGCGGACCAGTACGATTTGGTCATCATGGATACGCCGGCCACATCGGAATCGGCAGACGCGCAGGTACTCGCGGCACGTGCGGACAGTGCCGTCTTGCTTGTCCGACGCAACCACACGCGCGTTGATGAACTAAGAACTGCCATGCAAAATCTAACGGAGTCTGGAGTTCGCGTGATTGGGAGCGTGATTAGCGAGTATTGAGCCGAAATTCGGCGAACGCTTCCTGGTATGTTTGTGAATTGTTTAGTCTCCTTTGGAATTAACCATTGTCGGGATTTGTCCATCGGCCTGGCTTGGGAATCATGGAAATAAATATGCCGCTTTTTGTGAGTGTCGTCAGTAAAGTCACGAACGCCCGAGTCACGGAATCTGGATACTGTGAATTTTGTAACTGACAACAGAAAGTCGATCTTGGTCGCGAGTCGGTGGGCAGTTCCGGCTGTACTTGCATCTATATTCGCGCAAACTGGTGTTGAAACAGCATTAGCCGCAATCGTTAGTGGTGATCCACTCGAGGTAGCGATTGCACCTCCCAACGACTCCGTCAACTTTAAGGAAAATAGTTTTGAAGTGTTTGCCGCTGACACTCTGTCTTACGACGACAATATTTATCGCTTACCGTCGCGCGTTACTGATCTCCAATCTCTGAGTGGTATTGGCCCCAATGCCACGCGCACGGATCACATCAACACCATAACGCTTGGGACGGATGCCGTTTGGAACGTTGGTAGGCAGAATATAACTGCTGATTTGCGCGTGGACGATAATCGCTTTAAAAACAATACCAATCTCGACAACTACTCTAGTAACGATAAATTGATATGGAATTGGAGCATCGGGAGCGTGCTCTCGGGAGCGGTCGGTGCAACCTATAGTAGTGCCCTCGTAAGTTTCGTAAATTCGGCCTTTTATGCGCGTGACCAGTATGCCGTTGCGAACTACTATGGCGCCGGCCGCTATCAGCTAGGACCGCGTTGGGCTATTTTCGGCGGTGTGCTTGAATCTCGCACCACTCTCAGTGACTCGGCGTTACGATTGAACGATCTCAATGCGACGTCGGTGGATTTTGGGACCGAGTTTGCGACGGGTGTAAGAGACAGTCTGGGTTTGGAGTACCGATATACCGACGCACGATTTCCGCTCGGAACTGCGGGACTAAACAACGATTACCGCGAAGATACGGCGCGGTTTGTCGTTCGACACGCATTCTCCGAGAGGACAAAAGTCGACGCAAGTGTAGGTTTTTTGAAGCGTGATTACACCGGTCGGTCAATCGCATCGTTTTCGGGGGACATTTGGCGGATCGCGGCGCAGTGGCAGCCGACCGACAAGCTGCAATTTGGAGTGGATGGATGGCGAAATCTCCAGGCGTACGTGACTTCCCAGTCAGACTATTATGTTTCTAATGGCGGGAGAATTGCGCCGCAATGGGCGGCTTCGGAAAAAATTACGGTGATCGTATCCGCGGCGTATGAAGTTCAGAACTATATCGGGTTTGGTTTAGGTGCAATTTCGCAAGTGTCGCGGCGCGATACGCTGTCCACGTCGGAGGCCAGCATTAAGTACACGCCGTTTAAATTTCTGACGTTCGATTTCGCGTATGCATACGAAAAGCGCAATTCCAATGAATCGCAGTTTCAATTCAATGATAATGTCATTAGTGCGAAGGTGACTGTCAAGCGTTGAATTTCGAGCGAAGGTTTGCATTTTCCTGAGGCATGGCCTCGCATGACTCGTGACGAGTGTTTTGGAATGTTTTGGCGCGCGTCGCGCGAAAACCGGGCAATTATTCTACGGTGCCTTTTTTGCATAACCTCTCAATCAACAGTAGTGATACCGCCAAAAGCTTGACGGCGGCGCCGGGCCTCTTTGTGGTTTTGCTCTTGTTTTCCCTTTGCTTAACCAGGCCATCTCTTTTCGGGCAAGACTTCAATTTTGTTGGTGGCTTTGGGATCATTTTCACCACGTTTGCCTTTCTGCTCAGTCGCTCAGGCGGTCGCTTAGTAGTTGGGAAGTCGTCACCTGAATTGAATATTACGGTCGCTCTCATAGCATTCTGGTCCTATGTTTTTGGCATGTCGATTTTCTATGGAAGCTCAACCTTACCTTTTCTTTTCAAAGCCAGCGCGGTCGGTTTCAGCGTGCCCATTTGTCTCTTGTTGCTTTCATCAAATGGCAACCTGGTGGATCGAACGTTTTCCGCATTCGCCCGGGTCAATTCGGTGCTTGGCTATTCAATCGTGATGACTTGCTGTTTGCTGCCGGTCGTGGGCTATTCGAGTCTCCGCCTATTTACTTACTCGATTAGCGGTTACGACGACGGCGGCGATGCAGGTAACGGCGATGTTCTTTTCCCCTTTAGCTTCGTCTACGGAAAACTAGTTGACTATGGAATCTATAGATTCTGCGGTCTCTACCGGGAGGCCGGTATCGCGCAGGCCTTCTTCGCATGGTCCTTCATTTATCTGATGTATTCCCGCGCAAAGCTAATGTGGGTCATCGGTTCTCTGTTAGGTGCATTACTCTGCGGGTCAACGGCCGTAGTTTTTTCATTGGCAGCTGCCGCAGTCGTTCACTTTGGATCGAGGTCGCTACACCGGCCACGAGAACTGTTGATTTTGGCTTTGCTGCTGGGAGTCTTAGTGTTGCTCCTGATGTTTGCCCCCGGTTTGGGACTTGTGGATAAAGCAATCAGCCACGGTGCTTCCATTACAGATCGGCAAGACGCGATGGCGATGGCACTCCCGAGCGGAGATATGGGGCGGTGGCTAGTTGGGCACGGGCTTTTTTACGAAAGTACGAAATCCGTTGCGAATACCGGAGTCAATGCTATTGCTGCAATTTTTCAAATAGGAGTGATCGGCTTCGCGCTCTATATCGCTACGTTCTTTGCCGGGGCGATCGGCACGCGCTCTTACGTCCAATCCTGCAGGTATCTAACGCTGATCTCACCGTTCTTAGTGACGAGCCTGTTTTTTCAGCCAATGATTGACGCTCCTCTCGTCTTGGCGGTAGTGTTTTTCTTTCCGCCCTCTGTGAGCGAGTCTTAGGGCCGGGCGGCAAGTTATTCCACCCGCAGCGCGACGATATCGCTTGATTGGAATACTTGGAGGACGATGGGTTGCGCGGACCACGACGGGATCGTTCTTGGATGGGTCTGGGTTCAACATTGGCTGCAGGCAAGCGGCCGTAATACTTGTCGACAAGGCGTCGTCTGCATACGCCCAACGGGCCTTCACGGCGCGGCGGAGGATCTTTGATTAATGAACCGTATGAAATCGCGCTTGCTGCAAAGCGCGGAAGGGACGTGGTCGATGGTAGTGCGAGTGCATGGCACGTATTGATTCTTGAGATCACTGCCACCGGCCATCATCCCAGCTACATCCGTTGGTTACTAGAGTCGGACTTCGCAAAATCTTCAGAGATCATTCTTGCTGCGCGCCGGGAAATGTTTGAACACCCAGAGATTCTTGCATGTCAGTCCAAGTTTACGCGTTATCAAATCAGTGTTAGTCAAGAGCTCGAGGTTCGACTCTCTGATTTTAGTTCAGTCGGACTGATGCGCATGAGCTGGACGATCGGCCGTCTTTACCGAGAGGTTTGCGCAAGTCTGGCGCGGACGCATCGCGTGGACTACGTCATCGTCCCATTTCTCGATGATTGTTTTTTGGGCCTTGCATTGCCCCGAGAGGCTTTTGCGGGCATCCCTTGGATGGCGATTACCATGCGTACAATGTTTCATTACGGCGAAATGGGCGTAATTGCGCCGCGACCGCGGTTCACTGCGTTCCGTCGATGGCTGTTCTATAGAATACTGAAGCAGAAGAGCATGGAATCCCTGCTAACGATCGATCCAACGCTGGCGGCGTTTGCTGAAATGCAAAGCGATAGCTTCATGCGCAAGATCGAGTATCTACCGGATCCTTCTACATCTCATCCCGAGCTCCCAACCAAGATTGAGGCAAGATTGCAGCTCAAAGTGCCCCCCGACGTATCACTTATTGTTCTTTTCGGTGAGATCTCTGCGAGGAAAGGCGTGGACTCGCTTTTGGAGGCCGCGGCAGATGCGACGTGCTCACCGCGAGTTCACGTAATGTTGGCTGGACGATGCAAGAACCGGGCTCACCTCTTGGAGAATGCCGCGTTCCAGCGTCTCAACGCGGATGGACGTCTTCATATTATTGACGGCTATGTGCGTGGAACGGAGGAGCGGCAGGTGCTCGCGGCGGCGGATTGTATGTGGATTGGTCACACAGAGTTCTACGGAACGAGTGGTGTAATGGTACTTGCGGCGCGCCACGGGGTGCCCGTGCTGGCGACGGAAGAAGGCCTAATTGGTTATTTGGCCAAGAAATATGAGATCGGCGTGATTATTCAGCCTCGAAACCGTTCATCGGTCGTTAAGGGGCTTAACCGTTTGGTCGATGAACGGGATTTTTTTAAGCAGGCCGGGAAAAATGGGATATCCGTATTTGCAAAGCACGACCCAACGGAGTTTCAACGGATAGTGACTGAAAAAGTCGCTATGAAGATGCGTACCGGCAGATAAGAAAGTAGAACATGATCCGACATCAAGCACAGCGCGCATGCTTGCGGTTGAATATTTTCTTCTCAGAATTCATTGGAACTGAGCATCGGTCGAAGCGCAGCGCTTTACTCCGTTTAGCAATCATAAGCTCTTCGTTGAGCAAAGCGTGCGCTCTGGTGCTCCAGACCATCGCGATCCCGTTGGTTTATCGCTCTCTGGGCCAGCACCATTACGAACTCTACCTTTTGATGACCGGTGCTTTGGCGACTATTGCGATCGCTCAATTGGGCTCAGGCCCAGGTCTGACGCAGGGGATCGCCAAAGCAAACGCCGGAGGAAAGCGCGATCAGGAAGCTTCCTTGATCAATGCCGCTTTTCGCCTGACTTCAGTAACTGCATTAATCGGCGGAGGAGTTATTCTCGCGGTCCTCCATCTCATTCCTCCAGGCGCAATTTTTGGATCTTCATTTGGGGGGGAGCGTTCTGTGATCGTGGGCGTTGCCGATGTCTGCGTCTTTGTGATGATCGCACAAATAATTTCCGGCGTTGTGGACTCTGCGCTCGCAGGTTACCAAGAGCAGATGTTCAGCAATTTCGGCGTGATGATATCCAACATCTTAAGCATTGGACTGTTGTACTTTGTCTGCAAGCACAATCCAACAATTAGCCGCGTGATTCTGGTGCTGTACGGCGTCCCGACTCTATCTCGAGTAGTCAACCTAGTTGTCCTTTATCTTCGTAGACCATACCTGATGCAGGGCGCGCTGCGATCCTGCCGTGGATTTTATGCAGTCTTGCTCAATGTTGGTCTGGCATTCTGGGCCATCCAGTTGGGTGGCCTTATTGAACAACACAGCGGAACTTACGTCCTTGCACATTTAAGTTCTACTAAGGAGACGGTACTTTTCGCGATCGTCTACAAAAGTCTGTCGCTGGTCGGATCAGTGAATATTATTATTACGCAGCCACTTTGGCCCGCTTTCACCGACGCCATTGCCCATCGGGATTTTGCTTGGATTCAACGCTCCTACGCAAAGATTCGGCGCGCGCTCACGCTGTTTTCTTGCGCAGTCGGCTTCGTAATGGTTGCGCTGGGACCATGGGTTTTCCAACACTTTGTACACGTCGATACCACAGGAAGCCGCCTACTATTCTGTGTACTTGGTGTTTATTTCGTCGCAAACGTTTGGACCCACCTTTACTATGTCACGATGATGGGTATGCAAGGCATTTGGAGAGTGGCCGTGGTGGCCTTATCTGAAAACGTAATATTACTTCTCTTGAGTCTTGTGTTGGTTCCTCGCCTTGGGGCGGTTGGAATGGCGCTCGCCTACTTGTCAGCTAGCTTGCTCTTGCCCGCATGGCTTCTTCCTCAATTAATGAAGAAGACAATGCGGGAGATTTCGAGTTCATCTGATCTCGCTGGACAGAGCCATCAGTAGGGACTCGGAATCGCCCCAATCACGAAGATTTTTGTATCCTAAAGATCAATATGAAAGACATTTTCGGCTTGCGCAGAAGTAAAGTTCGATCAAGAAAATGGGGGATTGAACGAAGCTTTTTGGGGAAATAGTGATCCCAGTGAACATTTGGGAGGTAGTAAAAGTCGACACGCGAAACGGGAAGTCGCATGTCATTTATAGCCTTTAATATCTTTGCGTCGTTGGATAAATTGTAATAAGCAGGATAGTCGTTCGCAAGCGCAGTTACGTGTTTGCGATAAACGGTCGTTCCACCCAGGCGCTGAACTATGCGAGTTATCCACGTGAATGGATGTCCGGCATTGGGGGACATGGACCAATACGCGGCTTCTGGTTTAATTATCTCTATCGCCTTTTTCAGGAACGGCCCGATATTTTCAATATGCTCCGCAACCATATAGGAGTAAGCCATATCGTAGGTACAGGGCGAAACCGGGATGTCTTCCAGGTTGCAGGTCCATCTGCTAGCCAGATGCTCGGGATGCGCTATTGCAGGAAAAGGGTCGACTCCATCTAACCGCCCTAAGCGATCGGCAAATACTTTAAATGATTGATTGACGCTATGCCCACATCCAATATCGAGAACACGCCCGCTAAGGCCAGGCTCGGACCTCAAGTAATTGCCATAGATTCTTGGGAAGGTTGATCTATTTTTGTCATGATGTTCATAATCCTTGTTAACATCGATAAAATGGTAGTTCACTTCGATTTCGTTCATTTCGTTCGCTCTAAACCAGGGACCGTCATGCGCCCGAGCCAATTGGAAGATGTTATCAACGACGCGACAAGCTGAAACGGACCCGCTGTGCGGGACGGCTTGAACTGGTTTCTAAGTTGGAAATCCGA
>Ga0137393_10001562_pt1 | contig 14535 bp, 13 predicted proteins | sample 15con2h34BmetaG_FD_101396 | JGI IMG/M metagenome (GOLD analysis project Ga0137393, IMG submission 101396) | Vadose zone soil microbial communities from Angelo Coast Range Reserve, California, USA - 15con2h3.4B metaG | ecosystem: Environmental > Terrestrial > Soil > Vadose zone > Saprolite...
CCAACGACCACGTCCTGCGATGCCCGGGGGAGCGCGTCCCACGCTACGTCCGGGTGAGCGCCGGCCGATGCATCCTACGCGGCAATCACCTGCCGGTGCGCGTCCGCTGGGCGTAGGTCCGGGTGCGTCGACGATACCGGGGCCGACGCGGCCTGGTAGCCGTCCTGGCGGGCCATCTCGCAGGCCGGGACAGCGTTACATTCCTCGTGGTGTCAAAGAAGGCCCGATGAAGGGCTACGTGCCGCCGCCGCGGTTGGTAGTCTCCAATGAACCGCAGCCCATCACGCGAAGCATCACGATCACGGAAGGCATCAGCGTAAAAGATCTGGCGGAGAAGCTCGGTGTGCGAGCCAAGGATTTAATCGCGCGTCTGCTGGCTCGCGGAGTGTTTGCCACAATCAATCAGACGCTCGACGCGGAATTGGCCAGCGACATGTCACGGTTTTTTGGCGCCGACACCAATGTGATCACTTTCGAAGAACAGGCAGCCAAAGAAGTATCCGATGCTGCCGCCAGCCGCGAAGACGGCACTATCGAAACAGTGACCCGCCCGCCGGTGGTCACCATCATGGGCCACGTTGACCATGGCAAGACGACATTGCTTGATTCCATTCGCTCAACTAGCGTGGCAGAAGGAGAAGCTGGCGGCATTACGCAGCACATCGGCGCCTATAAGGTAAAGGTCCTCGATAAGGATTCTCCTGCGTACGGACGCGAGATTGTGTTCCTTGATACGCCTGGTCATGAGGCCTTCACCCGTATGCGCGCCCGTGGCGCGAAGTCAACCGACATCGTGGTGCTTGTCGTGGCCGCGGACGACGGCGTGATGCCGCAAACGCTGGAAGCCATCGACCACGCTCATGCCGCCGAAGTGCCGATCATCGTGGCCGTGAACAAGATCGACAAGCCCGAGGCGCTTCCGGATCGCGTCAAGAAACAACTCGCGGACCGCGGATTGATGCCGGAAGATTGGGGCGGTACTACAGTTTTCGTAGATGTTTCGGCAAAAAAGAAAACCAACTTGAACTTGCTGATGGAAATGATTTGCCTGGTCGCAGACCTACAGGAGTTGAAGTCTACGCCTGATCGTCCTGCAACCGGCGTGGTGCTTGAAGCCAAGCTCGACCGCGGACGTGGACCCGTCGCAACTCTCCTGGTACAAAACGGCACGCTCCGCACTGGCGACAATTTCGTCGTAGGGAACGTCTACGGCAAGGTTCGTGCCATGTTTGACGATCGCGCCAATCAATTGGAAGAAGCGCCGCCCTCGACCCCAGTCGAAATTCTCGGAATGGAAGGCTTGCCGCAGGCCGGAGATCAATTTGTGGCGGTCTCAGATCGCGAAAAGGCACGCGGTATTTCCGAGTACCGGGAACAGAAGGCGCGCGAAGCGACACTAGCCAAGAGCTCCCGTGTATCCCTTGAAGGTTTGGCTGAGCAGATGAAGACGGCTGGCACCAAGGAACTCAACATCATCCTCAAGGCGGATGTCGGCGGCTCAGTCGAGGTACTCAGCGATCTTTTGTCGAAGCTATCGAACGAGAAAGTACGCCTGAAGGTTTTGCACTCGGGAGTCGGTGCGATCACAGAAACGGACGTTCTGTTGGCTTCCGCGTCCAATGCGATCATCATCGGTTTCAACGTGCGACCGGAACGCAAAGCCCAAGAACTCGCGGATCAGGAGAAGGTAGATATCCGCCTGCACTCGATCATCTATGAACTCCAAGACGAAATTAAGCGTGCCATGAGCGGGCTGCTCGAGCCAACCATTAAAGAGAATTACCAGGGGCGCGCCGAAGTCCGCGATACTTTCCGCATCCCCAAGGTCGGGACGGTTGCCGGTTGTTACATCATGGATGGCCTGATCAAGCGTGATTCCGAGGTGCGGCTGCTGCGCGATAATGTAGTGATCTTCAAAGGCAAAGTTGGCTCACTACGCCGGTTCAAGGACGATGCCAGCGAAGTGCGCAACGGCATGGAGTGCGGCATCTCCATTGCTAACTACGGCGACATCAAGGTTGGCGATGTGATCGAAGCATTTGTGACCGAGCGCATCGCTGCCGAAGTGATTGCCTGAAACCAGTTCTCGGTTCTCAGATCTCAGTTTTCACATTGAGTACTGACAACTTGCAACTGAGAATTGATGCCGATCGCTTTTCTTACTCTCGAACTGCATATCGAAGGCGCACAGTCACTGAAAGACAAGCGTCAGGTCGTACGTAGCCTCAAAGATCGGCTGCGGACACACTTCAATGTGGCTGTGGCTGAGTTGGATTCCAGTGGTTTATGGAACCGGGCTACGCTCGGTGTGGTGAGCGTTTCCGATTCCCGCGACTATCTCGATGGGCTGATGAAAAACGTGGAACGCCAGGCTATGCGCATCGCCAATAACGGCGGTGCGGAAGTTGCGGACTCATTTCTAGAATTCCTCTGATGATGTAGCCGCTTGTATTCTGTTGCCATCCCGGAACTTAGCCACGGCAAGCCGGAATCCACATGACTGCAAAAGTTGGTAGTGGGCTAATTAGCCCACCACCCAAAAGTTTAGTAACAAGACCAGAAGAAAGTTTTCTGATATTCTCATCCGTTTTACTCCGAGGTGGTGGGTTGGAAAAGCGTGGTGTGAAGTACCATCGCGGACGCCTGGCCGAAGCGTTGCGCGAAGAAATTGAAACCATCCTCGAGGGTGAACTGGGGGACCCACGCATCGGCCTGGTAAATGTCAGTGAGGTTCAACTTGCTGGAGACGGGCGTTCTGCGCGGGTTTTCGTGGTAGTTCAAGGCGACGACGAGGACGCCATGCGCACTATGGAGGGACTGTCTGCCGCTGTGGGATTTGTGCGGCGGGAACTGGTTGAGCGACTCCGTCTGCGACGTGCCCCGGAACTGATATTTCAATTGGACCGCTCGCAAGAGTACGTCGCCAGAATCGATGAGCTATTAGATCGAACCAGAAAAAGATCTGGGCCGCAGCGTTGAGATCGCAGGGTAGAGTACAACATGCTCGAAGAGGTCCTGAAACAAATTGAGCAGCGCCGGCATTTTGTGCTGACTTCCCACGCCCGGCCGGATGGCGATGCGATCGGATCGGCTCTCGCCTGTGGACAGATATTGCGTTCTCTCGGAAAGCAGGCCGAAATAGTGATGCATGATCCGGTGCCCAGAATTTATCAGCAGCTGCCCTTTGCCGACAAGGTCGTGCATTCACAGCGCGTGAATGGCGACTATGAGGCAGCTATCATCCTGGAATGTGACAGCATTCAACGCACACGTCTGGATGGCTTGGAGGAGCGCTTCCTGATCAACATCGATCACCATTTAACGGGACGCCCGTTTGCGCACGTAAATTGGATTGATCCCAACGCTGTCGCCACCGGGGAGATGGTTTACCGCTTGGCGCGACAGGCCGGAGTGAAGGTCACACCGGAAATCGCCACCTGTGTTTACACCGCATTGCTCACCGATACGGGGTCGTTTATGTTCGAGGGAACGAACCAGGACACGTTTGCGCTGGCGCGAGAACTGGTGCTCGCTGGCGCTAATCCGGCGCAATGCGCGCGCAACATTTATTTCGCACACTCCACCGCGAAGATGCGCTTGTTGGGCGCCGCGCTTTCAAACCTGCATCGTGACAAGGCGCTCGCCTGGATTTCGGTAACGCAACAACAGATGGAGCAGTGCAAGGCCAAAGAAGAAGATTGTGAAGGGCTGGTGAATTACGCTCTGGCGATTCAGGACGTCGAGGTCGCAGCGTTTTTTCGTGAGCTTCCTGACGGACGCTATCGGGTCAGCCTCCGCAGCAAAGGCCAGGTAAATGTTGCCGACGTGGCCGAACGGTTCGGTGGTGGAGGCCATGAATGCGCCAGCGGTTGCTCCTTGGAGGGACCGCTATCGGACGCGGTAGATCGCGTGATGGCGCAACTCCGGTGCGGGTCGTCCTCCGACGAGGGTCCCTCCGTACAATAAGAATTCTATGGACATTCTTCTGGCGCGACAGATCGCCTCCTTCGCCGGGGCGCTGATGATCCTTGTGGCCTACGCTGGCCATCAGATGAAATGGATGGACGACCGCAAGGCTCCGTATAACCTTCTTAACGCCGTTGGCTCCGCCATCCTGGCGTACATTGCATTTCATCCATTCCAGATTGGATTTGTAGTGCTGGAGATTACCTGGGCATTGATTAGTGTGTACGCCTTGACCAGAGCGCACAAATAAGTGGGGCGGGGTTGCGGAAGGTCAACCATTTACGTTCGGGGTGGAGATGAAATTAGATCCAGATTATGACTAATCAATCGACTAACCGGGATGTCCTCTTTATGCTGATTCTTGCCGATGCCGTCAGGATTTTTCCTTGAACGGTGTTCGCTTAACACGGCGATCGCGAGCTGATTGGATTCTGCTGGCAGGCTTCTGTGCTTTTCTTTTTTTCTGGGGACTCAACTATTTTGGTCTGATTGGGGCTGACGAACCTCGCTACGCGCAGGTGGCGCGCGAAATGTTCGCTGGCCATAACTGGATAACCCCCGTTCTTGGCGGTGAACCTTGGCTTGAAAAACCTGTGTTTTATTACTGGCAGGCCATCGCGGCCTACAGCATTGTTGGAGTCAGCGATTGGGCGTCTCGCTTGCCATCCGCTTTCGATGCGACTCTCTTGGTGGTCGCAGTCTATCTGTTCCTGCGCCGGTTCCGTCCCGGATTCCACCTTGATGGAGCCTTGATGACCGTCTCATGCGCGGCGGTGATCGGTTATGCCCGCGCCGCGTCCATGGACATGCCACTGGCGGCCGCCTTTACCACCGCCTTGCTGGGCTGGTACGCCTGGTACGAGAGTGGGCACAAGGCCTATCTTGCAGGATTTTATCTTTGCCTGGGGTTAGGGATGCTGGCCAAGGGTCCGGTCGCACCACTGCTCGCCGGTTCAATCATCGTTATTTTTGCCTGGCGAAAGCGAGACATTGCTTTGCTTTGGCGAACTTTGTGGCTACCCGGAATCCTGCTATTTTGCGTGGTTGCTCTACCTTGGTACATCGCAGTGCAGTTGAAGAATCCAGAATTCTTCCGGATATTCATTCTCGAGCATAACCTGGCACGCTTCGGAACGAACTTGTATCACCACCAGCAACCTTCCTGGTATTACGTTCCGGTCGCTTTTCTGGGATTGCTGCCTTGGACCGTCATTGTCGTTGCCGCCACATTCAAAGCGATCCAGTCGTGGTGGTCTGTAGGAAAATCGTACGTGCAGGCGGAAGATCAGTGGGACGCATTTCTCGTCATCTGGGTTCTCGTGCCCTTGCTGTTCTTTTCTTTCTCACAATCAAAACTGCCCGGATACATCGTGCCCGCGGTGCCAGCCGGAACTCTGCTGGTCGCAGAGTACGTTCGGCGTCACGTTCTTGATGACGAACCTGCCACGGTTTGGCTGATTGTGTTGCACGCGCTGGCGGCGGCACTTCCAATCATTCCCGCACTAATGATCCCGTACATTCTCCTGCAACACCGGTTGCCGTGGGGAAAGGCGACCATGCTGGCTACTGGGGTGGCACTGATCTTCGTCGCAGGGATAGCAATAACGCTGGTTAGCCGACTGGGTTTACGCATGCTGCGGTTCGTCACGCTGGTGCCAGTTGTACTTGTGGTGGCGTGGATATTGCGAGTTGGCGGTCCGTCGCTGGATGCCACACTGTCGGCGCGTTCAGTGGCAACTGACGTTGCTAGCATGGAAACGAAACCCTTACCCATGGCCGTCTTTGGCGTCTCGCGAGAAACGGAGTACGGGTTGACCTTTTACCGCAATCAGGTGGTCGGCCGTTACGAATTGGGACAAATTCCCGTTGTTGAGCATCTGCTCGTTGCCGTCGAAGGGTCACAGCCCCAAATCGTAAAGCTTATCGGGGATCGCCGTGTCTCGCATTTAGGCAATTTTTCCCCACAGCATTTGGAGTATTTTTGGGTTTCTGCCCCCGGCATGGGACGAGGACGTTAGCGTCAGCATCTATTACCAGGCAACGCTTGTGACGATGCGATCGCGCCGCTAATAGTGGCTGAGCTGGTTGGCGAGGCTGTTAGCTTCCCATGTTCTCGCCGTTTGCCACACCGGGCTACGACGCACTAGACTTTCCATTCGCATGGCCTTACAGCACGCTGCTGGTCATCTACGCCACAGGAGTCCCGTGGAGATCCTCGATCTGAGGCATTTTTCTTCTGTCGATCTGCGTCCTTTGCTGGAAGATGAGACACAGGTTTGGTCGCGGCTACTTTCATGGGACTACAGCGGCTCGGCAGATATGATTTTGCGCTATGTGGATGGCAAAATTCTTCCCGGATACGCCGCCATTGAGCGCGGTAAAATTTTCGGTTATGCATTTTTCGTTTACGAAGGCAGCAAAGGCGTGATTGGTGACCTGTTTGTGGCGAACGGAAGTCGCACCCCGAATGCGCATGAAATCGAGACTCGCTTACTCACTCACGTCATTGAGACTCTTCAGCAATCTCCGGGAGTGCACCGCGTTGAGGCGCAGTTGCTGGTCCATGAAACCGGTGTAGTGGCGCGGCCTTTTCTGGAACAGGGATTTCAGCGCCATCCAAGGTTGTTCATGGCGACACCGCTAAACAGACCGGCCAGACCATCGCCTTCGCTGCATGCCGACGTGGAAATCCGGCCCTGGTCAGACCAGGATTATCAGGCCGCGGCCGCGGCAATCACCGCGGCCTATCGTGGACACGTGGATTCTCAAATCAACGATCAGTATCGGACGCTCAGCGGTTCACTACGCTTCTTGAACAATATCGTGCGTTTTCCGGGATGCGGACTTTTTGATACCGGCTCCTCATTCGTGGCAATTCATAACAGCTTGCGTACTGTGGTCGGCTTGATTTTATGTTCGCGGGTGCGACACGATGTGGGACACGTCACCCAAGTATGTGTGCTTCCGGAATATCGTTCGCGTGGAATCGGCGAGGCGTTGCTTGCGGCCAGCGCTGGCAACTTGCGACAGCGAAGTTTTTCGCTGTTATCGCTCACCGTCACCGAGGCCAACCAACGCGCGGTGGAACTGTACAAACAGCTGGGATTCACGACGAACCGCGTGTTTGATGCGTTTGTATGGGAGGGATGAGAAAGCACTCAGCTAAACACCCGTGTTCTGAAAGTGCCGATCCTGCAAGACTGAGAATTATAGAACTATCTCCGTACCAGCCACATCAGCCAGCCCGCTACGAAGACACCGCCAACAAACATGGCGAAGCAGTACAAGCCATAGCGCAACTGGTCGTGGGCGGTGGTGCGCTGGGTAATACCAAAAACGACCGAAGCAAACACGGCGAACAACAGCGCGGCGCTGAAGTGAGTCAGTTCGATGGTCATGGCTTCTTCCCGATAGCGATGTGGTAGGCGTCCGCTACCGAGATAAAATTCAACAGGCCGGCGACGATAATAAATTTTGTGCCAAAGTCTGCAATGGCGTGCGCAATAGCTCCCTGTCCCCAGTCCATAACTCGCGTAATGATATAAAGCCCCCCCGAGCCCAGGTCGCCGATGAATCCCAGAATATCCAGTATGTCGCCCCCATTTGGTTTGTACACGCGTCCCTGCATCGTCAGACCAAGGAGAAACATGGTCACGATGGATGCCATCAGCAGCAGGCCGCGAATCCAGCGCCTCTGGATGAGGTGTCCAGCGCCGGGAATCAACCAGCCTAAAGCGGGCGCGAGTACCGACATCGTCGTAATTTGAGGTTGGACGATCGATGGCCGCTCCGGCTCGAGGCTTGCTTTGGGTTTAGCTGTTAAGGGATTTGCCATTCAGATGATCACGATTTCGTTTTGGATTTTCCCAGTCACTTCCGCGGATAACGGACGCACTAGAATATTCACTTCACTGCGTACTCCAAATTCTGGCAGGTAAATTCCGGGCTCGATCGAGAAACAGGAATTCGGCAGGATCCGGCGCTCGTCGTGAATCTCCAGATCGTCCATGTTGGCGCCGTTGGCGTGAACTTCGGTTCCAATCGAGTGACCGGTGCGGTGAATGAAGTATTCTCCGTAGCCGGCTTTTTTGATGTGACCTCGCACGGCGTGATCCACTTCCCATCCAGCTATCTGACGGCCAGAGGAAACCGCATCCTGCACCGTCTTGACACCAGTGTCGCGCGCGGCCCGGACTATTTCGAAGATTTCCTGCTGCTTCTGCGAATGCTTCTTGCCAACCAAACCTATCCAAGTAATGTCATAGTACACCGCGCCGGGTGTGTTCTTCTTGGCCCAGACATCGAGTAGAACAAAATCGCCCTCGCGGATTGGAACCGGGTGATCCCCGCGCGGCTCGTAGTGCGGGTTCCCGCTGTTGGCATTGACCGCGACGATTGGCGGATCATCGGTGACCAGGTTCTCCCGATGGAACGACTCCATAAACCATTTCTGGATCTCTTGCTCCGTAGTTCCACCATTACGCACGCGGCGTCCAATTTCCTTAAATGCTTCGGCGGTGATGCCGTCGATCAAATCGCGTGCAGCGTAGTGAGTCTTGATCTGTTCGTCTGTCAGAGTGGCCTCGAACTGAGCGACGAGGTCGCCTGAACTGACCACATTCTTCCCGAGGCCACGGATGAGTTCCAGTGTGCCGCCATCCACCAGGGAAACTGTAAAGACCAGATTGTTGGGCGAATACTGCATAGCGATGTCGCGGTAATTCGCGAGCATGCCCTTAACCTTCTCAAACAACTCTTGCCATCCGGCGTATAGGTGCTTGCTGCCGGGAATGGAATCGAGATGGCCGGCTTCGATCTTATGAACTAACTTCACCGGCTCGCCCTGCGCCGGTATGAGATAGAACCAGCGCCGGGTCACCATCATTCCGTCCGGCAAGCCCAAGACCCGGTAGGCGATCGGATCGCGATGATGATGATCGTAAAAAAGCCACGCGTCGATATTTCGCTCGCGCAGCGCGGACTGAATGGTCGGAAGATTCATGGGTGAAATGCTATTCTAAATGAGGTGGGGATTTTGGGCGAATGTGATGTGTGGTTGGGGTTGGCCGAAGTCAGTGGCATGTGATTCTATTGCGCCGCGATGGCGTTCCCCGCCCTTACCTTCTTGTCGTAAATCCACAGTAGCACAGCGGTCATTACGCCCACAGCTGTTACGCTCCACCAGATGCGTCCTGGCTGATGTGTGACCTCTCCAAAATGATGAATGAGTTTCCCCCCGAACCAGCCGCCGATGAGCGAGCCGATGCCGATGGGCAGAAACGCAAAGCCCATGTATGTGCCTTGCTGTCCGGAAGGCGCCAGACGGGAAATATATTCGTAGTAGCGCGGGGATTGGATGATCTCTCCAAGTGACACCGTGAATAAAGTGGCAACCGCCATCGGAACACTGGGATGCACCATCAGAAGGATCCATGCCAGGCCAGAGATCAGCGTTCCCAGGGTGATTGCGCGCAGCGCCGGCATCCGCTGGGTGAGAAAACTCACTACCATCTGGAGTGAGATTACCGTTAGCGGTCCGGTTACGAGAAGCAGTTCAGTGTCGGTCTTCGGATTGATGTAGTCATGAATGTACAACGGAAGAATAATGAACTCCTGCCAGTAAACAATCCAGTAGCCGGAGAAAATCAGAAGAAAGATCATGAACCGGGGATTGGCAATGACCGTCCCGAAATTTCTCGCAGCCTGGCCGAGGCTCACCGTCTCGGTTTCACCAGAGCGGCGCGGCTCTTTGAAGAAGAGCAGCACGGCGAAGAACATCACGAACACGCTCAGCGCCGCCACCCGGAATACATTTTCCACGCGCATGTGCTGGTGAACCCAGGAAGCGACGTAGGGGCCCGCAGCTCCGCCAATATTTACCAGCGTGTAGTAGATCGAGTAACCAATTGAGCGGACATTCTCCTTGGAAGTGCGTGCAATGGTCCCGACTACCGAGGGCTTTACCAGTGCGATGCCCAAAGCAGGAAGCATCAACACCATGGTTACCAGCACGCCTAGCGGCATAGCATTGCGCACGGGAGCGAGCCACGGCGCTCCGATTGACCCCAGCAAGAAGTAAGCGCAACTGAGGATTAGATAAGCCAGTGAGAGAGAACGGCGAAAGCCCAGTCGGTCGGCAAGCGTTCCGCCGAATGCCGCGAGAAACCATACCAAGCCTCCGAACAGGCCGGTCAGGCTGCTGGCCTGTTCAACACGAAAATTCAACGTCTCATGAAGATAACGCGCAAGGGATGCGAAAGCCGCGTAGTAAGAAAGTCGTTCGAAGAGCTCGCTGATGTTTGCGACCCAGAAGGGACGTTCGAATCCGGTGCGAATCTCATGCAAGCGCTCGGAAAAGGTCAATGGCCGCTCCTGGAGTGGCTCATTCAGTTTTTGCCCTCTCGTAGCAGATCTTCAATCTCGCTCCCACTTCGTTTGCTGACAATCCTGCAACCCGAATTATTTTGTTACGGCTGCTCTGTCCGGACGCTATGGTAATGGAGGAACGTGGCACCCTTAAAATATTTGCGAAAAATTCAATGCAAGCTTCATTGGCCCGGCCATCGATGGGAGGAGCGATCAGCGACACCTTTAGTGCATCTCCGAGTTCCCCGGTGATGGCATCCTTCTTCGCGCGAGGATGGAGTTTGATTTCGAAGCTTGCGCCTGCCGAAGTATCTCGTATCGGAATCATTCTTTGATCGCATCTAGGAGATGGGGCGTTCCTTGCCCGCGTGGCCTTGCTGACCAGATATTCTTTTGCCAAAAATCGTCGTTCCTACCCGCACGCACGTCGAGCCTTCCTCGACGGCCACTTCGAAGTCGTGAGACATTCCCATAGAAAGCACGTCCATATTGACGTTAGGAAAATGGTGTGCGGCGATTTTATCGCGTAACCCACGCAACTTTTGGAAGTATCCGCGTGACCACTGCGGATCATCGGCGAACGGAGGGATTGTCATAAGTCCACACACGGCCAGGTGATCAAACTGTGGCGCGGCCTGAAGGATTTCTTCCAGTTCATGGCTTTCCGGGACTACGCCGCTTTTGGCTTCCTCGCCTCCCACATTTATTTCGATCAGAACTGCCAATTTCTTCTCGAGTTTTTTGGCTCCCGCGTTCAGCTTCTCCGCTAATTTCAATGTGTCCACAGAATCGATCGCATTGAAGAGTTCTGCTGCCTTGCCAGCTTTGTTGCTTTGCAGATGTCCGATCATGTGCCATTGCGCACCATGCAGGTCTCGGACCGCGTCCACCTTTCCGGCAAATTCCTGCACTCGATTCTCGCCAAAGACGCGAATTCCGGCCTCATATGCCTGCAAAACACGGTTCGCCGAGACGGTCTTGCTAACCGCCATCAGAGTGATTACTTGAGGATCGCGGCCAACGCGAAGGGCCGCGGATGCAATGCGCTCCTGCACTCCGGCGATGTTCTCAGCGATCGACATCAGCACCCAGGAGACGAAGCTGGAGATAACAATACAATTTTTCCGGACTTCATTTGTACCTCGGTGCCCTTTGTGGCCAAGAGGGACGAGGACGAGGTACGCACGTGGCGAGGGCGCAGCTTTAGGCAGTCCTCACATCATCGCCGTCGGAGGCGCAGGCTCTTTCGGATCACCCGCACTGGAAAGCGGTAACCAGATCATTAATGCCGCCAATCCAATCATTACCACGACGCCCGCAAGATACGACGGTTCCTTGAAAATCTGTGGCCGCGCCCACGCCGGAGCAAACTGTAGCCCTGCCCAAATCAGCCCCAGCACAGCTTCTCCTGCAATCAATCCCGACGCCGTGAGGACTCCGGCATTTTCCACGCGCGCCATTTGCGCATGGTTGAATCCACGCCGCTTGGCCAGCCAGTCTCCGAGCGAGCGGAAAACTCCGCCCAGGAAAATGGCAAAGGTGGTTTCGAAAGGCAGATACATGCCGACTGCCACCAACATAGGGCTGCGCACTTGCATCATGATGAGCCCGATGCCCATGAAAATGCCGACCACTACCAGGGCCCACGGCATCTCGCCGCCCACGATTCCCATGGCCAGTGTGGCCATCAAGCCGGCTTGCGGCGCCGAAAGCTGGCGGTCTCCAAATCCGATTCCCCCCGCTTTGATGTTGGCTTCGTGCAACAGCATCAGAGGCCAATACATCACCAGACTGGCCACCACGACCGCGATCAATTCCGCCATCTGGATTCTGCGAGGTGTGCCGCCCAATATGTATCCGACCTTGAAGTCCTGAAGTAGCTCACCCGCGACCGCCGATGACACACAGACCACGGCGGCTACACCCAATACTGCGGCGACGCCAGCGTTTCCGGAAACTCCTAGCGCCACCATCAGAAGCGCGGCAATTAGCAAGGTCGAAAGGGTTAACCCTGAAATAGGGTTGTTAGAGGAGCCGATGAACCCCACCAGGTTGCCAGAGACAGTAGCAAAAAAGAAGCCCACAAAAATCATGACGACAGCCGCCAGCACGGCCGGCCAAACCAAACCGGAAATATGAATATAAAGAAAGCACATCAGCACGAACATCAGGGCAATCAATCCGAAAACAACCTTCGAGCTCATGTATTGTTCGGTGCGCGAGAGTTTGGCGCGCTGGGCTGCGGTTTGTCTCAAGTCAGAAAATGCTTTTCCCAGCCCTGCCGTCAGGCTTTGCCGCATTTTGAAAAGTGTGTAAGCCGCGCCCACCAACATCCCGCCAACAGCGATGGGGCGCACAATAAACCTCCACACCGCCGCCGCTATGGCTGCCCAATTATCGGGGGTATCTGATGGCAGGTACTGTTTGAGCTGCGGGCCCAGAAAAAAGATGAGTAGCGGAACCATCAATCCCCAGGCCAGCACGCCGCCGGCAAACTGGAGTGCAGCCAGCCGCAGCCCAATGATGTAGCCAACGCCCAAATAGGCCGGGCTCACGCTGGGCGCCGCGAACATGCTGGTTCCTCCCGCGGCCACCAGGTTCGTGCTTCCTGCCGTGCCCAGGCGAACCTGGCTGTGGCCCAGAGTGCCTACTACAGGGCGAATATCTTTATCGGCAGCAAACAATCCAAAGCGTCCCACCATGTAAACAAGACCGCCAACTCCGCTATTACCGAAAAGATATTTCGCTGCTTGGGCGCCGCGCTGTCCGGCCTTGTGAATTTCGGCTGCGGCCACCGATTCCGGGAAGGGTAGCTCCGGATCTTCCACCATGACCCGTCGCACCAACGAAATAAACAGCACTCCAAGAATGCTGCCTACCATGATCAGTGCAGTGGTCTTCCAGTAAGCGTCGGCAGGCCGAAAAGAAGTCCACGCCCTTGCCAGCAAGAACGCAGGAATAGTGAAAATTGCGCCCGCTGCGACCGATTCCCCGATCGAACCGGCAGTACGCGCGATGTTCTCTTCCAGCAGAGATCCCTTCCACGCCCGCATTGCCGCCATTGCAATCACGGCGGCAGGATACGTTGCAGCGATGGTTATTCCGGCACGCAGACCGAGATACGCGTTAGCCGCGCCCAACACTACAGTCATACCCAATCCCAACAGCACGGCGCGGAGGGTAAACTCTTTCATCTCCATGTTTTCGGGTACAAAGGGCTGGTACTTTTTTTGACCTTCGGTACTCACCGGTGTTCGCGTGCTCATTGAGTTCCTCGTAAGTGATGAGTGCAGTGGGGGCTCGACGCTTAACCTGCGGGACGGCGCACCTTAGCACGCACCGCGCTCAATTTACAAGTACGATGCGCCTCGACGGTTTGGGAGAAAGGTCCCGAACTGAGTTTCGGGGACGATTTTTAGCGATTCCCCTGCTTCTACTTGGGTTAAAATGGGGTTTGCCGAAGAGAATTGCGAGGTGTAGCTTGCTGGAAGAACTTACCAGCCGAGAGTACTGGGTCCGGAACCTGAAAGAGTTCAGGTGCCCCGATTGCGGTAGTCTTGTGGGATACCGTTCCCGTCGGCGGACCTTCGCGGAAAGATATCTTCTACTGTTTCTCCTGCTACAGCCCGTGCGTTGTGGAGACTGTTTTCGCCGTTCTTATCGGTTCCTATCCGTCCAAGTACATGATCGGAAGGAACTTGGTCGCAAACCCGCTGCGGTGAGAATGCCGCACTCGCCGAACCGCCCCGGCCACGTTGCGTGAGTCGCGATAAGCCCTTTATACTGACGGGTATTCGTGAGGCGTTGGCGTAGCATTTTGGGATGGAGGTCGTCTTCAGCAGTAGTCAAGAGCTAAGCCCGGCAGCCAAGGTTAAAGATGTAGCTGGAGGCACTTCTTTTGTCTCGTGGGCGGGGCTTGCGGCTGAGAGCTTGTTCGCGACGCTATTTCCTTCCGACTGCCGCCTGTGCGGCGCTCCCCTGATTAAGATTTCCCGGCTTCCAGTTTGTGAAGATTGTCTGCAAGCCATGCGACCGATCGCTGGTGGAGTCTGCTCCACATGCGGCGAGGGTCTCGTGAGCCCCAGCGCCTTCTCCGGAGATCATAATGAGCCGCTCTGCGGTTTGTGCCGCCGCATGGCGCCCCCGTTTGCCAAGGCGGCGGCCTATGGAAGCTACGATGGTGGGCTGCGGGAACTGATTCAC
>Ga0137393_10001564_pt1 | contig 14531 bp, 15 predicted proteins | sample 15con2h34BmetaG_FD_101396 | JGI IMG/M metagenome (GOLD analysis project Ga0137393, IMG submission 101396) | Vadose zone soil microbial communities from Angelo Coast Range Reserve, California, USA - 15con2h3.4B metaG | ecosystem: Environmental > Terrestrial > Soil > Vadose zone > Saprolite...
ACCGCTCGCACAGTGACGCAGGTCCTGAGCGAGCTGGAGTTTAACGTCGAGTCCTGCATTGAACCTTTCGTTGCAGTCAAGAAGCTGATGGGCCAACACTTCGACGCTGTCGTGGTGGACTGCGATAACGAGCAGAATGCCACCCTATTGTTCAAGAGCGCGCGCAATTCGACGTTAAACCTGGCGTCGTTGGCAGTGGCCGTGGTGGAGGGGCAGGCGGGGGTAGCGAAAGCATTCCGGATTGGCGCAAATCTGGTGCTCACCAAGCCGATCAATGTAGAACAGGCAAAGGGAACGCTACGCGTGGCTCGCGGACTGCTGCGCAAAGGGGAATCGCCAAAGCCAGTTGCTCCGATTGGAACAACAACACCGGCACCAACGCCGCCGGCAAAAAAAACCGACAACGCGACGCCGGTTCCGACAGTGCCTGTGATGCCCGCGGTTCAGCCGCCAAGTGCGGGTGCGCCGACGCCGCGTCCATCCGGTCCTTCTGCTCCATCGGCTCTCTGGCAAGTCGCAAATCCGGCGAGTTCAGTGGTAGCCAGTTCAGCTTCCGCGGCACACGATCAGGATGTCCTCGATATCGACGGAGAAGCTTCTGCCGCAGTTCCCGCCCTGAACGCCGCCCCGGTTGCATCGACGGCATTCAAGCCGGCGGTCAAGAACGTCCCTGTTCCGTCAATCTCCAAGGCAGTAGAGGGGCAGGATCACAAGGCGCCCGCGCCTTCGAAGGCGACGTTAAGCATGGGCAAGGCTACTTTTGGGACCGGGGCCGCAAGTGCACCAGCACTTGCTCGATCGGGAGCGGATCCCTCTGTGGTTGAACCTAGCGCCTTCAAAGGAGCAATCGCGGCTGAAGCCTGCTTCGAGAAAGCGGCAGAATCCGGCATGAATGAATCCTCCGTCTCTGTGACCGTTGGCTCTGCACCGTCCTTCTCTTATGGAGCCGAGGCTTCAGAGCCGTCGAGTGGGGGAAGCAAAAAAGTCTTGATTGGTATCGCTGCAGCAGTCGTGGTCGCAGTAGGCCTGTATACCGGCTGGACACAATTGCGCGGACGAGCGACTGCCGCTTCGAGTGATTCGAAATCGACGACCCCGGTTTCCGATGCTGCTGCGCCTGCGAGCAACCCTCGAGCAGCAGCGTCGTCAACAACGGCGCCTGCGTCTACGACGATGTCCTCGCGGAGCCCGCAGACGGCTTTGCAGCTGAAGGCGGTAACACCTGCAGTCGCGACAACCGTTGCCGACAGCAACGATCCTTCCGCGAAGGATGAGGAGCCCGTGACGAAAAGTCCGTCAAAAGTCGCCAGCTCTTTGGCCTCGTCCAAACCAGACACTGCGCTCAAACCCGCCACGGCACCAATCGTCATGAAAAAAGGTGCAGCATCGCCTTCACAGACGAACGCCGTCGATTCACCCGCTCCGAGCGTGATGGTCGCCGCGACGAGCGCTGGGGGTTCGCTTCCCAACCTGATAGGCGATCCTGGCCCCTCGGCGAAGCCGGTGTTGCAGACGCTAAACGTCTCGCAGGGCGTATCCCAGGGACTGTTGATAAAGAAAGTTCAGCCCACTTATCCATCCAACGCGCTTCACATGCACGTTGAAGGAGCAGTGCAGTTGCTGGCAACGATCGGCAAGAGCGGCAATATTTCCGCAGTTAAAACTCTGAGCGGGGAGCCTCTATTAGCGAAGGCAGCACTGGACGCAGTGAAGCAGTGGAAATACAAGCCGTACTATCTCAACGGCGAGCCGGTTGAAATCCAAACTCAGATCACCGTCAACTTCAAGCTGCCGCACTAAGCTATTGAGCAAGAGGTAATAACAGCACGCAGAGCATACCCGCATTGCAGAGCGGATCGGGTTATGCCGAAGGCTATCCTCGGCAGGCGTTCGGTTTAGGCCCATTCAATTGTCCTCCCCGTCCAAGTAAAATGTTCATCCACTCTTAGTCGGGGCGTGATCTCACACCGATAAATCTTGCTTTTCTTCGGTTAAGCCAAACATTAAAACCCAGCGGCTGAAGCGGAAAATAGTTCAGGCAATTTACCGTTCGAGACTACGCAAATGTCGTAAAGGTCTCTTGCCCTGATTACTTACTGGAAGAATTCGGTCATGTCGGGAGCGATGGCGGCGGCGCCGGGGAAGGTGTTGACGCCGGAGGCGGCCAGGGTCAAGCGTAGAAGGCTCGGGTGCTGGTAGAGAGTCTGCGAGGTGTAATTCTTTTTTGACTTGGAGCTGACGATGATGGTGGCGACGCGGCCTCCACCGTGCGAGATGTCGCTCTGGGCGGCTTCGTCGAAAGTGATGACGAGCAGGCCGCTGGACTGGAAGCCCGGGCTGGCGAGGAGTGGAGCGATATTTGTCTGGAGCCAGGCGTCGGCCTGGGCGAGCGAGCCGTCGTGGGCGTCGTCGAGCACGTTGGGAGCGATGAAGGAATATTGCGGCAACGAATTGTTGGCGATGTCGGTGGCCAACTGCGCGGTGGAGACAATGTTCCCGGCCTGCGGAGCATTACCCTGCAGGTCGGAGAAGTAGGAAAACGGATCGTGGCGACGGACGTAGGGGTAGACGTCGGCGGCAGGTCCGGTGGAAGGAAGGCTTTCCGCGTAGCACTTCCACGTTTTGCCGGCCTTGGTCAGTTCACGAATGACGTTGTCATCTGTGATCGTGCCGGAGAAGCTATCGGTGTTAGTTTCCAAGAGGCCGGTGGTCAGCATGAAGTAGTTGGGCAGCGAAGGATGCGCGTTGCTGTAATACTGCGTGGCCAATCCGTACTGCTGGGCCAGGCTGTTGATGTAGGGCATGGCGGAGTTGCCGATGACGTCGGCGTAACTGTGGTTTTCTTCGACGACCACAACCACATGAGAGAACGTGGGTTGGTTGGCTGGAACGGGCGTCTGGACGGGGGGAGGGCTGCTGCTTACGCCGGTTCCTCCTCCTCCGCAGGCGAGTCCGAGGGCGGCGACGAGGCAGAGGAAACCGAGAGAAAGGATTGCGAAGGTGCCGGCTGGCTTGAACGGGCGGATCACTGTGACTCCCTCTTGGCCAGAGCGGGTTGCGGGTTGTGGCGCCGACGACGGCAGATATTTTGTTGTGTCTAGGCGGCTTTGTGTTGCTCGACGTCGTCTTGTTTGGCCGCAATTTCGAGGTGTTCGTGCTTGATGTCGAGGCGAAGGCGGTTGTAGATGCTCATGTACTGGTTGGCCACCCAGACCAGGGCGAAGAGGGAGACGAGATATCCGCGCCAGCCAGTGTAGAGCATCTGGAAGCGGGTGATAATCAGGAATACGGCCGCGATGTAGTGGCTGAAACAGTATTCGCAGGTGAACAGATAAAAAAATTTGCGCCGGGAGAGGGTGCGTGCCTGGCGCGTCTGGCGCTGACAATATTCTCGCGGCTCACGAAAGACTTCTTCGTGAGTGATGGTCCAGGCAACGCAGGCGACGGGAATGGCCAGCATGAGCAGCCAGACTAGTTGGACTGCGAGCGGGATGGGTAAAGCGGGCATGCCTTGGTTGGATGCGTGGCGGGGCTGAGAGGTGTAGAGACGTAGCAAGCTACGTCTCTACAGGGGGACCGTTATGGGCTACATGATTACGAATACTGCTACGCGGACGCCAGGATGGTGCAGGTCGTAGAGGAAGTAGTCTCCATCGATGTAGTCGATGTAGACGTCGTCGGTGTAGGCCCACTCAGCGGGCCATGGATCAACGATTTCGAACCAGTAGCCGGAGTACTGAAAGCGAGGCTGGCCTTCAACTACCACCGGACGGCTGATCACAAAAGTGTGGGGACGTCCGAAACTGGCGCGGAACTTCTCATCGGGAATGTGAGCGCTCTTGCCCGCGGGGCGCGCGTGGGAGTTTTGTTGAGCCTGGCCGTGCTCCTCATGAGCGGGCCTGGCTTGGTCGCGTTCGGGCCTGGCGTTTTCTGTTTTTGGATTCCTTTCGTTCTGCTGCTTCGGGGGCCTAGCTTCTTCCTGCCGGGACGGCTTAGTTTCATCCTGCCTTGGCGGCTGGGCGTCATTCTGACGGGCTGCAGGGGCGGCGTCACGGTTCGACTCCGGCCGGGCTTCTTCATGTTTTGGTGGTTTAGGATCGTCATTCGGTTGCTGCGCATACAGGGCCGGGACACAGAGCAAGCACATTGCACTGAGAATAACTCTTATCCGATTCATCATTGCTGTTGCCTCCCTCACGACCAATTTCTTGCGTCAACGGGGTCCGCGAAACTATTGCCGAATAACCGGCTTACGTCAGATGCGGGGCACCGCAGCCAGGGATGCCGTCATGGTCGTACAGGGAAGACCTGAGGATAACTTGGGTTTAATGGGGGATTGGCAAGTGAAGCTGGTGGTAGTAGGCTAGGTGTTCTCAAAACAAGGAAAAAAGGAACTGCCCCCATGACCTTTCGAGAAGAGAAGCAGCCGCAGGACTTCCACAAGATGTGCAAGCAAGCGGAGAGGGATCATGAGTCCAAGAAGCTGGCTGTGCTCATTGAGCGAGTAAAGCGGCAACTTGAAGAGCGCGAAATTGGTGGCCGATCTGGACTTGTGCCACCAAAACCACCCCTAGCGGCTTGGACTACGGATAAGAGCTTTTTGCGGGTTCCCAGTCGTACTGCTTTGTTCGAGCGATAGAGTCTTCCTGTTTCGCAGTCTTCCTGTTCGGCCGCGTGCTCCATCAAGCGGTTCTGGCGCGACCGTTTTCCTGCCTGCTGCGCTCCTGCTTGATGCGCTGAGAGAGGAGTCGCTTGGCTCTTTCCAGTTCGGCGCGGCGTGTTGCGCTGAGGCCTCGACCTCCCCGATTGATGAAATAGTTCAACATGCGCATTCCGGAGCCTGGGCCCTTAGGTGAAACTTTTTTCGAGGCCAGGGACCGGGCGATGGTAGCTGCGTCCTTAGTGAAAAGGCCTTCGGGAGGGAAGGTGGAAACGGTCTTGACGGTCGCCACCCATCGAGGCCCGGACTTGGCTTTGGATTTGGAGAGGCGATGGGTCGTGGCCTTCCTGCTTTGAGCCGACTTCCTTTTTTTTCTGGTGACTGCGGACATGAGGCCTCCTAGTGACGGAGATGAAACATGGGTTGCGGGAGAATGGAATTAGGCTGCGTGGAGATTCAATTTCGACGTAGACCCGTGACTGGCACGGTCTAACGGCAACTGACCAGCCTTACCGGGCATCTATTCTGGGCCGGCGATTTGCCGAATATAGATGAGCCCAAATGAGTTTGGATCGCTGACACTGTTTCTTTTCCTGATTCTTGCCGCTGCGAGATTGTTGGGGGATCTGTTTTCCCTGCTACGCCAACCCAGGGTGATTGGGGAAATTCTCGCAGGTGTTCTCGTGGGTCCGTCTCTGCTGGGACATTTTGCACCACGCTTGTCGGTGATTCTACTGCCAGAGGCGGAGCATTCGGCCACCTCCTATGCCGCGGTGCTCATGTTCCTTTACAACTTTGGTCTCTTATTGCTGATGTTTGTTTCTGGCGCCGAGACCAAAGGACTCTTCAACCGAGAGAACCGGCGCGAAGTGGCTTGTCTGGGAGCGATTGGCACAGGGCTGCCTTTTCTTCTGGCCCTCGGGATTGTTCCGTTCCTGCCATTGGAAGCTCTTGCGGGGCCGGTGAGTTCGCATACACCTTTGTTTCTGGTTGTCGGCATTGGGGTAGCGGTCACGTCGATTCCCGTCATCTCAAAAATCCTGCACGATTTGCAGATTCTTCATACCCGCTTTGCGCGGCTGATTTTGAGCGTGGCGGTCATTGAAGATGTTGTGCTATGGGCGGTGCTGGCGGTTGCTACTGCGTTAGCTGGGTCGGGCACGATTCCACGGCAGAAGATTGTGGTGCACATTGCCGCGACCCTGCTCTACTTTGGCGCGGGGTTGCTGCTGGGGCCCGGCCTTGTAGGAAGGCTAACGTCGGCAAGGTGGAACAGCGTGGCGCAGAAGTCACCCACCGCATACGTGATTGTTCTATTGCTGGCGTACGCGGCGCTGGCCGCGGCGTTCGATATCAGCCTGGTATTTGCCGCGTTTCTGGCGGGTTACGCGATTGTGAAGACGGAAAACCCTTTGATTACGGCGTCAATCGCGTCCATCTCTGATTTCGCGTTTGCGGCATTCATTCCGATCTATTTTGCGGTGGTGGGGTATAGGTTAGACCTGAGCAAGAGTTTCTCATTCACCACGCTGGTGATTTTCCTGGCAGGGTCGTCCCTGGTGAAACTGTTTTCCGCTGGCCTGGGTGCAAGGCTTGCGGGCTTTCGCACGGGCGATGCGGTGAACCTTGCGGTGACGCTGAACGCCAGGGGCGGGCCCGGAATCGTGCTGGCCAGCGTGGCCCTTGATGCGGGAATTATTAATGCGCGATTTTATACGACGATGGTGCTCGTCGCAATCTTGACGAGCCAGGCAGCGGGCGCATGGCTGGCACACCTGCTGAGGAAAGGAAGACCTTTATTGGAGGGGCAGAGCGCTCAAGACGTGGCGGGATTGACTCACATACCTGCATCGGAGGCGGCGGCCTGAGACGAAACGTTTTCACAGCCCGCGTATGGTTTTGAGCTAGAATGACAGTGCGTTTTGCCGGCGGAACTTGCCACTTGGCCAGGCGGGTTTGCCGGTTGCCTTCCCGCAGGAGGTAGTAGATGTACCGGCCCTATTCGAGTTCTCTGGCGAACTCCCGTCCGTTTCTGGATGTGGAGTCTCAAATCCGCGGTTTGACACAGGATTTTGTAACCTCTTTCAATACCGGAAATTACGACCTTGTCGCGGGACTGTTTGCTTCCGATGGTGTATTCATGGCGCCGCATCATGAGCCGGCACAAGGGCAAAAGGCCGTGGAGCATCTGCTGCGTAAGTTCAGCGAGGCCGGATATGGGGATCTGCGCGTGGAGACTACGCGAGTGGAATATTCCGGAGACATGGCGATGGAAACCGGACGATATTCGGTTGCGATCCGCCAATCGAACGGAACAACCGTGGCGGACCGCGGGAAGTATTTGAAGGTCTGGCGGCGCCTGGGCGCGTGGTTGATCATGGCCGATTGCTGGAGCAGTAATCTTCCATTAGCCGATGAGTAGCATGCCTTCTGGGGCGGGAGATTTTTGGTGCAGCTCGTCGATGAGTCGGTCTGTTTTCCCTGCAACTAAACCCGAGGATTATGCCGTCCGGGAGTTTGCCCGGTACTTTTATTCGTTCGCCGCGTTTTAGCGGCGTCTCTCTTGCCACTCTGCACTCCACGGCTTGTGCGACCCTTTCGCATCGACTGACATGCGGACGGCGGTCCGTCTACAATGGCAGCTCGGGATTACATCTAATTCATGGATTGAGGAGAAGGCGATGGAACGCAAGGCGAGTGCAGTGTGGAAGGGTGGACTAAAAGATGGGAAGGGATCGATCTCGGCGCCCGGGGGAGTGCTCAACAACACTCCTTATTCGTTTACGACGCGGTTTGAGAACGCTCCCGGGACGAATCCTGAAGAACTGATCGCAGCGGCTCATGCGGCATGCTTTTCGATGGCGCTGTCGGCGCAACTGGGCGGGGCGAACCTGACTCCGGAGAGCATTTCGACGAACGTGACCCTGACGATGGAGAAACTGGATTCGGGGTGGACGATTACTACGAGCCACATTGACGTTGTGGGAAAGGTTCCTGGTGCGGATGCGGCGACCTTTCAGAAGTATGCGGAGGCGGCGGAGAAGGGGTGCCCGGTATCGAAGGTGCTGAATGCGAAGATTACGATGAATGCGAAGCTGGCGAGCTAGGGCTAGGTTCCGGGCCTCGGACGTCAGACCTCAGACGTCGGACGGTCGAATTTCATAACCACAAAGGGCAGTGAGGTACACGAAGGTACGGTCTCCTTTTTTTTCGTGTTCCTTTGTTTCCTTTGGTTGAGGTTCGTACACTTCTTTGAGCGTCGCTGGTTTGACAGCCAGCGATGCCTCTGTAGAATGGAGATGCAGTTCTTTCCTGGAGGCGGGCTTTGTGGCCCGCCGAATCCGACCTACTTCTGCCGAAGTGGCGGAAACTGCCGCAGTCATAATCCAGGCCATCGTGGCGGAATTGGCAGACGCGCATGGTTCAGGTCCATGTACCCGCAAGGGTGTGGGGGTTCGAGTCCCTTCGATGGCACCATCTCTACTTTTTAGCTTGTTCATGTCGACTTAGAAATCCGAGTTGGCTTTACTCCGTGCCTTTCCAGATATCCTTTCTTCTTGTTTCGCCCCCTCTCACTCATTGACTCGCTGTCGCGAAGTAATGCTTTCAAGAATCAAGTTTCTGTCACACTGGTAAAATGCGGGACCGGAGGTTGGCGATGAGTTCCGCAACTGCAGACGCTGAAAAGCGGACATGGCCCTGGCCGGATTCGCTGGATGCGATAGTGGCCGCACCGGACCATCACACCGTGGTGCTGGAGAACGAACAAGTCCGAGTGGTTCGTACTCGGATTCTCCCGGGACAGACAGTGCCGGTTCATACCCATCGCTGGCCGAGTGTGCAGCTCATTGTGAGCTGGAGCGATCTAGTTCGGCGCGATCATCTGGGCAATATCATGCTGGATACGCGGACGGTCTCTGAAAGTCCCAAGCTCAACACGCCCTTATGGCATCCAGCGTTGCCTCCGCATTCGGTCGAGAACGTTGGCGGGGAGGAGATTCACGCGTTGCAGATTGAAATCAAGAGTGGTCCTTCTAGTTTGTGATTTGACTTCGTAATACGAGATTGTTGTTCCTGGACATTGGGTGGAATGGAAATGAAAATCGAAGAAACGTGTTGCTTGCGGCAAACCGAGCTTCCGATAACAATCCTACTTTTGATTCTGCAATTTGCTTTGTGCTCCGCGGTCTTCGGCCAGACAAATCGCGAGAACGTGGACCTGATCGTTAGCGGCGCGACAGTTGTGACCATGGACGCGAAGCGGGCTATCTATGAAGACGGAAGCGTTGCCGTGAAAGGGGATTTGATTGTTGCGGTGGGGCCGCAGGCTGAGATTGAGAGCAAATACAAAGGCCTGCAAACGATCGATGGTAAGGGCAAGCTGGTGCTGCCGGGGTTTGTTAACGGGCACACACACGTGCCGATGACATTGTTTCGCGGGCTGCACGACGACGTGACTTTGAACGATTGGCTGTACAAGTACATCTTTCCGGCAGAAGCGAAGAATGTGAACGAGGAGTTCGTGCGTTGGGGAACGCGCCTCGCGGCGGCAGAGCAGATTCGCGCCGGGGTGACGACGTTTGCCGACATGTATTACTTCGAAGATGCAGTTGCGGAGGAAACGAAGGCGGCAGGAATGCGTGGGGTGCTGGGCGAGACATTTATTGATTTTCCAGCGCCGGACAACAAGAGCGAAGCGGAAATACTCGCCTACACGGAGCGATTCTTGAAGAAGTGGCAGGGGGATCCGCTGATCCACGCAGCGCCGGCTCCGCATTCCATTTACACCTGTTCGAAAAAGACGCTACAGGATGCGGCAGGGCTGGCGCGAAAATATCACGCGCCGATTCTGATCCACGTTGCCGAGATGAAGAAGGAGTGGGAGGACAGCCAGAAACAGAATGGAATGTCGCCGGTGCAGTATCTGGAGAAGATCGGAGTTCTAGGGCCCGACATCGTGGCGGCGCATTGCATTTTTGTAGACGAGGCGGACCGGAAACTGCTGGCGGAGAGACATGTGGGGTGTGTACACAATCCGTCGAGCAACATGATGCTGGCCAGCGGCGTGTCGCCGGTGCCGGAGATGCGCGCGGCTGGAATCGCGGTGGGACTGGGAACGGACGGTCCCGCGGGCAGCAACAACGATCTTGACCTGATGGAAGAGATGGATCTGGCGGCGAAGCTGGCGAAGATTACGAAGATGGATCCGCTGGCGCTAAATGCGAAAGCAGTCGTGGAGATGGCCACGATTGACGGCGCGCGAGCGCTACACATGGAGAAAGAGATCGGGTCGCTCGAAGCGGGTAAGAAGGCAGACCTGTTGTTGATCAATCTGGAAGCGCCGAATGCCGTGCCCATGTACGACATCTATGCGCAACTGGCTTACGCGCTCAAGGGCAGCGACGTGGAGTCAGTGGTGATTGGCGGGCGCGTGGTCATGCGGGAGCGGAAATTGCTTACCGTGAACGAAGAGGAAGTCCTGCAGAAGGCGCGGGAGTACCGTAAGAGTATAGCTATGTCACTGGGGATGCCTTAAGTTGCCCTCTCCGCTTGGGTCTCGTATTGCATTTGTAGTTAAGTGACGCCGGGCTCGCTTCACTGTTGGCCAGAACTCCCGTACACTCTCGTCATGAAAAAATCGCTTCTGCTGGTCTGCCTGCAGGCTGTACTGCTCGTTGCCTTCCTCGTATCGATTTCCAGTACATGTGCCGCGCAAAAGCTGGCGATCACCCTCGACGATTTGCCGCAGAATGGAGGGCTTCCGCCGGGCGTGACGCGAGTTGAGATTACGAAGTCGACGCTCGCGGTCCTGAAGAAACGGCATGTGCCACCGGTGTACGGCTTCATCAATTCCAAGAAGCTTGAGGGCAGTGCGGATGGCGCGGAGGCGCTGCAGCTTTGGGCTGCCGCGGAACGCGTGGGGAATCACACCTACACGCACATGGACCTGGAGCAGAATCCTCCAGAGGCATTTGAGCGCGATATTGAGCAGAATGAACCGTCTCTCGAACTGTTGGCGCCGGCCGGCGGCGATTGGCATTGGCTGCGCTATCCCTATTTGCACGAAGGCGACACGGTGGAGAAGCGGCGCGCGGTGCGCGATTATCTGAAGGCGCGCGGTTACAAGATCGCGCAGGTGACGCTCGACTGGGAAGATTATCTGTGGAACGGGGCCTATGCGCGATGCGTGGCCAAGAACGATGCGAAGTCGATCGACTGGTTGCGGTCCAGCTATCTGAGCACGGCTTCAGCCTACCTTGATTTTGGCCAGGAGCAGGCGAAGCTGATTTTCGGGCACGACATCAACTATGTTTTGCTGATGCATCTGGGGGCGTTCAGTAGCACCATCATGCCGGATGCACTTGATTTGCTGAAGAAGAAAGGGTTCAAGCTGGTGACGCTGGAAGAAGCGCAGAGCGACCCGGCGTACCAGAGCGATCCAGACATAGGACTGCATGATGCGGGCACGCTTTTGGATCAGCTGATGGTAGTCAAGCAGATCAAGAATCCGGCAGTGGTCGAGAAGCCGTACAAAGAGTTGCAGGAAATCTGCCAATAAACACTGGTCGTCGAAGGGGGCAGTGAGGACGTGTCCTCATAGTCGCTGTCCCTTATAATCAAAAGATTCGTTATGCCTGCCTTTCTTGATCAGATTGTTGCGGCGACGCGCCGCAAGATGGGAGAGGTGAAGCGCGCGGCTAATCTTGACGAACTGGAGCGGTGCGCTGAGCGCCATGTGCCGCGTGGGTTTCGGAAGGCGCTGGCGGAGAAAAGTAAGAGCGGCGTGGCGATCATTGCGGAATTGAAGAAGGCATCGCCGTCCAAGGGATTGATTCGGGCAAAGTTTGATCCCGCCGATTTGGCGCGAGAGTTGGAAACGGCGGGAGCAACCGCGCTTTCGGTGCTCACGGATGAGGATTTTTTTCAGGGATCGCTGGCGAATTTGAGAGTGGCATCGGCTGAGGTAGGGCTGCCGTGTCTGCGCAAAGATTTTATTGTGGACGAATTTCAGTTGCTGGAGGCGCGGGCGAATTCAGCGGATGCGGTGTTGCTGATTGTGGGGGCGTTATCGCAGGAAGAATTGACGACGCTGGCCCACGAGGCTCGCCGGCGCGGGCTGGATGTGTTGTGTGAAGTGCATGACGGAGAAGAGCTGGCGAGGGCCATGGATGCAGGATTTGATCTAATTGGTGTGAACTCGCGCGATTTGCGGACTTTCAAAGTGGATTTGGAGACGGCGTTCGGGCTGGCGGAGAGCTTTCCTAAGAATGTCGTACGAGTGGCGGAGAGTGGGATTCATTCTGGATCGGACGTTGCGCGGCTGCGAGCGGCGGGCTATCACGCGTTTCTGGTCGGGGAGTCGCTGATGCGGGCGGAGAGGCCGGGCGAGGCGCTGCGGGAGCTGGTGGCGGATACCGGTAGCGAACGTCGAGAACAGAATTCCCTGCTGGGCCGCCGGTGAGGTTTAGATACGAGGGGTCCCCTTCGACTGCGGCCGCCCTTCGCTTTTGCGAAGCACGGCCTCCGCTCAGGATGACATTTCTGCTAGATGACAGCTGTCGTAGAGGATGACCGTTTTGAAATGACGTGGATCAAGATTTGCGGGACTACGAATCTGGAGGATGCGCTCGTGGCGGTTGATGCGGGGGCGGACGCGGTGGGGTTTGTGTTTTATGAGAAGAGTCCCCGATACATTACGGCTGAGGCCGCGCGCGAGATTGTGGAGAAGCTGCCGGAGAATGTCGAGAAGGTCGGAGTCTTTGTTCACGGTGACGGAATTGACCCGGCGGATGTCCTTTTCGCGTCCGGATTGACCGGATTGCAGTGTTACGTTTCGCCAGAGGGTGGGGCGGCGGGGCGCGGTTCCCAAAAAGCAACGGGCGCGTCCTGCCGTCCCAAGCGTGCGAGATTTCTGATGGCAGTGCCGATGAACTGGATTGGCGTAGATGAAAAGCGAATCCGGAGCATGGCGTCGGACTTCGCGAAATGGGGAAAGAATCTACCTGAGGGCATTTCGCTCCCAGAAGGGCTCATGGATACGTTTGTCCTGGACTCAGGCGACCTGCGACAGCCAGGTGGGACGGGAAAGACTTTTGACTGGAAAGTGGCTCTGCCCATCGCGGAAGCGATGCGGAAGGGCGGTGTGAAGCTGGTTGTAGCGGGTGGATTGACGCCGCAGAATGTTGGTGACGCGATTGAGATTTTGAAGCCTTGGGGTGTGGATGTGGTGTCGGGAGTCGAGTCCACTCCGGGGAAGAAAGATCCCGAGAAGGTGCGGGCGTTTGTGAGGGCGGTGCGAGAGATCGATAGGAAAACGAGTTAGGTATGGCAACGGTTCCGCGAGCTAAAGTGAAAGTCAAAGTCCCGATCCTGTCCGCAAAGAACGCGGCTAGGATGGGGCACCCCCGCGCTTCATCTTCTCGAACCTCTGAGCCGGGGCGGTTTGGTGTTTATGGCGGGCGGTATGTGCCGGAGACACTGATGGCGGCGCTCGAAGAATTGGATCGCGAGTATGAGAGGGCGAAGCGCGACCGGAAGTTTCAGCAGAGGCTGGAGGTGTTGCTGCAGACTTATGCGGGGCGTCCGACGCCGTTGTTTTTTGCGCAGCGTCTGACCCAGAAACTTGGGGGCGCGAAGATTTATTTGAAGCGCGAAGACTTGCTGCATACCGGCGCGCACAAGATCAATAACTGCCTGGGACAGGGGTTGCTGGTCGAGCGCATGGGAAAGCGGCGCGTGATTGCCGAGACCGGCGCGGGACAGCACGGCGTGGCCACGGCGACAGTTTGTGCGTTGCTGGGGTTTGAGTGTGTCGTCTACATGGGGACCGAGGACATGCGGCGGCAGGAGTTAAATGTGTTCCGCATGAGGTTGCTGGGAGCGGAGGTGCGCGGGGTGGAGTCGGGGTCGCGGACGCTCAAAGATGCGATCAACGAGGCGATGCGTGACTGGGTAACGAATGTGCGGACCACTCATTATTTGTTGGGAAGCGTGTTGGGGGCGCATCCGTATCCGACGATGGTGAGGGATTTTCATCGCGTCATTGGACGGGAAGCGCGGGCGCAGATTCTGAAGGCAGAGGGCAAGCTGCCGGCGGCGATCATTGCCTGCGTTGGTGGTGGGTCGAACGCGATCGGAATTTTTTACGAGTTTATTAAGGATAAGAAGGTTCGCTTGATTGGCGTGGAGGCCGGCGGACGAGGTGAGGCACTGGGAGAGCATGCGGCACGGTTTCGTGGCGGATCACCGGGGGTGCTGCAGGGTACGTACTCCTACGTGTTGCAGGATGCGGGCGGGCAGATCGCGCTAACACACTCGGTCTCGGCGGGGCTGGATTATCCCTCGATTGGGCCGGAGCATGCGGCACTCAGAGACGCGGGACGAGCGGAGTACATTCCTGCATCTGATGCCGAGGCGCTGGAGGCGACGACTTTACTGGCTCGGACGGAGGGAATTATTCCTGCGCTTGAATCGGCGCACGCGGTGGCGGAAGTGTTGAAGCGCGCGCCGAAGATGAAGAAGTCGGAGATTGTGATTGTGAATGTGTCGGGGCGCGGGGACAAGGATATTGGGATTATGCGGGAATCGCTTTCGCTGGAAGGAAAGTCAGAGTCTTTACCACAGAGGACACAGAGGGTCACAGGGTAACCCGGGGCGAAACTATTCAGACTATGCCTCTATCGTTTTACAAGCGGCCCGGCCTCGTGGTGTATGTGACTTGCGGAGATCCGGATCTCGCGACTACTCGGGAGATCGTGCTGGCTGCGATTGAGGCTGGGGCGGATGTGATTGAGCTGGGCGTGCCCTTCAGCGATCCGGTGGCGGATGGTCCGGTGATTCAGCGGGCCAGCGAACGAGCGTTGAAACATGG
>Ga0137393_10001575_pt1 | contig 14480 bp, 20 predicted proteins | sample 15con2h34BmetaG_FD_101396 | JGI IMG/M metagenome (GOLD analysis project Ga0137393, IMG submission 101396) | Vadose zone soil microbial communities from Angelo Coast Range Reserve, California, USA - 15con2h3.4B metaG | ecosystem: Environmental > Terrestrial > Soil > Vadose zone > Saprolite...
AATAGTTACCTTCTTCAAGTCCGCCAGTTTTCGACGGGTGAATCCAATCAGGGGCGGGGCTCCTCGAGGACTCCAGGTTACTGTTCCAGTAAGAGTTCGGAGACCAAAGAGACAGACCAGCGGGTGATAATGAGATGATAGACTCCATAGGCAACTGCACGTGCGGTGCAGAAACAACGTCAACTTGGGCGTCAAGTGCGTCATCTGTAATGCATACAGAAACTGAATCAAAGAGCTGTGGTCTGTCCTCACCTTCTGAAGGATCCGAAAGAAGCGCACGTCCGCGCACAAAGGTACCTGAATCTACCGAGCCTGGCTCAGTACTTTGTCCATGATTATAGTCCTGAATGAAGCTAAGTTAGTCTGTGGAGCAGACAAGTTTGCAAGATACCTCGGAAGAGCCGTCGACTCTTGACCGTCCACGGTTCTGTGACTGTATAGTACAACCGTCCCCGTCCCATAGTTCCGCATGATCATAGGTTCTTTTCAACTGGGTTCTAGTCAACCTAGACCTAAGCCTCTCTTCTCTGGTTGGCAGTACGTTTGAAAGTTCGCAGTCGGATGAACTAGGATCAACGATGACAAAGTCGATGTTTGCCAGGGACTTCAAAAATACATGATGCATTCCCTGACTCTCTTCGATAGAGTCAAGGTGTGTCAAAGAGTCCAACCACTCGAGGAGCTCAGCGAGTTGACTCTTAGCCTCCTCACCATCATTGGAAATATTCGCAAGAGAAAGGGGGAGTTCTGAAACTCCAACAAGTTCCTCAACAGTTGGTACGACTTCTTGTTCAGAGCCAAAAGGCCTACACAAAACCTTGTTAAATTCACCCGGTGGCCTCGTGGAAAGTTGGCTTGCCTCCACGTGAGCTCTAAATTCAAGGACTTGATACCCTTGGTCACATTGAAGGCGGCAGAGCCCACATAAGTGACGAGGGACTTCATATCATTGGGCCAATCGGTGTCATGGCCATGCACGTTTGGGGCGGGTAACTGGGGTACTATATATCCTTTCGTTAGCTTGATGAGTCATCGATGCGCACCACTGACCATCCATTAAACCACTTCCGGTATCCATTGTTTGGTCTAAAAGAACGGCATTTATCGCTTCATCAGGAAAATCAAGTCTGAGCTGCCTGAGAAACGCGTCTCCCGAGTCATCAGAAGATTGACACATATTATCCAAAAGCGGAAAGGCCTCAACATGGTGTACTGAAGTAAGTGGTGTTACTATGGTGTTGGATGTCGATGTCGACGTGGCAATAATGTTTCCTCCTCTTGTCAAGCCTGTGGCACTACCGATGTACTCATGGAACCTAAGTCGTAGAGTAAGAACGCTAGACCGATAAAATCTAGGAACTTCAAGTTACCGCTGGCCTTGACCAGGCACTCTGAAACCTTCGCAAGAACCTCCGATGCGTGACTGTCTAGGCATGTAGAACATATCTGTCCCAGACCTATTACCATTGACCATTTCGAGAACACACTCAACCTACCCATTTTCGCTGCAAGAAGGTCGTCAGTTGGCCGCGAGTCGGAAGATGGCACAAAGAATCCATCCCCCTTGCTTGGACTATTGTTCAATGATGTAGGTGGCGACAACGTTGAGGATGCATCTGCGTCCTTCCTTAGCTAATGCCATCAGAGATGAAACACAATCACGTACCCCACTCGTCATTGACAGCCATGTACTCAAGCGTTCCCTCATCATTGTCGCTACTTGTCGAGGTTGCAGCTAACTGAAGATCAGACATCGAAGTATGGACATAGGCAGGTTTCTTTAGTGCTACGTCTGTTCTTGAAAACAGGGGCGGAGTTTGAGGCAAGGGAACCAGGAGGGGAGGTGATAGCGTCCTGCATAAGAATTTATTGTAAACTGTGGACTCTGTGGACTCTGTTCCACTCGTGTGCGTGGTCAAGAATGGACTTGTTTGGTATGACAGCAGAATTTCCCTCCATCTATGATTATCCACAGCTAGTCGGCAGTGACTAGTCCAATCGGTCAACTTAATGCATAGGAGCATGGCCCAGACCAAGCTCACAGAACGTCTTTCGTCTGGGTATCAGTGTCTTTATCCACTTCTACTGACGGTAGCTCCGCCGTGTTCAGGCTAAGTACTTCTTTCAAGTTGAGGGGAAAGAAACGACGGATTTTGTTGGATCCATGTTTCGGGGTATGCCTGATGGAATCAACGGAAAGTACTGGAGGGTCTGCGAAATCATTGGCGCTTTGAGAGTCTAGGACGAAGAAAACGAATTAGAGGCGCGTTTGAAATCCTGCGTGATTATCAGGACAGACAACCGCAGAAAGTATCGTTAAAGTTGTTGGAAATGGTCCTCTGAGGCTCAACCGGCTTTGCGTTTATAGTACGATAGATGAGTTCTTGTGACTTCGTAATGCCCAGAAGACTCTCGCACATGTCCTTCGTTTCAATCTGGCAATGTTCCTTAATTAAATCGTCCAGCGGATCAGAAGGGAGGACTAGGGAATGAGGGTCATCTACGGAGACTGGCAACAAACTACCGGTGAGTGTCTAGACGGAGGACAAAGTCAGTCTCCACCGCTGTCACTTGCTTGTAGCGAATTGACCTGGAAAACGCGCAACTGAGTGCAGTCCATATAATCGGTCGTAAGGTGCACAGCTACATGCTCGTCCAATAGGCGGTGTATATGCGCATACAATGCTTGTATACTGCTCGAGGACATCGTGGTCGTGGTTGCAGTTGAAGTACGATACTGGCCACTTCCGGCCCGGTCTGCGCGGACGAGCCCAAATTGACTGACGCTCTCGACTCAGCGTGATCATGAGTGTCCCCGTCTGCGCGACAGACTGTCTACTTGCGTTTGTTGCTCATGTGGGAAAGGACACTGAAAGACCTCATACGCGGTCTACGCGCGAACAAAAACGATGAATCAAAATTTATCGCGCAAGCAGTTGACGAAATCAGGCAGGAAATCAAGAGTAAGGACATGGAGCTCAAGGCTGGCGCAGTCCTCAAACTCACTTATGTACGTCACACCTCGTCTAGAACACTTCGTTTCTGAATGTGGCCATGAAAAGCTGGATATGCTCGGTTACGATATGTCTTGGGCGTCCTTTCACGTCGTGGAGGTCATGTCATCACCTAAATATCACCTCAAGGCCGTTGGATACTTGGCCGCGACTCAGTCATTTGGACCGGACACCGATGTTCTGATGCTCACGACCAATCTTTTAAAGAAGGTGAGGTCAGATATCTTCTCGCTGTGCATTCTTGTCACAGAACTGCGTGCAGGATCTAGCCTCAAGTTCCAACGATACTGCCATCAGCCTAAATGGACTCTCCCATACCATCTCTCCAGACTTGGCTCGCGATCTTTCGCGTGACATCGTGACAATGCTCAATCATTCGAAGCCGCGTATCCGCAAGAGAGCGGTCATCGCAGTCTATAAGGCACTCGTGAAGTATCCCGAGGCTACCCCTTTCGCCCTCACGCGGCTCAAGGAGAGACTAGAAGATCAAGATCCCGGTAAGTGATGTGGTGTTAGGCCCAACAATCCCACGAGTCATCATTCTTAGGTGTTGTTGCTGCCACCATCAATGTTCTGTGTGAGATGGTTCGAAGAGAGCCGTCTGGCTATCTTTCTCTCGCTCCCCAGCTTTTCCGTCTGATGACTACATCTTCTAATAATTGGATGCTTATAAAGCTGATCAAATTGGTGGGTAGTTGCAATATCAGTCAAACACTGTTAACGAAACCACTAGTTTGGCTTTCTTTCCCCACATGAGCCTCGCCTTGTCAAAAAGCTCCAGCCTCCAATCACGGAACTCATATCCACAACATCTGCAATATCTCTTCTGTATGAATGTGTGCATACCTGTATCGTTGGGGGGATGCTACGGCATACGTCTGGTGACTCGCTTGCTGAACTATGCGTTACAAAACTTGCAGCATTTCTCCAGGACTCGGATCAGAATTGTAAGAGAAATCTAGCTCAGAGTTTCCCCATCCTGAAAAACTGTATCTCAAGTGAAGTACATCGCGCTTTTGGCGCTCGCCAAAATAGTTCCCACACATCGCAATCTAGTAGCACAATACCAAGACATGATATTGTCCAGTATCAGTGACCAGGATCTTAGCATTCGCATGCGTGCTCTTGACCTACTTTCGGCCATGGTGTGTACCATTTTTCTTTTCTTTGAACCGAACAATGTTATGACACCACCCAGGTCACGAGAGATAATCTACAATCAATCGTGCAGCAATTGCTGTCGTACCTCATTCGCCCGGACTCCTCTTCTCTCCCAACGGCAGCTCAATCACTTGCGAATAATATTTCCTCGTCTAATTCTGATGGAGCTGGGCCAATCATTGCGCCAACCCAGCTTTCCTCATATCGTCTCACTCTTGTCCAGCACCTTCTCACGATATGCTCACATGATACATACGACAATGTCGTTGATTTCCAGTGGTACCTGTCTGTTCTTCTGGACTTGGCTTATGTCGCATCTGTCAAAGTGGGCGAACAGATCAGAGACCAATTAATCGATATCGTGGCGAGAGTCAGAGGTGTCAAACGCTGGGCTGTCGAATTGATGACGAGGTTGGTGCGAGATGATACGTTCCTTGCAAATTCGCAGGAAGAAGGTAGCTGTGCAGAAGTTTTATGGGCCGCAGCTTGGATTTGTGGGGAAAACAGCAGGTGGTGCACCTCTTTCGTCTGTCTATATCAGGTCATCATAGTAATCTGTGGAACAGAGAAATCGCTGAACCACACAAGCTTCTTCCACACTTGCTTCAGCCAAATGTTTCGCTTCTCGCCTCGGAGACCATCGCGGCCTACATTCAGGCTGCGGTAAAACTCTTTGGTTCATGGTCAATGGAACTGTCCCAAGACTGGGACAACGGGAAAATGCAAGATGCCAGAGAGGTCGTTGGTTCACTTATTTCGCGACTCGAGAACTTCACCTCGCACTCCGAGGTTGAGGTACAGGAACGTGTACGCCTGATTGATGCTGTTGTTTCAGGTATCCTATTAAACATATTATTTTAGGCTACAAACGCAGTCCAATTGTTCACTTTCATCCGCGCCGATCTTGCGTCGTTTCGGCCGGAAGATGACGCAATTGTTGGTCCTCCCGCTAATGAGACTAACCAGAACCCAACCTACCCAAAGAGCTTACTATTGATAAACCCACTCTTCTCTACCTACGAGCTTAATTCTGTCAACGCTGCTGCCCAAGACAGTATCCCAGTTCCAGAATCCCTCGACCTTGATGCCTGGATTGTCCCACCCCCGCGGGAGTATACGGTACCCGACACAGCTCCCGCTGATGATGATATTCAGGAGGGAGAACGCCCTTCGGTCAAAAAGAAGCTTAAGAATAAAGGGAAGCGTAAAGGTAAAGAGAAAATGTCACAGGCAGCGATCCATAGCTCCCAAACCGAGCCCACTCCCTCCCCGGGACTTTCAGAAACGGAAGAAGATAGGGCAGAGCGCGAGAAGGCAAGTTGATCAGTCAAATATAGCGTTTCAACGTCACGACTCATTTGGCCTCCAAAATAAAAACAGCGACGACAAGAAAGAATGGAACTTCGTCGGCATGACCCATACTATATCCCAGACAGGCCATACTCTGTCCCTGGAACATCTACCAACGACATTGATGCCATACCAGTTGTTCGTCTCGATGATCTCCCGCCATTATCACAAGGTCCGAGTCTGCACAGATCATCCCATTTCCTACCTAAGACTGACTTTGCTTCTCGTTGACAAAGTCACTGAACCCCAATATCCCAGTCTGTTGCGGGACTCCGCGTCCATCATCCCCTCCGAGCCATTCGTAGTCGATAAAAATGGAGAAATGCCAGAGGGCGCAACTCCTCCACCGTCCTTGAATCCAGATCCTGACCCGCCAATGGTCTCACGCTCCCTCGATACTACGCCTCAGGTGCTCTCATCATTTCCGGCTTACGTGGTGGAGGATGAAATTCCTCGCGCGAAGACCCCAGAGCCCACAAAGGTGAAACGCACCAAAAAGAAGGGGGTATCGTCTTCAAAGTCAAAACGGACAGTCGTAGAATGACAGGCGAACGTAGTTAATTGTGATAAGTGTTTTTTTTAGCACTACAACTCGTACAGTCCATCCCGAGACACATTAATTCTTGACTTTGATACATCGTACTACGTGCAACAAGGGTGTGGTGTCGTCTTCGCGACGGCATGAGGAAAGATAATGTAGCCCATAGGGTAGAGTCAATGGAGTTCAGATCAGATAAGAGAACTATTCATCGATCGTCTTCAACGTGCTCCACCGAATCCACAATTTCATTCACTAGCTCCATTGTGACACCCGGTATCGTCCGCTCAGTATCCGTGAATGCCCTTTGCAAGGCGCTTAGAGCGATGCGCGCTTCCTGTGTGGACACGCGGGGGAAAAGCTAATCGAAGAAAATCAGTGACTAAACCTAAGTTAGTTTAGAACGTGAGTCTTACGGAAGCTATGGCGGGTAGAACTACTGAGTCCAGCATAGTTGTGTCAGGTAGATCATCTTCCTGAGGATGATCTTCAAGATCTTCGTATTCATCCGACGGCTCTCGTTGAACACCATTGCCTTCATTACTGCCTACAATTCCATGACGGACAGTAGCTTGTTGGTCAACCCTGCGAGATGAACCTCGTTCTGACAGAGGTAACGGTTGTATGCCTGCTGCCCTGGCCGTGGTGGAGGAAGCGGCGTTGTCCGATTCTGTATTAGGCCCCCTCCTTGGCCCATTGGGGCCCGCTATGGAGGCTCCTGACCCCGACGATCCGCGCGAACGGGAAGTTTTGTTGTAATCCCATGTCAATGGCGGGCCAGAAACCTGGACACTACCGGCACGTCCTATGGTACTCGGTCGCGCCGTGCTTCGGACCGTGCCGAAGTCCCACAAATCCTCGGGATCAGTTGTAGCGGGTCTGGAAACTATAAGCTTTTCGGATGTTTCGATAAAGGAACCTCACTGACAAATCCTCAAGTCTGTCCTGTGTTTCCTCCTCGAGTCGTTCCCCTCCTTCAGCTTTCCACCGTTCGTGCCTCTCGATCAACTCGGTGAGATAACTAGTTTTCTTTGCCATTCGCATGAACTTATGTTTGAGCAATTCGCGAGCGGTTGGGCGCTGTACAAAATGGAGATAAGTTACTCAACTGGATGGTCCAAAAACTTACGTCACGGGGATCTCGTTGAAGGCAAAATGAAACAAACTCCCTAAAAGTCTTGGAAAACATGGCGTCGAGCTGTGGGGGTGGATTCTTGGGTATCAAAAACAGAACCTACGAGTACGGTTAGAAGTCAGACAATGGATTGATATTGCGGCTATATAAACATGCCTTCATAGGATGGAGCTCGGCGTAGGGTGGCTCACCCTTCGCCAATTCTATGGCAGTGATTCCGAGACTCCATATATCAGCTTTATGATCATAGCCGCTTTGTTTGATGACTTCCGGCGACATCCAATACGGGGTGCCTACGAATGTATTCTTCTTCGCGGATAACGTGCCAGACAATTGCCCAGAAACACCAAAGTCGGCCAGTTTCACCTCCCCCCCAGCAGAAAGGAGAATATTTGCAGCTGCGGCACAAACACCTGCGCTTAGTCGGGAAAGCGAAATTACACAGAGGCTTACCTTTGATGTCACGATGCAGTTTGCCTTCTGTATGGAGATAATCCAGACCGCGAAGTAATTCCCGGAGGATGATAGCAATGTACTCCTCCCGGAAGACACCCGGCTTCATCTGCGCAAGCTTTAGGAAGTAACGAGGAATGAGTAACTTGGAGGCCCACAAGATCAGAGCAGGAACCGCCTGAGCAGTACCTGAAAAAGACGGTCAAACGATGGCGAAAGTGCTGCAAATGATGCGACAGTACTCCATGACTATCCAGAGGTGGGATCCTTTGAGGTATGAACCGTGATACCTGCACACCTGAATATTTCGACCAGAGATGGTAAAAATTAAAAAACAAACTTTGTTACATGCTGAGAGTCTAGCTGAGACAGTATTTGGATTTCTTGTTGGATATCCTCAATCTCGTCCTCAGCACTCTCGAGGTCAATGATCTTGATCGCAACTGTCTTCTGAGTTCGCTTATCATATCTGGATGCAGGTGTCAGTACCACGTGGGGTAACGTGTAGCGAGTAGAGTACCCCTTAAAAACCTCGCCAAACGAGCCTTTGCCTAAATTACACTCAGCTCACAGAGCTGACACGCGAGACTGAGAAAAAACCCACCGATCCTGTCCTGCTTTACGTAGAATTCTTCAGGGTCCGAGCGATGAGTGTCCTAAATTTGACAGTGATGGGAATGTACGGCAACAATAGTGCTGTCATTGTGGATCTCACCATGGGTAAACTGAGCTAGTTGGGGAGAGGGTATACGTGAGGGTACAATGTGGTATGAAAGTTCCAGATCGAGAGATAACCAGAGTCGGAAATAAAATGTGTGCTAAACGGAGTAGAGAAAGAGGGGATGAAAAGAGAGGACGGCGGCAGAGGAAGTACTCTGGCAGACTTGGATGCACATGGCGGCGGCGGGCGCGGCACTGCGCCTCTCATCCCGCTGTCACGTGCACATCCGGTACACTCGGCCCGACCCCAATTTCACTCTATCGCCATGACTTCAGATACGCCGCTTGGGGCTTCTCGGGCATCTCTGAATCATCCAACCCAGCATCTCCTGTCTTCTCCAACTCCTCAAACCCGAGGCCAGTTAGACTTTGCCTTGTATTTGGTGACTGCAGACTACTTTCTGTGTCTCCGGCGGGAGATCGATGTCGCCGCTTTGAACGTTGAGAGCGTGTCAGGGACGGTAGCGTCAGCCCGTAATGTCGAATAATGAGCCCCAGCAAGACGGTGAGAACGAGCGCAAGCAAGCACGCGACGACGACGTGAAGGTAATCCTCATAAACTGGATTGCTGACTGGGAGCTGCTTCAACGGTTTTGCGATGATGATCGAGCCATTTTCGGTTGGATATTGGTCAAACGAGTCTTGCGAACTGGGACCATGAGTACTGGACGGGATATCAGCACAGCAACGAAGCGTTGAATGTAGAGGAGAAAGGTAAGGGCAGAGATACAGTACGATTGAGCGTCTTGACCCGTTGACATCCTTTATGCTGCAGATGCGACTTGGCGATATCGTATTGTTATTGGGGGGGGGGGCGAATGTGAACTTGGACGTACACCAAGACTGCACTGCAGTAAAGACCATCTGCTCTGAGTGTTGCCTGGCAGTCTGATGAAAATCTGAACTAGTCGATTTCGCAAGTTCTAAAACCGACCAACGGTGGAGCCCCGTACCCGCTCCTGTTGTGGACGTATTCTAGATCCGACTGCTCATACGCAAAGCGGCCATACAAACCACGTAGACCACGAGTACTACGGCGTTCAGTCTACTATATGACAGGTAAGGACGGCGAGCCCCGTGGCCCGGTGTCATTGAGGCCGACTAATGGTATTATGGGTAGCGACACATGTAAAAATGACCACGCCAACAGCATGATGGCTTAGTAGCACCTTTTCTGAACCAAGAGTCATTGATGAAGTGCAACTACCAATGTACGTATTCCACTTCGCTCGCGTGTACTACAATATGACAGTTAAGCCAGTTGCGTGAAAATGCACAATGATGACTGGAGCTGATTAATTGAGGTGTGCGAGACGCTTGTTGAAATCTCCTACTGTTGAGATGGAACCACTGCCATACGCGCCGAGTTACGTCGCCTCTTCTCTGAGATGATCACACGCGATTGGAATATTGTGCGACCCGATGTACAACAATACCAACTGGACCATGGACATAGAGAGAAAGCGGTACAAGCAATTAGCATAATGTCGTGGGCCTTGGGTCGTGTTTTGTCAGGGTTGTCGTGATAAATTGTAAAAGTAAATTGATCAAACATGCTTTCGATGCTCCTATTGTATGGATATAAGTGAGAGATAGCTGTCGAGAAACCATGGCGCAAACCGGGATATGCGTCGTCTCGTGGTCGACATGGACGAATGCTCTTCCAACATTCGGTAACACCTCTATCTTATCTTGCAATTGTTGGCTGATATCATGTGCCTTCCATAACGGTGTGTTTGCGTCCATCACGACGTCAACTTCAACAAAATAATCCTACGGCAAAAGGCCATTAGGTATCATGGCACCAAGTAAAGACATGCGCAGACGAACGGGACCACTCTGAAAATGGGTTTAATCAAGCGTCGTAGGGCAAGATATGGAATGACACACGTGATAAGCACGAACGGTATCGATTTTCTCGATTTCGTGGCTGAATGTCATCGCCTTGTAAATGATCAGCTGAAGGAAATCATGAGGCGCTGATTTCCCCGCCAGCAGCTCAAATTGAGTATAGATAGTGCGTGTCCAGGCCGCGATGACCCCAAGAGCAATCTGCAAAGCACGTCAGCTACGTGGCGGCTTGTAAGACATAACCCTCACGATTATTGCTCCAATCGGATCCAGATCTATTTTACGTGGATTACCAAACTTAAGGACTCCAAAGATGAAAGCGTACACCAAGCTAATTTGCTGCCTCCAGTTGACATAAGGAGGCCTGAGCGCAAGCATCAATGTACGACCTTGTGCGACGCAAGCAAGAAACTTCACCGAAAGAGTTTATAAACAAGTCATTGCGGTGATCTTCCCAGAGCACCTCAACCTGGCTTGACCTGGAGCGGGATGAAGAACAGTAGAGAAAGAGAAGAAACTTGACGCCTTTGAGTTGGTTAATTAGTACAGACGAAGTTGGTTAGATGTACAGACATACCTAATGCGGCACCGACCGCGGCGACGGAGGGTATATGAAAGTTGTTTACGTTCTTGTCACCGTGTTTGAGAAGGTCCCGCCCAGACTCAACGATTACGACAAGGTTAACGGATCCCATGCTAAGCGCAAGTCAGGACCAGCTCAACGCATGAAGAGTATTAACATTCGCACAGAAAACCTGAACAAGGGGGGTCAATGCCAGTGAGGCGCGTAGAATTTAAAGGTAAGTCATACCATAGATCACATTGCCTATAGTTTCTAAGCGCGCACCACCTACCGGCCACTTATTGACGTCCATCCTGCTTGACTTACGATGTACGTAGTAAAGAAGGACATTGCTGCCGATGTCGAATATAGAGTCGATGCCAGTAGCTAAGAGCGACAGGGACGCTGATGAGATAGCAGCATACACTATTCAAAAGTTAGCCAAAAGATGCACAACGAATATAAAAAAACTCTAACATTGTAGCACCGCAAGGGAAGCATTGGCGATGAGACTCGCATGCACTGCAATCTTAACCTTATCATCTTTGGTAAGATCGACCGTCAACACGATAGGCAGACGCTTACGGGGAGACGGGAGACATCCTCTTCATTCTTAGCATCCTCTGTATGTTCCTCCATGGGTTTTAATAGAGAAGCAATAAGCTGTGCAACGAACGACAGTGAGGTGCAGATATGAATAAGGGAACAGACGCTGACATCATTCTGTTTCCGGTGATATCTGGCGAGGCGCTTGCCTCGCTTGCGGCTGCGGAGCTCAGCGATTTCTGCGTCTGTCTTGAGACCATGACCGAAGTTGTAAGGATCGTTAGAGGTTGTTATACGTGGTGTGGTTGGGCTCTCTGCCTCAGTATCCGCGGCAAAGTCTAATCTTCGACGATCAGTTACCACTCTGTCGGGCAGCTGCGGAAGGTGACAATTGAATTAAAGGTGGAAAACGACATTAAAAACTACACACTGAAGGAGACGGATGCGGCTTGTTATCGCCTAAAGAAAAGACTGAGTGGTGTGCTGTAGTCTGCTTCGGCGTGTCGTTTGATTCGAATCGCATCTTTCTCTGCTTTGCGGGAGGAGCAAAAGAGAGCGCCGAGGGAATGGCAGAGGCGGAGAATATTACAAATCAGGCTATTTACCCTTCCTCTGGTCTGTTCCGAGTGTTTGGTCGTGTAAGTCTTCAACGTTTCACATTTCACACATTCACCATCTCATCTCAAAGTCGCACATTAGTTTCTTCGCTCTCACCTCTGGTTCTTGTTATGAGTCCTCAGTGAGGGGGAGATGTGGTAACATTCCGAGAGAGGTTCAGTTGCGTCGAATACCTGACTCTCAGTCCGATAAGAAACTTTACCGTCGGTTGGAACAGTGGAAATGACGGCCGGTCATTATTCGGACCCACGAGGATTCTGCTTTCTGGTTCTGGTCGGAGTTGATCCGACCAGTCATGGTCAAATTGGGCTCTAGCCTATAAAGTTCGCAATGGATGGGCTCAAAACCTACACCTCTACCCCACTTAAAATATTCTTCATGAGATTACCATCCAGCTCTTCACTTATTCTCGCATCGTTGGCCGTATCGTCGTCGTCGTCATCGCTTTCTGCTCTCGCTGCTCCTACGGGTGATGGCTCAGAGGTCTCGTCACCTGCCACAGTTCCGCATGGTAGCGATGACACAACGGCTCAACCACACGGTGCGCCCACCAGTCGTACCATCACCTTCCTTTCTAACACCAACACTGCTACAGACCATCTCCAAAGCAGGAATCTTGTAGACCAAATTACTGGGCCGCTTTTGCCACCAGATTTCGGAAAAGCGACGGATATCCTCCACAAAGTATTAGACCCTCTCATTGGCAATGGCGCTCCGAAGGCGCGGGAAGAGCCACTTGAGGTGGTAAAACATTTTGTTCCTGCCGGGAAGACAACGCGGGCAGAAGAGACAGATGAGAGCAGAGTGGATGGTGGCTCTAAAGGTCCGTCTTTGCAGCCATCTGCCTCACAGCTAAAAGCTCCAGCTCTAGCTCCAGCGGCCAGACGCCAAGACGCGGCTGTCGCCGCCGCTAATCCCCCTGCCGGTTGTCCAAGCCCGCCTTCGCCAAGTGGTCCGATTAGGCGTCAAGAGGCAGGTAGTGGTCAAGGCCAAGTGTCGGGAGGCAATTCTGTCAAACCTCCTCCCCCTCCTGTCAAATCTCCCTCCCCTCCTGTCAATTTACCTCTGCCTCCAAAGTCAAATGCTCCGCCTTCGGAGTCAAATAGTTCAGGTCAAGGCACAGGTGGTAGTGGCTAAAGAGTCGGAAGGCGACACTCTTCCAGCCCCCCATACCACCTAACCCCCTCTCCCGGCCCACCTAACAGTCGCGCCTATTTTCTCCATACTTGTCCCATTTCATAAATTCTCGTCCTATTGTTCATAAACAACATCGATATGTAGTATAGTCAGTACAATACTGTTGCAGTACACCACACGTGTTTTTCCACATCATTCTATTTTTTCAGCTACTGTACTTTGCATTGTTCGTTCCCGTGCACATAGATTTTTATTCATCAAAGCAATAGATACAACAAGCATGCTTTCTTGTTATGTCGTGGTATATGACAACTCTGCCGGTTTGGGAAACACACCGTACGCAACGAGACCAATTTGAGCCTCCTTCTCGACTCGGAGTGGCGCGTGGCGCGGATCCTACTTATCGGATTAGAGAAGAGCCTTGACGCCGTCTTTCTGGTGCAAGGCTTGGAGGTCATCGTTGCCTATCAGTATCACTCATCTTAACAGACTACAGTGGTCAGACAAATGTCTCACGCACCGCCAATATGCTTCTGATCTGGAGATTGGGGCATTCGTGTCAGTAAAAACTTAGAGATGGCATATGGCGCAAGCTCACTAATAAAGACATTTGGCACAGAACGCTGGTTTGTCAACTGTGAGAGATATCCCTGAATATCGGGGCCATCATCACGGAGATCCAGCCTAACGATGTCGATGCATCTCAAAGTCAGCTTTCTGGCACACAACTGCGACACGGACACGCACTCGAGAACCTTGATGGGTAAATCCGGGAAGTTTGTCGCGAATAGGTCCTTAGTCCTTCTGCAGTAAGGACAATACGATTTTGAGAATATCACGACTCTATTTTCTGCGATGGTTTGCTGAGGCCCATGATGGCCACCTTATTTGAGTAAACGGAATTCCCTCATCATGAGTCATAACTGGCAGAAGATGCTCACAGTAACGAGATCCTTGATGGCCATATCCTTGAGTTGTCTTGTAGAAGGATTGGACGAAGAGGCAGTCGATGTGGAAAATAGGGCGGAGAATAGGGAGAAAGCTCGACGTGACGCCATGGGTGTGTGGGACTCGGAGGGAGGAACGAACGATGGAATGGCTATCACACGTGATCGTAGATCTCTCCTGCCTTTTTAATGCCAGCGCGCGCGGTGGTTGACAATTATACTGTATCCAAACACATTGACAGCTGGATAGTTCGTGAATGAACTATATTGTATGAACTGTATCAACTAGTACAAGACAGTACAAATGCCCAATTTGGAAATGATAAAGGGGAATGCGCCGCGCTTAGCTAGGCCTAGGCCTGACTCCGCGACACGCTCACTGCACCCACCCGACGGTGGTGCCTGCCCAACCATGTCCATCGCCAGATGTGTGAGCAAAATTATGGAC
>Ga0137393_10001586_pt1 | contig 14461 bp, 15 predicted proteins | sample 15con2h34BmetaG_FD_101396 | JGI IMG/M metagenome (GOLD analysis project Ga0137393, IMG submission 101396) | Vadose zone soil microbial communities from Angelo Coast Range Reserve, California, USA - 15con2h3.4B metaG | ecosystem: Environmental > Terrestrial > Soil > Vadose zone > Saprolite...
CTCGGCCTTCGAACGGGCGTCGAGGCCGCCATCGGGGCGGGCTCACAAGCGAAAGGACCAACTCATGTCGACCCCGTTCAACCCATCGCGCGCGTGGCACAGCAGCAGCGGGAGCGCCCAATGAGCTCCCCTGACACCCCATCGGCGGATGCCCGCAAGCTCCTCGACGCAACAGTGCTGACTTCCGGTCCGGTTTGCTCTCGAAATTTCTGCCGAATATGGTAGGGTAGCAGCATGCAAAAGCGCACCAAGAGAATCAGAAAAGCCAAGCGGATCGCCAGAGTCAGCAAAGCCAAGCGAGCCACCAAAACGCAGGGCCTGACACTGGGCTTGGTTGGTTTTGCCAAGATTAGTTCAGTCGAAGGCATCAAGCTGCGCTCCTCGACCAAAAAAATGTTCGCCGACTTCGATCGTCGAGGATTGAGCCCGGCCGAGCGGCGGCGCGAGATTTTCGAGAAGCACGCCAAGAAGGCTTGACGGGCACGATGTACGACGCGGTTTCCGACTCCTATTGCTACCCCGGAACGACCGTCCTCAAGAATCGCGCCGGCTTGCGTACCCAAGCGGACTTGGATTTTTTTGAGGAAGAAGCGACTGCGCAACGGTTCGCCGAGCCTTTGCCATCCGGCGAACTTGACATCCGCCACTTATTCGACATTCACCGGCACCTGTTTCAGGACGTTTACACGTGGGCCGGAACTTTCCGGACGGTGCGGATTTCCAAGGGCGGAAGCGCCTTCTGCTACCCCGAGCACATCGACCGCGAATTGGGGCGGCTGTTTGCCGATCTGGCGAGGCAGAAGAAGCTCTCTGACTTGGACGCGGCGGCCTTCGTAAATAAGGCGGCGCACTTCCTTGCTGAGTTGAACGCCATCCATCCGTTCCGCGAAGGCAACGGCCGGACACAGCTGTCGTTTATGACGGCGCTCGCAGAACAGGCGGGCCATCCGCTCGCGCTCAAGCGGATCGATCCCAAGGCGATGCTCGATGCGACCATCACCAGCTTTGGCGGCGACGAGGAACCGCTTGAGGCGTTGATCAGCAAGCTTGTCAGGTAAGATGGCACTGACGAAAGAATTCAAGGAGACCGTAACGGCTCGCGCCAAGCGCGAGCCCGCCTTCCGCGAAGCCTTGCGGACTGAGACAGTCGAACAGCTCCTGGGGGCCGAGCTCGACCGCGTCAGGGGTGATGTCGCCAAAGCCCGAACGCGTCCCGATAGGTCGGATAAAGAGGCGTCGGCAGCGTTGCCCCGGCGAACATGATTGCAAGCTCGCAGGCGGCTACTGCCAATGGAGTAATACAAGGCCGTTCGACACCTGGTTTCGTTGCCCAGTTACGCCAATGGCGGCTGGCTCTTCGCGACGCATTCAATTAGATAACCGCCTTGCCCTGCGGGTTCCCGCGAAAAACGCGGAAGGCGCGACCTTTCCGGCTGTTGCCCGCTCCGGGACGTTCACCGCCGAGAGGCGAAAAGCCACGGCCGGGAGGGCTTTTGGCCGGGGAACCGATCCACTAAGATCACCCGCACCATCCGGTTGGAGGATCTCGGACATGAAGCGAATTCTGATGGGGACGGCCGCGTTCGTCGCGCTCGGGGCGGCGCCGGCCGCGGCCCAGCAATCCGTGAAGATCGGGTTCGTCAGCACCTTCAGCGGCCCGACCGCGGTGATCGGCAACGACATGCGCAACTCCTTCGAGGTCGCGCTCGAGCACCTCGGCCGCAAGATGGCGGGCAAGCCGGTCGAGGTGATCTACGAGGACGACCAGCAGAAGCCCGAGGTGGGCGTGCAGAAATCGCAGAAGCTGATCGAGTCCGACAAGGTCGATTTCGTCGTCGGCTATATCTGGTCGAACGTGCTGCTCGCCTCGCTCGGCCCGGTCGTCAATTCGCAGACCTTCCTGATCAGCGCCAATGCCGGCCCCTCGCAGATCGCCGGCGAGCAATGCTCGCCGTTCTTCTTCTCGACCTCCTGGCAGAACGACCAGACCCCGCAGGCGATGGGCGAATACATGAACCAGAAGGGTGTGAAGACCGCGTTCCTGATCGGCCCGAACTACGCCGCCGGCAAGGACATGCTCACCGGCGTGCGCGCGACCTTCAAGGGGGAGATCATCGGCGAGGAGCTGACCCGCTGGCCCGACCAGCTCGACTTCTCGACCGAATTGTCGAAGGTGCGCGCCGCCAAGCCGGAAGCGGTGTTCGTGTTCTATCCAGGCGCCGCCGGCGTGCAGTTCCTGACCCAATACACCCAGTCCGGGCTCAAGGGTCAGATCCCGCTCTATACCGCGTTCACGATCGACGCGATCACGCTGAAGCTACAGAAGGAGCTTGCGCTCGGCGTGCCCGGCGCGCAGCAATGGGTCAACGACCTGCCCAACGACGCCAACAAGAAATACGTCGCCGATTTTCGCAAGAAGTTCGGCAACTACCCGACCTTCTACGGCGCGCAGTCCTATGACGCGGCTAACCTCCTCAACAGCGCGGTGGTGGCCGTGAACGGGGACCTCAGCAAGAAGGACGCCATGCGCGCCGAGATGCGCAAGGCCAATTACGCCTCTGTGCGCGGTCCCTACAAGTACGGCAACAACCACTTCCCGATCCAGAATTTCTACCTGCAGGACGTGGTGAAGGACGCGGAGGGCAATCTCACCCTCAAGACCGTGGCCACCATCGTCAAGGACAGCCAGGACCGGTTCCACGACAAGTGCCCGATGAAGTGGTGAAATCGGACGACGGAAGACTGACCACAGAGGACGGATGATAGGGCCGCCCTCTCCACGTCATGGCCGGGCTTGTCCCGGCCATCCACGTCTTTCTGCGCTCAGTAAGCCAAGGCGTGGATGCCCCGGCCAAGCCCGGGCATGACGAAAGAGAGGCCTGTTTCCCTAATCCACGGCTCATGCTGCTTTTCGTCGAACAGTGCCTGAACGGTCTGCAGTTCGGGCTGCTGCTGTTCCTGCTCGCGGCCGGGCTCACGCTCGTGTTCGGCATCATGGACCTGGTGAACCTCGCCCACGGTTCGCTGTACATGCTGGGGGCCTATTTCGCCGCGACCTTCGCGGCCTTGACCGACAGCTTCGTCGCCGGCGCCGTGCTGGCGCTCGCCGCCACCCTGGTAGTGGGGATGGCGCTCGAGGTGGTGGCGCTGCGCCGGCTCTACGGCCGCGACCATCTCGACCACGTGCTCGGCACCTTCGGACTGATCCTGTTCTTCAACGAGCTGGTGCGGATGATCTGGGGACCGGCCGGCTTGAGCCTATCGCTGCCGATGTGGCTGATCCTGCCGGTCGAGCTCCTGCCCGGACTCTATTACCCGACCTATCGCATCGCCATCATCGTCACCGCGCTCGCGGTCGCGCTGTTCCTCTACGTGCTGGTGATGCGAACCCGGCTCGGCATGCTGATCCGCGCCGGCGCCTCGAACCGCGAGATGACCGGCGCGCTCGGCGTCAACATCAACCTGCTCTACACCATGGTTTTCGGGCTGGGCGCCGCGCTCGCCGGACTCGCCGGCCTGATGCAGGCGCCGATCCTGACCGTGCAGATCGGCATGGGCGAGAACATCCTGATCCTGGCCTTCGTGGTGATCATCATCGGCGGCATCGGCTCGATCCGCGGCGCCTTCATCGCCGCCGTGCTGGTGGGGCTGATCGACACCATCGGGCGGGCCTTCCTGCCCGATCTGCTGCGCCTGGTGCTGAGCTCGCGCGCGGCCTCGACGGTGGCGCCGGCCATCTCGTCGATGACGATCTATCTCTTGATGGCGGTCGTGCTGGTATTGCGGCCGGAAGGCCTGTTCCCGGTGTCGAGCAAATGACCGCGCCGCTCACGCCGCGCAACGTGGTGGTCGCGGTGCTGTTGCTGCTGCTCACCGTCCTGCCGCTCTACGCCACGGCGAGCGGGCACGTGTTCCTCCTCACGCTGTTCACCCGCGTCGTCATCCTCGCCATCGCGGCGGTGAGCCTCAACCTGATCCTCGGCTACGGCGGCATGGTGAGCTTCGGGCACGCCGTCTACCTCGGCATCGGCGGCTATGCGGTCGGCATCCTGGCCTTCGAAGGCGCGACCTCCGGCTTCGTGCAGTGGCCGGTCGCGCTCGTCGTATCGGCGCTGTTCGCGCTCGTGGTCGGGGCGCTCTCGCTGCGCACGCGCGGCGTCTACTTCATCATGATCACGCTCGCCTTCGCCCAGCTCGTCTACTATTTCGGCGTCGGGCTCGACCGCTACGGCGCCGACGACGGGTTGAGCATTCGCCAGCGCAGCCAGTTCGCCGGTCTCGTCAACCTCTCCGACCGCGTCCAGTTCTATTACCTCTGCCTCGCGCTGCTCGTCGCCGCGATCTATCTCACCTGGCGCATAGTGAACTCGCGCTTCGGCCTGGTGATCCGGGGCGCGCGCTCGAACGACCGGCGCATGCGCGCGATCGGCTTCCCGACCTTCCGCTACCGGCTGACCGGCTTCGTCATCGCCGGCGCGATCTGCGGGCTCGCCGGCGCGCTGCTCGCCAACCATACCGGCTTCATCAGCCCGGCGACCATGCATTGGACGCGCTCCGGCGATCTCATCGTGATGGTGGTGCTCGGCGGCATGGGCTCCTCGTTCGGACCGCTGATCGGCGCCGTCCTGCTGCTGACGCTCGAGGAGGCGCTGCCGGTGCTGATCCGGGTCGTCGCCTCGCCCGTGTTCGGGGATGCCGCCGCCCGCATGGCGGAATATTGGCAGATCATGCTCGGCCCGCTGTTCCTGCTGGTCGTGCTGTTCGCGCGCGGCGGCATCGACGGCCTGCTGGCGGGAGAGCGCCGTGGTTGATGCCCTGCTCGAGATCGACTCCTTGACCAAGCGCTTCGGCGGCGTCGTCGCCTCCGATGCGATCTCGCTCGCCGTTCCGAGGGGCGAGCTGCATGCCGTCATCGGGCCGAACGGCGCCGGCAAGACCACGCTGATCGGTGAGCTCTCGGGCGAGATCGCGCCCGATGACGGCCGAATCCGCTTCGAAGGCGGCGACGTCACCCTGTTGCCGAGCTGGCGCCGCAGCCGGCTCGGGCTGGCGCGCTCGTTCCAGATCACCTCGCTGTTTGCCGATTTCACCGCCCTCGACAACGTCGCGCTCGCGGTGCAGGCGCATGCCGGGCATTCCTTCCGTTTCTGGCGCCCCGCCCGCGGCGAGGCGCGCCTGCGCGAGCCGGCGCGGGCGGCCCTGGCGCGGGTCGGGCTCGCCTCCCGCGCCGACGTCCTGGTCGCCAAGCTCAGCCACGGCGAGCAGCGCCAGCTCGAGATCGCTATGGCTCTCGCCACCGGCCCGCGCCTCCTTCTGCTCGACGAGCCGATGGCGGGGATGGGGCCGGAGGAGAGCGGGCGCATGGTCGCGACGCTGCGTGCGCTCAAGGGCGAGCTCACCATCCTGCTGATCGAGCACGACATGGAGGCGGTGTTCGCGCTCGCCGACCGGATCACCGTGCTGGTCTATGGCCGCATCATCGCCTCCGGCCCGCCGGAGGCGATCCGCGCCGACGCGCAGGTGCGGCAGGCCTATCTCGGCGAAGAGATTCGTCATGGCTGAGCCGCTGCTCGAAGTCTCCGGCGTCGAGGCCGGCTACGGGTTGAGCCAGGTGCTGTTCGGCGTCTCGCTCGCGATCGCGCCGGGCGAGATGATCACGCTGATGGGCCGCAACGGCATGGGCAAGACCACGACCGTCCGCTCGATCATGGGGCTCACCCGCGCCGTGCGCGGCGCGATCCGCTTCGGCGGCAAGGATATCCACGCGCTACCCGCCTATCAGGTGGCCAAGCTCGGCATCGGGCTGGTGCCGGAGGGCCGCCAGGTCTTTCCCAACCTCACCGCGCGCGAGAACCTGATCGCCACCGCCGCCAACCGCAGCGGCGCCGCCGCGCCGTGGACGCTCGACAAGGTCTGCGCACTGTTCCCGCGGCTCGCCGAGCGCCTCGCCCACATGGCGAACCAGCTCTCCGGCGGCGAGCAGCAGATGCTGGCGATCGGCCGGGCGCTGATGACCAATCCCCGCCTCCTCATCCTCGACGAGGCGACCGAGGGGCTCGCCCCGCTCATCCGTACCGAGATCTGGCAATGCCTCACGCAACTCAAGGCCTCCGGCCAATCGATCCTGCTGATCGACAAGAATGTCGGGGCGCTGATCCGCATCGCCGACCGCCACTACCTGATCGAGCGCGGCCGGGTGGTGTGGACCGGTAGCTCCGCCGCGCTCGCCGCCGCCCCTGACGTGCAGCACCGGTATCTCGGCGTGTGATCGATGCGGTGTCATGCCTGGGCTTGACCAGGACAAGCCCGGCGGTCGCGGCAACCTTCCCGCCATTCCTGCCGTCACGGCTCAGGCTCGCGCCTGGGTTGGGGCCGATGATTTGCGCCCAGGCGACTGACGCGAGCGTTGGTAACCAATTGGTAACCGCAATGGTTTCCTATTCGTTGAGCGCGCATTGGGGATTTTCCATGGATCAGCAAGACAATATTAAGGACTCGCCGTCCGGCACTGCGGCGGGCGGTCTCGTCGCCACGCCGAAGCTCGCATTGGCAGGCGCCGAGCCGCCGGCGGACGCCGCGGCGGCAGTAATCGAGGCGCCCGCGGTCGCGACCGCCAAGACCGAATCGCCCACGCTCGAGGCGCCCAGGGTCGAAATCCCGAAGAGCGAAGCGCCGAAGGTCGAGACGGTGACCACCGACACATCCATTCCCAAGGCCGAGGCGCCCGCGCCCGACATGCCGGCGGCGCACCACACGCCGAAGCTCGAGCCCGAGAGCATCGATACGCCGACCATCGCGCTCGCGCATATCGAGGCGCCGCGCATCGCGCCCGAGATCGGCGAGCAAGACCGCGATGCCGTGGATCCGCCCGGCGGGAGCGCGGCGCCGCGGCTGAGCCGATTTACGCTGCTCGCGGCCTCGCTCGCCCTGGCCGCGGCATTCGGCGGAATGATCGGCGCGCTCGCGGGCCAGGACTTCGTGCGGCCCGCTCCGGCACCGGCGGTCGCAATGGGCCGCACCGGGATCGAGGAATTCCAGGCGCTCAAGGAGAACGTGGTGCAGGCCCGGGTCGAGCTCGCCGCCTTGAAGGCGAGCATCGACGCCGCCAACCGCAACGCCACAACCCAGCTCGCCAAGATCGGCGAGCGCATCGACCGCGTCGAGCGCAACCAGACGGAGCCCGCGGCCAAGATCAACAAGGCGATCGAATCGCTCGATCGCCTCTCCCGCGCCGAGACGACGGCGCGCGACGTCACCGGCTCGATCGCGCTGCCGCAGCCGATCGGAACGCCCGGCAAGATCGTCGAGGGCTGGGTCGTGCGCGACGTGCGCCGCGGCACTGCCTTCATCGAGGGTCGCCTCGGCCTGATCGAGGTCGACGCGGGCGACGTGGTGCCCGGGCTCGGCCGCATCGATGCGATCCGCAAGCAGGACGGCCGCTGGGTGGTGGTCACCACCCGCGGTCTCATCCTCTCGGCGCGGTGAGCTGATCCCGAGGTCGGACCCGTCGCGGGCGCTCTTTTCGCTGCGCCCGGACACGCGCCCAACGCCGCCTCCCGGTCTGCGCCGGTCTCGCAGTGCGCCGGTCTCGCAGTGGCGCGGCCCTCGGTTCCATGGCAGATTCCGCGCCGCACCAAGGTGCCCGGCGCAACCGGAGTTTCGCCGGCGGCTCACGCGAAACGACCATGCTCGCCCCCTCGTGCCCTCGGATGCTCGCGCTGCTGGCGGCCCTCGCCGCGCCGTCGGTTGCCGCGCTCGCCCCGACGCCGGCCGCCGCTCTCGAGCTCGCGCAGGCGCCGAAGCCCGAGATGGTGGAGAATTGCCCGGGCCTGGTCGCCTCGAACGTCCCGCGCCCTGTTCCGGCGGCGTTGCGGCTCGCGCTCAACGCCGATCAGGTGCGGCTCACCTATGTGGGCCATTCCACCTTCCTGATCGAGAGCCCGCAGCTCGTGCGCGTCGCGACCGACTACAACGACTACGTGCGCCCGCCGGTCCTCCCCGACATCGTCACGATGAACCATGCGCACTCGACCCATTTCACCGATCGCCCGGAGCCCGGGATCAAGCACGTGCTGCGCGGCTGGGGGCCGAGCCCGGACGAGCCGGCGCGCCACGACGTCACCGTCAAGGACATGCGGGTGCGCAACGTGCCGACCAATATCCGCGACTGGCGCGGCGGCACCGAGCGGCACGGCAACTCGATCTTCATCTTCGAGACCGCGAGCATGTGCATCGCCCATCTCGGGCACCTGCACCACACGCTCAACCAGCAGCAGCTCAACGAGATCGGTCGCATCGACATCGTGCTGGTGCCGGTCGACGGCAACATGACGCTCGACCTCGAGGGCATGATCGAGGTGCTGCAGGCGCTCAAGGCGCCGCTGATGATCCCGATGCACTATTTCAGCACCTTTACGCTGCATCGCTTTCTCGATCGGGCGCGGCAGCTCTGGCCGGTGGAGATGAGCGAGATTCCCTCGCTCGTCGTCGCCAAAGCCGCCCTGCCGGCGGCGCCGAAAGTGCTTGTATTGCCGGGGCATTAGACCGCCCGAGCCTTATCCGGGCGGGATGAAATTGCGGGCACCCCGTGGCGCTGGATTGTGCGTTGCACAAGAAATTCGCACTGGCTGCTCCCCACAGAGCAAATCGGCATCGGCGACGGTCGCGCTCCCGAGCGTGGCAGATTGATTATTTCATTGGAATATCTCGTTTTTTCGCTTTCGCCGGCACTTGGCACAAAGCTTGAAAAGGACACGCCGACGCGACGCCGTTATCGCTGCGGCGCCGCAAGGTCCGTGCGCGGACCGGATCGGCAACGCCGCCGCCCTGGGATAGGCACGCTTGCGAGCGTTCGGGGGCGGCGTTTGTTTTTCGCGCGCGCAAGCACGAGCGACCGCAGGCTTCGAAAGGACGACGAGCTCCAATGACCAGAGACATCACGGCGAAGCGCCGCGGGTTGAGCCGCCGCGCCTTTCTGAAGGCGAGCGCCGGCACCGCCGCATTGCTCGGCGCGCTGCAGGCGAAATTCCCGGCCGGGGTGCATGTCGCCGAGGCCGCCGGCCCCGAGGTCAAGAAGGCGCTGCTCGGGTTCATCGCGCTCACCGACGCCGCGCCGCTGTTCGTCGCCAAGGAAAAAGGAATTTTCGCCAAGTACGGCATGCCGGAAGTCGAGGTCCAGAAGCAGGCCTCCTGGGGCGCCACGCGCGACAACGTCGTTCTCGGCTCGGAAGGCAACGGCATCGACGGCGCCCACATCCTCACGCCGATGCCCTACCTCATCTCCGCCGGCAAGGTGACCCAGAACAACGTGCCGACGCCGATGTACATCCTGGCGCGGCTCAATCTCGACAGTCAGTGCATCTCGGTCGCCAAGGAGTATGCCGATCTGCGCATCGGCCTCGACACCAGGCCCTTCAAGGAGGCGCTGGAGAGAAAGAAGGCCGCGGGCAAACCGGTCAAGGCGGCGATGACGTTCCCGGGCGGCACCCACGATCTCTGGATCCGCTACTGGCTCGCCGCCGGCGGTATCGATCCCGACAAGGACATCGAGACCATCGTGGTGCCGCCGCCGCAAATGGTGGCGAACATGAAAGTCGGCACCATGGATTGCTTCTGCGTGTGCGAGCCCTGGAATCTCCAGCTCATCCACCAGGACATCGGCTACACCGCCATCACCACCGGCGAATTGTGGAACAAGCATCCGGAGAAGTCGCTCGGGCTGCGCGCCGCCTATGTCGACAAGTATCCCAAGGCCGCCAAGGCGCTGCTGATGGCAACGATGGAAGCGCAGATGTGGTGCGAGAAGATGGAGAACCGCGCCGAGACCGCGGCCATCTGCGCCAAGCGGCAGTGGATCAACTGCCCGGTCGAGGACGTTACCGACCGGATGAAGGGCAAGTTCGACTATGGCATCCCGGGCAAGGTCGTGGAGAACAGCCCGCACATCATGAAATACTGGCGGGATTTCGCGTCCTATCCGTTCCAGAGCCACGATCTCTGGTTCCTCACCGAGGACATTCGCTGGGGCAAGTTCGAGCCCGATCTCGACGCCAATGCGCTGATCAGGAAGGTGAACCGGGAGGACCTTTGGCGCGAGGCGGCGAAGGAGCTCGGCGTTCCCGCCGACGAGATCCCGGCCTCGACCTCGCGCGGCAAGGAGACGTTCTTCGACGGCAAGGTCTTCGATCCCGACAATCCGCGCGCCTACGTGAAGAGCCTCGCCATCAAGCGCGTCGAAATCGGCTGACGCGGCGGACGCGGCCGGGCGGGAGACCAGAGCGATGAACATGGCGGCCGCGAAAGCCGAACCGGCGACGGTCGGACCGCCGGCGAAAGTCCTGCCGCTCGAGCCGAAGCGGCAGCCGCTGGCGCGGCGGGCGGCGACGCGGCTGCGCGCCCTTGCCGTGCACGTGCTGCCGCCGGCGGTCGTGATCGCGCTGATATTGCTGATCTGGGAAATCGCCTGCCGCAAGGCCGGCGCGACGCTGCCGCCGCCGTCGCGCGTCCTCAACGATACCTGGGAATTGATCGTCGATCCGTTCTTCGATCACGGCGGCCTCGACAAGGGGCTGTTCTGGCATCTGTCGGCGAGCCTGCAGCGGGTGGCGCTCGGCTACGCGCTGGCGTCGCTGGTGGGCGTCGCGCTCGGCACCCTCGTCGGCCAATCGACCTGGGCCATGCGCGGGCTCGACCCGATCTTCCAGGTGCTGCGCACGGTTCCGCCGCTCGCTTGGCTGCCGCTGTCGCTGGCCGCGTTCCGCAATGGCCAGCCGTCCGCGATCTTCGTCATCTTCATCACCGCGATCTGGCCGGTCATCATCAACACCGCGGTCGGCATCCGCAACATTCCGCAGGACTATCGCAACGTCGCGCAGGTCCTCCGCCTCAATCACTTCGAGTTCTTCTGCAAGATCATGGTGCCGGCGGCGGCGCCCTACATCTTCACCGGGCTGCGCATCGGCATCGGCCTGTCCTGGCTCGCCATCGTCGCGGCCGAGATGCTGATCGGCGGCGTCGGCATCGGCTTCTTCATCTGGGACGCGTGGAATTCCTCGCATATCAGCGAGATCATCCTGGCGCTGGTCTATGTCGGCTTGACCGGATTCGTGCTCGACCGGCTGGTCGCCGGTGCCGCCACCGTCGTCACCCGCGGCACCGCCGCCAATTGAAAATCATGACCGCCTATCTCAAGCTCGACCACATCGACAAGACCTTCAGCCGCGGTTCGGTTGCGACCGAAGTGCTCAAGGAGATCACGCTCGGCATCGCCAAGGGCGAGTTCGTCACCATCATCGGCCATTCCGGCTGCGGCAAGACGACGCTGCTCAATATCGTGGCCGGACTCACGCGCGCGACCGTCGGCGGCGTGCTGCTCGAGGATCGTGAGGTGGACGAGCCCGGCCCCGACCGCGCCGTCGTATTCCAGAATCACTCGCTGCTGCCGTGGCTCACCGTCTACGACAACGTGCGGCTCGCGGTCGACAAGGTATTCCGCGGCCGTAAGCCGCGCGCGGAGCGGCACCGCTGGACCATGCACAATCTCGATCTCGTGCAGATGGCGCATGCCAAGGACAAGCGTCCGGCCGAGATCTCCGGCGGCATGAAGCAACGGGTCGGGCTCGCGCGCGCGCTCGCCATGGAACCGAAGGTGCTGCTGCTCGACGAGCCGTTCGGCGCGCTCGACGCGCTGACCCGCGCGCACCTGCAGGATTCGGTGATGACCATCCATCAGAAGCTCGGCAATACCGTGCTGATGATCACCCACGACGTGGATGAAGCGGTGCTCCTGTCCGACCGCATCGTGATGATGACCAATGGGCCCGCGGCGCGCATCGGCGAAGTGCTCGACGTGCCGCTGGCGCGGCCGCGCCGGCGGCTCGAGGTGGCATCGAGCCCCGGCTACCTCAAGTGCCGCCAGCGCGTGCTGGAATTCCTCTACGAGCGCCACCGCTTCATCGAGGCGGCGTAATCGCCGCTGGACGGCTTGCGCGCCAGTGCCGGTCGTAGGATGGGTTGACGGCCGCGAAGGCGGCCGGAAACCCATCGTACGTTTTCGATCCGCCATCCTACCGATCAACGCCATTGGTGTAATCTCCGCCGCATCGAGCGCGGCGAGGGCGACCGTGTCCGCAGAGCGCAATGTCGATCGCGCACGCATCTTCGTCAGCTTCGCGGGCGAAGACCGTGCGCGCGCCATGGAGCTGGTGCGCTGGCTCAACGACGGCGGCTGGCATGTCGTCGCCGACGACCGGCATTCCTTCGCCGTGCCCGACGGCTCGATCCCCTCGGCGCGTCTCGATTCCTGCGACGTCGTCCTGTGCGTGGTCACGCCGCAATGGCTCAAGTCGGAGTCTTGCCGGCGCGAATTTTCCTATTGCGCCAAGCGCGGAAAATTCATCCTGCCCGTGATCTGCGAGCCCATCGATCTCGACATGCTCCCGCCGGCGGTCCGAGCGCTGCCGCGCGTCGATCTCCGGCGCAATCGGCTGATCGACTATCTCGCGCTCAAGGAGTCGCTGAGCCAGACCGGCTCGAAGATCGCCCGCCTTGCGGCGCCCGGGAGCGGCGAGCCGCGCCGCTCGGGCGTCGTTCGGGCGCTCGCCCGGCGCCGGCCGACCTTGCTGGCCACGGCGCTGCTGGTCGCGCTCTCGGCGATCGCGGCGATCTGGCTGTGGGCCCGATCCTGACGGCGAAGCCGGGCGCGCCTCACTCTTCCTTGTAGCCGTATTCCGGCACGTTGCCGGTATTGCCGTAATACTTGTACGGCAGGAACTTGCCAGACATGGTGATCTTGACCCGGTCGCCCTTCGGATTCGGCAGCCGCTCGATCTGCATGTCGAAATCGATCGCCGACATGATGCCGTCGCCGAATTCCTCCTCGATCAGCGCCTTCCAGGCCGGGCCGTTGACCATCACCAGCTCGTAGAACCGGTAGATCAGCGGATCGGTCGGCGGCATCGGAACGCCGGCGCCGCGCATCGGCACCTCGTTGAGCATCGCCGCTTCCGCCTTCGACAGGCTGAACAGGTCGGCGGCCTTCGCGACCTGCGGCTTGGTCAGCTTCATCTGGCCGAGCAGCGCGCCCACCAGCAGCACCGGCGACGTGCCGCCGATCTGCTCGTGGATGTACTTCCAGCTCCATCCCTTCTCGCGCTTGATGTCGAGAATTTTCTCCGTGAGGCCGGCACGTGTCATGATCGTCTCCTTGGGTCTTGGGCAGGTGAATGTCGGTCGCTCAGGCCCGGCTCTGCGCGAGGCCCGGCCGTGACGGCGTCGGGTTCGCTTGCGCGGCAACCACCGGCTCCGGCGCGCCGGGCCGCACCACCGGCACCTGGCGGCGGTCCCAGCGGCGGCCCTCGATCTCGGCGGCGAAGGTCTTGCTGCGGCTCACCAGGAAATCGATGATGTGGTTGCGCACTCCGTAATAGAGCGGGTGGCGGTGCACGTCGTGGCGCTGGCGCCGCTTGGGCAGGGGATTGTCGACGATCTCCGCCAGCACGGCATCGGGACCATTGGTCATCAGCACGACCCGGTCGGCGAGATAGATCGCCTCGTCGACGTCGTGGGTGATCATGAACACGGTCTGGCCGGTCTCCTGGCAGATGCGCCGCACCTCGTCCTGCAGCGTGCCGCGGGTGAGCGCGTCGAGCGCCGAGAACGGCTCGTCCATGAGCATGATCTTCGGCTCGATCGAGAGCGCGCGGGCGATGCCGACGCGCTGCTTCATGCCGCCGGAGAGCTCCGCCGGCCGCTTGCGCTCGGCGCCGGTGAGGCCGACGAGGTCGATGAATTTCTGCGCGTGCCGCTCGATCTCGGCCCGTCGCCGACGGCGCCATTTCGAGGACGCCGCATAGGCGACGTTGCCCATCACCGTGAGCCATGGCAGTAGCGCGTGGCTCTGGAAGATGACCGCGCGGTCGAGGCTCGGGCCCTCGATCGCCTGGTTGTCGACGATCACGGTGCCCGCGGACGGCGCGTCGAGGCCGGCGAGGATGTTGAGCACCGTGGTCTTGCCGCAGCCGGAATGGCCGATCACGCAGGCGAACTCGCCGCGCGGCAGCGACAGCCAGAGGTCCTCGAATACCGTCGTGACGCCGCCGCCCGGCGCCGGAAAGCGCTTGGTCACGCCCTCGATCGAGATGAATTTGTCGGTCATGCCCGGCAGCGTCCAAGTTCGCGGTTGTCATGCCCCGCGTAAGCGGGGCATCCAGTAACCACGGCGAGCGCGGTGGTTACTGGATCGTCCGCTTGCGCGGACGATGACGGCGGAATGAAGCGCGACGCTTTCATCCCCTCACTCCGGAAACGTCACCAGCCGCGTCGCCCGCGCCAGCAGCTGGTCGAGGACCATGCCGACCACGCCGATCACCAGGATCGCGGTGATCACGTTGGTGATCGACAGGTTGTTCCACTCGTTCCACACGAAGTAGCCGATGCCGGTGCCGCCGACCAGCATCTCGGC
>Ga0137393_10001587_pt1 | contig 14456 bp, 17 predicted proteins | sample 15con2h34BmetaG_FD_101396 | JGI IMG/M metagenome (GOLD analysis project Ga0137393, IMG submission 101396) | Vadose zone soil microbial communities from Angelo Coast Range Reserve, California, USA - 15con2h3.4B metaG | ecosystem: Environmental > Terrestrial > Soil > Vadose zone > Saprolite...
CGGAACTTCAGCGGCTGCCCCTCATTGAAGTCCAGCTTGTCCACTTGCGGCTGCGAAACCGGCGTCAGCTTCTGCTCCGCCACTGCTTTCTCGACGCGCTCCGGCACCAGCGATTGCAGCACTTCGCCCTTGATATCTTCCGCGAACTTCCGCCGGATCAGCGAAACCGGGGCCTTGCCTCGCCGGAATCCCGGCACGTTCGCCAGGCGAGCAAATTCCTTCGCCACGCTCTCAATTTTCTTGGTTACTTCTTCCGCGGGAATCTCCAACTCCAGCTCGCGGCGGCACGTTGCTTCAGCCATGCAAAAATCCTTTCTTGGATTACTCTCAATGTCGTGACGGTACGGTTGCCGGTCTCCACGGCATGCGGCCAGGTTTGGGGGTACAGGCAAACCAGGCTTTCGTTTCAGAGAGGCCAGACAGGTGAGCACTCACCCTGCAAACTCGAATTCTCAGTATAGGCGACGCCTTCGGCATCGTCAATTCCCACTGCGAAGAGTGACTCGCTCAATCCGCTGCTGCGGGCCGGTTCAGTGCGCCTGACAAATCAGCATGCAGCAAACGATGGAAGAGATGTTCGCCGGCTTCGCGGCGGACGGAAAGCCGTCCAGCTACGTAAGCGCGTGACGCCAGGCCCCGCTGCACCGCATCGCAGATGGCCTCGTCCTCCTTTTGCACTTTTTCGCTCACCTTGATGCTGGCCTGGTTTTTCTTCAGCGCTGTCTTGCTGATGTCCGCGAAGTAGTAGTCGAACACCACCGCGCATTTGTCCACGCCGAGCGGCAGAACAAGATTCGTGTCCATTACGCCTTCATAGGCGTTGATCATGAAGTTCGGATAGATCCACAAATAGAACGCGCGTCCTTGCCGCGTTGCCGCGACTCCCGATTCCCTCTTGGAGCCCGAAGAGAGCGGACTGGATTGCAGGCACGCTTTCTCAAAGTTCTCAATTGCGTACTTCGTGTATTCGATGACGCTGCTCAGCCCTTTATGCGCGTGCGGGACGTGGTACCCGCCATCGAGATAATTGTCTACGTACACTTTCCAGTTGCAGTTCAGCGTGTAGACCCGGCGGTCGAAGTATTTCAATTTCTTCGCGAGTTGCAGCGGCGCCACCAGCTCCGGAACCTTTCCAAGGAATTCCAGTAGCGGCGCCGCTCGCTCATCCAAGTTGACGAAAGCAAAATTCTCCCATGTGTCCACTTTTACCGGCACCAGTCCGTTTTTCGCCCGATCGAAATTGCACACGCCCTCGAACTCCACCATCCCTTTCAGCGCCCCATCGTTCCCGTAAGTCCACCCGTGATATGGGCACCGAAACTGCTTCGCGCAGCCTTGCGCCTCGGTGACCACCGCTGCCGCATGGTGCCTGCAAACGTTATAAAACGCGCGCAACTGCCCGTCCTCGCCCCGGGCCACGACGAGGGGCTCGCCCGCCAGGTCGACCGTAAAGTAGCTCCCCTTATCCCGCACCTGATCCACGCGCCCCACCGCTTGCCAGCTCTTCCCAAACACGCTCTGCTGCTCCAGTTCGTGGATCCCCGCATCGAAATACCACGGCGAAGGAATCGTCCAAGCCTGCTCCAGCGGATCATTTGGGTTGTATAGGTTCAGAAGGTCACGAATGTTGTGCTCCACGGGACGCTCCTCGCGCCGCCAGTCCTTCGGCTGACACCAAAAGACTGCCGCGCTATCTCAAGGCAAAATTCATCAGCCGGAAATTTGGTGCGGAAGGAGGGATTTGAACCCCCACGGCCTTTCGGCCACAAGATCCTAAGTCTTGCGCGTCTGCCAGTTCCGCCACTCCCGCAGTGGTGTTTTTATTCTACAAGCTTGAGAACTGCCGCTCCAGTGCCATTTTGCTCCGCATTTTCAACGTCAGCTCCCTCCGCGAACGCCCAGACGATGGTGCTGGATTCGAGACGAGAGTGAGAGCATAATACCGTGGTCCCGAAGAAAATTGCTTGGCCAGTCTCCCCGCCAGGCCGACGCATCCGATCCAGAGACGTGTGCTTCAGCCATCGCTGCTTGTGAGGGCAGCGCCATGATCATCCAAGAGCAGGGCGATCATCTGATCTTGATTCGCCAGACGGACCATGCTGTCCTGTCCGGCTATTTTGCGCGCGAATCCGGCAATGAAAACTTCGCCCGGCCCGAACCCCTGGAATCCTTCCAACTCGCTGCCACCGAGCACGACAACGGCTGGAACGAGTGGGAACTCCAGCCGCGCATCGACCCGGTCACGTTCTTACCGTACAGCTTCATGTCCCTGCCCACTCAGGAGCACATCGATCTCTACCACCGGGGCATCGAACGCGTTGTCAAAGTGGACCGCTACGCCGGTCTCCTCGTCAGCATGCACTGCGCCGGCCTTTACGATCGCACTCGCGCCACCATGCCGGGGTTTTCCGCCAAGTACGTGAAGGCCCAGGAAGCTCCCCTCGTCAGCGATTTCCTGCAAAGACTCCGTCTGCAGCAGTTACGTTTGAAAGTGGACCTTCGGGGAGATCCCCTGACAAAAGATTTCTCCGACGAGAAATGGCTGCAGGCCAACGCTCAGCGGCTGGAAGCGATGGACCGCCTCTCTCTTTACTTTTGCCTCGGACCGCTGCAACCCGCCACCATCGACGCCGTGCCGGCCGACTATAAGGGCAAGGAAGTGGATTGGGATCTGCAGCCGGAGGAAAACGACGGAGCCACGCTCGAACCTTATCCCTTCCGCCGCGACCCGCTTGAAATCAGCATCCTGGCGCGAAAAATTCCCAAGCGGCGTTACTCGGATGATCTCGAGCTCCAGAAAGTGCTAGCCCAGGCTCCTTATTTCGGCCAGAAATTCATATTGCGGGCCGGAGGCACTCGCAGACAGGCGCGCGTCGCCGGCGTCTGAACAATTCAAGCGGCACCGCTGGCTTTTGTTAGGCCGGTTCGTGCTTTCAGTTTCCGGGACGCGTCGCGTGGTCTATGCCATCCGCGATTCGCAAGACCAGCAACGCCAGTTCCAGCAGCAATCGCGCCACCAAAATGCCAACAAAAAGAGATACGATTCCCGCGACCAGGTTGATCAGTCCGTCCGCAGGGGACTGCTGATAACCAAGCACCACGCGAGCGACCACCATAATGCTCCCGCCAATAATGGCGATCACATACAACAACTTTACGAGGCGGCGAAGCAGCGAACTATTGAATCCGAAATCGAAGAGTCCCACAAAGAAATTCTTTTCTTCGGGCATGCGGCCTCCTGGGCACACAAATCCTTTGTGATTGCTGGGGTAATAGAATTAAGTAAAGCTATTCTGTCCCGGAAGTCAAGCACCGTGAACCAGCCGCGCCACTGCAGTTGCGCTCCCCCGGGAAGAAAGCATGAAAATTCCAGACCAACGGCCGCAAGCCTTTCCGCTTGACAATCCCGCCGCCCACGTACATCTTGGTTGGCTTCGTCGCCATTCGCCTCGAGCATCTGGGAGGCGAAGCGGCGAACTCGCTCCCTTATGACCAAGGTCCGGCTCTGCTTTCACGATCGCTGCTTCGATGGCACTGCTTCCGCGGCTCTCTTCTACCGTTTTTATCGCGAACGCTTTGACCCGGCCGCAGAGTTCGGCTTCACTGGCATGACCCACCGCGCCGCGCAGCCCTGGGAAGCCGGCCTCTTCGATGGCGACGAGAACGTCATCGTGGATTTCAAATTTTCCAACTCCTCGAAAGTGACCTGGTGGTTCGACCATCACCAGAGCGCCTTTCTCACCCCCGCCGACGCCGAACAATTCCGCAAGCACCCTGGTCCGCACATGTTTTACCAGCCGGAGTATAAGTCCTGCACCAAGCTCATCGCGACCATTGCCAGCGAAAAGTTCGGCTTCGATACCAAGCCGCTCGCGGACCTGATCCACTGGGGCGACATCATTGACGGAGCGCAGTATCCTACGCCGCAGTCTGCCGTCGAGCTTGCCGAGCCGGCCACGCAGCTCGCCCTGGTGATTGAAGCCGCGCCGGAAAACGGCTTGCCGGCGCGCATCATTCCGGAGCTGGCCTACCGCCCGCTGAGTGAAATGGTGAAGCTCCCGCTCGTGGCCAAGCACCTTGCCCCGCTTCTCGAGCGCCACCGCCGCTCCATCGAAATTCTGCGCGAACGCATCGAAGCGCGCGATGGCGTCATTTTTTTCGACGTTGGCGATCTCGACCTTGAGGGCTACAACAAATTCATACCTTATCTGCTGCACCCGGAATGTGTTTATTCCGTCAGCGTCAGCGCCTCCGCCGCGCGCGCGAAAGTTTCCCTGGGCACCAACCCGTGGAATCAGGCCACCGCCAATCAGAACCTGGCGTCGCTCGCGGAAAAATTCGGCGGCGGCGGCCATCCGCGCGTCTCCGCCATCTCTTTCGAACCGGGCGATCTACCCCGGGCGCGCGAAGTTGCCCGCGGGCTGGTGGCAACATTGCGCGGAAAATAGGGCGCCTTCGACTGTTTCGGAGCGTTTTCCGCGGTTCGACAAAATTCCTGGACCCATGTAAAATTCTAAAATCAACCTGTGGACCGGTAGCTCAATGGTAGAGCAGCTGACTCTTAATCAGCGGGTTGGAGGTTCGAGTCCTCCCCGGTTCACCAAGTCCCTTGCCTTACAGCAAGATAGCTAGGCAGCAACTTGATTCCCGCTGTTTTGGGCAACATCGTGCAACAACTTCCCGGCCATTTCCGCGAGAGGCGCTGCGAAGTCCTCTTGCATAACGTGGCCGTAAACGTCCAACGTGGTCCTGACGTTGGCGTGCCCTAGCATCTCTGACACAACCTTCGTCGGGTACTTCTTGAGCGCCCATGTTGTGACCGTGTGCCTCAAATCGTGCCAACCTCCGATACGGAAACCTAACTCCGCGCAAGCAGGATGAATGTAACGCCTCAAGCCATTCTTTTGATTGAGTGGCGTTCCCGCCTGTGAACGGAAGCAGAATCCCTTACCATCGGCCAATGACTTCACACGATCTGCCAACCATGCCGGAAGAGGAAGGTTTCGAGCGGACTTCTTGGTTTTGAGTTCTCCGTACTCGCCGCCGTCGTTTCCTTGATAGAAGCGGTGACGCAGCCGAAGAACGTCTCCCTCAAAGTCCTCTACTTTTACTCCTACCGCTTCTGAAATTCTCAAGCCAGTTGCAGCAAGAAAAAGCACAAGCGTCGCGTAAGGTTCTTCCAGTTTCAACGCCAACGCTCTAACTTGCTCTGACGTGAGAATTGTCCGTTGCACCTTCGTCGGAGCTTGAGGTAGCTGGACGCCAGCACAAGGATTTTTGTCCAGCCAACCCCCGTTGACCGCCCAAGAGAGCACTCGACTCAACGCGACTCGCATACTGTGAAGCGTGTTTCGACTGTATGCTTTGGCCTTTTCAGCTAGAAAAAGCTCAACGTCAAACCGAGTAATGCTCTTGATCTCACGCTGTCCAAACGCGGGGACAGTGTAAGAAGAAAGTGCATACTGATAGTGAGTAGCCGTCGTACTTCGCAGAGTTGGTACGACTGCCGCCTGCCAGCGAGAAACGAGGTCGCTGAAAAGCATAGCTGCTTTTGTTGGCGTCCCTGTTCCCATCCGCCGCGTAAGCTCCCGCGAAGCTGCTTGCTTAGTTGGCAGTTCTCCGAGCGTTCCGAGGCAGACGTTTTTCTGAACGCGAAAGAGTTTTCCTTCCGCGTTGATTTGGTCCTCCCGAAACTGCCCGTACCACTTTTTCACAACTTTGCCTTTCCTGTAGACCCGCCCCGATTGATAGCGGGTCTTAATCGCCGCGTGAAACATAAGGTCATCACCTTTCTGTTTCATGCGGTTTCCCGAATCAGATTTAACCTGAAATTGGCGAAGAAGGGAAGGACGATCAAACCGAACCAAGCGGCCAACTCTGAGGGCGGGCAGTTCCGCGATATGGCGACGCACCCAAGACTCCGACACTCCCAGAAGGGAAGCAGCTTGCCGCACGTCTAGCAAAGGCGTTTGCGTTTCCGATAGGCGGGCTTCTAGGTTCTCTTGTGGGCAGGCTAGGGCGGCTCTACTGTGAGGTTCGACGGGACGCGCCGACCTCCGAATCTCTGGCGTTGCTGGAATTTCCAAGATGTTTCATCCGCGTTCCCCGGCTACGTGTCGGCAAGTAAGATCACCCGCCGTTTCGCCAGAGTTTCCTTTCTCAGATCGCTGTTCGGTGTTCTGTCGCTGCGCGTCCGGTTTGCGGACGGCTAAGAGTCGGAATCCGCACAGTGGGGAATTTCTTCATTGAAACCACAGTTCCCCGTGTCTAATATGATTCAGAAGGCAATCGAAAGGTTTCGTCTTATGCGAGTTGAAGAACTTGCGTCCGAATTTGGCGTCCAACTAGAGGAAGAATTGGCCGGACTCTATTCTGTCGCCCAGATACGAGCGATGCGCCAACCCTATGAGGAACGAGTCTTGAAGGTGCTGCGCGAGGCGTACGGCGACGAAGATATTTCGGATATACAATCTTTGCGTGAGTTGTGGCAACACCTTATTGACCTTGAAGCACAAATAAAACTGCTACCTCACTGACCGAGATTGAACACACTCAGAGTGTAAGTTTTGCCCGAAACGGGGAGACCTTCGTAAGTCAGCACAGATCGACTCAACGTGTTAGCTACCGTTAAATCGCTGAATGCCCCGTTTCCGCCCGTTACCCTAGCGATTGTCATGGGTGGATTCGAATACCCGACAAGGAAAGTCAGCGTTACCGTGGGCTGCAAAATAGGACTACTGCCTGCGATGATCGTTATAGAAAACCCGGTTTGTGTGCCGGAATTGACTTGCAGACTTGCCCCCGTTCCCCATCCCGAAAATGAAAAATTGCCACTGACAAGCGGAGTGCCCGGAGCATTCACCAACGCCACGGGCAGGGGAATGATTATCCAGTCCGGGCGATTGTCTACAAGGGACGTAATTCTTTTTTCTGAGGCGGTGACAGTTGCAATCGGAATTACTTGGTTTGGAAAACCGGAAGTGTTTAGTCGCAGAGCATTCGTCACAACGTCATAAAAAATAAAATTTGTCGAATTGGGAACCAACAGAAAAGTAGTCCGTGGCGAAAACGAAAGCATATTATTCGTGACCACTACCGCTGCTTCAACTATCAAAAGCAGGGGGTCTGAATCTACGTGAACGGCGAAACTGCTTGTTTGGCTCTGTAACGACATTTAATCTAGCCCTACTTTGTGTGTGGTTTTTTTGCTTCCGAAGGTTCGAGAGGTAGCGGAACACCTTTACCCGTGGACTTTCTTTCGGCAAGCAACTGTTTTTCTTCCCGCTCGTTTTCGCCGCGTTGTCCGTGTCCGGGCACAGACATTCCTGCTGGCGCGTTCGGTTTTTCAACCTCAAAATCCTCTGGCCTTGCAAGATATGGATTCTGTTGATTCGGACTAAGTTCTAGTCGGCGGTTTTCTGCCTTATTACTTTTTGAGTTTGACATTCTATGTTTCCTTTCGATTTGTTGCTAGAAATTGTAGTGCGGTGTCCAAGACACGCCCGCTAAGGCAAGCCGTCTGCGGAGAAGTAGGAGCCTATATAGGTCTGAGTCCGCGTGGATATTTGCCATATAGCGAAAATTGTCTAGCTGTGCCTCGGTAACATCGGCCAAGCTCTTCACGCCAGATCGTTCCAGAATTTCGGGGATAATTCCTTCGGCTCTATTTCTGGTTTCCTGCCCGAACGAAGCCGCTTCGATCTGCGCTAACTCTGCTACGTTGTTTATAGTTTCCATTTGATTCCTTTGTTTTTTCGAAGATTCGGGAGCCGTTGAGGGTAGGTTTGACCAACCTTGCGCGGGTACGGCCCCCAAAAGTGTCCCGCCACACTACACGCAAGGGACCGAACCTTGTGCGAATTTTGTTAGCGGCGGATTTTCGAGCGTAGAGATTCGCGGGTCACATCATGGAACAGTGTATCGATTTCTTGGTCTGGTAAATCGTCCAAGTCTTGTCCTGTGACAGTAGCAGGCTCATTTCGATTTTCGATCTGATTCAGGAGCAAGCCCCTTTCTTCCTTCTCTTTGGTTTTCTTGTATTCTGCGAATGCAAACTGTAGCAACTGGACAGTTATGGGGCGGTCGCCTATGTATCGCGTCATAAACTCTCTGGCTTCGTCGCTGTCTTGAAACTGCGGCGTGCTATGAACAAACACAAACCACGCACATTGATTGCAGACTTCTAGGTATTTTGGGTCCGAGCTTATGTCTGTCCCGTGGAAGTCGGGTACTGCATAGGCCATGTAATTCATAACAGCATCTTCCAATTTTCCGCGTCCGGCCAGTCTTGCGACGTATAGCTCCTCATCTTTGGAAAGAGCGTGAATCTTTGGACCGCGCTGTTTGCCAAAGTAAGACTCCGCGCCAAACATTGCTCCATCCCGCGAATTAGCCGATGAAAGTTTTATCGTCTGTTGTCCGCTTTCTAAATTGGCTGTAACCCTCCACTTGTTATCACGGCCAAGAAAAACGGTTGCTTCGGTGCCATCCCCAAGGAAAAATTTGTGTGGCGCACCTTCGTTTACTACGCCATGCGCGTGTAGAATTTTCTGGACTTCTGCATCGTTCTCTGCCAATTCCGCAATACCCCGTTTGAGAGCAACTGAACCAAAACCTCGACTCTGACTATCAATTGGAGCGAATTTATCATCCGGCATAAAAGGGTCTCTCAAGTCGATTAGCGCGAGGTCCGCCCCGCTTATCGACATTCCGCGAAGGTCGAGCTGTCCAAAGTTCTCATCGATGAATGAATCCTCGGCAATCTTTTGAACTTTTTGTACTGTTTTCGTTGTCATAGTTTTATCCTTTTAGTTTGTTGTTTTTGTCGCCCGTGGGCAGTTCCAAAATCAGTTTTGCTAATTTGTGGGTCTCTTCGTCCGCTCGCTTTTGAGTCAACCCCGCTGCTAGTAGCGCGGATATGATTTTTCTCAGACGCTCGACTTTGTTCTCCATGAGTTTTCCATTTCTGATTCGATAGCATGGAGAATCGCGGTCACATCTCCATCGTGAATTTTGTAAAGGCGGCTGTGAGTCAAGGCGAGTTGTGCTTCCGCGATTTCTTTCGTACTTCCAGACAGAGACAACTGCCTCAGCTTTTCGAATGCGGCTCGACGCTGTGCTTTCGGCAAACGACCTATCGCGGTATCGAACAATTCTTTAACGCTCACTCATGGCCTTCCACTCTTCCGCCGTCATACCCAGGAGTTCAAGCAGATGGTCTGAGATTTCATAATCCGATTCAGGTATCCCGTTGATAGTTTTCAGAATTTCGGATGCGGTAGACCGATCATGGAAAGTGTCTGCATTTGTCGCCAAGTCCCTTAACGCGGCGAGCGCAGCATCCTTTTCAACTTGTAACCGTGTTTCGTCGCGGACTACCTCCGCAAGCGCATCGATTTTGCTTACCATGTGCTCTCCTAAATTGCTGGCAATTTGTCCCAAAAGCCGCCGTCTGCGGTCTCTCTGTTTGCTCTCTCACTTTGCTGACGCAACTTTTCAGTTTCGGTTTGTTGTCGGAGCCATTGACTGACGGAAAAGTTGAGCCGAAACAATTCAAATTCGGGATTCTGTTCACTCGGCGGTGGCGTTTTGGGTCTTTCTTCGGGATGCCTGTCGAGGTATTCCAACATCTTCAACAAATAAACCGCAAACATGCTTCTCGCTGCATCGGGCATCGGGATAACCCTTTCGAGTTGGTTCCTTGCAGCCCCCCGCCCGGTTTCACTTTTGCTTGTGTCGGCCACGATGCGGAAAAGGTCAAGCAGCCTATTTTGCTCATCTCGTTCCAAAATTGCGCCGCGTGGCAGAGTGAAAATCGGTTTTCGTTCCCCTTCCTCGATACGATTCGGGACCGTAGCGGGAAGTTGCGTCGGGGCGATCATTGGCTTTGATTCAGGCGGTGTGTCCGGTTTGGGGATAGGCTGTACGGGAATAGACTGTGCGACCGTACTCTTTGGCGCAATAGCTTGTCCGGTTTCTGGACGCGGAAACTGAGCTACGGGCGGAGCGGGAATCGGTACAGGGGGTATAGCGGTTTTTTTATCAGGGTCTCTTTTCGCCAGCCTTTGAATTTCCTGTTTTAGTATCGCGTCTACTTCCTCACGGTGCCGCTTGGCTTCCTGAATCTTTGCCAACCTTCGGGCGGCGTCCACCTTGAGCTTGGGGGGATAATCCCCGTTAACAATCTCGGCCAAGAAAGCGGAGCTAGGGCTATCCATAGTTGCCAGACACTCGCGTTTGACCTTGACGGGGGCTTTCTTGTCTTGAATGACCTTTCTCAAAGCGGCATCGGTCCTTGACTGCATTGGTGATCCTTTCGTGGCTGTAACCGGCTCTTATTGTCAGCAATGGCACTATCACAAGTAGTGCCAGCCTCTATGATGCTGAGGCGGTGCGGAAAGGGTGCGCTTTTGGTGCGACAAAGAAGGCGGTTTTACCACGGTGATTCGCCTGAGTAGATCGACCCGGCAGGGACTCTGTACCCCCGGCCTTGAAGAAAAACCGATAATGTTACTCCATAGACTAGGAATAAATTATCTGACAGCCAGAAGAAACCCCGTCCGCAAAACGGACAGAGGGAAGGGCAGAAACGCTAAAACCCTCCAAATACAGCCAGTTGTCGGGGCAATCGCTGTGCTGTTGTCGGTTGCGCCGTAGAGGTCCGCTCGGCTCAAAACCGTTCGGTTGTGGGCGCATACGATCTCAAAAAATGCGGCCACTGGAATCAGCAACTTGCGGCCAGCGAATTTCGCACCCTTTTGGGCGGTCAAGATTTCAACGGGGACCGATCTTCCGAGAATAAATCCGCGAAAAAAATTCGCGTTCACTAGACTTCGATTGAAGCGGGCTATTCTGCCATGTAATCCCGGCCAGTCTCCCTGACTCTTCCTCTTGGCCGTCCCGGAGTCTTGTTCCTAGTTTCTGGCGTAGGCCACTATCACGGCTTGCCGGTATCGGTAACTCAATCATCGGAGACTCTCTTCGGAGACTACATTCGGATACTAGTATGCAATGCACGCCAGAGGTAGGTATGCAATGCACGCCAGAGGGGTATGCAATCCACGCCAGAGGTAGGTATGCAATGCACGCCATACCCCACCAGTAAGAATCAAGACCGGAGAGACTCCATAAACCGATAAAGAGCGCCCTTCCATTGCTTGCTTTTTGGAGGATTGTCAGCTAGAAACTGCTTCCACCTAAGCACAATCTCTGTATCTGATAACCGCGACTTCCGAAGCGCAATGATTTGATTCGCGTAGCACTTCACTCGCCCGCCGCTGGCCGTGTATATTTCGACTGCGAGTCGATCTCCATCTTCGCCAGTCCAAGGGTACTCAAATTTTGTGGTACACAAGCCCGGATGCTCTCTCACCCACGCTTTGTGGTCTCTGACTCTGTAGGTAGTTACGTCCCCTTTTCGCTCGGAAACCACGATAAACCACCCACTCTCAACTAACTCTCTGACCGCGTTCCAGACGGTTTTGTAATCCGCTTTGAAGTACTTTGCCAGTGTGCCGAGGGAAATGAAGTAGATACCACTCGTTCCAGCAACATAAAATGCGTGCGAATAAATCAGCGGTGCCAAGTTCGATTTGAATTTGGACAGGTGCCATTCCGAGGAACAGTAAAGAGTGGACTCTTCCTGTAAGGTTCCAATGGCGTCCGATTTTGCCGTGAATGGCCTAGTTTCGCTCATCGGACGTTACCTCTGTTTCGAGAGGCCGAACGTCCTTAGCCACTACTTGTCCCTTCCGCTTTCCGAGGGTAAATTCAACTGTGATCTCTGGCTCTGGAATGACCCCCAGGGGAAGTTCACTTACATGGAAAAATACATCCTCTTCCCCCGATGCTGGCCGGATAAATCCAAAACCTCGCTTGGAGTTGTAGAACCTAATTCGTCCGTAGTTCATAGTTTCATTCTTTCTTTGTTTTGGTTTGTGCTGCCGATGGAAATAAAAAAGGGTCAGGCGTTTGACGCACCTGACCCCGAAGTGTCCTTAGCATGGACGTAGTACAAACTTTTTGTTACATGCTAAGGAAATTCAGGCGTCAAACCCGGCGGAACGAATCCGCAAAATCTCTTCTAACCGTTAAGATGCCCCACGGCCCATTCATTTTCTGGACAAGCGGCTTTGAGGGGGGGAAGGAGAAAAATACCCCTCTATTATATGTGAAAATTTGTAAAAAATTGTCTCTGTATACCACAAGATATAGTATATGATGATTAAAAACGCAAGTAAAACCGCTACATTTTGTGCCATCTTTTTGAGCATTGTGGACGCTCTACAGGAGTATTTTCCGGGTGCGCCACTTTTCTTGAAAACTCCGCTTGACAAACCTAACATGTTAGGTTAATTTCGCGCTATGAAGTGTGCAATCCACAAGATTGAATTAGTTTGCTACTGCCCGGCCTGCCGAGGTTCCAAGAGTTCGCGGGCGAAAGCCAAAGCCAGCCGAGAAAACGGAAAGCTCGGCGGGCGTCCGAAGAAAGGAGTGCGAAAGTGAAGGTTGCTATCTATTGTCGCGTGAGTACTACAGATCAAAACACGGCCATGCAACTGGACGAATTGAGGAGTTATTGTGTGCGCCGGAATTGGAGCGTCGTGTCGGAATTCTTAGATGAGGGCGTCAGCGGCTCGAAAGAATCACGGCCAGCACTTAACCGACTCTTCGCAGACGCGAAGCGCCGGAAGTTCGATGCCGTACTCGTTTACCGCTATGACAGATTCGCCCGGAGTCTGCGGCAATTAGTGAACGCCTTGAGCGAGTTCGACGCGCTCGGAATTCACTTCGTTTCTCTCCATGAGGGCGTTGACACTTCCACTCCTAATGGACGGCTAGTTTTCGGCATCTTCGCCAGCATCGCGGAGTTTGAAAGGCAACTCATCATTGCCCGTACAAAATCCGGTATGCAAGCGGCGAAGGCACGGGGTAAACAGATCGGACGCCCAAAGGTAAAAGGTCAACGCGGAACAAATCAAGGCTCTGCGGGCCAGCGGCGCGTCATGGGAAGCCATCGCAACGCAGACCGGCATCTCTCGCGCTACCTGCCAGCGGGCCGCTGCTTAGGCCGTCCGTTTTGCGGACAACTCCGGGCCGATTCCTTTAGGGAGTCGGTCTTTTTTGTTTGATTGACAGCTTGCGGCGTGTGGCCTAGAACGGTTAGGGAGGTCTGTCAAAAATGCCAAACCCCAAACTGTACTTTGTCGAAGAACGGAAAGACGGAGACTTCGCGGTTAAAGGTGAACACAAAGACAGGGCCGCTATAGTCACGGGAAATGAAAACTCAGCAGAGAGGAAGGCGCATCATTTTGCTGGTCGTGGAGGCCATGTTGACTTCAAGGATGCAGAGGGCAAATTTACGCATTGTCTGTGTCCGCGTTGCAAAAAAAATAGATAATTGACTAAGTTCCGGGCCGATTCCCGCGAAGAAACCGGCCCGTTTTCGTTGGGAGTTACGCCTTCCTCTTCGCCTTCCACGCGGCTCTGACTGCTTTGCCGATCTTAGCTTTGGTGCCAGCGGCCATATGTGCCTTTGTCGTGGCCGCCGTGTGAGGATTCAAAACAGCGAGAACGGAGTTTGCAGTTTCTAATTCCTTCTGCATCTTGTCCCGCTGGCGTTCCAAGACTCGAACAGTTCTTGCAACAACTTTGGTGATAATCATTTTCGGTTTCTCCTCTAGCGATTTTTTAGTACGAGGGCCGTCCCAACCGGGCAACAAGTTAGGAAACAACTGCGCCGAATGTTGCCTATGAGTGCCCAACTCGAAGCGGGGAAACCGCATGAAAACATTGAATAATAAGCGTTTCGAGTCTTTCAGAGACTATCAGCGGGTTGGAGGTTCGAGTCCTCCCCGGTTCACCAACTGTTTCTTTCTAGCCTCCTGAATCACAACGTATTGATCTTCCCAATCAAAATGGAACGATTGCCGATGTCAGATACCGGCCTCATCGCCGCTGCAAGGCTTGTGCCTCATCGCGTCTGCCGGTAAAATGTTTCGTCATCGCTTCCCACTTTTCTCTTGAGTCATACCGGAGCCCTGCGCCATGGGTCAGCACTACGATGTTGTCGTCATCGGCGGCGGTCACAACGGCCTGGTCAACGCCGCGTATCTCGCCAAAGCCGGGAAGAAAGTCGTCGTTCTCGAACGCCGCCACGTCCTCGGCGGCGCCGCCGTCACCGAAGAGATCTTCCCCGGTTTTCTTTTTTCCGAATGTTCTTACGTCGTCTCGCTCCTCCGCCCGGAAATCATCCGCGAACTCGATCTCCCGCGCCACGGCCTGGAAATTCTCCCGCTCGACGGCACCTTCTCTCCCATGCCCAGCGGCGACTACCTCTGGCGCATGAACGACCACGCCAAGTCCATCCGCGACATTCGCCGCCACTCCCGCCTCGACGCCGAAGCCTACGACGAATTCTCAAAAATGATGACGCCGATGTGCCGCTTCGTGAAGCC
>Ga0137393_10001592_pt1 | contig 14437 bp, 12 predicted proteins | sample 15con2h34BmetaG_FD_101396 | JGI IMG/M metagenome (GOLD analysis project Ga0137393, IMG submission 101396) | Vadose zone soil microbial communities from Angelo Coast Range Reserve, California, USA - 15con2h3.4B metaG | ecosystem: Environmental > Terrestrial > Soil > Vadose zone > Saprolite...
CGACGAGGTGCTCCTGCCTGTCCTCTATCCATTTGACCGGCCGGCCGAGTTCACGCGATGCCCAGCAGACCAGAACGTCCTCGGGGTAAAGCTCGCCCCTGACACCGAATCCACCGCCCACGTGTCCTTCCCGCAGGACGATCAGATGCGGCGGCATGCCCAGCATCGTGGCCAGCGCCCCTCGATTGTAGTGAGGCACTTTCGCGGCGCCGTAAAAGTCCAGCGTCCCGGGTGACCGCTGGTAGTCGGCCACGGCGCCCCGGCACTCCAGGGGCACGCCCGTGTGCCGCCCGACGCGAACCGTTAGGTCGACGACGTGGCTGGCACCCGCGAAAGCGGACGCCACGTCGCCGTACCCGTCCTCGAACAACAGGGCTTCGGTGTCGTGCTCTTCGTCGAAGGGAGCCGGGGCCGCACACGGATCAAGCACCGGTTCTAGCGATTCGATGTCCAGTTGGACGGCATCCGCCGCATCCTCCGCCACGTAGGGGTCTTCGGCGACAACTATGGCGACTGGTTCCCCGACATAGCGAAGGCGGCTGCCCGCCAGAACTGGCTGGCGGTAGGGGAGAAGCTGCGCATAGGCGCTCAGGCGAAACTCGATCGGCCCCACATCGATGTCAGACGCTGACCAGATGGCGAGGACGCCGGGGATGGCCTTGGCGGCACTGACATCGATGCCGCGCAGGATGCCGTGCGGCGCCGGGGAGCGCACGACGCGCATGTGCGTCTCCTGGTCCAAACGGATGTCCGCGGCGAACTGACCGCCTCCGGTGAGCAAGGGCAGATCTTCGACCCTTAGCATGGAATCGCCGATCACTGTCGTGTCACCTCGGCAGCTGCGCGGACGGCCTTGCTGATGTTCTGGTAACCAGTGCACCGGCACAGGTTTGAGCTGAGCGCGTCATCGATCATCTCGTCCGTCAGCGGATCAGCCGACTCCAGCAGCCCGGCCGCGAGCATGAGGAAGCCGGGGGTGCAGAAGCCGCATTGCAGGCCGTGGTTTTCCCAGAACGCCTGCTGCAGGGGATGCAGCGTGCCGTCCTCAGCGGCTAGTCCTTCGACCGTGCGTACTGAGTGGCCCACGGCCTGCACGGCGAGCATTAGGCACGACCGCACTGGCTCACCGTCGAGGAGCACCGTGCACGCTCCGCACACGCCGTGCTCGCATCCCAGGTGGGTCCCTGTGAGACGGCAGTCCTCGCGGAGTGTGTCAGCCAGGCTCTTGCGCGGCTCGACCACCACGCTCTTGGACTCTCCATTGACATTCAGGACGAGGTCTATCCGCTTAGCGCTCATCCGGAGTTCCTTCCTTAGCCGCGCGGATGCTCGCGTGCAACCGGTAGGGTGCCTGGGGCATATGGAACACCTCGACCCCGAGATGTGCCAGCGCGTCGGAGATGGCGTTAAGCACCGCAGCTGGCGCGCCGATGGCGCCTCCTTCGCCTAGGCCCTTGGCGCCGCTCAGCACCGGATCCGACACGGTCTCGCGGTGCATGATCTCGACGGGCGGTATCTCCGCCCAGGTCGGCGGCAGGTAGTCCATGAGCGAGGCCGTCACAAGATTCCCGTCCTCGTCGTACACCAGCTCCTCATACAGCGCGTTGGCGATTCCCTGCGCGACCCCGCCCCGGATTTGCCCGTCGGCGATGGCCGGGTTGATCAGGCGGCCGGCGTCCTCGGCGACGAGGAAGCGGAGGACGCGGACGTCGCCGATCTCTGGGTCGACCTCGATCTCCGCGATGTGGCAGGCATTGGAGAAAGTCCCCGGCGGATCATAATCAGCCTCGGCATACAGGCCGCTTCCGCCGGTGGTGATTTTCTGCGCGTTGAGATAAGCCGTGCTGGCCACTTCCTTTAGTGTTACCCCGATATCCGTTCCGGCGACGCTGATCATGCCGTCGCCGAACACGAGATCCTGCGGATCGCACTCCAGCAGGTCGCCCGCCACCGAAGCCAGGCGTTCGCGAAGCCGCCGCGCGGCGAGCACCGTGGCGCCGCCACAGATAACCATGGAGCGGCTGGCGAACGTCCCCCAGCCAAACGGGGTCGCATCGGTATCGCCATGTACTACCCGCACCTCATCCGGACGCACACCCAGTTCGTCGGCTACGAGCTGGGCCAGCGTGGTGACAAGCCCTTGGCCGGGGGGGGATGCGCCGATTCGCGCAACGACGCCCGCTGTCGAGTCCATGGAAATATGCACGCGTTCAAAACCGGGTGTGATCGACATCCCGCGAGCCGCGAAGGCGGGCGTTCCGTATCCGGTGCGTTCGCAGAAGACACTGACGCCGATGCCGAGCAGCCGGCCTTTGGCCCGTGCGGCCCGCTGGCGGACACGGAAAGCAGGGAGGTCCGCGGCGCGAGCGGCGTCCTCAAGGGTTTCCGCGTAGCTTCCCTCGTCCAGCACCAGGCCGCTCGGAGTCGTATGCGGGAATTCACGGACCAGGTTCATGCGGCGGATGTCGAGAGGGTCGGTACCGAAACGCCTCGCTGCCACGTCCATCAGCCGCTCCATGGCCAGTGTTTGCACCGGCCTGGAGACGCCGCGGTAGGGCGCGATAGGGCACTTGTTCGTCAGCACCGCCCGCGCCCGCACATCGTAGTAGCCGACCGCGTACGGTCCGGGGAGCTCCGCAAGCGCCATCAGTGGCTCCACGCCAAAGGTCACTGGATAGCACGAGTAAGCCCCGACGTCGGCGGTGATATCGGCCCGAAGAGCGAGAAGCCGTCCGGCCGGGTCGAAGGCTCCGGTGACGGTGTAGGTCTGCTCGCGGCTATGCCAGGCGGCCCTCAGGTTTTCCTCACGCGTCTCGACCCAGGCCACGGCGCGCTGCAGTTTCCGCGCGGCGAACACGAGGACAACGTCCTCCCTGGCCAGGCACATCTTCTGGCCAAATGCGCCGCCCACATCTGGCGCGATCACGCGGAGCAGGTCTTCGGCGATACCCAGGCAGGCGCAGATCCCAGTGCGGACGATGTGCGGCATCTGCGTCGAGGTGGTCAGCGTGACCCGCCCGGAGCGCCGGTCGAAGGTGGCGAGCGAGCCGCGAGTCTCCAGGGGCAGTGCGCTTTGCCGCGCGCTGGTGACATTGACGGTGACCCTGGCCGCGGCGGAGTCGAAGGCATCCTGGAAGCCCTCTGTGGAGAGTGCTGCGTCTACAACGGTGTTGACCGGGCCGGGGAACGAGACGTCGTGCACGGCTGGAGCGCCGGGCTCGGTCGCAGCGGCCACGCTGAGCACGGGCTTGCGGGACTCGAGCACCAGTTCCACCCGCTCCGCCGCGTCGAGGGCTTCCGCTTGGGTCGCGGCAAGCACCAGGGCCACGGGTTCGCCACTGAACCGGACCTCATCTGCGGCGAGGACAGGTGTGGTGATCGGGACGAAGTCGGGCCGGGCCAAGGTAGGGCAGATACCGGCGACACCGGTCAGGTCTTTGGCGGTGAAGGCGAGCACGTCGCTGGGCACCCGGACGTCGCGGAGCCTTGCCGCCGCAGCCGTGCTTCTGACGAACGCGCCGTAGAGGCACTCCGTCTCCGCGACGGCGTCAGCGACGTAGCGCCCTGCGCCACGCAGTATGACCGGGTCTTCGAGCCCGGGCAGGCTGCGTCCAGCCCAGGCTGTCATGACGCCATCCGTTCGAGCGCCCGGCGTAGAAGCACCCGCACCAGGTCACGGCGATAATCCGCGGATCCGTGGATGTCGTCTGCTGGCGACACCGTTTCCGCAGCGGCGTCCGCGGCGTCAGCGAAGGTTCTGGCGCTGGCGGGGCGGCCAGCAAGGACGGCTTCGGCAGCGGGGCTGCGCATAGGCCGGTCCGCCACTCCGCCGAAACACACTCGGGCTTCCCCAAGTGTGCCTCCGTCCACTGTGCACGCAACCATCACGGCGACGATGGCAAAGTCACCGGCCCTGCGGGAGAACTCGGCAATTGCCACGCGATGCTTGTCGCTCAGAAGTGGCAAGGTTACGGCGGTCAGCAATTCGTCCGGCCGCAGCGTTGTCGTGAAAAAGGTTTCAAAGAAGTCCCGTGCCGCGATCTGGCGCTCGCCCGAAACGCTGACGGCAGTCACCGATCCGTCCAGGAGCGCTGTCAGCATGCACCACTCGGCGGCGGGGTCGGCGTGTGCGACACTCCCGCCGAAGGTGCCCCGGGTCCGGATCGGGAGGTGCCCCACGTACGTGGCCGAGACGCGAAACAGGGAGCCCAGCGGGCCAGTGAGCTGGCAGCGTTCCAAGTCCAGGTGACGGGTCAGCGCCCCGACAACAACATGTCCTCCGGAGGCCCGGATCCCGGACAGCTCACCGAGACCGCCGATGTCGATCAGGGCCTCCGGTCTGGCCAGCCGGAAGTTCATCAGGGGTAGCAGGCTCTGACCTCCGGCCAAGATCTTTCCCTCATCGCCAAACTGGCTCAGCGCCGCGGTCGCCTGCGGCAGTGATTCCGGGCGCACATAGGCAAAAGGCGCCGGCTTCATCGTGGCTCTGCCATGGTCAGGCGCTGAGCATCGCGTCGACGTCGATGCCGAGTAGCCGCAGCATGCCCACGTCCGCCGGACACGGCCCACCCACGCTTACGACGACTTCCGCCATGTCGGCGAAGACGGCGTGACGGATGCCGGCGTCGAGATGGACAACATCGCCGGGGCCGAACTCAAGGCGGGTCCCGGCCGTGTAATCTCGGATGCTCCCGTGGCCTTCCAGGATGAAGATCGTGTCTTCTGAGGATTCATGGACGTGCGGGACGTTCGATTCGCCGGGCTGCATCACGACGTAGTTCATGTTCGCAGTCCTCGCTCCGGTGCCGAGCCAGATGATAAGCCGGGCATCGGAGGAGATGAGCGGGACGAGGAGCCCCGGATTGTCGCGGTGGTAGACGCTGACGCCCATTCCTACCGCTCCTCCGGTTCAGCGTCGGCCAGACCCGGCAGGTAGAGCGCGGGATCCGGTGGGCACGGACCCCCGAGGATGCGGGCGCCAGCCGCGTCGGTGTGGATCCCGTAGGTGGTGCCGGGTTCGACGTGGAACATCGACCCGGCCACAAGCGGCCAGGATGATCCCGTGTCATGGTCTACGATCCGCGCCTCGCCTTCAATCACGTAATAGGCCGCCTCGGAAGGATGGCGCATCCGGATGGTCCTGCTGCCGGGACCAAGCAGGAGCAGATGGAAGGAGCGCTCGGTCGCTCCCATCCCCGGCCATATGACCGGCGTGCAGGTGCCCTCTCCGCGAACGATGTCTAGATCGGGGCCCCAGTCCTCGCGCCCGATTACTCGGGTTCCTCGGGCCTGCAGCACGACTCATCCCTTCCGTGTCTTCGGCAGCGACAGCAGTGCGCGTGGGTCATGTCCTGACCCTCGCGCGTCGCTGCGCAGACTACAGCTTGGTTGCAAGATCTTCAATAGTGTAGTAACCGCCCTTGCCTTTCCCAGATCGTGGCACCTTCTGTCACGGTTTGGCCTAACGCCGGGGACACTTCCTTCAAGAGTGTTGACATCAACTTCAGCCGGAGCGGATACTGCTGCACGACCGGAACCGAACGTCCCAGCCGACCCCTCGGGGGTGCCGCGCCGGCCGTCGCAGCGGCGCCTCCGCCCGATTTCTCACCAGATGTAGCGGCAGCAGAGTGCGCCGGTTCATCACACAGGAGGGCCCCGTGAGCGGCCAGCCCACACTCGCCAACTACTGGCACCCCATCTGCGCCACGACTGAGGTCACCGAGCAACCTCGCCGTTTCTCGCTGCTAGGCGAACACATCGCGGCGTACCGGGACAGTGCCGGGCCGGTAGCGATGCGAGATATCTGCGTCCACCGGGGGGCCGCGCTTTCCCTCGGGCGGATTCGGGACGGTCGGCTGACCTGCCCGTACCACGGGTGGCAGTACGACCGCAGCGGCGCTTGCGTGCGGATCCCGTCCAGGCCTGCAAGCGCGCCTATCCCCAAAGCGGCACGGGCGCAGACATACCGGACGACGGAGAAGTACGGACTGGTCTGGGTGGCGCTGGAAGAGCCGGTCGCAGATGTCCCGTCCTTCCCCGGCGACGTCTTCGGCAAGGACGGATGGCGTGAGTTCCTCTCTTACCGGAAGGTCTGGCAGACGTCGGCCGCCCGGGCGGTGGAGAACTTCATGGACTTTTCGCACTTTCCCTATGTGCACCCTAACCTGCTAGGGACCGAGGACCGTGCCGAGGTGCCGCCGTACACGGTCGGGCAAACCGGTTTCGGGCTCGCCTACGCATTCGAGCAAGAGGAACCAAGTGAGCTGTACGGAAAGGGTGGAACGGCAACGATCAGGTATGAGTACACCCTTTATGCGCCTTTTACCATTCATCTCAACAAGATCGAGGAGGACGGCGTCTCGTCCACTATGATTTCGCAGGCCACTACTCCGGTCACACCGACCACGAGCGAACTCTACGTCTGGATCGTCCGCAATCATGCGCTTGACCGTCCTGACAATGAATTCGGCGACTTCACCAATACCATCATGGAGCAGGACCGGGTGGTCGTGGAGAGCCAACGGCCTGAACAGCTGCCAATCAGCTTGCGTGAAGAACTCCATATCAAGGTCCCTGACGCAGCGAGCATCCTTTACCGCAGGCTGCTCAGCGATCTGGCCAAAGTAGAGACGTACGGGGACTACGGGGCATGAACGGGCAGGAAGGAGATGCCGCTGGCGGCCTGCCGGACATCCCGCGGCGATTTCTCACAGCGGCCCGCTGGCTCTGGCCCGGTTCCACGAGTAACCGGCAGCCAGGCACTGCAATTTCTTCTGCAGAGACTGAGGGCGATTAGCTATGGAAGATAGACAATTCCCATACCGCGCGGCAGTGTCGCCTGGCCGTACAGTACGTATCTGAGGTGGGTCTGGCATGGAGATGGAGGAGAAGCTTAAGATTGGCTCCCGGGCCTTCGACCCAGATTTCGCTTCCGACCTTCGATCAGCAACGCTAGCCCCTGCAGAAACCCCGCTCGCGCTTCCCTACCGGGCGTTCTGGGATGGGCAGCTGCTTCACGACGAGGTTTCGGAACTGTTCGCGCGGGACTGGATCCTGGCCTGCCGTGAGCAGGAAGTCCCGAACCCTGGCGACTACCGCGCGATCACCATCGGCGGCGAGCCGGTAGTGGTGGTGCGCGGCAAGGACAAGGTCCTGCGAGCGATGTCGAATGTGTGCCGCCACCGCGGAACCATGATCGTCGAGGGTTACGGGACGGCGCAGCACCTCGAGTGCCCCTATCATGCGTGGACCTATAGCCTCGGCGGCAAGCTTCTCGGCACCCCTTACCACGGCAACGTGGCGATCGATAAGGAACGGCACTGTCTCCCGGCCTACCAGGTCGATACCTGGGGTGGGCTGGTGTTCGTTTCCATGGCCGACGACGTTGAGCCACTCGCGGACCGCCTGCGAGGTCTGGAGAGGCTTACCGAGCGTTACGTTCCGAGCCGGTACGTGCCCCTCTTCCGCCGCCGGGGCAGGGACTTCGAAGTCGCTGCGAACTGGAAGCAGGTCTTCGAGAACGCCATGGAGAGCTATCACCTTTTCAAGGTTCACCCCAAGACGCTCAATGACGTCGTGCCGACTAGGGGATTCCGGCCGGCCGGCGGTTCACACAAGTGGGGCGCGAGCGAGGGGGGGAAGGCACTGTGGACTGAACCGACCGGTTATGACCCGCCCACCGTTGGGCAGCACGAGCGGACCCACCGCGTCGTCGTGATGATCCCACCATCCATGGTGGCGCTCTACGATCACCTTTTCCTCTCGTATCTCGTGGTTGACCCGGTCGCCATTGACCGAACCGTGATCCGGGCGACAATGTTCGTTCCCCGCGAACTCGCAGACAGCGACTGGACAGACATGATGACACGCGCCGAGGGCTTCACCACCGAAGATGTCGAGATCGTCGGCAAGGTCTTTGCCGGCAATCGGTCCCGGTCCCGGCATATGGGGCAACTGGTCGAGATGGAGCGCATCGTCGGGCACTTTCACAATTACCTTGGCCTGCGGTTGTTCGGTGAGCCACATTCTGGCACGACTGGAGCGAAGGCCTGACGGAGGTGGTTTGCAGGTGCTGATTGTCCCAGCCGTCGGCTTCGGCCTCGCGACTGCGGCATACATCGCTCTTGCCGCAGTCGGCTTCACACTGCAGGCGGGAGTGAGCAACATCTTTAATTTCGCCTACGGCGATATTATGATCACCGCCGCGTTCATGGCTTACGCGGTGAACACGATCGGCGGCGGCTTGTGGGAGCTCTTCATCGTCGGAGCCGTGACCGGGGCTGTTGTCTCACTGGCTTTGAACAGGCTTATTTTCCGGCGGTTCGTGCGGCATGGGGTTAACCGGTTCGGCATGCTCATAGTGACGCTCTGGACCGGCCTCATTATCCAGAATGTCCTGCTCGCCGTGTTTGGCCCGCGATTCTTCTCGCTGCAGGTCAGCTCAGGACGGTTGTTCACTTTCTTCGGCCAGCACGGAATTCTGCTGACCGGCGTCCAGCTCATCAGCATCGGCATCGCCGTGGCGGCGGTGCTCATTGTCGCCATCGGTCTGCGTTACACGCGAGTTGGCATGGCGATGCGCGCGCTGGCGACCAATCCCAACCTCGCGCAGTCATCCGGTGTGCCGGCCAGGAAGATCCTGGACTACACCTGGATCGTGTCCGGGATCTTCTGTGGGCTCGGCGGAGTAGTCCTGGCTCTGGCGACCGGCGCATTCGCGCAGACGACCGGCGAAGAGTTCCTGGTGATCATATTCGCGGCCACGGTGCTCGGCGGGGTGGGCAGGCCAGTAGGGGCCGCAGTGGCCTCGCTCGTGCTGGGCATTGTCATGGAGGTCTCCGCCCTCTTCATCCCACCTGTCCTCAAAGAACTTGCCGCGTTCGCGCTGCTGCTCGTCGTCTTGATCATCCGGCCCGGTGGCTTGTTCAGCCTCGCCAAAGAGGGTGAGGAGATCGCTGTCGTATGAGCGCCATCGATCTCTATGCGACGACTTTGCTCGTGTACTTCGGCGTGGACGTCCTCGCGGCCTGGGGGCTGAATCTTCAGTACGGCCTGTACGGCATGTACAACTTCGCGTTCATTCTCTTTCAATCGGTGGGAGCCTACACCGCGGCAGTGCTGGCGCTAGGACGTCCCACTCACCAGTTCGGAGGACAGCAGTATTTCTTCGGCGCATCATTGCCGTTCCCGCTGCCCATCATCGCCGCTGGGCTTATCGCGGGTGTGTTCGGGCTCGCCATCGCTCTGATCCTGAGGCAGGGCATGCGGAGCGACTACGAGGCGATCATCACCTTCGTAATAGCGGTCATGGCTCTGGTCACGGTGAGCGCGGTCATTCCGCTGTTCAACGGCGAAGCGGGGCTCGCGCTGGTGCCCCAGCCATTGGCGAGAACGCTGCAGGTGCCTACCGCCGCTTATGCCTGGATCTATGTTGCCTTCGTGGCAATTGTGTGCCTGATCAGCTACGTCATTATCCGTCGCCTCACGGCATCCCCGCTTGGCCGGGCGGTGCGCGCGGTGCGGGAGAACGCCAACGGCGCGGCTGCCCTCGGAGTCAACGCGACCTGGTGCCGGATTGTTGTCAGCGTTCTCGGCGCCGCAATCGCGGGCGTGAGCGGCGCTCTGCTCGTCGAGTTCATTGGCACCTGGTCTCCCGGGTCATGGTCCTACGCCGAGACTCTGGTGATCTTTTCGGCCATCATCGTTGGCGGCGTTGGCAACAACATCGGCGTTCTGATCGGTGTATTCGTGACTCAGATCGTCTTCGCCGAAGGATCCCGGTTCCTCCCAACATCGTTGCCGCCGAACTTGGTGGGGTCGCTCCAGTGGATTATCATCGGTGTGATGACGCTAGCCTTCCTGTGGTTCCGCCCGCAGGGAATTGTGCCGGAAAAGCGATATTGCGTCCCAGCAGGACCAGCCGACCACCGTCCGATGCCGGCCGAGAAGACAGGACCGGCAGCGGTTACTGGGTCCCCTCTTATCCCAGGCGACGGTAGCCATGATTAACACTGCGGCGGCCCAGGGAACTAGGCCAGTTCTTGAGGTCAGTGAGGTATCTCTGGCTTTCGGTGGGACCTTGGCTGTCAACGATGTGTCGATCACTGTCTCACCCGGCGAGATCCTCGCCATTGTGGGGCCAAACGGTGCTGGCAAATCCTCGCTCGTGGAAATCATTTCCGGCGCAATGAAGCCAGCAGGCGGGAAAGTTGTATTCAACGGCGTTGACATTACTCACAAGCCCGCCTATCAGGTGGCGCGACTTGGCCTGACCCGTACCTATCAGCTGCCGACAGAGTTCCGCCAGATGACAGTCCTTGAGAATCTCCTCGTGGGCGTCCCCGGCCAGCGCGGTTCGAAGCTCCGTTTTGCGCTGGCCGGGCGGCGTACATGGGGTCAGGAGGAGGCTGAGCTTCGCGTCAAGGCGAGGGCGTTGCTCCAGGACTTCGGCCTGGCGGACTGGGAAGACACGTATGCGGGCAGCCTTAGCGGCGGCCAGCGGAGAATACTTGAGATTGCCCGCGCTCTCATGACTGAGCCGAAGCTTCTTGTGCTCGACGAACCGACAGCTGGCGTTACTCCGTCCATCGTCGCCGAGATAGAGCGTTTCGTAGAAGACCTCCGAGACCGCGGACTGACCTTCCTCATCATCGAGCACGAGCTTGAGTTTGTTGAGCGGCAGGCCGATCGCGTTGTTGTCATGGCAGCAGGTCGCGTCGTCGCTGACGGGACCATGGCGAAGCTCAGGCTGAATCCTGAGGTCATCGATGCCTACCTGGTCGGCTGAGCCCATGCAGGCCATCGCGGCGGGAGACGCCGTGGTGCTGCAACGTGTAGATGCCGGATACGAACCGGGCATCCCGGTGGTCAAAGGTGTATCCGCGAAGTTCAAAACTGGCCAGATCTCGGCGGTCCTTGGCGTCAATGGCGCAGGAAAGAGTACGTTGATGAAAGCAGTGGCTGGCCTCGTCTCCGTGTACTCCGGCCATATTATTATGAATGGGACCGATGTCACGGGCAGCAATGCAACTACGCTCGCGAAACGAGGCTTGAGTTACGTTCCGCAAACCCATGACGTTTTCGGTGCGATGACCGTGGATGAAAACCTGAAGATGGGCGGCTATATTCTCCCGAAGGCCAAGGCCAGGGAACGCGCTGCGGCCGTTATGGACATACTTCCCCAGCTCAAGGCGCTGCGAAGCCGGCGGGCTGAGACCTTGAGTGGCGGCGAGCGGAAGATGGTCGCGATCGGCAGGGCACTCGTCGCCGAGCCGCGTGTGCTCATTGTCGATGAGCCCACCGCCGGATTGTCCCCGGATGCGGGGCGCAGGGTTCTTGGTGACGTGCTCCCCAGGCTTAAGGGATTGGGTGTGGCGGTGATCGCGGTCGAGCAGCGAGTGAAGGACGCGCTCGCAGTTGCCGACTGGTGTCACGTCCTGGTGGCCGGCCGGATAGCGCTATCCTGCCCTGCTCACCAGGCACGTAACGACGAGATGCTCGGAGCGGTCATGCTCGGCGGCAGCCCGGCGGATTGGCCGGCCAAAGCGGAAGAGCCGCCGTCATGAAGGTGACAGACCTGTTCACTGGGACGCGAATAATAAATGGTTTAGACAGGGCCATCTCTTTTGGGGAAAAGACTTAGGAGGCAGTCAATGGTAAATGGGCACCTTGAAGGAGAGCCGCAAGCCAGATCCGAGAGGATTTCCGGGGTGGTGGGGGAGGGCCGTTCCGGCCGCACCCGGGCCCGGCGCTATGTCGTGGGCTCGCGTCCCCGGCTGCGCGTCGTGGTCGCGCTGGCTGGTCTTGGCTTGGTGGCTGGGTGCAGCAGTGCGTCGTCGGGGGCCGGCTCGCCGGCCGCGACGGGGCTGGCGAGCCCGGCCAAGAGCGGGTCGCTGGTGGTCGCGTCGTTCGCGCCCTTTAGCGGCCCGGACGCCTCCTACGGCCCGGAGGAAGCGTCGGGCATGATCGCGGCGATCATGGATATCAACGCGCACGGGGGGGTGCTCGGGCACAAGTTCGTGTGGGCGAATGTCGATGACCGCGGCGACCCGGCGGATGCGGTGCCGGCCGCGGACAAGCTGATCGCCAGTACCCCGAACCTGGTCGGGATCATGGGCCCGGACTCCAACGAGGCGACAGCCACCATCCCGATCTTCAACCAGGCCCGCATCCCCATGAACATCGGGGCGGGCCAGTCGCTGTTCGACCGGACCTCCTACAAGTATCTCTGGCGTAACACCCCGCCCGACGCGGCGGTCGGGTATGCGATGGCCTACTACGCGGCGCGGGTCAGGCACTGCAAGACCGCCGCCGCGGTCTACGCCACCGACGTCGCCTCCCAGGGGGCCGGGCCCGCGTCGGTCCACGGGTTCCAGGCCCTCGGCGGCAAGATCGTCGCCAACATCGCCCTCGCGCCGGGCCAGCCGTCGTACCAGACCGAGGCCGAGCAGGTCGCCAGCTCCCACCCCTGCGCGATCTTCACCGAGGAGGACGCGCCCACCGGCGCCACCTTCTTCAAAGAACTCCTCCAGCTCAACGGCCTGTCCCCGGTCATCGGCACCTCCGGCACGATCGTCCCCGGCTGGCTCAGCGCGATGAAAGCCGCCCTCGGCCAGCAGACCTTCGCCAAGGACTACGTCGGGCTCACCTTCGGCGCCCCCAACCCCAGCGTCACCCCCGCCTACCACCTCTACCAGCAAGACATCCACACCGCCGCCAAGAACGTGGAAAGCCCCGCCTCCCAGTGGCTCAACGACCCCTACGGCATGTCCACCTGGGATGCGATGAACGAGTACGCGCTGGCCATGCTGATGGCCCACAGCGTCTCCCCGGCGGTGTTCGACCCCTACATCTACACCGTCACCCAGCCCGCACCCGGCGCGGTCATCGTCCACAACTTCGCCCAGGGCGCCGCCGCCCTCGCCCAGCACAAAAAGATCGAATACGTCGGCGCGCTCGGCGAATCGCCCTACAACACCTACCACAACGGCTTCGGCACCTTCGACGTCCAGGCCACCAACGGCACCGTCACCGGCTCCGTCCCCGCCCGCGCCATCCTCCCCCTCGTCAACAAATTCGGATGAAACACGCCCTAGCCACCGCGCTATCACGATCCGGTCGGACCCGTCACGCGTGGTCGGCCGGCCAATCAGAGTGGGCACGTTGAGCGGCATCACGACCGCCCGGCCCTTGGAGCGGTGCATTGTCTGACCGGCCTGCCCCAAGCGCCAAGTGGTGGTGGGCCACGCCATTTCACTCGGTCACCAACGGCATCGGCCCACCTGTGGTCGCCAGCCGGGGCATGGTCGCTACAAGCAATCCGCTTGCTTGCACCGCTGCGCTCCAGATATTGGAGGCAGGCGGAACTGCCGCAGATGCCGCGGTGGCCGCCGACGCGGTATCCGGCGTTGTCGACCCTCACCTCACCGGGATAGGAGGTGATTGCGCAGCCCTTGTGTACGCGCCCGCAGAGAAGACCTACGTTGGCCTGAACGCGACAGGGCCCGCCCCGTCGGGTCTAGACCGGGAGGTGGTGCTGGCCGCGGGCCAGCGGTCGATGCCGGCTGAAGGCCCACTCTCAGTGACCGTTCCGGGAGCGGTCGCCGGCTGGGCAGCCCTGCTCAGGCGCTTCGGGCGGCTGCCACTTCACGACTTGCTCAAGCCCGCCATAGACCACGCCCGCCAGGGCTTCCCAGTGGCCCCGGTCACGAGCGCCATGTGGAGGGACCGGGTCAGGAAGATCCGCCGGCATCCCCGACTAGCCCTCGACATCTTGACCGACGGCAGACCGCCGGGCCCCGCAGAGCTCCGCCGGGCGCCGCGACTCGCGGAAACCCTGAGCACCCTGGCGGCCAACGGCCTCGATTCCTTCTATAGCGGGCCGATCGGCCAAGCGCTATGCCAGACCATCGAGCGCGAAGGCGGGGTGCTCAAAGTCGCTGACCTAGTCGCATTCAGTCCGGAGTGGGTCACTCCGCTGAGCGTCCCGTACGGCGAGTGCCGGGTCTTTGAGCTCCCCCCGAACACGCAGGGAGCCACCGTCCTCTTCGCGCTGCGGCTGCTACAGGCGCATATCGATGATCATGGCCCGCTTCCTGCGTGGGGGAGCGCCCGGTATGTGGCTTTGCTGGCGCAGGCCATCAGCCGCGCCCTAACCGTCAGAGACGCCGCACTAGCCGACCCGTCCAGCATGACGACTTCCGTTCAAGATCTCCTAGCCAACATGCAGTCCGCTGTCACCGCTGAGCAGGATAGGCTCAGCGACGGCGCTCAAGCGGCCAACGCTGGAAACCACGCAGGCGACACTGTCTATATCGCCGTCAGTGACGAGTCGGGGATGATGGTTTCTTTTATAAGCAGCATCTTCGACCATTTCGGGTCAGGTGTCTTGGATGCAGAGACCGGCATCATACTGCAAAACCGGGCCGCGGCGTTCCGC
>Ga0137393_10001597_pt1 | contig 14413 bp, 13 predicted proteins | sample 15con2h34BmetaG_FD_101396 | JGI IMG/M metagenome (GOLD analysis project Ga0137393, IMG submission 101396) | Vadose zone soil microbial communities from Angelo Coast Range Reserve, California, USA - 15con2h3.4B metaG | ecosystem: Environmental > Terrestrial > Soil > Vadose zone > Saprolite...
ACGGCCTGGCCGCGGCCCGCGCCGATCTCTTCACCGGCGCAACCTGGTTCATCGACCGCGACAACCCGGTCGTCCGCGACGTCATCGCCGCCTGCGGCGCGAACGCCGAGGTGGTCGAAGCCGCCGAACACGATCGCGCCATCGCCCTCACCAGCCAGCTTCCGCAAATCTTCTCGACCGCGCTCGCCGCTTACCTGCATGAGCAGAATGTCGACCTCCGCTTCGCCGGCCCCGGCCTTCGAACCTTCCTCCGCCTCGCCGGCAGCGAGGCATCGGTATGGGCGCCCGTCATCGAGGCGAATCGGGAGAACCTGCGGCCACACGTTGAGAAGATCGCACAGCTCGTTCGTGAGATCGTGGAGGGCGACCCCGCTGGGGCATTCGCAGAAGCCAACAAGCTCTTCGCCGCCCTGTACTACTAATCATCCCGGGACGGCGCCCCGGAATCGCTGGAAATCGCTATCGCGGCTGGTGCCACGGCGGAGCCGAGATCGACGAGGGACGTCCTTCCTTTGCCGACCTTGCTTCGCTGGTCCGCTTCTTCGTACTCACCGTAAACTAGCTTCGCTTCTGAGTGGCGCAGCCTCCCACAAATGGAGGAGTACATGCGCAAGATCTTTGGTGCCCTGGCGGTCGTATCCGTTCTCGCCATCTCGATGCCGGTAACAGCAGCTCCGCGGAGCGACGATGGAGGTATCGGCATCGTCCATCAGATCCTCGTGAAACTTCGCAAGAGCGTCGTTCGCGCGTTGGATGAAGTGGGTTGGCCGAAGCCGTAAGTGCCGTAGCGGTAGGCGGTGAGGGCGCGGAGGCTACGCGACGGTGGCCTTCGCCCTTCTTCACATCAGCAATGTGCTTGGTGGCGCGAACGGCACGGCGCGGCCTGATTCGACGCTGGCAATGTAGCTGCGCACATAATTCGCAAGATCGGCCGTGACCGACCGCCTGAGCGCCATCTTCCGTAGGTACTCGAGCGCTTCGGCCGTACAACGCCGGCTTCGATTCGGCTCGCGCTCATCGAGGGAAATCGACATCGCGGCGATCGACTCACAAAGATCGGTCACGTCGGCCACCGGATCGCCTTCGAGGATCAGTGCGACGATGTCGAGCCGGACCCGAACCCATTCATCCAGAAGCCTTGCCTCAAGAAACGACCTGGCCACGGTATGCAGCGCAGCGATAGCCGCATCCGACGATCCATCAATCGCATCGGCGCGTGCCGAGAGCCATTCGAGCCGCAGAAGCTCAGCTGCCAGAAAGTGCTGCGCGAATATGCGGCGCGCTGACGCGATCGTCTCCCGCGCCTCGACTGGGTACCCAAGGCCGACGAGGCAGGTCGCAATGCCCTGATCGGCAAATGCCACGTCGATTGCGTCAGCGCCCTCCGCGGCCACAAACCTCTCCCGTGCTAATCGGGAAAGGACCAGCGCCTCAGATATGTAGCCCCCTCGTCGCCGCGAATTCGCCCTCACGAATGTTGCGAGGGCCAGCCGTCGCGGATCGCGCCCCTCAAAATCGCGCTCACACGCCAGCGCCAACGCGTCCGCTTCGTCGAGGCGGCAGACGTTCGAATCGGCAAACAGCATTGCTCGACACAGTCGGAGGATTGCAAGTTGGAGCTGGGGTTCCTGCGTCGCTGGGGCAATCGATTCGGCGACGCCTAACACAGCCAATGCCGCCCCGTACATCCTGGCGCCTCGGAGGTGGGTCGAATGATCTTTCAGCACTTCGACGGCCCGTTCGGGCGAGAGCTCATCGCGTGCATACATTTTCTCGGCAATCGCCGCCGCCGTTCCGGCGTAGTCCACGGCTCTCCGCATGTCTGCTGCTGCTGATACAGCGTCCGCGCGTTTCAACAGGAACGTGATCACATCATCGTGTTGCATCGCGGAATCGCCGGCCGCCACCGTCGCCCAACGATGCATGGGGAGGCCGGTCAGAATCTCTTCCGTATTACGTTCGATGCTCCGCTCGACCGCATCCGGGTCTTCGTCGAATGCACGATCCAACTTCTTCGCGACACCGATGACGCGCAGACAGTCCGCGCACTTTTCCGCGTGAAGCAGCGCAACGCTCGCTGCGACCAGTTCCTCTCGCGTCATGTTGACACCATTGCTGAAGAATGCAGCGATCACGGCCTGCAGCTCCGGGCAGCGGCCACTTGCCGTCATCACCGGGCTCCGCCCCGTTTCGAGCGGCGCGACTGCCTTTCCCGCATGGCAGCAATCATCGCCTTCAGATCGGCATCGGGCAGCTCCAGCGCCAGCGCGATGGCCTCCCGCTGTACGAGCGTCCTGGCGTCGCGCGCGACCGCATCCCCGAGTCGCCGCGAATCGAGTTGCGATGGAGTTACACCCAGTGCCGCGGCGAGACTGTCCATCGTCTCGTCGGATGGATGATGCTTCCCGCGCTCGATGTCGGAGACGGTCTGCACATGGATGCCGGCCAGGTTTGCGAGATGCTGTTGCGTCATCTGCCGCTCACCACGGAACTGGCGAATGAGTTCGCCCACGTCCGGGGAGTCGGACGAGCCCGTTTCCGACGACATCGCTAGTGAGCCTACCATGCAGGAGTCGAGTCTACGCGGACGCACTTCCAGAACGCAACCATCAAGTAAGCGCGATTGCACATTTTGGACTTAGTGCCTACAATGTCGTTCATCGTGCGATCACTCCGGTTACCAGCAATACTTTCGGGCGGCCGGCCGCCGCCGCTCTCCACGGAAATGTGCAGGTCGCGCCACGCCGCTTGCGACGAGTAACGTGGCGCGCCTGCGGGGATAGACCGACACGTCCCGATTGCTTCTGAAGGGCGCCCTCCGCTTTTGATGGTGGACGTTGCACCGGGCCGCGCGGACTTCCGGAATTCTACACTCCACCGGACGAAAACACCTCGAGGGCCGACAAACGAATACCAAATGATCGACCGCGAACTGCCGAGAACGAGAATGAACCGAAAGAGCGCCGATTTGCCTGCTGCCTCCACGAGGCTGGAGCGCTTCATGCGCTCTCGGGGACTCTCCCCAGCGGAGGTGGGAAGAGCCTCCGCCGTGACCCGAACGCGACTCCAGTTGTGGCGCATCGGAAAGGCATGGCCGATGCTGTCGAGCATCCGGAAGCTCGTTCGCGGCATGCGCCACCTGACGAACGATCCCTCCGTCACTGCAAACGACCTTTTTCCACTCGATGACGATGAATAAACAGCAACCGCGCAAGCATGGGAATACGCGCCTCGATCGCTTCCTGACGGCTAGGGGGGTCGCGAAGGTCACGTACGCGAGGGCGACGGGCTACAGCAAACAGCAGGTGCAGAGGGTGCGATTCGGCGACGCGGAGCCCACCGCCAAATCCATCACACGCTTCGTCAAAGCCGCCCGTCTCCTGACAGATGACCCCTCAGTGAAAGCAAACGATTTATTTCCGCTAGACGACGATGACGGTCCGAAATAAGACACCGCGAACGCCTCTCGAAGCGGCTTTTATCAAGTATGGGCTTGAAGTGGTCACCGTGGCGCGCCTGGCCGGTACGAACCGCATGCGCGTCAACAGGCTTCAGCGCGGCATTGCTTCTGCGCGCCGGCCTCTCCGGGAGCGGCTACTGAAAGTTGTCCGTCAGCTCGCGAACGATGACACCGTCACGGAAGCGGATTTGTTTCATCCGGAGGGATAAGCGACCGATGCCGTCGTCCGGCGCAGCTCGTGATAGTGCTTTGGACATCGTTGGCAAGATGGTGTCATTTTTGATGGGCAAGCATGCGTTACTTATTGACAACCGCCCATATAGTCAGTATATTTACTAGCATCGAAAGAGGAGGCTGTCATGAAACTGAGATACCTATTCCTTTTGGTGGTCGTGCTATTCATTACCCCGGCGGCATTTGGCCAGTTGCTAGGCGACGACCCTCTAAGCGCGGTTGGCATCAGTGACGGTTGCGCCGGGACGATGAGTCCCGATGTCTGCTTTCACAGCGGCGATTGGTGGAACGTCACTTACTATGGCAATGGCGCGCAAATCGACTGCGGCCTGTCGGGTGGCTGCGCCACGTGTGGTCAGAATAGATACGGCAAGTTTTACTGTGTCTACGGGATCGCTGCCAGTGCGTCCTGCACTTGCACAAACGTACCGAGGGCAGGTGCCGGGCCAGGCATAACCGACTGCCAACCGCAAGGGATCTGCACATACCGTTCAAACCCATGAAACGGATTTGGTCGCTGTTTTTCTTGATGGCGCTCTCCGATCGAGGCCTTTCTGCTGCTGAGTTGTTCTTGAAGGCTTTACCGACCAAGCCTTCCACAGTGGCGTCGATTGCCATCGTTACCCTTACGCCTATTGATCCCACAGGGGGCGAGAGTCGAAAGGTATCGGTAACCGTGGGAGAGCCTTCCTCCGTGCCTCTCCCCGAGGGTTCCTGGCACGTTCATACGTCTGCAGCCGGCTATTTTTCTGTGGACTCCATTCTACGCATCCGCGGAGCTGATGAGCCGGTGACGCTGCAATTGTGGCGAACTGCAACTCTTCGAGGAAAACTGTCCGTTGAAAAAGAGGCCATATTCCCAAGTGCGCTCGCCGTGCGTTGGAACGCTGCCGATCCTGGCGCCGGCGGAGAGACTCCGCCGGATGGCTCTTCCCCCTGCATCGTTCAGAAGGATGTCTTCTCGTGCAATGTTCCGTTGGGCGCATTGAACCTACGGCTGCGAGCGCCTGCATACATCACGCACTTTCGGTGGAACGTCAAGGTCGATGCAGGTGGAATCGACGTAGGGACACTCGCCTTGAGGCACGGTGCCTCAATCGTCGGGCGTGTCGCGCTGTTGTCGCGCGGCGCGAAGTCTTCTGCCACAACCCGGGTATTTATCCGTCAAGTGACCTATGACGGAACGCAGAAACGAGAAGCTCTTTTAACGACCACCGCTCGACCTGATAACGGTTTTTTCGAATTCAATGGGGTGGCCGCCGGCGAGTATCTGATCGGCGCAATGCAGGAAAAGCTTCGCTCGCGCGAGATGTCCGTTAGCGTTAAGGGCACAAGCGAGTCAGAAATGAATGAACCTCTCGTTCTAGAGCCGCCGCTCACCTTACGCGTTGTTATCGATCCGAAAATGGACCCGGAAGGGAGGTCTTGGAAAATAAGCCTCAGCGCATTTCGGACCGAACGCTCACTCGACTCTCCGCGTCAGGCATTTGCCGAAGAAGACGGCGTTTCAACATGGAACGACCTTCTTCCGGCCCGATATCTGTTGTCGATCGGGTCGCATCTCCGAGGGACGGCCCTCTCGAAAGAAATCGATTTGCACGACAACTCACCGGATGTGTTCGTCACGATTCCCTCAACCTCTGTCAGGGGCACGGTCCGCCTTGGTGGCAGGCCGATCTCCGGTGTGCTGACGATTGGTGGGCACAGCGCGCCGGTCTCGATACCTCTCGATGTTGCTGAAGACGGCGGCTTTTCCGGAACCGTGCCGTTCGATCCAAAATCGGAATGGATTGTGGCGTTCGACAGCACATCGCCGCCAGTTAGAGCCACGAGGAACATTCGCCCTCGCGAAACAGCGGAGGGAGAGGGCTGGCAGCTTGACGTCTCACTTGACGGATGGGGGATCGATGGCAACGTCGTTGATGCCGACGGCAACCCCGTAGCGAAAGCAATCATCGATATTTACTCAACGGATGGACAACAGCCAATCATGCAGGTGCGGCCAGCCGCGGACGGGTCATTCTCGATCACTGGTCTGGCTGCCGGTGGATATGACCTCGCAGCGAAATCGTTCCGCCACGAGTCGAGCGACGCCGTAACCGTTCACGTCGGCTCTGATGACGATGCGACGCGAGTGAAACTCGTCGTCACTCCCGACGACGAGATCAAGGGTCAAGTCATTTCTCCGATGGCACCGATCGCCGGAGCACGGGTCTTTGCGTTTCCGACCGACAAAACGTGGATCGTCGCCGTGCCGTCGTTGAGCGCTCCCGACGGAAGCTTCCGCGTGCCGCTTGCCCCAGGCACTCGGGAGATCGATCTCGTCGTGTCGCCCCCTGGGTTTCCCCTAAAGATGGTGCACCTGCACGTGCGTCGCGATCCTCTGACGGTGACTGTGGAACAAAACGCCGGTTCGCTGGAACTCGATGTTCCGGAACTTCGTGACACGCTTGATATGCCGCAAGGAGTTCTCGTTCACCGAGGAGCGGTCCAATCGGTCATGTCGTTCCTTGGCAGCCGCGAGGCGGTCATGAGCCATGGGACTGTCACGGGAACAACGCATGTGTCGGTGCCGATGATGGAGCCCGGCGACTATGCACTTTGCGCCGTGCCGCTTCGAAGTGCTAGTGCACTCCATGCCATTCTGCCTCCACAAGATTGCGTGTTCGGAACTCTCGCGCCGTTTGGGTCTTTGCATCTCGCGACCAGGCTCGGACAGTGATAAGGTTGCGAAAGCCTTTGCTTCCTTCGCGCAGGACTGCCAGCGCGGCGGGCACTCCCTAGAAAAACCGATAGCGAACAGTAGCCGAATCTGCGCTCTTCCAGGAGAGATAACCCTCTGCCGGCGCCTCGGAGTCATGTTACGCGGCAGAACGCCGTTCCGAGAGAGGTACTCTGTACGTCTGCTCTCGAAAGCCGTCGTTCAGCAGCACGTTTGCAGCAATGCGGATCAATACGAGTTGCTCTTCGCCAACGCTAAAGAGTAATCGCAAAACGCTAAAGCGTTGTTCGGCATCACGTTCGTAGCGATCAGATCGAGCCAGTTGGTCGCGATCAACGCTGAAGAGTATTTGCAAAAACGCTAAAGCGTTGTTTGACATCGCGCCAGTAGCAATCTGGACCAGACCAGAACGAATACTGAGCGCATGGAAGCCTCGTGACCAACGCTTTAGCGTTTGTCATCAACGCTAAAGCGTTGGTTGACATCACGCCAGTAGCAATCCGGACCAGACCAGAGCGAATCCTGAGCGCTTTTGAGCCTCGTGATCAACGCTTTAGCGTTTGTCACCAACGCTAAGCGGCTTTCAGCCAAGGTCATGCGAGCAAATAGGGGCAACCTATTGCTTCTCGATCAACTCTTTAGCGTTGACCAGCACCACTTCAGCGTGGACGAAAAAGGACTTCAAGGCTGTTTCGATGCAGGCTAACATATTGATCATCAACGCTCTAGCGTCCACGAGGAGGCAACGATATGGCATACGTGGCGGAGGTCTTCGGCTCGACGCTCAAGCGGCTCCGCATGCAGCGCGGCTTTACCCAATATCAGCTAGGCGCGCTGACGAGGCTCAGCACGACCTTCATCGGTGAGATGGAGCGCGGATTGAAAGCACCCAACCTGGAGTCCGTCGTCGTCATCGCGCAGGCGTTGCGAGTCAGTGTGGCAGAGATGGTGGTCGGACTTCTGGACGACGAGTCCCTGAAATAGGGCTCGTTCGCCGTTAAGGCTGACAGCCGCGTTACCATCCCACCCTTGAATCCCACCTGGCTTTACGTCGGCGCGGTTTATGCCGTTGCCGTCTGGCTTGCGCGGCGGGGCGGGAATCCGCTGCCGAAACGGATCGCGCTGCTGTTTTTGGCGCTCGTCGTCATCTTCTTCTTCAAGGCGATGACCGGTCACTACGTCTCGATCGCCATGGACATCCCTCGGCTCATCGCGCCGTGGTCGGCTTCGGCACCGGGGCTGACGAAATACACCGTGCTGAACATGGAGACGCACGACGTACCGATGCAGCTCGTGCCTTGGGCGCATCAGGTGCGCCAGGCATGGCTGTCGGGGCATGTCCCCCTCTGGAACGCGCTCGCCGGTTGCGGCTATCCGCTGCTGGCCAACGCGCAGAGCGCGGCATTCTCGCCGTTGCGGCTCCTCTCCATGCCGCTTCCGCTCGCCTACGCCATGACCGCCGAGGCGGCGATGAAGATTCTCGTCGCACTCACATTCACCTTTCTCTACTGCCGGCGGAGGAATGGCGCGCTCCCGAGCACGATCGCCGCGATCGCGTACGGTTTCGGCCCATTCGTCGTGGCCTGGCTGCACTTCGCGCAGAGCACGGTGGCCTGCTTCCTGCCGGCGGTCCTCTATCAGATCGATCTTCTTGCGGAGCGGCGTAGCTATCCGCGCTTCGTGACGACGGCCGTGATCGGCGCGATGACCGTCTTCTGCGGTCATCCGGAGACGGCGGTCCACATCCTCCTTTTCGCGGCCGCCTACGTTCTCTGGATCGTGCTCGTCGAGAGGAAGCGCGATTTCCTCCCGGCCCTCGCCGGGGCGGGAGCGGTGGCCTTTCTGCTGGCGCTGCCGCTGATCGTGCCGTTCGCGGAGAACGTCCGCCAGTCGACCCGTTTCGAGGAGAAGAAGGCATCCGGCAGCGCGATGCCCTTTTCCGACGAGCCGTCGCTCGCATTGCTCGTGCAGCCGCGTCTTTACGGTACGCGGCCCGGGAATCCGTGGGGCCCGGCGACCGCCGAGGCGGTGACGGGATTCGCCGGGATTCTCGGGATTGCCGCGCTCATCGCCATCGCCATCGATGCAGTCCTGCGACGTCGCTTCCGTGAGCGCGAGGTGTTTTTCGTACTCGCCGTGATCACGGTCTTTGCGTTGCTGGCCAACGTCGGGCCTGCCGTCGCCGCGCTGCACGCGGTCATCGGTCTGGCCGCCAATGCCCGGCTCCGCTTCCTGCTCGCCTGGCTCCTGGCGGTACTGATCGCCGCGGCGTTGGATCGTCTGTCACGCGGGAACGTCCTGCCGTTCGCGATCGGACTGGCATCGGCAGCCGCGCTGCTCGTGCTGATCATCGTCAGGACGCCGTTCCCCAGTGACACCGCGCGGCACGACGGACTCCTCTCCGTCATCCCAAGCCTCATCGTCATCGCGGTCGCGGCGATCGCCCTCGTGCCGCGGCTGCGAAGCGCCGCCTCGCTGATGCTCGTCGTCGCCGTCATCGCCGAAATGTGGCCGCTGACGATCGGCTGGAACCGGGCCTTTCCGATGTCGACGTTCTATCCGCGCACGCCGCTCATCGACGCCGTGTTGCGCCACCACCGGCCCGGCTTCGATCGCGTGGCCGGCATCGGCGGCGTTCTCTTTCCAAACACCAATGCCATGTTCGGCATCGAGGACGCACGCATTCACGATCCGATGGAGCCGGCGCCGTACGTTCACTTCATCGGCAACGCCATCACGCACGACTACTACAAGAAGTGGATCGACGAATCGACGCCGCTGCTCGACCGGCTGAATGTCCGCTGGCTGATGACGGAGCCCGGTCATGAACTGACCGACACGACGCGCTATGCGCTGCGCTACGCCGGCCCCGACGGGCGGCTCTACGAGAACCTTCACGCCATGCCGCGATTCTTCGGCGATGGTGCCGACGTGCGCATCACCGCCGCCTGCGGCGATGCCTACACGCTCGAGGTCGATGCGGACATGCGAACGACCATCTCCAGCAGCGTCGGCTCGTCTCGGTGGTGGCGCATCACTATCTCCCAATCGAGAGCCCTTCTCCCCCCGCACTTTTTGCGGGGGGAGAAGGTGCCGAAGGCGGATGAGGGGGGTGCCCCTCGCGCGGATGTCCCCTTCCTCACCTTCATCGTCCCTGCCGGTCACACCACCATTCGCATCCGCTACGTCCCCGTCTCGTTCTACGCGGCATCGCTCCTCGCGCTGCTGACCGCCGCCGTGCTCGTCTGCTTTATGATCCGCGCCGGTGTTCAACGCCACATGGATCTACGTCGGCGCGCTCTACGCGATCGCGATCGCCTGCGCACGGCGCTGGAGCCCGGGGGGCCGTGACGCTCTGCCGTGGCGCGTGGCCGCGTTCTTCTACGCACTCGTCCTGATCTATCTCTTCCGGCCGATGACCGGCGGCTACGTCAACCTGCCGGTCGACTTCATCAACATCCTTCCGCCGTGGGGGAGCTGGGGCCACCGCCACATGCTGTCGAACCCGGAGATGAACGATCTGACGATGCAGATCGTGCCGTGGGCGCATCAGGCGCGCCAGGCGTGGCGCTCGCTGCAGTTCCCGATCTGGAATCCGCTGGCGGGATGCGGCTATCCGCTGCTGGCAAACGGCCAGAGCTCGGCCATGTCGCCGCTGCGCCTGCTGGCGCTTCCGCTGCCGCTCGGCTACGCCATGACCGCCGAGGCGGCCATGAAACTGCTCATCGCGCTCACGTCGATGTACCTCCTCTGCCGGCGGCGTTATGACGAGCTGCCGTCGGCGATCGGGGCGATTTCGTTTGCCTTCTGCACGTTCGTCAGTACCTGGCTGCACTTCCCGATCGTCACGGTCGCTGTCTGGCTGCCCGCGGCGTTTCTGGCCATCGAGCTGCTGATCGAGCGGTGCACGTACCGGCGTTTCGTTTTCGCCGTCGTGGTCTGGACGGCGATGCTGTACGGCGGCCATCCGGAGACGGTGACGCACGCCACGTTCTTCGGAGGCCTCTTCGCTCTGTGGATTGCCTTCGTCGAGCGTCCGGTGCCTCGGCGCGATGCCATCCGCGCGCTGGCGCTCGCCGCCGCGGCGATCTTCGTTGCCGCGCTGCTGGCCGCGCCGTTCATCGCCACGTTCGCCGAGACGGTGAAGAAGTCGCGGCGCTTTCAGGAGTTGCAGGTCAACCCCAACGGCGAGCCGCCGTTCTCCGACTTTCCTTCCGCCATCGCCACCTTCGAGCCGAACTTTTACGGCCACGCGCCGGCCGAAAAACCGTCAGGCCCGGCCACGGCGGAGTCGATCACCGGCTTTGCCGGCATCCTCGGTATCGCCTCATGGTTCGCGCTTCTCGTTCAAGCGGTCGTAAGGCGCCGTTTTCGAACGCGCGAGTTTTTCCTTGTCATTCTCGCGCTGATCGCCGTGGGCATCGTCTTCAACTGGCCGGTCATCAGCTCCCTTTTCCATTTCGTCTTTCGCCTGGCGGCCAATGCGCGTTTGCGTCTGCTGCTCTGCTGGATCGCCGCGGCGATGACCGCGGCGGCGATCGACACCGCGCGGCGCGAGCGATCCATCCCCTTTCTTCTGGGCGTGCTGGCGACTGCGGCGTTTTTGCTCTACCTGATGCTGACCGTCCCGTTCGCGACCGCCGCGGCCAAGGACACGGCGATGATCGCCATCGTTCCAAGCATGGTCGTCCTGACGATGGCAGCACTCTTCGTGCTTGACGTGCGCGGAAGGCACATCGCCACGATGCTCGCCGGCGCCGCGATCATCGCCGAGTTGTGGATCGCCACCGATGGCTGGAATCCTGTGCTGCCGGTCGAGGCGATGTACCCGAAGACCCCGTTGATCGCCACGCTGCAGCGGCTGCAGGCGGCCACGCCGCGCAACGACCCCTTCCGCATCGTCGGCATTGGAGCGGCGCTCTTCCCGAATACGCAGGCGATGTACGGCCTGGCCGACATCCGCACGCACGATCCGATGGCGTTCGGCCGCTACCTCGGCGTCCTGCGGCTCCTGACGAATCTCGAAACGAACGAGTACTTCGCCAAGTGGCAAAACCTCGACACGCCGCTGCTGAACTATCTCAACGTCCGCTACGTCGTCGGCGACCGCGGCTTCGATCCGACGGACCGAGAGCGATATCAACTCCTCTACGAAGGCCGTGATGGCCGCATTTTCGAGAACCGCGACGTCAGGCCGCGCTTCTTCGCCGCGCACGACATCGTTCTCGAGTTCAGCCACGACCGTTTCGCGCAGACGCTGATGCAACACGATTTCTCGAAGCAGACCGTCGTCAACATCCTTCCGGTCGACAGCGACAGGATGCGGCAGGACCTCCTCGCGCCGAAGAGTGACCCGATCGTGCAGATCGTCGAAGCCGGCGACACCGCCTTCCGGCTCCGCATCCGCTCGCAGCGGCACGCCCTCATCGTCAGCAGCCAGCCCTGGTGGCCGGGATGGCGTGTTTCCCTCAACGGACGGAGGATCGCGCCGCAACTGGTCAACGGCGCGTTCTTCGGCTTCACGATTCCGCCGGGCGACTGGGACGTACGTGTCGACTACTTCCCGGCGTCGTTCTACGGCGGACTGGCCGGAGCGATCGTCACGGCTCTGCTGCTGATTTCGTGGCCAATCGCACGATCACGAATCCTCCGCCGAGGATGACCAGAGCGATCGGGATCAGCGATCGGGCGTCGCCCGGGCCGACCGCCAGCTCGCCGATGTTGAAGCTCGTCCACTCCGAAGCCTCGCTGCCTGGGGCGTGACGTGCGAAGACGACAGCCTCGTCAAGCGTCAATCGATTGACCGAGGTGCGGCCGGTGAATGTCGTCGATGACCACGGAAACGTAATCGGCACCGACGGCGCGAATCGGCCGTGCAGCAACAGCGGGGCGATGTACTGCGTCAACGGCCGCGGGATGGAGCCCGACGGTTGCGGGTCGACCGCGGCCGCGGCGAAGTTGATGGCAAAGGAGATCGCCGCCGCAATCACAGCCAGCGCGCGCCAGCGAACGTGGAGAAGCGCGATACCGAAGAGGGGAATAAGCGGCACGAGGTAGCGCCCGCCGATCCCGAAGCCGCCTTCCCATCCGTTGAAACTGCTGTTGAATACGACAAATACGAGGATCACGACGATCGCTGCCGCGCAAACGATGCGCTCGCGGCGCCACCAGGCCACGAAGCCGAAGAGCGCGACGAGGAGCAGCGGCGCGAAGAAGAAGAAGCCGCGGTACGGCGAGAGCGTGATGGCGTAGAGCACTGCCAGCGATGGCCGCTGCATCACGCCGAGCGGCGCGCCGTGGATTAGAAACCGCGGATCGGTCACTTCCACGCTCGTCGTGAAGAAGCCGCCAAAGCAGATCCGCTGATACGCGAGCAAAGCGGCGAGCGGAGGCAGCGACCCGAGTGCGTAGCGAAACCACGTCTTCCGCGGCCCGATGAATGCGAAAACGAGGAGCGCAGGCGCGCAGAGGTAGTTCATCGCCACGGCCAGCGCGGCCGCGAATCCGGCCAGCGCGCGATGTGGCGTCGTCAGCGCGAACAGCAGCAACGCCGCGCTTGGAACGGCCACCATCAGGATCGTGGCGTAGGGAAGGAGCTGCGTCGCCAGCGCCATGGCCAGTGCCACGAGCGCGGCCCAGCGCGCGTCGACGCCGCGGCGCCTCGCATAGAGAAAGAGCATCGCCGGGATAAATGCTCCCGGCAACGCCACACAGACGAGCGAACAGAGGTAGGCGTTGATCGTCAACAGTTGGGCGTTGCCGGGATCGGCCTCGCGCGACCGCTCGAACGCGTAGAGCGGCGCGTACGGAATCGCCGCCAGCCACCCCAGAGCGGGCGCCTTGTTCGCGTAGGTGTGGCCGCGGCCGAACGAGACGTCGCCGGAATTCCGGGCATAGGCGTCGATCGCAAACGTATGCCGCTCGACGATGGCCCGCGTCAGATCGAACGTGGCGTTCTGGTTCCATCCTCCTCCGGCGAAGAAGTAGCCGTAGGTAACGAAGGTGAGCAGAAAGAGCCACTCGGCGATGCGGCGGTCGTTTGGCGAGACCGTGTTGAATGGTGAATGTTGGATGTTCAATGGTAAATGGTTGCACAGACTTTGAGCATCCGGCATTCAACGATCGTCCGCCGCGTGGAGCCGCTCGCGATTGTCGCGATCTGGGCGGCCGCGGTGGCCTTCATCAATCCTCGCGGCAACTTCCCGATCGACGACGACTGGGACTTTGCGCTGGCCGCATGGCGCTTCGCCGAGACCGGCCATTTTCACTTTACTGCCTTCACCGCCGTCAGCCTGCGCGCCCAGGTGCTGTGGGGCGCGCTGTGGACGCGCTTTTTCGGCGAGTCGTTCGACGTCCTGCGCGCATCGACCCTCGTCCTGGCCGCGGCGACGCTGGTCATCGTTCACCGCATGCTGCTGCGCGCAGGCGTTCCGCGTTTCGGCCGCGTCGTGGCCACGCTGGCCCTCGGCTTTCACCCGATCTTCCTCTGGTCGTCGTGCACGTTCATGACCGAGGTGCCGTTCGTCTTCGCGTCGGCGGTGGCGCTGGCGTGCTTCATTCACGCATTCGATGACGAACGCGCCGCATGGCTCATCGCGGGCTGCGCGGCCGCGATGACCACCTGCTTCGTCCGTCAAACCGGTATCACGCTTCTTGCCGCGCCACTGATCCTGGCGTTGGTGCGGCGCCGCTGGCGCGATGCCGGCGTCGTGGGAAGCACGATCGCCCTCTTCGGAATCATCTTTCTTCTGAAGCCCGGATGGTTGTCGGGCTCGCCGGCAGAGTTCGCGGTCCATTTCAGGATGTGGACGGAATCGACGTTCCGGTTGCCCGAGCAGATCGCGGTTCTTGACCACTACGCCACCTTCAACGCTCAGAACTGCGCTCTCTTTTTTCTTCCGCTCGCCGCCCCGCTGGCGATCGTATTCGCCAGGACCTGCCGCCGGTCCGACTTCGCCATTGCCGGCGTGCTGACCGTCGTTCTGTTTGCCCGCGTG
>Ga0137393_10001598_pt1 | contig 14410 bp, 10 predicted proteins | sample 15con2h34BmetaG_FD_101396 | JGI IMG/M metagenome (GOLD analysis project Ga0137393, IMG submission 101396) | Vadose zone soil microbial communities from Angelo Coast Range Reserve, California, USA - 15con2h3.4B metaG | ecosystem: Environmental > Terrestrial > Soil > Vadose zone > Saprolite...
CCGAGGGAGAAGAACCGTGATTGCGAGACCGCTGATGCTGCTTGCCGGATTGGCCGGCGTGCTGTGCGGCGCCGGGGAGGCGGCGGCCGAGACCTGGCCGAGCCGTCCGGTGACCATGGTGGTTCCGTTCGCGCCCGCCGGCGGCACCGACGTGCTCGGACGCATCGTCGGCCGCCGCCTCTCCGAGGTGCTCGGCCAGCAGGTGATCATCGAGAACGTCGGCGGCGCCGGCGGCATGGTGGGCTCGGCGCGGGTCGCCAAGGCCGCGCCCGACGGCTATCAGTTCGTGCTCGGCAGCCGGGCCGACGCCATCAACCAGACGCTCTACAAGACCCCGCTCTACAATTTCGCCGCCGATCTCGCGCCGGTTGTTCTGGTAGCCGAGCAACCGACGATCCTGGTCGCGCGCAAGGACCTGCCGGCGGCCAATCTCCAGGACTTCATCGCGTATGCGAAGCCGAACCAATCGACGATGCAGATGGGCTCGGCGGGAGCGGGCTCCACCGGCCATCTCGACTGCATGCTGCTCAACGCGGCGGTCGGGATCAAGGTCACCCACATCCCCTATCGCGGCGGCGGACCGGCGATGCAGGACCTGATCGCCGGCCGCATCGACTATTTCTGCACGCTCAGCGGGACCGCCATGCCGCAGATCGAGAGCGGCCTGATCAAGGTGCTGGCGATCCTTACGCGCGATCGCTCGCCGGTGCTGCCGAACCTGGCGAGCGCCCACGAGCAGGGCCTCACGGATTTCGAGGCCACGACCTGGTTCGGCTTCTTCCTGCCCAAGCGCACCCCGGAGCCGATCATCCAAAGTATCCACGACGCCACCGTCGCCACCATGGAGACCCCTTCGGTGCAGGAACGGCTGAAGGAGATCGGCGCGATCGTCGCCGCGCCCGAGCGCCGCTCGCCGCAGTACCTGCAAAAATTCGTCGCCAGCGAGATTGCGAAGAACGCGGCGCCGATCAGGGCCGCCGGCATCTCGATCGATTAGAGCATGTCTCGGTGAGATGAAAATCAGTCGTGCGACATACGTGGTCTGCTCCCTCTCCCCGTTCTTAACGGGGAGAGGGGTGGGGTGAGGGGCATGGGCCACGATCCACGGAAAGAGTTCGCCCCTCGCCCCAACCCTCTCAGCCGAAGTCAGATTTATCCGACTTTGGCCAAATCATTAAGTGACCGAGCTCGGGTAAACCCGAGTTCGGTTGCAAGCGGGGAGAGGGAGCCCACCGAGCCAGCCGTTTCAGCTGATTCGATCCCGCCGAAACTCGCTCTCTAGCTGATCGCATCAGCGAATCCGCTCGTGCTGATCGGCGAGCTGCAGAGCGCCGCCCGGCTCGTGGGCGGCCTCGCGGTCGCGGCGCACCTCGTCGAGCTGCTGGCGCAGGCGTGCACCGGCCTGCCGCAGCAGAGCCTCGATCTGCGCACCGAGCGCCTCGACATCGGTCTCCGAATAGGGCGGGCCGACCTTGCCGGCCGCCGCCGCGACCGCTGGAAAGACGCGGTGCAGCGCGGCGGTTACGACGCTGCTTCCATCCCGTTGCTGGCCGGCCGCCCGGTGTGCACGAGCCGGCGGATGCGCTCGACCAGATCGGCCGGCCGGAACGTTTGCTTGACCAGCACGGATTGCACCCCGGAGTTCAACCGCTGGCGATCCCCGGAATCGAGGTCGCGCGCGGTGATGACGATAACCGGAATATCCCGCCAGTCGGCTTCCTTCTGCAAGGCGGCAACGACCTGAAAGCCGTCCATCTCGGGCATCATCAGATCGAGCAGGATCACGTCCGGCTTGTCGTCCTGTAGCCGAGCCAGCGCTTCCCTTCCGTTCGCCGCCTCTCGCACCGACCATTGCCGGCCCTCGAGCCAGGAGCGCACGCGTTCGCGCTGGACCGGATCGTCTTCCACCAGCAGCACCCGGGTCGGCCGCGCCGGCGCCCGATACCGCTCGACCAGCCGATGCAGCCGCTCGCGGTCGACCGGCTTGGTGAGATAGCCGGCCGCGCCCAGCGCCACGCTGCGGCGCTGCTCGTCGAGGATCGTCACCATGATCACGGGAATCTCGGCAAGCTCGCTGTCCTGCCGCAGCGCCGCCAGCACCGACCAGCCGTCGAGATCGGGCATCATGACGTCGAGGGTGATCGCGATCGGCCGCAATTCCCGCGCGCGCTTCAATCCCTCGAGGCCGCCCGCCGCCGTGGCGACGGAGAATCCCTCGGCCTCGAGGTGATGGGCGACCAGCTCGCGCGCGGTGGCGTCGTCGTCGATGACCAGGACCCAGTCGCCGCCCGGCCGGCGGTGGCCGGCGGCGGCGGTCCTAGTGGGAGCGTCGGAGCCGGCCGGCAGGCGCACCGTGAACACCGATCCCTGGCCCGGCTCGCTCGCCACCGTCACGTCGCCGCCCATCATGCGCGCGAGCTTGCGGCTGATGGCGAGCCCCAGCCCGGTGCCGCCGTAGCGCTTGGCGGTCGAGGCGTCGGCCTGGCTGAACTCCTCGAACAGCTTGGCCTGCTGCTCGGCCGTCATGCCGATGCCGGTATCGGCGACCGCGAGCTCGATCCAGCTCTGGCCGTCGACCACCTTGCGGACTCGCAGCGCGACCTCGCCCTGCTTGGTGAACTTGCAGGCGTTGCTGAGCAGGTTGAGCAGGATCTGCCGCAGCCGCATCGGGTCGACCGTCAGCGCGCCGAGGTTCTCCTGCGCCTCGACCACAAGCCGGTTCCGATTCTGCTCGGCGAGCTGGCGCGCGGTGCCGACGACATCGTCGATCAGCGGGCCGAGGCTCACGGATTCCGGGCCGAGCTCGAGCTTGCCGGCTTCGATCTTGGAGAGGTCCAGCACCTGGTTGATGAGGCCAAGGAGGTGGGTGCCGGCGCCGTGCACGCGCTTGAGCGGCTCGAGCGCCTTCTCGACGCCGAAGCGACCCGCGTTGGTGACCATCATCTCGGTGAGCCCGATGATGGCGTTGAGCGGGGTGCGCAGCTCGTGGCTCATGCTGGCGAGAAACTGCGACTTGTGCTGGCTCGCCTGCTCGAGCTGGCGGCTCTTCTCCTGGATCTCGTCGAACAGCCGCACATTCTCGATCGCGATCGCCGCCTGGTCGGCGAAGGTCAATACCAGCTCGATCTGCTTCTCGGTGAACGGCCGCACCTCCGAGCGCGTCAGCGCCAGGACGCCGATCGGGACGTCCTCGCGCAACATCGGGACGGCGAGAATGGTGCGAAAGTCGCCGAGCTTCTGCGCCTCCGCCCAGGTGTATTCCGGGTCGGCCGTCACATCGAGGATGTGGACGACACCGCCCTCGAGCAAGGCTCGTCCGATGGCATTTCCGCGTGCCGGCTCGACCGGGATCGTCCTGACATATTCTCTGAATTCCGGCGAGAAGCCGTAGGCCTCCCCGCGAAAGAACGTGCCGCCCGTCTTGCGGGCGATGGTGGCCTTGTCGGCGTCGCAGAGCCGCGCAGCCGATTCGACGAGCGTTTGCAGCACCGTCTGCAAGTCGAAGGTCGAGCGGCTGATGATTTTTAGCACATTGGCGGTGGCGGTCTGCTGCTCCAGCGATTCGCGCAGCTCGCGCGTGCGCGCCTGTTCGGCCTTGAATAGCCGCACGTTCTCGATCGCGATCACCGCCTGGTCGGCGAATGTCGATACCAGCTCGATCTGCTTGTCGCTGAACGGCTTGACGATCGACCGGGTGAGCACGAACACGCCGATCGGATCTCCGTCGCGCATCAGCGGAACGGCGAGATCGGTGCGGTAGCCGCCGAGCTCCTGGAATTTGCTCGCGGTGTAACCCGGATCGGCCAGCACATCGTGAATGTGGACCGGCTTGCGTTCCACCGCCGCGCGGCCGGTGACCGTTCCCGGTCCGGGCGCGATCGGGTGCTGCTTGGCATAGTCCTCGAACTCGCGGGAAAAGCCGAAATTCGCCGCGATCCCGTACAGCCCGGCGTCGTCCCGCAGGTAGATGAATGCCTTGTTGGCCTCGCACAGGTGGGCCGCGGATTCGACCAGCGTGTCGAGCACGTTCTGCAGGTCGAACGTCGAGCGGCTGATGACCTTGAGCACGTCGGCGGTCGCGGCCTGCTGCTGATACACCTCCTGCATCTGATCGCTGGTTCGCCGCAACCGCGCGCAGAGGATTTCGATGAATTTGAGGGTGACGTCCGGATTTTCGCTGAGAAACGGAATGAAGTCCCGCCGCTCGATCACCGCAAGCTCGCAGTCGGACATCGCGGTCGCGTCGGCGGCGCGCGGGCTCCCGTCGAGCAAGGCAATTTCCCCGAAAATGTCGCCCTCGCCAAACACGTTGAGCACGACCTCGTTCCCGTCGGCCGCGACGACGCCGACCTTGACGGTGCCGGCGAGCACGCCGAGGAGCCCGGTGCCCGGATCGCCCTTCGAAAAGATGGTGGCCCCCTTCGCGACCTTGCGGGTCTTCATGTAGGAGCCGAGATGATCGAGCACCGACGCCGGCAGGTCGCGAAACAGGAAGTTGTTGCGCAGCAGCGCCAGCTTGTCGGGGCCGCGCATGGGCCGAGCATCGGCGGTGGCGGTCGGCTGCTGATACACCTCGTTCAGCTTGCGCCTGAGTTCGGCGTTTTCCTTCTTGAGGTCGACCGCTTTGTTCTTGAGGTCGACAGGGGTCTTTTGACGCTTCCGCGCTGGCGAGGCCGCCCGCTTCGTCCGTGTGCCTTTCGCCATCAATTCGCAACCTTCCGCAAGCCGCCCTCGGCCGCCAATGGCACGTCACGGCCGCCGGTACAAAACACCGCCGCGAGGTCGAAAGTCGAGCGGCTGATGACCTTGAGCACGTCGGCGGTGGCGGTCTGCTGCTGACGTGCCTCCTCCAGCTCGCGCCGAAGCGCGGCGGTTTCCTTTTTCCGGTCCACGGCCGGCTTCCCAGGCCTGCGCGCCGCCACCGCCTTGCGCTTCGCCGGATTGCGTTTTGCCATTCGTTTGCGGACTTCCCGCAATGCTCCCGCTGGTCGGGCCGACCTCGCGCCAAGAAGATCAGTGGACATACGCCCACCGCGTGTGTCAACTACGCACTTCTAGGTGATGCAAGCCTCGCAACATCGCTCAGCGAACAATCCAAGAACTTCGAGGTTTGCGGCCGGACAGCCGCCGCCTCGACGCGGAGCGACAGCGAACGGGGGGACGATGCCGACACTGTCGGGGGCGGGCCTTGCCGGCCCTTGCGACATCACGATCGTCGGCGCCGGGATGACGGGCCTCTATTCGGCCCGGCGGCCGCTCATCTGCGGCGAGGCCTCTTCGCTCGACCGGGCTGGGTCGAAAGCGCGCTCCGTACAGTCGAGACGGCGCTCACGCCGTATTTCCAGCTTCCTGCTCTGAGCGATGTTCAATCCGAGCATATCAAAGGGGGGGAAACCCGATGGCCAATAAGCCCGTCTCCGAACTGCAGCCGCGCCGGCAACCTGCTCCGCCCTCCGGCACAAACTTCGACGTCATTATCATCGGCGGCGGTACCATCGGCGTTTCCGCCGCCTATTATGCCGCCGCGCGCGGGCTCAAGACGCTGATGCTCGAGCAGTTCGACACCCTCGCCAATCCAAAAGGAAGCTCCGGCGGCTTCTCGCGCATGTTCCGCGTCATGTATGCGCCGGCCTACATGGCGCAGCTCGCCGAGGTCTCGCTCGCCATGTGGAAGGAGATCGAGACCGCCTCGGGGATCGATCTCCTGTTGACGCAGCCGCTGATCTTCTACGGCGTTTCCCAAAACGTGCTGGAGGGAAACATCGACGAGATGAAGCAGGTCCTCACAAATCTCGGCGTTCCGTACACCTGGTATCCAGACCCGAGCGGACTGTTGCAACAGTATCCCGCGTTCAAGACGATGCCGTCGAACTATATCGGGCTGGTGCAGGCGAACTCCGCGTCGATCCGGGCGAAAAACACCGTTGCGGTATTCGAATATCTGGGTGGCCTCAACTGGGCCTTGCACCTGACCAACCAGCCGGCGACGGTCACCCAGGCCACACCGGGGCTCCGCTATCAGGTGACCTGCCCAGCGGGCACCTATTCGGCGGCGCACCTCATTCTCTGCCCGGGGGCCTGGACCAATTCCGTCCTGCAGCCGTTCAATCTTCAGCTCAACCTCACGATCTGGCAGATGACCGTCGCCTATTTCCAGGCCGACACCGCTGCCTACTCGTATCCGCTTTGGTACGAGTTCGGTACCACGGCAGAGACCCAGTTCTACGGTTTTCCGTCCGAGGAGGTGCCTGGCTGCATCAAAGTCAGCACGGAATTCACCAACGACAAATACACCGACCCGAGTCAGTGCACGTACCAGCCCGACCCGCAGATCTTGTCGGCGGTCGGCAGCTTTGTGCAGCAGCGGTTCAACGGGGTTCAGCCCACCCCGACGGACGCCTCGACCTGCCTTTATACGATGACACCGGATGGCGAGATGGTCATGGATAACCTGCCGGGCTATCCGTACGTGGCGATTTTTACCGGCGCCTCGGGACGCGGCTTCAAGTTCACGCCGTTGTGCGGACGGATCCTGGTCGACCTCGCGACCACCGGGAAAACTTATTACGACATCAGCCCGTTCTCGATCACGCGGCAGGGGATCATAACGGGGACCAAGGTCGATCCGTCGCGGCGCCCGCGGCCCGGTCTCGTATGAGCACAATGGAGAAGGATGGAGTCGAACGATGACCGCCTATGTGATCGTCGGCGCCGGCGCCGCCGGGCTTTACACCGCCTACCGGCTGTTGAGCAGCGGCAGACTCAATCAGGGCGACACGGTCAACCTGTATGAGTGGAGCAATCGGCCGGGCGGGCGCATCTATACCTACACGTTCCCGCCACCCGTGGGGTCCAACGGCCTCTATTGCGAATTCGGCGGCATGCGCTTCGCAACGGACCCGAGTTTTCCCGATCCGACCAAGATCGCCGAAGGCCATGTCCTCGTGCAGCAGATGATCATCGAACTCGGTCTGCAGGACAACGTCGTGCCGTTCCTTCAATCGACGAACAGGCTTTACTACCTGCGCGGCCAAAATGTGTACGAGCAGAGCCTCAACAGCATCAACAACGTCAGCCGCTTGCCCTATAACTTCAACACCGAATTTACCCAATTCATCAACAACATACCCAAGGTACCCCCACCCTACTACACCGCCGATACCATCCTGGGCCAGATCGCCACCGTGTTCGCGCCCGGTCTCAGCTCCTCGAACGCCGATCGCGCCAAATGGTGCAGCTATTACGCGACCGGCACCGTCGGCGCCAACGGCGCGACACCGAGCTTCCCGGCGGGCACGGCGGTGCGCGACATCGGCTACTGGAACCTGCTCTACGATCAGCTCGGCGACGAGGGCTTCGACTATGCGGCCGACGGCACGGGATACGAGTCGAACGTGATCAACTGGAACGCCGCCGACGCCATGCAGGCCAACAACGATTACGGCTCGACCTCCGTATACAGCCGGCTGGACGGCGGCTACAGCCTGCTGTTCCAGGCGCTTGCCGACAAGGTCACGGCGCTCGCGGAGAACTATCCCGGCTCGGGAATTTCCTACAATACCCAAGTGTGGGGGCTCGCGGAAAGTGACAACAACCAAACGGCTTACGTCGTCGGAAGCTTCACGAACCAGGCGGACGTCTTGTTCCTGGCGCTGCCGCGGCGCGCACTGGAGATTGTCGCGCAGATGAGCAGCCGGAATTACATGCTCAACTTTTCGAAGATGAAATATCTCCTGGAATCGTCGCTCGACCAACCGGCGATGAAGGTGGTGATGGTGTTCGATCAGGCCTGGTGGCTGTCGACCCAGAACGGCGGACAGTGCCAATATCCGCCCATTCTGGTCCCGCCCACGAATGCACCGAACGCGCCGCCGTCGCAGTGGGTCGGCGGCGCGACCATCACCGACCTGCCGTTGCGCATGGTCTACTATTTCGCCAACAACATCCCCGGCGGGCCGGGGACGAGCGGCGGACCGTATGTCCTGCTGGCGAGCTACGACGACATGAATTATTCGAACTTTTGGCGCGAGGTGGAAATAACCGGCGACTATCCGGTTGCGCCGTCGCTGATGCACCAGCCGCTGACGGGGCCGACCTCGGTGCCCGTCGATTCACCCATGGCGGGTCTCTTGCTCAAGCAGCTTGCCGACGTGCACGGCATCGCCGTCAGCGCGATTCCGACGCCGATGGCGATCTATTACCAGGATTGGGGCCAGGACCCGTTCGGCGGCGGCTATCACGGCTGGTCGTCGCACTACAACATCTGCGATGTGATGGATAAAATCCGCGCGCCCTATCAGAAAGTGCTGGGTGGCACGCGACAAACCTACATCGTGGGCTCCTGCTATTCGTTCGACCAGGCGTGGGTCGAGGGCGCGTTTTGCACCGCCGAGTCGGTGCTGCAGGAGTTCCTTGGCCTGCCGCCGCTCAACCCGTATATCGGAAACTACAAGCTGATATGCAGGGCATAACGGTAGAAGCGGTTTAGCTGATATTATCTATCCCGGTTGCGCCGCCATGGCGTAGCGGTAATTGTCGAGCGTGTTTTCGGCCACGCGGAAACCAAGTATTCGAATTCGCCAGGAACCTCTGCTAGGCCGGGGGTCATCAAAACCTGATCACGCCGCGCATGAAGCGTAGCCAGCACGCGTCTTTGCCGCGCTTGACCCGGCAATCCATCCGCTTCGCGACGAGTGTTTTTGCGAAGGAGATGGATGCCCGAGTCAAGCCCGGGCATGACGACCCAGCCAAGCCGCTAATTTAGCGCGTCGGCGCGATCGTCGTCGCGCCCGAGCGCCGGTCGCCGGAATACCTGCAAAAATTCGCCGACAGCGGAATCGAATCGAGAAGAACGCAGCGCCGATAAAGGCCGCCGGCATCTCGATGGATTAGAGCGCTCGGTGCCGGCGTCCGGCCCCATCATCACATCAGCGAATTCGCTCGTGCTGATCGGCGAGCTGCAGAGCGCCGCCCGGCTCGAGCTCGGCCTCGCGGTCGCGGCGCACGTCGTCGAGCTGCTGGCGCAGGCGTGCGCCGGCCTGCCGCAGCAGAGCCTCGATCTGCGCACCCAGCGCCTCGACATCGGTCTCCGAATAGGGCGGGCCGACCTTGCCGGCCGCCTCCGCGACCGCTGGAAAGACGCGGTGCAGCGCGGCGGGCTCGATGTGCCATTCGCCGAGTTCGTCCTTGGTGGCGGTGATCTTGCCGGCCTTGATCGCCCGGAGGATCGCCTTCTTGCTCAAGCCGGTTGCCGTTGCGGCAGCTGCGAGGGTGTAGGACATACGCATACTCGTACTGTTGAACGATGCCGGCGACGCTGCCCCGCAATTGTTGCTTAACTGTGTAAGCAGGAAAAAATCTTTTTGCCGGATCGGTACGACGATGCCGGCCGCGGTTCTTTGGTACCGGCGAACGCAAAAAAATCTCCGGAACTCCAATGACATGGCGAGGCGCGGCCTCGCCGGTAGGCGGACGGCGATCGGGCTCCGGGCGAATTCGAGCGCCTGCGGGCGTCCCGGGCTTTGAACCGGAGCGGTCGCTCGGCCGACTAATGTCAGGAGGTTGGAGGGCAATCATGAGCGAGCGACGCATCGCACGGCTGTTCGGATCGATCCTGGGCGTGGTTTTCACCCTGGGCCTCGTCCTGAACGCCTTCGCTTACTAAGCCAGCATCGTCCCCACGCTTGCCTGCCGCGGCCGAGGTCAGGTCCACGGCAGCGAGATGGTGCACGCGAACCCCTCCGCCTCGAAGCTCGGCTTGAACGACCCGCGCCAGTCGGCGACCGTCTGCTCGATCAGGTGCGAGCCGAACCCCTTGCTCGCCGGGGTCGAGGCCGGCGGGCCGCCCTGCTCGCGCCAGAGAATGTCGAGCACCGGCGCGGTCGTCCCGTCGACCGCCCAGCTCACGGCGACGCTGCCGGATTGGCTCGACAACGCTCCGTACTTCGCCGCGTTGGTCGCGAGCTCGTGAAAGATCATGCCGAGCCCGATGGCGACCACCGGCTTGAGCTCGAGCGGGGGGCCGCTGATCCGGAGCATGTCGCCGCCGGCGTAAGGCGCAAGCTCGGAGCGGGCGAGCCCGTCGAGCGATACGCTCTCCCAGCCGCCCTCGGTCAGCAGATCGTGTGCGGTCGCCAGCGCGTTGAGGCGGGCGGAGAAGGCGCGAATGAAGTCCTCCTTCGATTGCGAATAGCGATTGGTCAGCACCATCAGCGCCTGCACCGATGCCAGCGTATTCTTGACGCGGTGGTTGAGCTCGTTGACCAGCCGTTGTTGCTGGTTCTCGGCCCGCAGGCGCTCGGTCAGCTCGACCGACACCGCGATGACGCCCTGCTCGGGATCATCGAGATGGCTGACCGTGTTCTCCGCCCAGACCGTGGACCCGTCGGGGCGGACGTATCGCTTTCGGTGGGTGTAGTCCTGCCGCGTTTCGATCGCCTTGGCGAAGCGTGCGCGGTCCGCCACGGCGTCGTCGGGATGGGTGATCTCGAAAAATGGCCGCCCCATGAGATCCTCGCGCGAGCGGCCGACCAATCTGCAAAAGGCGCTGTTGACGAATAGATAGGCTCCCTGCGGGCTCGTCTGCATGATGCCGGCCGGCACCCGGTCGAGGACGAATGACAGGTAGCGCTCCCGGTCCTTGAGCCGCTCCTCGCTTTCCACCAGCTCCCGTTCGCGAGCGCTTAGGCTTTGCGCAAGCTCGTCGAAAGCGCGGGCGAGCCGGCCAAGCTCCGACCGGCTACGCTCGCGCCCGACGCGGGCGTAACGCCCGCCGCGCCAGCTTTCGACGGCGCCGAGCAGCTCGTTGATGGGACGTCGGATCCCGTATTCGCTCCAGGCCCAGGCCAGCAGCAGCGAGAATGCAAAGCCGGCGGTGATGATGAGCGCCGCGCGCCGCACGGAGCGATTGAGATCGGCGAAGGCGGCATCCCAATCGCGGCCGACGCTGACGTACACGCTGTTCTCCGAAGCGGCGATCGGCACGTAGCCGACGACACGCATGTTCCCGTCGAGGCCCCGGGTGTGAACGACGCCGGGCTCGGCGGCATAGATGCGCGGGCGGAACTCGTCCGGAACAGGCCGACCTCTTCGGACGAGGTCGTTCTCGGGAAACCGCACGACGATGGTGCCGATGCGGTCGACCACGGTGAGCGAGGCGTTCTGTGGCAGCTTGTCGCGCAATCGCGCGGCGAACCAATCGAGATCGAGGGCGGCGGCGACAACGCCGGTGATCTTGCCCTGCTGATCGTGGAGCGGATAGGCGAAATGGATGCCGGGCGCATTCGTTCCGCGACCCTCGACATAGTTGCCGATCGCGAAGTCGTTCGATTGAACGGCCAGCCGGAAATAGGCCCGGTCCGCGATGCCGGGTCCCGGACCGATGCTGCTGCACACGACGTTGCCGTCGGCATCGGCGACGATGATGGCCCGATAAGCGCGGTAATTCGCCCGAATCTGGATCAGCAGGTCGGCACAGCCGGCGGTGTCGGCCCCGTTGACTTGCGGGATCTGGGCGAGCGCGACCAGGAATTGGCGCGCGCCTTCCGCCAGCCGGTCGATCTCCGCCGATTGCTGGCGCGCGAGCCGCAGTACCTGCTCCTGCAATTCCTGCGTGCGCGCGAGCCGAAGATCGTGCTCGTTCCAAAACTGCAGGCCGACGGCGGGCAAGGCCGCGATCACAGCCATCAGAACCAGCCGGAGCGTGAGACTCACGGCGATCTCCCGTCGGCCATCGGGCGTTCAGCAATGCCGCGGCCGATTCAAGAGATAGGGTGCGCGGATCTCAAACGTCAATTCCGCCGGCCTGTGACGGCGGCCCCGGGCGACGCCGCAGGCTCGAATCTCAAGGTCCGGCGGTCCCCGGTTACCCTCCCGACGCCTGCGAGGAAAAGGACTGCGCGTGCTTGCCGCGCGGACCGCCGGCATCGATGATGGAAAGCGCGTTACCTGTTTCCGCCGAAGAAGCCGCTCGCGTCGCGCAGAATCTGCGAGCGAATGAACGGATCGGGATCGGCGCCCATCACGATGGACGCGGGATGGCCGCATCCGTTCCAACATACGACATTGGAGCTCGGCGTATTCCGCGCCCCATAGTAGCCTTGGTTGGCATACGCACGCTGCTGCCGGCTTGCGTGCTGAGCATTGGCCGGCGCGGCGAGCAGCGCCGAGAGACAGACGGCGGAAACCACCCATCCGGCAACGAATGACGTTCCATGAGTACGCGGCATGGCTGAGCCTCCATCGACCCGCGATCCCTCCCGCTCCGATATCGCGATCGTTCCGGGCGGGCGCCAGCGGAGCGCCATCACGAATCCGTGTCGAGCGGGGCCCGCGCCGCGTGGCTGGCGGCTGGAGGGGCAGCCTGCGGTTTGCTACCCTCGTCGACTCCGGGGAGCTTCCGGATCGCAGCAAAGCGCAGCTGCGAAGCGTGATCCGGACCCTCGGCAACGATTCAATGTTCAGCAAGGCGGGAGGAATCAAATGAAAGGCTGGCTCACCACGGCACTGCTCGTCATGGGGCTCGCGGGTCTCTGGCACGAGGCCTCCGGTCAGGGCGACGCCGGATGGATCACGCTGTTCGACGGCAAGAGCCTCGACAACTGGGCACAGATCGGCAACGCCAATTGGACGCTTGCCGACGGCGTCGTGCAGGCCGACAAGGGCAACGGCTTCCTGGTCTCGAAGAATTCCTATACCGATTTCGAAATCCGGGCCGAGTTCTGGGTCGATGCCGACGCCAACAGCGGCATCTTCATTCGCTGCACCGATCCCGAAAAGGTCACCTCCAAGAACGGCTACGAGGTCAACATCTTCGACAAGCGCCCCGACCCGAGCTACGGCACCGGCGCGATCGTCGACGTGGCCAAGGTGTCGCCGATGCCGAAGGCCGGCGGGCAATGGAACGTCTACGAGATCATCGCCAAAGGCCCGAAATTCACCGTCACGCTCAACGGCACCCGCACCGTCGACGGCGCCGAGGACAGCAAGCATGCGAGCGGGCGGATCGCGCTGCAGTACGGCGCCGGGGTGGTGAAATTCCGCAAGGTGCAGGTCAAGCCGCTGTAGCGCGCATCGGCCGGGACGGTTCGTGTCGGACTGGATCGAGCAAAACTCCGGCTTACGTGCCGAAGGACTCCGCGACCATCAGCGCGATTCTCCCGGCGGGGCGAGCCGAAGGCTTCCCCCGTCGCTCTCGCCGCGAGCATCATGAACCGCCGGTCCGGATCGACGATGAGATAGTGCTGGATGCTTGAGCCAACCGAGGACCCGATGAACCGAATCCTGGAAATCCCGCCCGAGAAGCTCACGCCCGAGCAGACGACCGTGCTCGACCAGCTCACCGCCGGCCGCGGCCGCATCCTCGGCCCCTACAAGATCTGGATCCACAGCCCGGCGGTCGCGCGCGGGATGGAGCAGATCGGCACCTTTCTCAACAAGCGCGCATCGCTCTCGAAGCGCGAGGTGGAGATCGGCATCCTGGTGATCGCGCAGCATTGGCAGGCCGACTATGTCAGGCAGGCGCATATCCGCGAGGGCAAGGCCGCCGGGCTGACCCAGGAGACGATCGACAGGATCCTCGCCGGCGACGACCCGAAGCTAACCGACCCACACGAACGCGCGGTTCACCGTTTCGCCGCCGCGCTGGTCGGCGGCGCGAAACTTTCGGACGCGGAGTTCGGCGAGATCGAAGCGGTGCTGGGCCGCGAAGGCATCGCCGAGGTGCTCGTCCTGCTCGGCTATTACACGTCGGTGGCGCTGGGCATGAAGGTGCACGACGTGCCGATTCCGCAATGAGCACGATGCCGCACCGCAACACCGGCTGCGTCTGGCCAAGTATTGACACTCCATTCAGCATCTATTCACCGTCGGCGTGGGAACATTACGACTGGCGCCTACGTTGAAAGGTCGACCGTCGAACTCCACCCAATCGAGGTGACGCCATGCGCAAAACCCTGACTGCTCTTGCCACGGCCGCGACGTTCGCTGCCGCGTCGATTGCCGCGCCCACCACGGCGGATGCCCGCTGGCGCGGTGGTGGCTTCTTCCTCGGCGGCTTGGCCGCCGGGGCCATCATCGGCAGCGCGTTCGCCCGCCCGTATTATGGCGGGTACTACGGCGGCTACGGCGGCTACGGCGGCTACGGCTACGGCGGCTACGGCGGGTACGGCGGCTATTACCCGGCTCCGGCCTACTACGGTTACTACGCGCCGGCGCCGGTGTATTACAACTACTACGCCCCCTCGCCGTATTACGGCTGCTGGCGCTGGCGCTACGGCTATCGCTATCGGGTTTGCTGAGCGACGACGGCCCGGCTGATCGGCGGACCTCTGGTGCCGGCGTTCCTGCGAACGCCGGCCTTTTTTTCTCCGCAACAACCACGCGATCAAGCCGCAAAGTCGGCCCGAAACAG
>Ga0137393_10001621_pt1 | contig 14325 bp, 17 predicted proteins | sample 15con2h34BmetaG_FD_101396 | JGI IMG/M metagenome (GOLD analysis project Ga0137393, IMG submission 101396) | Vadose zone soil microbial communities from Angelo Coast Range Reserve, California, USA - 15con2h3.4B metaG | ecosystem: Environmental > Terrestrial > Soil > Vadose zone > Saprolite...
GATGTCAGAAGCTCTTATCACGCGGCGATTCTATCGCCGCCGATTCTCCTCAGGGAATCCCCCCGATATAATTCCTAAGGAGTGTGATAAAATTGACTCAGTTATTTCCTAACAAGCCCTTAGCGTTGTTCCGAAGATTACTTTGCCTGCCAAGGCGGAAGGCCGACATCGCTGGCTGACGCGCAATGAAGCCGCGCGGCTGCTCGGTGCCGCAATCGGCTACGTGTGGGACACCGCGCGAGGTTCCTGGAAACGCAAGGAAGATGGCACGCTGTTGCGACGTGAGCGGTGGATCGTCCGCCGCCGTTACCCGGCTCTCCGCTTTTGCCTTGTCGGCATTTACAGCGCCCGGCGGGAAGAAACGATCCGCCGCACACAATGGCTCCCGACCACCACCCATCCGTGGATGAACCTGGACGCGATGGTCTATCAGGGCAAAGGCGCTATTGAACGCTCAACCAAAAAGCGGCGCCCTCCAGTAAAGATCGCAAGCCGCCTGCGGCCTCACCTGCTCCGCTGGCATAAGATCGACAGAGCGCGATCGGCCGAACTGCACGCGGCCGGCATTATGAACGACGGTGAGCAGATCCGGTTTGTGGTCAACCGCATGAACGATGGTCAGCCGCTCGCCGGCAAGATCAGGTCAGCATGGGAAGGAATTCTGGAAGATGCGGGCCTCGGCGACGACGTTGTGCGGCATTCGCTCCGGCACACCGCAGCGACCTGGCTGATGCAGGCTGGTGTCGATTTGTGGGAAGCAGCGGGCTGGCTGGGAATGACCGTCGAGCAGTTGGAAGCCAACTACGGCCATCATCACCCGGATTTTCAGGAGGAGGCAGCGGAGGCGTTCAGCGCCCGGCGTTAACCGGTTCGCTTAGTTACTCCGAGTGAGGCGAACATGTTCCGCCAGCAAGAACGAGATGTAGCTCCGGATCAAATTGCAGAAAAGACGAGCTTCATTTTCTTGCATTGAGAAGTCTGCACGAAGATTGGCGCCATGCCGGACGCCACCACCGGTCGGTGATGAAAGATAGCCATGCAACGTTTTTGCCCACGTAAGTGAGCGCTCAAGCGTTGTCCCTTTTTGGTGCGTACGAAGCTCGTCTGCGATGCTGTTAAAGTATTTGCCTTCTACTGTGTCCGTCCCAATCGTGAGCCCCTGAAACAGGGTTGATACCGTTTCCAGCAACCAAAGGATTTCTTGTACCGCCTGGCGGTACTGTCCGGCTGTCAAATATTCCTGCGACTGTTGGAGGGATTGTTGAATAATATTTTGTGCTTGGTCGCTCAGTGAAGGCGGGAGAACCTCGACCGCAATCGATGTTTGTTCGCGGAGCACCACCAAGTCCGGCAACTCAATTTTATAACCAGCATCGTGCTTCGCAAGAATCTGGTTGATCATCTCGGCATCCGGCGTGTGGATGTCATCGCTGGCAAGGCTCACGCAGGCACCGTAAAAGGCTTCAATAAACAACGGGGCATTTTCCGTCGCTTGCTCCATATATCTCTGTAAGTCCGTATCGGCCCAACCTTCGTCTGAACTCCAATTGGAGACCATTCCAGCAGCGCCCGCGAAATAACTTTTGAAGTGCTCCAACAATCGCCGCCGGTTGCCTTGAGCAACGACTTTTCCGATCAAGTTGTAAAAGTCGTTCGAAACTCCGGACGCCATCGGACCCGGTGACGTAAAACGCCATGCGCCGTTAAATTTGAGAATCGCGGCCACGGAGAAAAGCCATTTCGTTGCGCAAATCGTTGCGCTTTAAATGTATGAAACTGCTATGTTATTGATATCTTGGTCGGAGTGGCAGGATTTGAACCTGCGACCCCTGCGTCCCGAACGCACCGTCTCACTGGCCGCCCCTTGAAATCTCGATGATTTTCGTCTCGTTCCGGTACGGTCTATCACCGTTTGTTCACGTTGTTTCTGTCCCGTTTTGTCCCGGTGGACATTCTCTCTGCAACGTCGCGCTGAAAATCAGGATGATGGTGTCCGTACACGCGCTCCAGAACCTCGGGGCTCATGCCCAGCCAGCCTGCCGCCGCCCATACATCCGAGCCGCGCTGCATCGCCCAGGTCGCGGCGGTGTGGCGCAGGATGTGGGGAGTAATATGTCGGTCGATACCCGCCGCCATGGCAGCGGCAGCGAATGATTTTCGGACCGATACAATCGGCTTGCCGTTCCATTCGACCACGGCATGTTTGGCGATGCCGAGCCGGTTCCAGCGCCTTAGATGCGCCAGCAATCTTTCGGGCAGCCGAAGCGGGGTCTGGCGCTTTTTGGTCTGCCTTGATCCCTGTGGGCGTCGGTAGAACACGCCGGTTTCCAGATCGATATGACCGCGACCGATGGCAGGGTTGAAGGCCGCCGAACAGATCGCCGTATGCCGGGTTCCGGTATAGAGACCAACGAGAATGAACCGGGCAAGGTGACGGCCAACCGGCCTATCTGTAACGCCCTCGCCCATCTTCTGCCGAGCTCGCCATGCCGCCGATATGAGCCGGGCGGCTTCATATCGAGTCAGCCAATCCTCTCGGGGTTCGTTCTTCTCTGGCAGAGCAACCCCGACGACTTCGGAACATAGCCCCTCAGTCCGGTGGTGATTGATGGCGGAACGTAAATCCTCAAGCTCGCGGCGCGCACCAGCGGCGGTTACCATGCGAGCGGGCTTGCCGGTTATATCGGGTTTGGCCGCACGGCGAGGCTGCGCAGTCCGATAGGCTACGTATTCCCGGCAAGTGGTGCCGTTGACTTGGGCCAAGGTCTTATCGCCCCACCATGCCGCCAGCGTCATGATACGGCCCTTGGTGATCGAAGGGTCTGAATGCTTCGTGGCCTTGTCGGCCAGATAGATATTCAGAACATCCAGCACTAGGATTTCAGAGGGACGACGACCGCGCTCTCGCGGGACTTGGTATTTTGCGGCGATGTATTCGGCGAGCGCACGTTCAGCCCCCTCGCGGTCAGCTCTAGCGCAGCCCGTGCGGACTTTATGCGAGCCGTCTCGGATGACCCATGTTGCTCTACGGGCAAGCCTTCCTTGTTGGTCACGTTCCTCTGGTTCGAGCCAAAGTCTAGCACCTTTTGCGTGTCTCGACATAATGCCCTCATTTCGTTGATGGCCTGTAGGGTTACAAAATCCTTTCCAGCGATACGTTCAATAACAAGTCGCCCTCGGGCGGCTTCGCGTCTCAAGCCTGAAACAGTCATGCCGCCGCAGGGAAATGCGAGTTTAATCGCTTGCTCAAGTCGCAACGGGGTATCTGGTCCCGGCGGGGTTATGATTTCTGGCAGGCTCATTCGGCCAGCTTGATTGTCCACGCGCACCAGAACCCGACAAGATTACGGTCGTACTCGCACATTCTGATGGCGAAACAGGGCGATCCTCTAAATCCGCCCCGATGGTTCATTCTGCGAGATGAATGGCGTCGGCCTCGGTATAGACAAAGCTATTGGCGTCGGGCTGTCCGTCCCATTCAATTAAGACTTCATCCCCGTCAACTCGGATGATGGTTCCGAAAAAGACAGGTTTTCTGGTGTTGATGGCTTGCCACTTGATGCGGGTGCCGATCACGAGATCCTCTTTCCGCAGCATTAGCGGCATCCGCAGATTTGCTTGCCGTCATAGCCGGGAGAACAGACCCAGCTTGTTCCCGGAGGGCAGTGCGCCCTGGCCAGCAGGGTCGTCACCAGCAGGAACGACAAGGCAGCGATGGTGAATATAATCTTGGACATGGATGTCTCCGATGTTGTGGGCCACGCCGACCGAAATTGGCCGGACGACCACCAGACGGGCGAGCGCACGGAGAAAGTCGCGCAGGACAGGCGCGGATCGCAGGCGTCCGGGCGCAGGGACCTTCGGTCGAAAAATTGTGATTGGAAATTTGCCTTGCGCGGTGCCCACTGGCGCGTGGCGGCGACTGCCGGTTGATCCGGTGCATCATCAGATGGCGAGCATGACACCACAGCGCGGAGTCTGGGGACAGTATCTCCCGCTCTATATCCCTGAGTTGCGGTTCCGGTATGATGCCCGCTTAACGCGGACATTTTCCGGGTCGCGATTGAGGGCGTATGAGATTTCGCATATCAGAAATATTTTTGGGAGCGTTTTTGGCTGTGGCGATTTTTGCGATGGGAATGCTTTTTGCGTCGTCCCGGCCAGATTCCAAGCCGGCACAATCCGTAACTTCCCAACAGGCCGAAACCCGCAGCGAAAAAGCCAAGTTGCCAGATGATGAACTCACTGGGTCTACGTGGTTCACCAAGGATGCTGCTGGTTTTTTTACGTTTTGGCTCGTTGTGGTCGGCATAGGTCAGGTTGTTCTGTTCTACGTGCAACTTCGGCTTATTCGCATGAGTCTGGCTCCCGCCGAACAAGCTGCTAAAGCTGCTCAAGCTGCCGCCGAACATATTCCACGCGTCGAACGCGCCTATATTTTTGTCAAACCCAAATGTTATCTTGCGAACGGCGATACCCTCGCCATCTGTGAATACACATTTTATAACCACGGAAAAACGCCAGCCGTCATTATCGGCTACGGCGTAACTGTTCGCGTTGCTGATCTTTTGCAAATACCCGATAACAGTCAGCATTTCCCAATTGGCGTTCTCGATGGCGAGCGTGTTCTGCCAGCGGGAGATAGCTTTACTCCCTCCGAGGAGTCTGCCTCGATCAACAGGACCGAGTGGGAAGCCATCGAAGCTGGTAAAATGGCCATTTTCTTTTGGGGAAGCATTGAATATCAGGATGTTTTCGGAAATCAGCAGTTTACTTTCTATAGATGGGAAGCCCACGGTCGGCCCCTGCGCTTCGCCGTTGTCGGCGGTCCACCCCATAATCATCGCACTTAGAAAAAGTGTGACACCCGGTCACCTATGCGGTGCTTGTCGCAGGGCGACGATGGGGCTTGCGGAATAAGGGCCGAGTTGCCGACCCAGCGACAACGGCAGGTCCGTTGCCAAAGATGCCGGGCCGACCTTCTCAAACTACCACACGATTGCAGCGATTGTATGACCTTCGGTCATCGCCTCTTGCGTGTGCGTGGGATCAGGCGCGTTTCTTCATCCGCTCCTTCGGTATGAAGGTGTTCATCTGGTGTGTGTCCACGAAATAGCGGGGGCCTTTGTGATATGCACGCCATGACCCTGGCAACGACCTGCAGTCACGCATGGTCTGCACAGTGTGCGATCATCGTGGCGCCGATGTCAGCCCGCCATGGTTACATCACGGCTGATTGGTCCCGACGCAGCGGCGCGCCAGCCCTCACCGGCGCCAAAACGGCGGCGGCTTGGACGTCACTCTTTCCGGCCCGCAACAGCGCGTTCTGAACTCGCTGGCAACCTGGAAACAGATCGGCGAGGCCCCGCCAAGCAACGCGCAGGTGGCGTGGCTTGCTGGCAATAGTCCGTCGTCGTCATCGTATGCCAATCCGCGAAGTGCTTTGAAAACGGCCGGGTTGATCGAATACCCGATGCCGGACGCCTCTTGATCACTGGAGAGGGGGCAGCGCAAGCCACTCCGTTCGAACTTCAGACTTCGCTATTGAAAGACATCAACCAGCCCAGCAGGTTGCTATCCCGGTTGCGACGCATAGGGGAGCAACCTTTGAAATTTTCGAGTATCCGCGAGGCTGGGAGCGATCAACCGCAGGCGCGATAAAGCTTTGCCGAGCGCGTAGACACTGCCGGGTAACGCGTCACCGACCACAGCCGCGATCAAGTCCAGCATTTTGCCGGGGGCAGCCGTGTACAACGAATCCGGGGCCTCAGCGAGAGAGAAAACCGTCGTTTGAGAACGCGGATCATCGGGCTGGACGAATGGGAGGATAATGTCGGCCGCTTCAGGGAATGCCTCCCCCGTCGCGCAGAGAATTTGAACCAGCTTGAAAGTGGAAGCGGATGTTTGCAGCTCGACATCAAGCGGCCAGATTGCCTGAAACACAGGTCCGACGACCGCCCGCCAAAATTGGGCTTTATTTTCCGGCTTTGCGCTTTCCATCTCCGTTGCCAGGCGGTGGCCTACGCTAGAAAGCGCTTTTGCGCCGGCGCGCCGCAGCGCGGAGCGCGCTTCGGTGGGTGTCAGCGGATACCCCGCACCTTCCGCTTGGTTGACGGTCAGGATGGCCGCCAACCACTCCGCAAAGGTGTCGAGGTCTTCAGCCGGGACGTCGTTGCGGCCGAAGAGTTCTAGAAATGGTTTTTTCATCAGCCCAAACAGCTCGGGCGTACCGATCGCGGTTGAATATTTGCGCGCTGACCAGACATCAGCTGCATCAGGAGACGGCCACTCAAAGTGCGGAAGCAGTTTACTCTTGGTCCAGTTGGGTGCTCGGGCGAAGAGGAACGCTACGTCAGCGGCAAGGCGGGCGCGCGCGAGAAGCCCTGGCCTACCCGGTGCGTCGACGAGCCTGTCGAAGCGCGCTTGCAGGGCGCTGGGAAATTCTACATCCCCCTCGGTCACTTTGCGCAGGAGTATTTCTGCGAGCCGCCCAGGCGGAGCGTTGATGGCGTCATTGAATACGTCACGCATCCTCGGTCTCCGCGGTTTCTATCAACGAGACATCGGCGATCCTGTCCCAAAGAGGCCATAGGAGTTCATTGGACAGCGTCTTTGCGTGCTCGTGAAGCCACGATGAAGCGGCAGCAGAAACAAGCGCAAAGGTGCCGGCTGGCCATTCCAGTAACAATTGCGCGGCGCGCATTTCCGTTCCGGAATCAGCGTAGGCAGATCGAGACCAAAGCAGTTGCTCCCAAAAACCTGTAGTCCAATCCTCTTCCGCAGCCGCGGCGTCAAGGCCTCGCAAGGCGCGGTCGGGATCGGAGAGGCAGAGAGCCTGCCAGTTGTCCCCATCCCTGAAATCAGCATTGATCGCGATCTTCTTCGCTTCGGAAACAAGCTTGCTGTCAGGCACGTTTTCGAATTTTTCGGTATCAACTACGACGTTGCGGAAACCACTTTCGTGCCAGACATGGAAGCCCGCTTGTTCTGCTGGCTTCGGCTGCCATTCAGGATAGCGAGCGCTGATACTCGCCAACAGATTCCTTCCGGCCGCACCAATATCGAACCCGTCGCGCGCCATTAGCGAAAGAATTTCGTACCTGGAATGGTCAACCGCGCGATCCACATCGGCGCCCTCTCTGAACCAGCTTCGCAACGGGCCCTCGCGAAAGCGGCGAAGGATCTTATTCCGCTTCGGCTTTGGGAATTCGTTCCATCGTGCGCGGATCAACCGGTGGATTTCGACGCTGGATCCCGACAGGAACAATTCGCGGAGCGGAAGCTCAGCAAGCATGTTCGCAGCGAAATCTGCCGGCAACGCCGGGCTAACGGACGCGAAGAGAGCCAAGCGCCACATTAGCCGGAAAGGACGCTCGCGCCAAACTTCGGCTAGCGCCCGAGCCTTGGATGGTGACTTGGTGGCGAGCCGGATCCAGATTTCGGCCATCACTCGGGTAACGGTTTGGAATCCAGACCGGTACTGATTCTGTGCGTGCCTTGCGACCGAAGGCACGTCTACATCTGACGTACTGTAACCCTCGGTTCCTTCGACACCGACATCAGTCGCGTCGGCCAAGGTCGCGGTGAGCGCGCTGGTCAGCCGCAATAGCAGTGCTTCGTCGACGTCCGCCGACGCCGTCGCGGGCCAAGCGGCGAGCACGTCAGAGGACGAGAGACCATCATCAACCTTATAATCAACCGCCATCAAGTCAGTGGGACGCTCGGGCGTTCTCCCTTCGGTGTCGTACCACGATAGACGCTTGGACAATTTGAGCTTCGGTCGAAGCGCATTGGCGAGTCGCTCCAATAGCTCTGCGGAATGTTCGCCGCGCTTCAGTTGTGGCGCGATCTCGAACCATTCGTTTTGAACGAGGCCACGCTTTGACGTCCGCATGTGCCGAATAATGAGCTGCCAACTTTTCGCAAGCAGCGGGGGTAAACTCCCGGCTTGGCCGTTGAGCCGGAATTCGAGAAAGTTTGCGGCTTGGGGGCCGAAGAAGTGGAGATTGTTGACGACATCACGGACGGCATCCACATCTGCGAAATTGCGCTCAACCCACGCGATGAGCTGGATATCGTTTTCCAGTAGCTTCATTTCGGACAGGACCGGAAGCCACGCCAGGGAAGGATTGACGGTTGCAAGCGTTGCCGCGAGGTCATCCCCTGAGAGGAAGAAGCGCAATTGCTCCCGCTCGAACTCCGAAGTGTCTTCCGGTGTCTTCTTTCTTGTGGGATTGGATTGGGTCTGATTGATCATGGTGCGGCGCCCACTGAGTCCGTCAGGATGGTTCGAACTCGGGCGCGTCCATATTCGACCGGCTGGCTCGCGTAGCGCGCCCATTCTGCGAGCGTGCCGTAGATCGAATCGTAGTCCGCAAACTCGACCGCCTCGATTCCTTTGGCATTCCACAATGAGGCCGAGTCCGCGGTACCCGGCTCGATTGCGTAGATTTTCTTCATATCACGGAAGCGGCTGCGATCGGCATCGAGGGTTTCGAGCAAGAGGCGCATGGCAACATCTTCGGCGGCATAACCCACGAGAACGAAGGTAGCCAGCCGCATGCGGTCCTCGATTTCCCGCGAAGCCCATCCGTCACGCAGATAGGCGTCGCCAAAATCAGCGCTCGTCAGTACGAACTCGGTGCACGCTAAGCCGAGCGCATCGTCGCCGATCCGGCCATGAAGATGCAATACGCCGTAATCGCTCTCGCCGCCCGCCCTCGGGAGGGATCTTCCCGAATGGCTTGGCACGTTGCTCATTCCGGCCTGGCGCGCCGCGCGCTCGAATATTGTATCAAAATTCGTCGTGAGTAGGCGCGGGCGGCCGTCAACATCCCGCGAGAGCTTAAGCAGAGATATATGGTCAGGGAACGCAACGTCAGGCGCGGCCAATAGATCGGCTACGGCGGTGCGCACTCGCGACACCGCCCCGCGCCGGTGCGTGCGTTTCTCTAAGGAGCGCAACGCCCGGTCGAATTGCTTTTCGGCGATGGCAATCCGTTCGGCCGGTTCCTCGTCCGGTGTCTCACCGAGACGCCCATAGACTTGGTCCGTGAGTTGTTTGAATGACGGCAGCGCGACACGGAACGATACCCCCGCACCGCAAAGAAATGTCGCCTTGCCATCTCCGACTGCCCGAATGAGGTCATCCGGAATATCTGCGCCTCTTTCGAGAAATCGCACCTCCCCCTCCCTCTTTGGCCTTGCCTTAACCGCGAGACCCAAATTCGAATCGGATCGGGACCGACAAATTATCCGCTGCAACTTGCGATTCGGCGAGACCGCGACCTAAACTACCTGAAGATGTACGAGCCGCAACCATCCCTCGTAATATCTATCACCGCAAACCTCTTACCACACACTCAAATCATCGGGCACGTCGCCGAACCTCCTGATCACCTTGGCGTCGTAAATCCCCACTGGCGGGGTCGCCAGTGCGGCTAAACGCGACCGCGCCGACGTTGGCCCTCCTTGCGCGAAAGCGCTTCAGCACGCATTACATCGGCCACCGGATTGAAGCATTCAGTGGATTCACCGGCCGCGATGCCGTCGTCAGTGGCGACGAATGGCAGCGCAACGAAATAAGTCACCTCGGCCATGGCTCGCTCCAACAATCGGACCGTCATCCGGTGTAGGTCTTGAATCTTCCGTGGTGGTAGCCGCGCGCGTAGCCCTTCGACACATCGGCCCGTAGCCCTTCCACCTGCGCTTCCAAAAATTCATTGGCCACGATCATCGCCCTCACCGCTTCACGCGCATCACCACCGCAAGCCGCGATTGCCTGGTCCGTCGCTGCCTCCAACTGAACCGCTTCTGGAGTTGGCTGACTCTCAGCATCGGTTGGCATCTGTTGCCTTGATCACTGTGGCTAGGGATCATGTTCCTGTTTCGTTCCTTTTGTCAATCCGCTGTCATTCTGCCCAGTGCGTTATCCTTTAGGGCCCTTACTTCAGCCCAAATGTGGGTTAAGCTGGGTTGTCGGCGAAAGGACATCCCGTGGCCGACAAAATCATTAAAAATCCGTTAGCGATAACCCGGTGTTTACCCCGGACCCTTACGATAACTCCCAACAAAGGGAGAGTGTCGTGACGGACTTTCAGCTCGTTCTTAGAGTGGTCGGTTACATTTTTGCGGCTTGCGCGTGCTTGGCAGTCGCCGAGACGGCAATCGACGCCTGGATACACCAGCCCCTAGCGGAATTCCTCGTGAAACGTTTTGCCGACCTCATGCTGGTTTGCGTCAGCACCATAGGAGGTTTGTTGGCCGGACAGAAAATCGAAAGCCGCAAAAGATTGCGTGATTGACACTGGCCAGCTGGGGCCGTCTTGCCTGGGGGCTCTTGGTATTGGGACTTGAAAACTCTGCTTTTTTCAACTAATCTTTTTATTGCCGGAAAAAAGGCGCGCGGAGGCGCGCAGCTTAAACGCTTTGTCTAAGCGGCCATTTTCCGTCGCACTGGTCTGCTGCTCCCCTACACATCATCTTCTGAACTGTATCTGAACTTCTCTCGATATGGCGCGGCGGCCACTCGGGGAACCAGCTTCCGGCTTATGGTCGGGAGGGTTCCTCGGCACATGCCCAAGGCACTCTCTCCCTAGCCGAACAAGGCATATGGAGAGAGCCATGTTCGCCCCGCTAAGATACCTCGTTCTTTTGCCTGCCGCCTTCCTGTTGCTCTACGGTATAGAGCCCGTCATCGTGAGCGCGATGTACAGCGGCAGTCCACCTCCCCACATCGCGAGCCTTCTCGACAAACAAATGGACACGTTTAGTGCGGTTGCCCGGATGATTTTCGGGCCAATGGCTCCCAGCGCGTCAGCAACGGCCACAAATGAAAAGGTAGTCTCGAATGAGCAGCGGTGAATTAAGACGTCGGTGTCTAGCCGCAGCGTGATCAGCGCAGGGTAATTTGACCCGGCTGCTCCACCCCCCGAACTATTTCGATGACCGCATGCCCACGATGCAACAAACACCGCTTCCGATACTCAATCAGAAATTCATAGCTTTCGAGGGATTGCTTGCTTGGGCCAAGGCGATTGTCCAGCAAGCGGATCGCGTTTCCGAAGCCCAAGACCGCCTTAAAAATATGCTCAAGGAATTTCCTCTGGAGCCGCGGGTCGTTTTCAACGCTGAACCGATCCGAGATGCGGGGCACGTTTTTAAGGTCGAACGACATTTGTTTTGTATCGCTGCTGGCCAATTTTTCGATCATCGGCGATGGCTGAGAAGGCTCGGAGGATTTGATGAAAGTTTCTTCGCAGAGATCGACTTGTTCGAGCCGGACGTAAAGGCGATGCGTGACCTCAACGAACACGCAATTGAATATTTCGAAGGTAAAGGCCAACGCCCGAAAGACTGGATGTTCAACGGCGACGATTTTAATTCGGATCCAACCGGCACGATTAACACCTTGGTGGGTGGTCGCCTGGACTGGGTTAAACTCAACCAAGCGACGGGCCGCTTGCTGGAATCTCTGCCGACCATGTTGCCAAGATCATCTCGATAACCTGCCGCCGATGCCGGGCGTGTTCCCGGACTACCCGGCCCCGGTGGTGCGCAACACGGGCGAAGACCGCGAGATGGTGCTGATGCGGTGGGGCATGCCGCCTCCGCCGCGCGCCGGAGGTTTTCCCGTCACCAATATCCGCAACACCACCTCGCCTCACTGGCGCGGCTGGTTGAAGCCGGAAAATCGTTGCTTGGTCCCGGCAAACAGCTTCGCGGAATACGCGCCGGAGCCAACCCCGGAAACGAAAAAGAAGGACGTCGTTTGGTTCGCGCTGAACGACGACCGACCGCTGTTCGCCTTCGGCGGGATCTGGACCGAATTCAGGGGCGATCGCGGCACCAAGTCAAAGCCGATCCCCGGCCCTCACCTGGTCTACGGCTTCCTGACGACGGCACCGAACGCGATAGTCGAGCCGATCCATCCCAAAGCCATGCCGGTGATTCTGACAACGCAAGAGGAATGCGACGTCTGGATGCGCGCGCCGTGGGACGAGGCGAAAGCCCTGCAGCGACCGTTGCAGGATGCCGACCTGATGATTGTTGCGCGGGGTGCCGACAAGGAGGACCGCGCGGCAGCGGCATGATCAGAGCGGCTAACCAATGTCCGCGTTGCTGCGCATTACGGACTTAACTCGGACATCGAGCTACGTCGGAAAAGTGGCAACAACCGACATTCGGATCATGCACCGTAACACGCGCCGAGTCCGCATCGGATTTGCTGGTCCCACTCATTCCGGCATGCCCGCGATCCGGAACGCGCCTTCAAATAATTGAAGGTCTTTGGGTCGGCGATAGTGCAACCCTTTCATCACAGTCGAGATACGCTGAGCCGGGTCGATTTGCCGCGCAGCCTCCCAGGCCTGTCGCGTTTCTTCAACTCGGCCCGCCATTGCATGACATGCCATCAGGATGCGATGTGCCACAACAAAATTGGGGTTCTGCTGCACAGCAGTTTTCGCCCACAAGGTACCATCCTCGTACCGACCAGCAAAAAAATGCGCACATGCCGTTCCGACTTGGGCCATGAAAATACGCGGGTCGAGGGGACTCATCCGTAAGCCGATCTGGAATTGTTCGATCGCGGCATCTCCGTTGCCGAGATAAAGCTGCACGTAGCCGTTCCAAATTCGCGCAAGGGCCAGACTTGGATCGAGGCTAACTCCCCGAGCCAATAGCGCTGCCGCCTCCTCGACTTCTCCAACGAATAGTCCGAGGACCAATCCGGCCGATGCAAGCACCGTCGGATCATCTTTATCAAGCTCAAGCGCCCGTCTCGCCAGCCGCAAAGCCTCGGCAACCTCTTCAGCCCCACCGCTACTCCAGCCGAACCCCCACCTCTGCACAAGGCAATCAGCCGCCAGCGCGAATGGCGCTGCGAAGTCGGGGTCGAGATGGCAGGCGGTCTCGGCCAGCCTGAACGCCTCTATGTTCGCTTCTCGCGTAGAGAACCGATAAAAGCTTGCCAACGCGCGAAGATAGTAATCGTACGCTTGAAGGCTCTCGGTTGGCTTTCGCTGGGCCCTGGCAATTTCGGCCCGCTCAAGATGCGGCGCGATGGCGCCTATCACGCTCATCGTCACCTGATCCTGCAGATCGAAAATGTCTTCCAGCGTGCTGTCGTATCTGTCTGCCCAGATGTGGTTACCCGTCGTGGCATCGACGAGCTGTCCGGTGATGCGAATGCGATTGCCGGCCTTGCGGACGCTACCCTCAAGCACGTAACGAACACCCAGCTCGCGGCCGATCTGCTTGATGTCGACAGCTTTGCCCTTGTAAGTAAAACTGGAATTGCGGGCGATGACGAAGAGCGATTTTGAACGCGACAGTGCGGTGGTAATGTCTTCCACCATGCCGTCGGCGAAATATTCCTGCTCTGGGTCGCCGCTCATGTTTTGGAACGGCAGCACGGCGATGGAGGGCTTGTCGGGAAGCGCGAGTGGTTGGGCAGGCCCGGCCGAGAGCTTTGCGGCAGCCGTCGAAGAAACGCTCGGATCGATTTGCATTCGCCATGCGCGCATAGGCTCCGCGATGTTCTTTAAATCTTGCGCACCCATGTCTTCAAAAGTGATATCGACCTTGCCGCGGATTTGCCGTTGCGCGTCATCGGAAATGCAGACGCCGCCGGGTTCCGCGATCCCTTCGAGGCGTGCTGCGATATTAACGCCGTCGCCGAATATATCGTTATCGTCAATGATGATGTCGCCGACGTGAATGCCGATGCGAAATTCGATCCTCTTTTCCTGAGGTACGCCTTCGTTCTGCTCGGTCATCCCGCGCTGGAGCTCAACCGCGCTACGGGCCGCATCTACCGCACTGGCGAACTCGACGAGCATGCCGTCGCCGGTGGTTTTGACGATGCGGCCACGATGGGCGACGATGGTCGGATCGACAAGGGCCCTTCTGATTGCCTTCAGCCTGGCCAAGGTGGCTTCCTCATCAGCACCCATCAGCCGGCTGTAACCCGCGACATCCGCCGCCAGCACGGCCGCCAGCCGCCGTTCCACTCGTTCTCTGGTCAAAAAAGACTCCCAGATTGGTAGATCATGCCCCAAGCATCAAAGCATATTGGGCCGCCGTTGGCCTAGGGCTGACTTCCATACATGAGGGTCAAACTGAGAAGTCTGGGTGGGCCACCGGGAAGTCGGCTTTACCTTCAAAAACGGACATCGTCAGACCGGTCCCGTTGGTCCGTTTCGTGCCATGAAGAGACATTCGCTGGCGCGGCACCGGGCAGCGCCCGCGGCAAGCGACCCGAGCAGTCAGTCTACCGGATGACCAGCGAACTTCAGTCGGATGACGCTTTAAAGCTCGCAAAAC
>Ga0137393_10001622_pt1 | contig 14321 bp, 13 predicted proteins | sample 15con2h34BmetaG_FD_101396 | JGI IMG/M metagenome (GOLD analysis project Ga0137393, IMG submission 101396) | Vadose zone soil microbial communities from Angelo Coast Range Reserve, California, USA - 15con2h3.4B metaG | ecosystem: Environmental > Terrestrial > Soil > Vadose zone > Saprolite...
CGCGGACGATCGGCGTGCCTGCTAGCCTGCTCGCGCTCGCCGGTCGGGCGCTCGCGCTCCTGCCGCTCGAAAAGCCGCCGCTCTACGCCGACCAGGTGGCGCGCCTGTTCAGTCCGAAGAGCCCCGACAGCGGGAGCGCGTTTCTGGCCTTGGGTTTCACCGCCCGGCCGCTCGAGCAGGGTCTGAACGCTCTCTTCCATCCTCGGCCGGGGGTTCTGGTTTGAGCTTCGACGAGCACAGCGCCGACTATTCGCAGAAGGTGGACCGGGCCTTGGCGGTCGTCGGCCTCGAGCACGATTTCTTTTTCGAAGCCAAGGTGCGGCAAATCCTTGAAGCAAGGCGACGTCTGGGAGCCTGCGCGGCAGAACGTCCGGAGCGCCAATGGTTGCCGAGCCTTGGGCAACCAACGCTGCCGGCCGTGCCGGCCCGGCTGGCGGCAAGCGGTGCGGTGCGTGTGCTGGAAATCGGCTGCGGCATCGGCTTGCTGACCCAGCGCCTGCGCCCGCTGTTCAACGCTGTCTGGGGGATCGACCCCTCCATCTCCAGCCTCGGGCAGGCCGCGGCGCGCGGTGGCCGGATGATCGCCGCCGACGGCCTCTGCACGCCGTTCGCTGCTGAGAGCTTTGACATGGTGATCGCCGTTTGCGTTCTCCACCACGTGCCTGTCGACCAGCGCGCCGCCTTTCTGGCCGAGGCGGCGCGCATCACCCGGCGCGGTGGCCTCGTCCTGCTGTGCGAGCACAACCCGTGGAATCCGCTGACCCGCATCGTGGTCGGCCGCTGCGAGCTCGACCGCGACGCGGTTCTATTGGCGCAGCCCGAAGCGAGACGCCGGCTCACCGCCGCCGGCCTCTCCAACGTCCGCGCCCGCTACATTCTCTTCTTTCCCTGGCGCGGAGCCGTCTGGCGGTGGCTCGAAGCGCGCCTCGCCTGGCTTCCCCTGGGCGGCCAATATGTGATCGACGCCATACGGAGATGACGCCGGTGGCGGCCGGGGCACTCTTCAACCACCTCTAGTCAGAATGGTGGTCGGCGGACGGAACCGCGGACCCCCCAGCAAGATCCGTTGTGTCAATCTCTCGGCGTACGTTCGAGAATCGCCAGCGTGCGTTTGGCGACCTCCAGAGCGATCAGTGTCGGCTCGGCGACGTCATTGGCGTCCCCCATCGCGGCGTCAATGTCGTGAATGTCATCGATGAACCAATCCGGGTGATAGTCCTCTTTCTCGTCGTCGGAGGGCGACAGGTCCCCCCAAAGAGACTCGAGTAATTTCTTCACCGGCAGCTCGAAGTTTTTCTCTGAAAGCCTCTTCCTGATCGTTTCGACAAAACGGTGCGTGTGCTGCGACACATCGTAGTAGAGCACCTCGCCATACGTGGCGAAGTCCTCGTCGGGGCTCGTCATTCCATACGGAATGTTCCCGCGGTGTTTGTGAAACGGGGAATCGAAAAAGTCAGAGCGGTCGGCGCTTCTCAGAATGCGCGTTTCCGGATCCCAGGAGACGGAGATTCCGGCCTCGTAGACCAGCCAACCCAACAAGAGTCGTTCTTTACGATCGAGACGTCCGAGGTCTGCTAAGTGCTCGTAGGCGTCGATTGCCTGCAGGTAGCGGTGCTGAACGGTGCCCAGGAGCGAAAGAAGCCAGTAGGCCGTCTCCTGTTGTTTGAGGTCGAGCGATGGCAGCGGACGGATCGAGCCGGTGAACGCGATGAAGTCATCCGCCCAGTCATAAGCGTGGCTCGAGATCGCGGATCTCGCGTGATCGAGCAGCGCATCGACCGCAATGTCACGTATTCTCGACGCTGTCGAGGCCGATCCATCGCCCTCGAGACGATCGGCATAGCGAATGTACGCGGCGGCGCATCCCAGGACTGCGAATCGCGGCCACGAGACCGGATTGCCGCAGTTCAGGACTGGCAAAAGTTCGGGCCAGCCTGCGGCCAAGCGCGTTGGAGCGGCTTCGGGCGTTTGCTGCTTGAGTGCTTGCAGCGCATACCACGCTTTTTCCAGCGACGGGTCGTACGAAACGGCACTCTTGTACGCTTCGATCGCATCTGCGGTATTGCCGGCAGAGCGATACGCGGTACCTAACATCATATAGACGGTGGCGTCTTGCGGCTTGACCATCGAGCGCGCTATCTGGAGCTGGATTTCGTCGATTGCTTCCTGCATCTTTCCATTCATCACCAGCCGAAAGGCAGGCGCAAAGCGGCCAAGCGTCGGATCTGAGTAACGGTGGTGATGTGCTAGCAGGGCAGGTCGCTCGGCGGCGGTCTCGCGAATCGCCGCCTGCACCTCCTCCATTCGGCGGATGTAGACAAGGTGCATTCCCTCATGCACGAGGAGTCCGGCCCCCTGCTCCCTGCTGTACTTCTCAATATTCGCAATGTGTATCGTGACTTGCGCCTGCCCGGCAGTGTGCTTGTCAGGATCAGCGGCACCTACCGTGGTCTGCGCCTGGGCGAGGGCGGCGCACAAATACGGGATCAACGACAGCGGAAGACCCATACGTGGGCATCTCCAGTCTGAGGGTTGTCAATCGGTTCGGAAGGACATGACCGGCCGATCAGGCCGGTGTCGTACGGCAGCTCGGACGGTTCACATCCCGTCGCCACGAGCTGAACCGACGCGGGAGCCATCCGCCATCGCTCGGGTCGGGTAAAGAAAAAACCACGGTCGTCAATCTCGACTTGGACGGACACGGGCGAACCGTAGCGATCCCTGAGCTGCACGAAGCCCCTTCGGATCGCCAGCCCGTCTGCGGAACAGACATACCCGGAGGCGCCGCGTATGCGGCGGACGGCGTTCGGCGTGATCGTCCAAACGGACGCCAAGGCGATTCCGATCATAGGCAAAACGGTAGCCTTCGCCGTCTGCCGCGACGAATTACAGAATCGATAAACCCAATGCGTCGATATCGGCCCATTGGCTTGAAATCCGGCAGGTTGGTCGTCATCTCGTCCTCGTGCATTGATCACGAACAGCGACAAAGCCACGGCCGCAACCGGCAGGACCGCGTGGACGAGCGGTGAGGCCGCACGAAATTGAGCCAGCCACTTCGTGAGGAGATCCGACACCGTCAGGATGGCGATCGTCGATGTTGGTACTGCTACCAGTGCGATGTCCGTCCATATGTTCTTGCATCGGCGGATGGCAGCGCGGCGGTCGAGAAAGTCGTGGAGCATCGCTGTTGAACCTCAATCAGGCCATTGAATGGCGACATCGAGACCGTCTCCGGTCCGGAGGGTCAGCGTCACCGCCTCGAAGTCTTGCCACATCACCGAAAAGGGAGCGCGGCGGTCGAAGACCTGCAGCAATGACGGGATGACGATGCGTAGTTTGTTACGCTCGTGTGCCTTCATCTGGAACGAGTACGGCAGCGTGAGGTCGATCTGTTGCTGCCCGCATGGAAGGCTGAGGACCATTCCAGTAGCGGCAACGGTATCGCTTGCCTGCGCCGCGATGTCGTGCACAGTGACGTCGACTTGACCGGTTTGCACTTTGTCCCGAATGGTGAACTGAAGGGCCGGCGTGGCATCGAGGCAGTTCGTGGCCTTCTTTCGGGAACCTTGCAGCCTCGTTGAGACCACATCCAACGCCTGATCGGAATCGTTCTCGACAAATACGTCGAAGTAATGCTGTCGACCGGAGGCCGACTTCGTGAGCGTCAATGAGTGCGTGGCCAGACGACGCGAGTGTTTCATCTCCACCGCGCCGGCATCGGCGACTCCATTGACAAACACCAGCGTTCTGCGACGAGGTTCGAATCCGGGTGCGGTGATCTCCGCGATCACAGATGCCGGCTCGGAATTCAGTGGGATACTAAACCGGCCATCAAGCCCGACCGCACCGATCGTTTGTCCGTCTTCCGACCTCAACCGAACTAGTGCCTTTCGGATCGGATGCGAGGTCTCGTCCACGACCGTCCCCAGAACGACGGGTTTTGTGGCGGCGAATGCTGAAATCGCGGTGAATGCTGCCGCCATCCAGCAACTGAAGATCGAGTGCATTCCAGTAATTAGTGAGCGCGAGACGCGTTTCGTTTCTGATCGGCCCGAAATCGTTTGCCTCCAGAATTCCGATGGTGTCAGGCCTTCGTTTCTTTGGCCGCTCGTAACTCATTGAAACGGTGGCACTTCAAGCGGTCTGTTGGAACAGTCACCAGCGATCATCAGTGATTCGCTTCGTTGATTGGGGATACCGCTGCCCGAGCTACCAGATCGTCAGCGGGGAAACCTGTTTCGCCAAAGAACGAGTGCATGACACCTCCGGATCTCCCAACTCACATCACTCGGTCTTTCTTTTTGGCACCGGCACTTCGACCGCAGGCGACGACTTGCGAATGTTGCTCAAAACCACCTCCGCGGTGAGGCCCGCGGCGAAGCCGATGATGATCAGAAACGGAACGAGCCTGATCAGCGCGGCGAACATCTTGTCCGTCGTGGTTTGGGTGGAGAACATCTGGGCGAGCACGAAGGAGACGCCCGCAAGGCCGCCGGCTACCATCCCCAGCGCGGCGTAACGCAGGAGGATGTACTGGTTGTACGCCGAGAGGGCGAAGGTCCGCGTCACCCCCGTCGCCCAGTCCAACACCACGCGTATCGTTGCTCCCGAAGCGCCAGCCAGGATGCACGTGAACAGCACGACGCAGAGGTGCCATTTGCCGCCGTCACTGCCCGGTTGTGGAAGGAACATCGTCAGCGGCCAGGTGAACACGGCGAGCCCAAAGAGGAGAGCGGAGATGATCGCGTGCCAGTTGATCCTGGAGTTTTCCTGCAATTCCGTCTGACGGCGCTCGGCGATGCGTCTTTCTTCATTCTCGAAACGCACTTCTTCCTCGTGCGCGAAATCTTCTTTCTGCTTGGCGAGCAATGCCACCAGCCTGGCCGCGAGATCTGTCGACCAATTGGATCGCGCCATCAGCGCGAAATCGGCATCGGTGATCGGATACCTCTGAGCGCGCACAGCGCGCCAGATTTTTTCGGCCGAACCGCCGAAGGCCGCGCAAGGCAGTAGCGGTTTCCGATAGCTCATCGCCACCACGCCGGCAATGAGTGCCCACGAGCCGCCGCCCAGCATGAGCATGCCGTCGATGTGTGCGAGAGACTGATAGAAGCTGAACTCCCAGTCAGGGTTGAAATCGGGCTGCCAGTCAAACTTGTCCTCGTTCCCGGGTTCTTCGGCGAACTTCGGCTGACCGGATTGTGGTGAGTACCGGACCTGAATCGATCCCGGTTCGGTGTTGGGATGGCTCAGGTATCCACGCACGACGTCGATTTCCAGCGTGTACGCGCCGCTGGAGTAAACGACGAGGCGAAAACCCTGGCGGGCGAGCTCGCGACCGAGGTCCTCGCCAGCCTTGTTGCCGCATTTGACGTTTTTGAGAGTCAGCTCCGTCTCTCGCGACGGGTCGAAGCTCCCCACTACAGCAACCAGGGGACCCGGCATGGAAGACTCCTTCCTTCGATCGGTAAGGAGCGATATTCCTTCGGCCCTCTTGCGGAGTCAAGCTCGAACATCAACGTGCAAGAGTGTTCTCCACGTCCAACGCATTGCGTCGTGCCCGCATGGATTGGCAATCTGACTTACAATCCATGCATGATCCACAGAGTCCTCACGGCTCGCTTGAAAGAGGCCGCAGCGCAGCTTCCGGTCGTGACTCTCACGGGACCGCGGCAGTCGGGTAAGACCACGTTGTGCCGCGCGGCGTTCCCCGGGAAGAAGTACGTCAATCTCGAGCCGCTCGACACGCGGGACCTCGCGCAGAGCGACCCTCGCGGGTTTCTCGCCGAATACTCCGCGGGCGTCATTCTCGATGAGATCCAGAACGTGCCGGAATTGCTCAGTTACATCCAGGCCGACGTCGATGAGGATCCCTCGCCGGGGCGTTTTATCCTCACGGGCTCCCAGCAACTCGCCGCGAATCGGGCCATCGGTCAGACGCTTGCGGGCCGGACGGCGATTCTGCACCTCCTCCCGTTCTCGCTCGACGAACGGCGTCAGAGCGAGGACTGGCGGGGGGAGGACCTTTGGCTCGATGTCTTTCGCGGAGGCTACCCCCGCGTTTACGATCGTCATCTCGATCCGGTTCGCTGGTATGCCGACTACATCACGACATACGTGGAGCGCGACGTCAGGCAAGTGAAAGAGATCGGCGATCTCCGCGCCTTCAGGACGTTCATCGCGCTGGCCGCCGGACGGACGGCGCAGGAGGTCAATCTCTCCTCCCTCGGCGGTGACGCCGGTGTTTCTCACAATACTGCAAGGGCGTGGCTTGGCCTTCTGGAGGCGAGCTTCATCATCACCCTCCTCCCCGCGTGGCACCGAAACGTCCGCAAGCAAATCATCAAGGCCCCGAAGGTCCACTTCATCGACACCGGCGTCGCTTGCGGTCTCCTCGGCATCCGGGATCCGGATCAATTGCGTAGTCACCCCCTCCGCGGTGCGTTGTTCGAAAGCTGGGTGGCCGGCGAGATTCTCAAGGGCCTGACCCATCGCGGGCGGCAGCCGGACCTGAAGCACTATCGGGAGTCACGTGGAATGGAGATCGATCTCGTTCTCCAGCAGGCCGCCACTCTCCATCTCGTCGAGTGCAAGTCGAGTGCAACGACGCACCCGTCGTTCTTCGAGCCGCTGTCGGCGATTCGGGATCTCATCGGTGCGACGTCATCAGACACCGCCGTCACGGCCGCTCTCGTCTACGGAGGGAAAGAGAGCTACCCGCGACGAACGGTTCCGATCTACTCGTGGAACGACATCGAGAAGCTTTCCCGTCGCATCGCAGGTTGAGGAAAGGCCAATCCGCGATGCCCCGCGCGAATGCGCGGGGCGGCGGAAACGTGGTGATACGTGCGAGCCTACGGCACGTCGATGTGGTTGACGACCTTCTTGACGCCGGTGACCTTCGCCGCGTCGTCGTACGCTTTTTGGCGGTCAGCCGCGGTGGGCAGGTGGCCCGCCAGCGTCACCACGCCGTCGGTGACATCGACATCGACGCCGGTCAGGTGATCGCCCAGCAGATTCTTCTTGACCTCGGTCGCCGTGGTCGTATTGTCGAGCGACTTCGGAGTCATCCTGTTCCAGTTCGAGCAGCCGAGGGCGGTGACCAATGCCACGGACATGATGGTGGAGACGAGTAACTTCTTCATTGGCTGTTTCTCCTGTTACAGCCATAGAGCAACAGGCGAGCCAGACATGCCGACATGCCGACAGCGGATGGGAGCGCTTGCCGTACCGTGAAAGGAGGCGCAGGCTTAACGGATGTCCGACGCCGAGGCCACCACCAAAGGAACGATCCTGCGCAGTCTGCTCACGTTCGTGACGCGCGATCTATCGCCGGCACAGTATGGCCGCGCTCTCGCGGCGCTTCCTCCGCCAGACCGGCAGATCCTCGAACAGGGCTCGATCCTTTCGACGCAGAAGATCTCCGAATTCACGCTCAACCGGCTGACCGTCGAGGCTGCCAGAGCGAAAGGGGAGTCCCTCGCATCGTTCGGACGCCGTGCAGGCCGTGCGGAGATGGCCGATGCTGTCGGTGTCTATCGCTTCCTCACTTTCGTTCTCACTCCGACCGCGATGCTGCGAAAAGCGTCGACTCTTTGGGGAGCGGTTCACAGCCATGGGCAGCTCATCGTCGAGGACGAATCCAGGGGCTCCGCGCGTGTGAGGCTGACCGGCTTTCCATCCGAGGAAGCACACTGCGCACGGCTTTCGGGCTGGTTCGAGAGAGCTGGTGAGATGACCGGCGCCAGGAACGCCAAGGCCATACACGACGTATGCATGGTCCATGGTGGGACCGAGTGCCAATGGCAATTGACGTGGTGATGTCGCTCGATCCGATAGGAACCTCTGTCCACCTGCAGTCCACGTCGCAGGCCAAGATTGCTCTGTTCCGTTCCCTCTTCCGTGGACGCGACGATGTTTACGCGCGCCGCTTCGAGAGCCGGAAAACGGGGAAGGCCGGGTACGCGCCTGCCTGTGGCAATGAGTGGATCCGAGGGGTCTGCGAAAAGCCGCGGATCAAGTGTTCCGACTGTCCGCACCAACGCTTTCTTCCGGTGACCGATGAGGTGATCCGGTGTCACCTGTCGGGCCGCGACGACGCCGGCCAGCCGTTCGTCGCCGGCGTCTATCCGATGCTTCGCGACGAGGCGTGCTTCTTTCTGGCGGCTGATTTCGACAAGACAGGCTGGCGCGAAGATGTTGCCGCATTCGCCGAGACATGCCGGCAACTGGAACTTCCGGTTGCCGTCGAGCGCTCGCGTTCCGGCCAGGGCGGCCATGTGTGGCTCTTCTTCGAAGAGGCCCTTCCGGGCGCACTTGCCCGCAGGCTCGGTTCGTTCATCTTGACGGAGACGATGGAACGTCGTCCCGAAGCCGGCCTGGACTCATACGACCGTTTCTTTCCGAACCAGGACACGTTGCCGCACGGTGGTTTCGGCAATCTGATCTCGTTGCCGCTGCAGAAGCAGGCGCGCGAGCGCGGCAACAGCGTTTTCCTCGATGACACGCTCGTTCCGTACCCGGACCAATGGGCGTTTCTATCGACAGTGGCCAGGATCGGCCGGTCCCGAGTCGAAGCCATCGTGCGCGATGCGGAACGAACCGGGAAGATCGTGGGTGTGCGTTTTCCACCCGCTGACGAAGAAATGGACGAGCCGTGGACGGCCCCGCCCTCGCGCCATCGGAAACAGCCGGCGATCGCCGGGTTGCCGCGCACCCTGGAGGTGGTTCTCGGGAACCAGATCTATATTGCCAAAGAGGCATTGGTTCCCGCGCTTCGAAACCGGCTGCTCCGGCTCGCGGCCTTCCAGAATCCCGAGTTCTACAAGGCGCAGGCGATGCGGCTGCCGACCTATGACAAGCCGCGCATCATCGCCTGCGCCGAGGATCATCCTCAGCACATCGGATTGCCGCGCGGATGCCTCGACGATCTGCTGAAACTGCTTTGGGACCTGAAGATCGCTCCGATCGTCCGGGATGAACGTTTTGCGGGTCAGCCTCTCCGCGCGGCGTTCCGGGGAGAGCTTCGGCCTGAACAGAGGATTGCGGCGGATGCCATGCTGGCGCACGAGACCGGCGTGCTGTCCGCCACGACGGCATTCGGAAAAACAGTCATTGCCGCATGGCTCATCGCACAGCGAGGCGTCAGTACGCTCGTTCTCGTGCATCGGCGGCAACTGCTCGACCAGTGGGTGGAGCGGCTGTCAGCGTTTCTGGAGTTGCCGGCGAACGGAGTCGGTCAAATCGGCGGCGGGCGTGATCGAGCCAACGGACTGCTCGACGTGGCCGTCATTCAGAGCCTTGGCCGGAAGGGAGTGGTCGATGATCGCGTCGGCGACTACGGGCACATCATCGTGGACGAATGTCATCACCTGTCGGCGTTCAGCTTCGAACGGGTGGCCCGACGTGCGAAGGCTCGGTTCATCGCCGGCCTGTCAGCGACCGTTGCCCGTAAGGACGGTCATCATCCAATCATCTTCATGCAGTGCGGCCCGATCCGCCATCGAGTGAGCGCGAAGGCGCAGGCGACAGCGCGGCCTTTCGAGCACACGGTGTTCGTCCGTCCGACTGCTTTCCAGGCTGCCAACATCGAAGAGGATCAGCGAGCGCAGTTCCAGAGCCTGTACCGCGAGCTGATCGGCGACGAGGCGCGAAATCGGCGCATCTGCGACGACGTCATCGAGGCAGTTCGCGACGGACGATCGCCGCTCGTCCTGACCGAGCGCAACGATCATCTCGATCGGCTGGTGAACCACCTTTCCGGAAGCATTCGCCATCTCCTCGTGCTTCGTGGCGGAATGGGGAAAAAGCAACGCCAGACAGTCGCCGACCAATTGCGAGCCATCCCACCGGATGAGGATCGCGTCCTCCTGTCGACAGGCAAGTACATCGGAGAGGGGTTCGACGATGCGCGGTTGGATACTCTCATGCTCACGCTTCCGGTGTCGTGGCGGGGAACCATCGCCCAATACGCGGGCCGGCTGCACCGCCTCTACGACAGCAAACGCGAGGTCCGGGTGTACGACTACGCGGATCTCAACGTGCCGATGCTGGCGCGGATGTTCGATCGGCGTTGCCGAGGGTACGAGGCGGTGGGTTATACGATCGTCCTCCCGGCGAGTGCTGTCCCCGGTTGGCCTGCGGCCGTCCCGCTCCCCTCTGATCCAGGTTGGAAGCACGACTACGCTGCCAGCGTGCGCAGACTGATTCGTGACGGAGTCGACGCGCCGCTGGCGAATCTGTTCGTTCACGCGGCGCGCCGTGTCGCTCCGGAAGCGGAGGGCGTTGACCGGGCGCGCAGCGCGTCCGAGGCCTTCTTGTATCGACGACTGGAGACCTTGAACGAGACGCGGGGACGATTTGGTCTGAACGCCAATCTGCCGATTGCGTTCGATGGCCGAGGCCAGATGGAAGTCGATCTGCTGTGCGCGAGCTCCCGTCTCGTGGTCGAACTGGATGGTGCGCAGCATCTCTCCGATGCGGCCGCCTACCGGCGCGACCGCCACAAGGATCTGTTGCTGCAGGAGAATGGCTACTGGGTGTTGCGCTTTCTGGCTGGGGACGTGGGGAAGGAGCTCGACTCGGTTCTCGATGCCATTCTGCGCGCGTTGGCAAACCGCGAACGACGACTGTCATGACACACGTACGATCAGCGCAGCCCGGCACGTTGCAGTTTCGAGATGAATGACGGCTTGCGGGCGTGTTCCGTCCGCAGAAGGTCGAGGCGTCCCAGAAAGTTCGATTCACGGCTTTCCTTTGCGGCCAGATCACGCAGATCGACGAGCAGACCGACGGCGCGGTCGTAGCTCGCGGGCTGCTTCGTCGCAATCAGGCCATCGATCTCTTTCCACACGGCAGGCTCCTTCCGTGCGAGATCGTCGAGATATTTCGAGCGTGCCGATGCCGCCTCTCGCTCGCGCCGTGTCTTCTCGATCTCGGCTCGCGCTGCCGCGATGCGCCGCCGTTCGTCGCCGGCATCCCGTGCAGCGCGCAGCAGAGTGCCGACAGTCCTGGCCGTGCGAGGCTCGGCGACGTTCCTGTTTTCGATCAGGCGCTGAAGCTCCGCGGCGAGTGCGGGTTCCTCGGCGGCAATGAATCGCTCGAGGTAGTCATCCCGCTCAGCCCTCGGCCGTGCCGCAATCCACTTCTGAATCGCTTCGCGAGTGAGCGTTTGCGCGAACATTGGAGGACTGGCGGCGGCAGCGGCGTCAAGCAGGTCGGAGTCTATTCGGAGGAAATCGACCAGGCGCTCGAGCGATCCATCGAGATCTCCGAGTCCCGGGGGAACCGGCGGCTCGACCTCCTCGTCCTCGAATTCTCCTGTCTGTGCAGAAAGAAGCCAGCCTATGTACAGACTCCGGAGATCGCCTGCAGCGATCTGTGTGCGAATTGGGATCAGTGCCGAAAGCGCGTCGCTTTCGTCAGGCCATTCGTCGATCTCTTCATCATCCGAAGCGAACGTGAGGATCGTTTTCCCTTTGTGCTCGCGTACGGATGCGGATTCACCGACGCAATAGAGATCCGCCGTCCTCCTGTCGAGCAGACTCGAGGGCAGCCGCAGTTTGAGGATGTTTGTTCCCCAGTTCGCAAAGTAGAGGAACGCGTCGAAGTACCTGTCCATCCACGCATCTTCGTCTCCCTTGAAGTCACCCCATTGATAATCGTTCACGAAACTCGTTGACGTGATCCGCGCGCGAGTCGAGAAGGATCGCAATTCGGCCATCTCGCGGGCCGTGAGTCGCCGGTCGATGGCCAGGAACTCGTAGTACTGGTATTCGCTCATCGATCTACTTCTAGTTTAGATTGTCTGTGGCTCTCGTTGAGAGAGTAGCCCGCCGCAACCGGGTACTTCCCAAGCTCTTGGTCGCCAGTTCGAATCCCGTCACCCCCTCCAAATCTAACCCTTGGGAGTCTTAACTTTAGCCATCCGGCGAGAGGAGCTGACCATGACCACCCCAGGCCTTTCGAAGTCACGCCTCGAGCGAATGCATCGTGTGTGTTGTCGGGACACGTCGAGCGCCGGGATCTGCCCGGCCTCATGGCGCTCGTCAGCCGCCATGACGACGTTTATGTCGAGGTGCTCGGCACGATGTCCTACGGCAATCCGGCTCCGATGAAGCGCGACACGATCTTTCGCATCGTTTCGATCACCAAGCCCATCACCGCGGCCGCGGCGATGACTCTGGTGGAGGAGTGCAAGGTACGGCTCGACGATCCGATCGAGCCGTGGCTGCCGGAGCTCGCCAATCGCCGCGTGCTCCGGTCCCTGTTGCCTTCGCAACAGCCTGACACCGAAGAATGGCTGCTTGACGATCACGTCGCATTTCACCAAGTGGCCTCGACGACGCATGCCCCTCTGCTTCCAGTTGTGCCCGCGGGAGTTTGAGATTTGATGGGATGGTCATCGACGTTCAGGATGGTCAGAGGTTTCATGGTGGTTTCCCGCCGGCCACGACCTCGGTCAAGGTTTGCGGAAGCGTTCGTGTACTGAGCGGTTTGACAAGGTACGCGTCGCAACCGGCTTTGAGTGCCTCATGGCGTGGAAACAGCTCCGGATACGAGGTGACGGCAACGACGTGAATGTCGCGCGTGGCCGAGTCGGTCTTGAGTCTTCGCACCAGCGCCATCCCGTCCATTCCCGGCAGCGACATGTCCAGCAGGATGATCTCCGGCCGGTCATCTTCGATGGAGGCAAATGCCTGCTCCGCCGCCACCGCATTGTTGACGCTATGGCCGGCGGCGCTCAGGACCTGGTGGGCCAATTTCAACTCTGCCGGATGATCTTCGATGACGAGGATCTTCATTCCTGACTTCCCTTCGGTTCGCCACGGGACGCGCTCAAGTACGAGGCCACCGCGCTGGAGAGGTTGCGTGTGTCGATCGGTTTGGTGATGTAGCCGTCGCAGCCGGCTTCGCGCGCCTTGTTGTCGTCGCCTTTCATGGCGAAGGCGGTCAGGGCAACGATGATGATGTGCCAGGTCCGCTCGTCTGCTTTGAGCTGCCGCGTCAGAGTCAGGCCGTCCATCCCCGGAAGTGCGATGTCCATGAGGATGAGGTCTAGCGGGCCGGCTTTGATAATCTCCAGAGCGGCCTCGGCGTCGCTTGCCGCGAGGACGTCGTATCCGTCGAACTCGAGCACATCGCAGGCGAGCTTCAGATTCGTGGGGTTGTCGTCGACCACGAGGATGCGCGCTTGATTCAATGGCTTTTCCTCCGGAGTAACCCGGGATAGGACAACGCTGAAACGATCAGAATGGCGGCGTGCTCGCGGCGTCCGTCATGCGTGGCGCTCCCCCGAGTGCCTCCTGGCCGATTTGCTCGTGCCGGATCGGCAGTTCGACCATGAACGTGCTGCCTTTGCCGGGCTCGCTCTCAACGTCAATGACGCCGCCCTGCAACTCCACGATTTTTCGCGTGAGCGCAAGGCCGAGGCCGGTGCCTTCGTACCGCCGGGAGGCGCCCGACTCCAGTTGCTCGAATTCACGGAAGAGCCGTTTGATGTCTTCCTGCCTGATCCCGATTCCTGAATCCTTGACCTCGAGCCGGAAGCGATTCGCGTCCACCGCGTTGACGGAGATCTTCACGGAACCGCCGTCATCGGTGAACTTGATGCCATTGGAGAGAAGGTTGTAGAGCACCTGTTTGAACTTCTGCTGGTCGAGCATGACGCTGCTGAGCCGGGGATCGATGGTGACGGTGAGGTGGATCGACTTCTTCTGCGCCATCGGCTTGGCCACCGCGCGGACTTCGTCGATGGCCACGGCCAGGGAGAAGTGTTCGGCATTCAGCTCCATCTTCCCAGCCTCGACCTTCGCCAGGTCGAGCACGTCGTTGATGAGTTGAAGCAAATGGCGCCTGCTGTTGAGAATGTCACTCAGATACTCTTTCTGCTTCGGATTGACGGAACCGGGTTTTCCGTCCACGAGAAACTCGGCGAAGCCGATGATGCCGTTGAGCGGCGTGCGCAGCTCGTGCGACATGTTGGCCAGGAATTCGCTTTTCATGCGGCTGGCCTCCTGAAGGGAGCGCTCGAAGCGCTTCCGCTCGGTGACGTCGCGCGCCGCGGCGAACACACCGAGCACGTTCCCCTTGTCGTCCTTGTAAACCGAGGCGTTGTAGAGGACGTCCGTGACGGAGCCCGACGCGTGGCGAATGGCCAGCGAGTAGTCCCGTACCAAGCCTTCGGAAAACACTTTCTGGTATCCGGCGCGGGCCATCTCCGATTCCGTGAAATAGTCCGAGAAGTCCGTTCCGATGAGCTGCTCCCGCGGTACGCCTGTGGCCTGGACCGAGGCTTCGTTCACGTCGGTGATTTTTCC
>Ga0137393_10001627_pt1 | contig 14306 bp, 10 predicted proteins | sample 15con2h34BmetaG_FD_101396 | JGI IMG/M metagenome (GOLD analysis project Ga0137393, IMG submission 101396) | Vadose zone soil microbial communities from Angelo Coast Range Reserve, California, USA - 15con2h3.4B metaG | ecosystem: Environmental > Terrestrial > Soil > Vadose zone > Saprolite...
GGAGAGCGCGTCATCCCACCTTGCTGCCTCTCATGAAGAGGAAGGTCTGACCGTTTTGCTAGAGGTGTAAAAGAAGAGATATGAAAAGATGGGGAACAGGCAATCTCGCTCGTTCTCCCAAGAAGGAAAGCGGCAACCATGAGTATCAAAGCCTACAAATATCGCATCTCTGCGAACAAAGCGACAGCAAAGAAACTGCAATGGGTCTTGGACCGGTGCAGAGAACTTTACAATGCCGCGCTCTCCGAACGCAAAGACGCCTACAAGTATGCAGGCAAGTCAACCAACGTCTATGAGCAAAAACGGGATTTAGTCGAGATCAAAGAAGTGATCCGGCAAGAGTACCAGGAGATTGCTTCTCATGTTTTGCAGAATGTCTTGTTTCGTCTGGATAAAGCGTTCAAAGCCTACTTTCGCCGGGTAAAGAACGGGGAGAAGCCGGGCTATCCCAGATTTCAGGGGAAGAGTCGCTATGACAGTTTCACGTACCCGGACAGCGCGGGCTGGAAAGTGGAGAGCGACCCGGACAGTAAAAAAGGGCAGCTTCGCCTCTCAAAGATTGGCACCGTCAAGATCAAACTGCATCGCAAGATCGAAGGGACAATCAAGACACTCACGATCAAACGAGAGGGTGAGCACTGGTACTGTATCTTTACCTGCGAAATCGGCAAACCGGAAGCCTTGCCGGTGAGCTATGAGGATGTGGGCATTGACCTGGGAGTAACGCACTTTGCTGCTTTATCAAATAGAGAATTCATCGAGTCCCCGCGCCACTATCGGAAGTCCGAGAAAAAGCTCAAGAAGTTGCAAGAGGCTCTGTCTCGCAAAAAGCGCGGGAGCCATCGCAGAGTCAGAGCCGTGAAGCGCGTGGCGAAGGCTCACCGCAAAATACGCAACCAGCGTCAGAACTTCCTGCATAAGGAGTCTCGGAAGCTGGTCAATCGCTATCAGATCATCGTCTTTGAAGACCTACAAACAACGAACCTCATCAAGCGCCCGAAACCCAAACAAGACGAAGAGGGGAAATATCTGCCAAATGGCGCATCAGCCAAAGCGGGGCTAAATAAATCGATGAGTGATGCTGGTTGGGGTACCTTTGTCCAGTATTGTACCTACAAGGCAGCATGGGCCGGTAGGTCGCTGGTACAAGTCAACCCCAAGTACACCAGTCAAACATGCTCAGGATGTGGCGCGATCGTCAAGAAGGCATTATCGGATCGCTGGCATTCCTGCAAGTGCGGGATCGAACTCGACAGGGATACCAACGCCGCGAAAGTCATCCTGGATCTTGGATATCAACACCTTTGGGGCGGGACGCTCCCCACGCGGGCAACTGCGTAGAAGCCACCGGCTTCTGGCCGGGGGTACGTTCACTTGACTGGTTATTGACGCGTATGTCAAAATGGTAACATCTGTATACAGGCATTACAAAGCTTCTGGAATATCCCTCATATGAGGCTACTTAAAAGTTTGGCAAAGAGGGTGTGGGGTATCCCTGCTTCTTATCTTTTCCCAAAAACTTACTGATTGTTAAAGAGAGGATAACTATTCAGAACCCGTCGCTGCTTGCGGCGGCTCAGCCATTTCATGGGTGTTGCAGGAAGCTCTCTTGCTGCTTGCGGCAGCAAGAGAGCTTCCTGCAACACCGCAAAAATAGGGAGGTTAAATGTATCTATGGAACGCACTTTAGTGCTTATCAAACCTGACGCAGTTCAAAGAGACCTGGTCGGTGAAGTAATCAGGCAATTTGAGCGCAAAGGCCTGAAGCTGGTTGGCATAAAAATGATGGCATTAAGCAACGAACTGCTGGATGAACACTATAGCCACCTGCGTGGACGTGACTTCTTCGCGGAAATCAAGACCTTTATGCGCAGCACGCCCATCATTGCCTGCTGTTGGGAGGGAGTGGACTGTGTCAACACGGTGCGCCTTCTCTGTGGTATCACCAAAGCTCGTGAAGCTGCACCGGGAACGATACGCGGCGAACTGGCCATGAGTGTTCAGGCAAACCTTGTACACGCTTCGGATTCGCTGGAGACAGCCGGGGTAGAGATTGAACGCTTCTTCAAATCCGAAGAGCTTTTCGACTACGAGGATGCCCTCCATCCGTTTATTTATTCATCGCGAGAACAATAGTTTCTTCTGGACATACTTCAACCTGAAGTATGTCCAGATAGTATACGTTTCACCTTTTCCAGGTCGATTACCGCGTGACAGGCGGCAAATATCTCTTGAGCTTCATACAGGTAGCTCAAAGCTTGCTGAAATGCCACCTCCGGCGGGCAGTTTCGCAGTAGCATGGCCTGTCCATAACAATACAGGGTACGTGCATGCTCCAGCCGCATATTATAATCTCGACTTATTTGTATAGCCTGCCGAAAGTACTGTTCTGCCTCTCCGCAGCGTTTCGCTGTGGAGAGAATACATCCCAGTAGCCGCTGCGCCTGTGAGAGAAGCTGAAAGTGCTGCTGCTCCTCAACGACTTTCATTGTTTGAAAAGCTATTTCTTCCGCTGCTTCCAGTGCTCCTTGCCATAAATAGGTAGTTGCCTGTGCTAGCTGGCCCTTAGCCATCTCTTCTGCTCGCAAACCATTGAGCGCGAGCGCATGTTGCAGTGTAGCCTGGATACGTTTCAGGCGATTGGAGTAAATGGGAGCTTTGACATCAACATTACTCGCCGCTTGTTGCTCCTCTACCATAGTCATGCGTAAGTTGGCAAGCGTAATCAGGGCTATGCCGGTGATGGGTGGACTTTTGATCTCTCGCCCCAATGCTAATGCACGGCGTAATGCCTCGATGGCATCACTAAGCTTTCCCTGATCTTGCAAGTTTATGGCTAGAGCACTGTTGACATGGCACATATCAGAGCGTATATTGACCCGTGTTGCCAGTTCCAGGCTGCGCCGGTACCATGTTTCAGCCTCTAGCAGATTACCTGCCAGGGTGGCCAGATCTCCAAGATTGATAGAGACAGTTGACACCAGAGGGAGGTCTCCAACACGTTCGGCCAGGCTGAGTGAACAATGAAAATACTCATCTGCTGAAACCTGTTCCGTCTTCAGCAATAGCGCGGTACCAATATTATTACAGGCATTTGCCATCGATCTCAAGCTGTTCTGCTCTTCAAAAATAGCCAACGCTGTGTTGAAATACATCAAGGCCCCTGCTATCTGCCCCGTTGTTCCCGCGATGATGCCGAGGGTCTCATAGATATTGCCAAGTTCGCTCAGATCGCCCTCAATCGTTCTCGTTATGCGAGTCGAGCGTGAGAAATCTACCGGTGGGCGGTTAGCTCCTCGCTGCTGAATATCCTCCTCAAACATTTTCACACCCTCTAATGCAGCGGATCGCGCCTCGTCATAATTCCCTTCGTCGTAGCATTTGTTGCTGTATTGCAGGCGCAGGCACGCCCAGGCGACACCCGATGTCACTCCTGCATCGCGTAAAACTTGTTCACCTCGTTGATTGCACTGTTGAACGTCGGCAAAGTTGCTTGCGTGTCCACGTGCGCGGCCCATTTCGTACCAGAGCAAGGCCTGTATCTGCGCCTCTCGCTGTCTCTCAGCTTCAGATACAAATGGCAGCGTGCTGCGTATCTTCAAAACCTGCTCATAGTGGGTGTATGCCTCATCATAATTGCCCTGTACCATGAAACATTCTCCCAACCGTTCGTGGATAAGGGCCAGGTGTAAGGGCGAGGACAAGCCGTCGTCCCTACTATGGACGCCTCTGGCGGGCTGATCCTTTCGTGCCATAGTAGGGGCGACGGCTTGTCCTCGCCCTGTAGTGACCAGGGCTTTCTGGGCAATCGTCATCTGGTAGTGATGCTGGGCCTCTGGATAGGCCGAGAGCGCATAGGCTCGATTTCCCGCCATCTCAGCACACAAGGCAATATGTTGGGGATCTCCCCCGCCCTTGAGGAGATGCTGCACGATAGCTGCCGCTACTTCCTCCTCACGCCCCAGGTTCAATTGCCGCAATGCCTCCGCCGCTCGGTGATGCAACCGCGTGCGCCGGGCGACCGATAATTGTGCATAGAGATGGCTGACAATCATTGGATGCCAGAAATGGTACACAATATGCCTGCCCGTACTCTCTTCTGTCAGCACCCCCGCTTGTAGAGCCTCGTCAAGCAGATCGATCAGGATATCTTCATCGAGAGCGGTAGTCTGGTTGGACTGCATCAAGCGTAACAGGTTAAACTCGAATGAGCCCCCCAACACAGCGGCTTTGCCCAGGAGACGCTGGCAGGAACCACTCAAGTTACTCATGCGGCGATCAAGTGCGACAGTAATCGTTTCTGGCAGCATAGGGGCCAGATGTATCACGTCCAACTGCTCATGCTCGGCAAAATTCGTAGGGGAGTGATGTATCGTGTCCAATGCGGAAGCTGAATAGGAATAGCGTGCTAGTTCCTCCGCGAAAAAAGGATTACCCGCTGCCTGTGTTTGAATATCCTGTACAATAGCATCGGGGAGTGGGGCAACAAGTGCGCCGATCTGAGCCTGGTTGAGTGGTTGTACACTGATGGTAGTGATTGCCTGCTCGCGCTGGAGATCTGAGATGAGTGTTTGTAGCGGATGGAATGCTGCCAATTCGCTATCCCGGCAGGTTCCCACAAGCAGAATGCGCTGCGCAGATTGGATTTGCAGATAGCGAGTAAAATACGCCAACAATTCCAGGCTGCTATCATCTGCCCACTGAAGATCATCCATAACAACCAGGAGAGGACGTTTGTGGCTGATCGTTGCCAGGAGGCGGCAGGTTGCCTCCCACAAATGCAGTTGCTCCTGGATCAGGGTCTGTGAATTGTCCTGACGAACGCGAGCATCGTCACTATATCTCTGCTCATCTTGCTCTTGCGAAATATAGTGGCGGCCCTTGTGGCCGCCAGGTGTGGCTGGCGATTTCTGTTGTAACTCTGGCAAAAGCATACTGAGGTAATAAGCGTTACTGTCTATCGGGGCCCGATGTATCGCGCCCGCGGAATCAAGATTGATCAATTGTGCATACTCTACCTCATCCATTGTAGTGATAGCTTTTCGTAAGATTTCCGTCCATAACCGGTAAGGGATGTCGCTTTCCTGCTCATATGAGCGGATCCAGGCGACCGACCAGCCACGTTTATTGGCTTCGCGGCTCAATTCCTCGGCCAGCCGTGTCTTGCCTATGCCAGTATCTCCCCTGAGCAGTAAGAAATGTAGAGGTACCCCTTGCGGGTACCCTGCGGGCGGGTGCCCTGTGGGTGGATATCCTGCGGGTAAATGTCCAGGAGCAGGTTGCTCTCCTCGCATCTATTGCACCGGAAAAATTTTCATGTGCCATACGCCGATCGGCCAGTTCGAGCAGCAAACTGATCCAGTTTCTCTGGTGTACCTCACGCCGTGCAAGCACCCATTCAAAGTGCCGTTCACCCTGTAGAAAGTCCCCTCCATAGAGAGCAACTGCCTTCTCAAGTAACTCTTCTGCCAGTTCGTAGGGGCCCGATTGATCGCGCCCAAGGGGCTGGGGATGGCTATCGCGTCCAAGTTGTGCTCTGGCAATTAATTCCGAAAATGTGTCTACATCTACCCAAATATCGCTGGCATCGCCAAGAATGAGTACATCGGCTTCAAGTCGCAGAAGACGAGAGGCAGCCGGACGTGCCAGTTCCGGTTCGAGCGAGAAATAATTTAAATTTTTCCGGATCTGGTGGACACTGGTGTTCAAACGGTTCGTGGCATTCTCCACGTCCAGGTCGGGCCAGAGTTCCTCTATCACCTGTTCTCTTCCACGCCGTCGCCCTGGGCTACTCAATAGATAGGCAAGAAGCATACGCACACTGCGATGTTGCCATAGCGGGTTAGTCACCCTCTGCCATTCATGGCCGGTGAAACGCTCTAACCGGAACTGTCCCAACAGGTAGACCTTCAAAAGAGGAGAATGCACCTTTTTCCCTTTGTGTTTCTCGCGAGTATCTCTATTCGATAATAGCCGTAGCAACCCGTCCCTCCGACCTCCCCAGAAGGCCAGAATTATAAGACAGTTAGAAGACTAGCATTAGTATACCCCGTGAATCAGTTTTGAATACGCTGATATACGGTGAAATTCAATGATATCCTGTAAAAGTTTCTAAGGAGGTAGCACAAAGTTAACATTCGTATACTATAAACATGCTCATAGTAGGATATTTTCTCTAGTATTGACTACGCTTTTCTCTGATATGGTATACTCTTTACGGTAAATAGCAGTACCTTCAGGCTATTGAAGTGCATTTGTCATTTACAGCGACATTTGGATGTAAAATGTACTACAATGTACATCCATGTGTTGTTGTGTTTATTTTAGATATGTTATACTGTCACTGTTTAGGCAGAGGGTGCCTTGAGACCTGGCTTTTGCGCACGCCATAGGGAGAATTGATGGAGGCGAGAACACAAACGCCCACTTTAAAAGAATCTACTATCGTCGAGCGTGTTGCACGCATTGTCTCTAGTGTGCGTGGAGCAAAGGCTGACTATACCCGCCTGGCTGCTGAATTGGAGCCGGCCATCCCTTTTGATGTTTTCGGCGTTGTGTTATTGCGTCATGACCGCCAGGCGGTTCGTGTCACGGTCTGCCAGCGTGAAGGGAATATGCAGGCCGCATGGACAGCACAATACCATCAACATCCTTTAGAGGGTTCAAAGCTAGAACAGGTATTGAGCTCTCCTGTGACTCTCGTACAGAACTATCCTGCTGGATTAGATGGCCTTCCTGCCACGTCAGGTGATGCCCTCAGTGGATGTCAGATGCACGTCCTGCTACGCGCAACGCTCATCGCACCTCTCATTGTGGGGGAGCGAGTGTTGGGAACACTTGAACTGGGCAGTTCCGTACTTGATGCCTATGCCGACGAGAACTTGCTACGCCTGATTGGTGCCGTCGTGCGCGTCCTGGCTGCCGCCATCGAAAGTGCCCAGGTGGGGGGCAGCGCGGAAATACAGGATCGCCAGCGTCAGGCACTCAAAGATGTCTCCAGTGCTTTGACCTCAAAGATGGACCTCTCTTCTATTCTCAATCAAATTGTCGTTGGTATCGCTGAAGCTCTCAATGTTGCATCTGCTATTGTTACCTTCGATCAACGCGAAGGGAAACTGCGTCTGGAGGCGCAATCAGGCCTGGATCCAGAAATACTCAGCGGTCTAATAGCAAGAAAAGGTGCCACCAGTGAGAAAGCCATTATCGGCTTTACTTTACGCCGCCATCAGCCCAGTGTCTCCAATGATATTGAAACGGATGATCGCTTTCCCCTCAGTCGTATCTTCACGACAGAACTGGGTATACGCTCCATTTTTAGTTACCCACTGGTGACTGATACCACTGTGTATGGCGCACTCCTGTTATGCTCGCCCGAACCGGGAGGCTTTACGCCCCTCAAAGCCGACATCCTTTCACTTTTTGCCAGCCAGGCCACTATTGCTATTCACAATGCTATGCTCATCGAATCGGCACATCAGCGCAGCCGTTTTCAACAGGCCATTGAACAACTGGAGTGGACATATCAGCAAAACGGTGATGAGCAAGAAATGCTGGCACAGGTGCGCCTCGAGACTGAGCGTACCTTTGGCGTCAGTTTCACCAGTCTCCTGCATTTCATCAGTGAGCATCTGCTGACACGGAGCGAGCGTAACTTACACGACATCTTGCATCCAGCCAATCAGGGGATCGAGCTACTTACACAAACGGCTGAGGCGGCTTTAGCCCGTGTCCAGGTCTTGAGCGAACTGGGACGCCTCTTCATACAGTTAAAACAAACCACCGGCCACGGAAAAGACGCCTGGTTTATCGTTGATCTCAATGGGTATTGTATCTACATGAATCCCGCGGCTCAAGTCTTTTCTGGTATGCACATCGATATGCCCATAAAAAGCACACTGGAAGATATATTCGCGGAATTGCTCCCTCGCATACGCAACGCCAAAGAAGTTCGTGCATATTTGCGCGATTTCAGCCAGGTAACCCAGGATTTGCGCTGTGTCCTTGCTATAGAGCCTGTTCGTGCCGTAGGGGCCCAATTCATTGCGCCCTCTTCTCAAGCGCCATTATTCGATGTGGAGTCGCTTCTGGCCGGTAAATACCTCTCTCGTACATCTTTGCGTGAGGATACTACCTCAACTGATTATCACTACCAGCTATCGCGCCATCCTCTCGAGAACCAGCAAGGCTTACAGATAGCCAACGTCTTGCAAGTTCACGATGTTACAGAGCAAGTCCGTGATGAGAAAAACAAATCGGCCCTACTTTCCTCTGTCTCACATGAATTGCGCACGCCCCTGACCGCCATCAAAGCCGCCGTAAGCGGGCTTTTACAGGTTGGTGTTACATGGGATGAAGCAACACAACGTGAAATTCTCCAGGAAATTGACACCGAAACCGATCATCTCGCCGTCCTGGTCAATGCCCTTGTCGAAATGTCGCGCATCGAGATGGGGGCGTTAGAGCTGGAGAAGGAATGGTGTGACATCATCGAAGTTGTACATGGTGCCTTAATTCGTCTCGAACGGGTACTCGCCGGGCGAGCGATCCGTACCTCCTTCCAGTCCAATCTACCACTCATCTATGCCGATCATCTACAATTGGAACGCGTCTTCTATAATCTTGTAGAGAATACAGTTCGTCACTCTTCAGGCGACACAGAGATACTGCTCTCCCTGGATATAGTCGAAGATGTAGGGACACCCCTTGTGGGTGTCCTGGGGGTGGATGACCAGGCAGCGGGTGCCCAGGTGGCAGGTACGCAGCACATACAGCACACACCCATTCACCATCTACGTGTGCGGGTCATCGATCACAACTGCGCCGTACCCGTCAGTGAACGCCAGCACATGTTCAAGACCGTGCATGGCATCAATGGGCGCGGGAGTGGTCTGGGTTTGGCGATCTGTCGAGGGATTATTGAAGCTCACCAGGGGCACATCAGTGTGGATGCGGTGCCGGGCGAGGATAACGGCTCCTGTTTTGTATTTACCTTACCTGTTCATGCCTACGTAGAGGCTCGATCTATCGCGCCCAATACCATGGAGGAACAGCTATGAAAGTCAAAGGCAAACGCATTCTGGTCGTTGATGATGAACTTTCCATTCAACGAGCATTGCGTCGCAATCTCTCCATCAGCGGCTATGATGTCCTGGTGGCGGACAATGGGAGACAGGCAGTAGAGATGGCTCGACAGCATCAACCAGATCTTATCTTGCTTGATCTTTTTCTACCAGGTGAGTTTGATGGCCTGGAAGTCTGTAGACAGTTGCGTCAATCAGTACAGATCCCCATCATTGTCTTATCGGCACTCAGCGAGGAGAAACAAAAAGTTCAGGCTCTAGACCTCGGCGCTGATGACTACTTGACCAAACCCTTCAGCAATGATGAACTACAGGCACGGGTACGAGCCTGTCTGAGGCGAGCCAACGCGGCAGAAATGGGCAACGGCGAACTGCTGGGGCAGCCAGAGATATTGTCTAGCGAGGATGGCTACCTGCTCATGAATGTCGTCAAGCGGCAGGTACGAGCTGGCGAGCAAGATGTACGTTTAACACCAACCGAGTTTGAATTGTTGCGACAATTGATGCTCTACGCAGGGAAGGTACTTACACACCGTTCATTATTACGAGCGGTTTGGGGACCAGAATATGGCGAGGAAGCCGACTATTTGCGTGTCTATGTGCGGCAACTGCGGCTCAAGGTCGAAATGGAACCTTCTCGTCCACGCTATATTTTGACCGAACCCGGTATTGGCTATGTATTTCGCGGCAATGTGGAGATGCAAAATTTTTAATAAAATATTAATGAGTTTATTATATTCACCTAACTCGTTTTGACGTACACTGTTATCTGGTGTATGCTGTCTAAATCGCTCATATTTACGGGGGAACGTGGTAGGGTACGTCGAATAGCCGTTCGACATGGACCATCTACTCTCTGTTTTTAAGCAGGTATGCCTGCATGGAGAGCGTCTGATAACGACTCGCACGCTTGTCTGGGAAAGGACTGTACGAACAATGGAGCAGCAAGATCGCATTATGGATGGCGACCTACAAACATTAGGCCTCCAATCCATCCTAAAAATGCTCGCGCTGAGTGGGAAAACGGGTACATTATTTGTCCATTCAGGACCAGAAACCCTCACTATCAGCCTTCGCAAAGGTCAAATTGTGGCATTGCGCGAAGAAGGCGTGCCCCAGCCGGATTTGCTTATGATGCTCTGTCTTGTCAATAAACTTGATTCTGCGCGAGCTCAGATTGTACGTGAGTATGCTGGCGGCAATATCCAGGTCGCCCTCGCTATGCTGGTTGAGCGCAATTGGATGAGTGCTACAGAGATGCAACGCCGCTTAGAGTTTGCTGTCACCCAATCCATCAGTCATGCAATGCGCTGGGTTGATGGGCGGTTCGCCTTCCACCGCCAGTTAGTGCCCATGGAAAACAGGATGCAGCCACTCGATATTGATTCGGTTCTCCTGGAGTCCTTGCGCCAGGCTGATGAGTGGGAAGAGATGGGGGGAGAGGTCGAGACACACTTGACTCGCACAACCGTTGCACGCTGGCTACCAGAAGTTAACAACGATGTACGTAGCCTGGGGCTAAGCCAGGAATATATCGAGGTCCTTTGCCTCTCAAATGGTGAACTGCCCCTCCAGGCCATCGCCCTGGTGTTGATGACTCCAGAGGCCCGTATTGCACGTATTATCACCCGTCTGCTTGAACTTCGTCTGATTGAGGTAGTCGATACAGCCCTGGAGGCTGAGGTACAGCAAGACCTGTCAAATCTGATTATCAAATGTGAGACCACATTAGCTCGACAGCGACAATCTTCTAACCCTGAACAACATCTCCTTGGCCTGGTACATGTCCTCTCTGAATGTATCAATGGATTGCTCGCCCATCACAGCATCTATGCGAAAAGCCTGCGGGGACGTGGACAGGTTCCCTATATGGAGGTTGTACGCTACTTAGAGCGTCGTTTTTCTCAACAGTTGCAGCTCCTATCCTCGCAACAATATCCTATTTTGGAGACGACGGAGTTTACTAATGGGAAACTTGATTGTACCAGTATTCTGACCCTGGATAAGTTAGTCAAAGGTGAGCAACTGGAGGAATTTTATTGGGAAGCAGTACTTGGCCTGGCCGCCTTCTTGCGCATGATTTTCGCCGAGTTGTTGCGTGATGAGGTAGGAAATTCACATACTGGTCGTAACCTCAATTTTGCCTGGAAAGCCTTTCTGACAGAAATTGACCAGGAAATTCAACATTACCAGGTCTATCGTGCCCAGCGCAACGCGCAGTATCATCGTGGACGCGATATCATGCAGCCGTCGCCCATGGGTATCATGCAAAATTGGAGTAATGTCCCTGAGAGCGAAGGTGGCCCTTACAGGTCATCTGGGTCAGGGGAGCCACGAAGGAGGTCAATCTAAAGATGGCTGTACCGACAGTACTGGTTGTGGATGATAGTCCCACTGTTCGCAAAATCGTCCAAATGACCCTGCAACGGGAGCATATTAGAGTGATTACTGCTGGAGATGGTTTGAGTGCCCTCACCTCGGTGGCGGATGAAATGCCGGCCGTAATTCTCCTCGATATCCAGCTACCTCGTGGGATGGATGGGTACCATATTTGTACCATTATACGCAAAAACTTGCAGTTTCGACAAATACCTATTATTATGCTCAGTGGGAAGGATGGCTTATTCGATAAGGTACGTGGTCGATTGGCTGGCTCAACGGAATATTTAACCAAACCGTTTGACTCGGCGGAATTAGTGCAGACTGTCAAGAAGTATCTTGTCAACTGGCAAGAGCGTATGCCTCCACAATACGAAGGCATGCGTACTCGTCTACGCCGTCGTGGCTAGGCGTCGTCAATATATGCCTATGGGGGGATATCTATAGGTATATATGCGTAAGTGAAATAGCCCTTATTTCCCATTTCACTACGTAACTGGCTCACCGGAAAGGTATAATGAGATGCCGGGACAGAAAATCCTTGTAGTTGATGATAGCTGGACAGAGTTGACCATGATTGTAACACCACTACGCAATAGTGGCTTTGATGTGGTAACGGCTGTTGATGGAGATGAAGCTGTCGAAAAAGTATTGAAAGAGCGTCCACATTGTATTGTATTAGATGTTGTGTTACCGAAACAAAACGGTTTTCAGTTGTGCCGAAAGCTCAAAAATTCGGAAGCGAGCAGGCATATACCGATTATTTTGTTAACTAGCAAGAATACCCCATTAGACAGGTCCTGGGGATTAAGACAGGGTGCAGACTTGTATATAACAAAGCCATTTGATAGCGATGAGCTGGTGGCTAGTGTACGCAGTTTGCTGTAGGGGCCCGATACTACCTTTCGACCTTGCTGAGCGTAGCTAAACGCGCTAGCCGCATTCGGGGAATGGTGAAGGCAGCGTCGTTGCAAGGTCGCATTTCAAGGCGATCGCGCCCCCTTTAGGGCGGCTTCTGCTGCCGCCCAGGGAGTATATTTGTGGCCAGCGATGATCTAAAAATGCGACAACCAGATGCTTTGAATGCACAGATTCCAGATCCGCTAGGGGACCCTCTCGCGGGTACTCGCGCTTCTGTGGCCGCATTGCAGTCCCAACTTGCCCAAATCACACAGGCACGTCAAGATAATGCTACGCCCGGCACTGTACCAGACGCTGTAGTTGGCGCGCAATACCTTGTCTTCTTACTTTTTGAGCGCGAGTTTGCTCTCAAGGCTGAACATATTCAGGGCGTGGAACGCTTAGTCGATGTCACTACTGTCCCCAACGTCGCACCATGGGTCAGAGGGGTGATTAATTTGCGAGGTTCAATTGCCTCAGTCATTGACCTGCGCAATTTTCTGGATATGGAGCAGCTACCTTACAATCCACGTACACGTTTGTTGTCGGTGCAATATAACGAAATGGTGATTTGCCTGGTTGTCGATGGTGTCAGTGATATGGTGCCCATTCCCAACCTGGCCATCACCCCTATGAGTGTACGCCAGACCACCATTCCACAATGGGCTATTCCCTACGCATCTGGAAGTGCGTTGCTCGATAAACGTGTGATTGTGTTACTGGATGCGGCACGTCTATTATTTTCAGACAAGATGCAGCGTTATGAAGCAGCCGCATTCGGGGAATGAAGCAGGCTGCCCCATTTGGGGAATGATTGAGGCATGCAATAACATTTCTTCTTATTTTGGCTGTATTTTTACACAGAGGAGGCCTGGCGGATGAATCCTGATCGTAACAGAAGCGGAATGACTGTGAATTCGCTGATGCAGATGGGGCTGGTAGCTTCAGCAGCTATTCCAGTCGTTTTAATCGCCATACTTGGCTATTATGCATCACAACGACTCCAAAGCAGTAGCAGCGGCGATTCCTCGACCTTTGTACTTATAGTGGTTGCCTGTGCAATTATCGTCTTAATTGGGGTACTGACGGTCAACTATTTTATTCAGCGCAGAATCAAAGATCGATTACTTGGGCTTGTCGATGTTTGTCGCGATTACGCGGGCGGAGATCGTACTATGCGAGCCGCCGTCAATGGCGATGACGAATTTGCCATGCTTTCGATGTCGTTGAACACGCTCCTTGATAGCCAGGGAGCCTCGCAAGGTGGAGCTACATTTAGTTCTGGCGGCAGTGACGCTTCCGCGTTGCAGGCGCAGATAGAAAAGCTGCTGCAAGAAGTGAGTGCCGTTGGAGATGGCGACCTGCGTGTTCAAGCCGAAGTAACGCCGGACACGCTGGGCGTATTGGCCGACTCCTTCAACTATATGATTGAAGAGCTGGCTAAAGTCGTTGGTCGTGTCCAGACAACGGCTGTGCAGGTGACGAACGCAACACGCCGCATCATTGATCGCTCGACGGAACTCACCCAGGCCTCTGAGACCCAGGTGTCGCAGATTTCTCAGACGACTGAGGCCGTAGAAGCACTGGCTATCTTCATTCAAAATGTAGCGCGTAATGCCCAATTGAGTGCTGAAGTGGCCCAGGAAGCCCTGCGCAATGCGAGTAGTGGTCAACAATCGGTTCGTCAAACAATTGAAGGTATGTTGCTCATTCGCGAAAATGTGCAGGAAACTTCTAAGAAAATCAAGCGTCTCGGTGAACGCTCCAATGAAATTGGCGAAATCGTGCGTATCATTGAAGATATCGCCGATCAAACAAACCTGCTCGCACTTAACGCCGCCATCCAGTCCGCTATGGCCGGTGAGCATGGACGCGGATTTGCGGTTGTCGCTGACGAAATCCGTCTTCTCGCGGAACGCTCAACCGAGTCCACCAAACGTATTGCTA
>Ga0137393_10001637_pt1 | contig 14262 bp, 19 predicted proteins | sample 15con2h34BmetaG_FD_101396 | JGI IMG/M metagenome (GOLD analysis project Ga0137393, IMG submission 101396) | Vadose zone soil microbial communities from Angelo Coast Range Reserve, California, USA - 15con2h3.4B metaG | ecosystem: Environmental > Terrestrial > Soil > Vadose zone > Saprolite...
ACTTTGCCCATCCAACTCTTCTTTGCGGATTGAGAGTCTGATGGCGCAGATGCATGTACTGCTTTTGCAAAATCTTTGACGAGCTTCCGTAGGCCGTGGACTTTGAGTGAGGTACCCATAATGATCAGCATGTCCGGTTTTCGGGATACATCGGAGGCTTGGATGTCCCCAATGTCATCCCCTAACGGATGTGCCTCGTCATAGAGCACGATACCCGGGCGCAATGTGCCTATTTTCAGGGGGCGCGCCGAGCGTGCGATACGAGCTTCCGCTGACAGAACGTCACCACGTGGTACAATTCAGTGATGGCGAAAGACATACAACGTGAAGTGCACTCGGGGCAATCGGGCGCCAACCCAGACGTGAAGAGTCGAAGGTGCTCTTCCTTGCATGGAAAGTCTGCAGAACACAAGGTACATCGTACACGATGAATATCCCCGTGTAGCTGGACATTTCGTACATCCTTTGCGCGAATTTTGCCCTTGCCCTTTCCGTCAACCTTGACATCCTTACTAGAGCTGCCGATAAGCCCAGCCTTTTCCTCAAGGCCATCAATGTTCTGAGTGTAAGAGCGAAGGAGCTTTTTCCTCTCATCGAGCGTGCGAATAAAACGGTGTGTGCGCGACGGAGATGCCAAATCGACCGACTGCTTCAGTTGCGAGATGAACGAGTAGAATATGGAAGTGGAGGTCGGGTCACGGAACAGGGAGGCGTCAAACAAGTCTCGCCCCTTTAAAATTGTGTCTGGATATTGCTTCTTTACGAGTGCATAGAGCCCATCTGAAGAGCGGAAGTCCTGTATGTGCGAATAAGTATTCCGAGGTCTATGGATGCAACTGCGTAAGACTGTCAACGCACGGGAATCCCGCAGGAGCAAGAAATGCCTGCGCCGGTGACCACAACGATGCGCTTGCTTTTCGCTACGGACAGCGAAAGACTAGTGAGGATGCGGCGAGCGACAGGATCCGAAGATGATGTGGCGAGATCTAGTGTCGTAACCATGGGATGGAAATTTGTGAGAGGTTGAAAAGAGGAGGAGTGGGTGGATAAGGTACTGAATGAGGGGCTCGTCACGTTTAGCCCCAAATTGAGTTCGAGTTTTGGTTGAAAGCTGTCGCGTCAAGACACGTGATCCAATTTAATAAAACGCGTTTCCGGCGCGACTGCACTGGCAACCCACACTCGCGGATAACTCGTGGTACTGTCTTGCGTTTTCTCGCGCTCAAACCTGCAAGACCGCCACCATCATCATGCATGTATCAGTATCTACTTTGAGGCCGTCAACATGTCACAGCAATCACTGCATAGCCCAACATTGCCAACATCTTCACAGCAGCACCTGCGCATCATGCTCGGATGTGGGAGTGCGTTTGTAGAAATGAATCTCATCGGCTCATTCATACCATCTCTCGGTGATGGCGTCAGAGACCTTGACATGCCCAAATTGGTCCTTCACGTCTGTGAGTACCAAAGAACCTACAGGTCGCGCAGGACGACTTACAGCTCCACCTCAACTTGAATCACAGTGCCATTGTTCCCACAGCCAAGCTAGGGTATGCCGCTGGTCCAAGCTCTGAGCGCGTTCTGGACGTCTCCGAGTCGGAAGGAAACCGTGCTGGGTGGCACGACGCAAGCGTTCAATTTGCTGGACAGGCAGCATGTGCGTCGGTTTGAAACGGCACCAGACAGGGGCGAACTCACAATGCGAGGATGTCGTATCTCGGGAATTGCTTGAATGCGTGGACCATGGTATCAAGGAAGCCAACGACATCTTGGTGTGGCTGGTAATGAACTTCGAACGTCTGTCACAGAACTCCTTTCGGGCGAACATCGGCTGGGCTGAGGAACGCCGTGATTCACAAAAGTGTACCACGCGTGCTTGCTGAACTGAGATTACATCTCATAGCATCGAGCACTGCACATCGCCCTGATCGCACAGCCTCATCTCGTGCCCAAAATGTGCCACCTTTAATATCTAACGAGCTCTGGGTGAACCAATATTCACCCACTTGAAAATGCCATAAATTTACCAGAGGAACCATCGACGGCGCGTACGCACTGTAGTCTGGAAGATCGAAGTGGCAGAAATTACGGGTGAAACCCCTCGTTAGGGAGCGCCTGGGTCCTGTTTAGCAATATCTCGGGAGGGATTCGGGTCGTGCTAGCAAGAAAAATCGTAGCATTGGCCGAAGGACCTGTGAGAGGGCAAGCCCTGTTGACGGGTCAGCTGCTCATCGTACTCAAGCCTAGCGTAAGTATTCCCGAATTGAGTTTGCAGGGGACCAAGCCACTGGGAGTGGGAGAGTAACAAGCGTTTTGGATAGTACCGGTCGTGTTCCTACAATAAAAGACTAGCGGTTCATTGGCACAGGTCGCGTTTCGGGAAAGGTATTGCAAAGACTCTGCTTCGAACGAGAGCCATCAGACTCGGAGTCTTGAGGCATTGAGGGAAGACCAAAAACTACACCAGTTAAGCAGGATCACATCGAGGTCTGGTAAACGTTATTTTATGTCCTTGCTAGTGCTTGACATGCATACTGTGCTTAACTCTGGCATAATCCAGTTCCGTGTTCGGAGAAGCCAACGGCAATCCAACAGAATAGGCTTGTGGGTGCGTCGAATTGCATCACAGAGTTTTCTTACATCAGAATAAGAAACTCGATCTGCCCTTGCAGTGTGTAGGTGGGTCGCAGCCAAAAAAAAAAATCAACTCTTCTTTAGGCAATGGCACCACCGGAACTGTCTATGAATAGGAATAGGCAAATGACTTGGATACAGAAAGGAAGTGTAATTATGATCTACAAACAACCCGACGTGAGGTCGTCAGGCAACATAAGAGTACATCAGCTTACGTATATATGCAGCGGGACGATCGATTGACTCCTCTCTCCACTCGGGATGACGAATGTGTGCCGATCAGCAACTGCGATGGCACTGCTAACCAAAGGCGCTTAGCTAAAATATATGTGAGAAGGCATCAGTCGCGATCGTGTCTCGCTCAGAGTTTATAAAATTAACGTCACTCACGTCATGGTTGCCAACTCCATGTCGTCTTCGGACAGACGTCCAATCACGTACGAGAATAAGTATATGGTCCCCCGAGATTACAGTACAGTTCTGACGATGATGAACGAAACAATCAATCCCAATCACCGTCAATAGTTCCCAGCACTTCGACATCATCCTGTGACATATCATTTGCTGCCTTTTTCGCTTTTTGTGGTCCGGTGCTTGGCGTGGCTTTTACGCCTGGTCGAGTGCTTGATGTTTGCCCTGGCTCTACCTCGGCACCACCCTCTTTGGAAGGTCTAGTTGGTCCAGGTGTTCTGCTTTGCTTCCTCACAACGGTCAAAGCACTCTCTGTGTCGGGATTTGAAGGTTCTAGGGTTGGCATAGGTCTTGCACGTATCACCGGAACTGGCCCCGAGAAGTCTTTTCCGGTCATCCTGGAGAGTGTCTGCATGTCTGAAGGCGGGTTTCGCTTCAATGGCACAGGCGTGAAGCGGTCGATACTCACCGTATGGAACCCTGTTTTTCAAACAATGATTGATACGTTGTGAATTCTTCTTGTCCTCCGTCTTGAACTTGGCTTTACAAGCCTTTCGATCGCGCCCGGGGAGGACATAAGACATTAGCTCATAGTTCTCACCGAATTGAGAAAGAGCCTGCAGAGGATTCAATAAGATACTTGGTGTGATGTAAGAACGCTTACAGCGTAAAACAACTCTGTTTCTTCGGCTGTCCAGCGTGTGCCTCGGAATTTCTTGCCATAAGAACCGGAGTTGATAAATTTCGTGGCATCTGACTCCTCTACGTGGATGTAATTATCTGTCTCATGCTCTTCCGCCCGGTCGACGAACAAAGATTCTTCATCCACGATAGTTTCTCCATTTGGGCCAATGCGAACTTGGACGTTGAAACGACTGGTTGGCATTGTATTACCATAATCAAAACCGAACTCGTTTTCAGGAATGGCAGATGGGGCAGGTGTTCCGGATGGAGTAGATGCAGGTTGATCGGGTGTTTCTGCAGAAGTGGTCGCTACAGAGGAAGACGGCCCCGCGGTAGGGGGTGGAATACTCCGATCTTCAATGTCTTCAGTAAGTCCGTACTTCTTCGCTTCCATGAGAGCCCTCATGCGGGTTCTTTTGTCCTTGTTGGAACGTTTCCAGGCTGCATGGTTATCCAGGATCTGGGAAGCCTTGCTACTCACACGGCCCTGACCAGTATCTTCGCAGATTGCTGCCATTGTTATGACAGTAGGGTCAAGGTCTTCTCCGGGATCGGCGGTAGGGTCCAGGGCGGAAACAGAGGAGCTCTTGGATCGAGCAGGGCCAGATGAATTTCGGGAGGAGGACTTTTTTGTCGGTGATGACCTTGGTCCAGAGTCTGCCAAGTCATTTGTTGATCTCCGCACTCGCTTCTTTCGTGGTGGTGTAGAGATGTCGACTTCAGAAGGCACATCATGAGGACCAAATTCGCCTGACCGACCGGAGCGTGTGCGAGTATTCGTTATTTCCATTGGAAGTGGGCGCCTTGAGTCAAGTGGGATTGAGGGGGACTGGGTTTGCACCTCTTTGGAAATATTCTCACGCCCTGCCTCTTGACGTCGAACCGAAATGATCGACTTGCCAGTTGGATCCAAGCCGGGTTGGGAGCTTGAACAACAAGCTGATCCTGATGAAGAAGAGACTCCCCCCTTAAAGGGTGTAGCGAATAGGTCATCCTCACTCTCTTCACTTCAAGTTATCCTCTGCTCACTCACTGGCTAGCCTCCTCGTTTTCCATTCACTAAAGCAATGTCAGCCCTTTCGCACATAGCCCACTTCATCGGATTTTTGAAGCCTTTTTCCAGCGCGTTCTAACTGGTTATCATCAACATTTCCCAAGTTTTCTAGTAAATCACGAGGCGGAAAGGTTTCGGATACGGTGCCCCCTCCACACACAATAAGATCACTGGGTAAATTTGACTTCCAAGTCGGTCCTCATACATTCCCGGATACCTCAGTATACGAAGCCCACTACCTTAATTCTACTCCCGTTCCTCAGTTGCCACGTTCCAACTCAAATCAGGCCCCGGCTAGTACTTGGCAAACGACTCCTTCTTTCAGAGCACCGACGTACACACCCTACTACCCCTACGCAACCTCAACCACACCCTCTACAACAACATATCCGTCTGTTCAAAGAGCTTCTACCCCACTTGTCTCCGCTGTCGCTTCAGAAACGCCAATTACTCCTGCTCTGATCAACCGCGTTAATGATGCCGCTGCAACTGATCCTATTCTAGCCAACTTCTTGCAACTGGCTGCGTCTGGTCGTGCCACCTCTGACCAACTGAAAACTCTGGCGCTGCTCATACAATCTTTGGCTTCTGCGCAATCGTCCTCAATGTCAGGGTCGGTTCTGAGCAGCGTCTCTGGTTCAGAGCCACATTCTATATTCAATCTCCTGAGCGGTCAAATGCCATCTTCCGCTCCGAGTATCTCAGCTCCAGCCACACCGCCAAGCTCAACTACTCATCCGTATCCCAGTAGTAATCAACCTGCTCCTGCTCAGACTTCTACTCCCACAGCTTTGCAACCTCCAAAAGAATATGATCTTATTTTGGAGTTTCCAGAAAGACCGTATGATCGATGGCTCGTGCCAAGAGTGCCCGTTGTGTGCGAGCGCGTACCGTCCACCGGTAATATTGAGGCCATACTATTACTCTTTGCGTTACCTTTCCCCAAGCAAAAACCGCAAACGCAAACACCAGGAGAGTCAGAGTCGGCAGAGTCGGCTACGTCTCCTAGTTCAGATCCACCGCAGGAAGTAGTACAATTCCGCATAACGAAAGTGCATCAGGTCTTTTGGGACAACCTTCTCAATTGGGCAGGTGGGTCTACCAAAGTGGAGTCGAATCGCGGCATCCTCGAAAAAATTGTTAGCCCTACGAAATATCCTTTTAATATTCGGCCTTAATATCGTTTTTTCAGGCGGTTCCAGAGCGGGTGTACCTCCAGCACCAACTCCCAGAAGGTGAATTACTGACAAAGTTGCAGGCGGTGCGTTGTCAACTTGTTCTCTCTATCATACTCTAACTGGTTCTTTAGACTGCGTCTCAGTACGCCATGAAGTCAGTCAAGCCTCCTTATGGAGATCGAGCTCCCACGAGACGGAGAGCGGCCTCAAAGCGAACAGCGTCGTCCGCTGAGTCGTCTCCGGGTGGTACACCCAAGCGGAAACGGTCATCTCGACCAAAGGCTGGCGCTGTGTCTAAGAAAATAGCGTGTGTCTCCTGCGGGCAGACTGACGTTCCTCTCATGCTCGGCGGCCGTAAGTTCCCCCTTGCGTTGCTCCTGGGAAGGGGGCCACTAGCTAACCCGCACCAGGTTTTTGCCGACCTTGCGTAGAAGCAGGAAAGACAGGCAATGGGACACCAGCCAGTCCGCAGAGCGTGGTCGCCTCCCATAGCTCCACCCCTGAGCCGTCGAACGAGGCATCGACAACTGTCGCAACGAACAAGCGAATTTCGGGTTTGACGGCACCGCCACTCGTTTCACCCTCGCCACTTGCCACAAACCCACCTTTAGTTCCAGAAGAACCTACCGACTCGACATCTGTCACACCATCTGATCCCCCAGTAGCACAGCCGTGATCTAGAATTGCATAATTTATGAATAAAAGCGTGCGTTAAGATGCCATAATAATTGAGAGTAAGAGGAATCGTGAAATGTTCATTGCTGTTCAGTCAAATACCCCTGCATACCATCCAATCCACCATGAGACCACGGCAAGCTGCGCCCATAATATACACATCTCCACCAGCACCGCTGTCCACAGTATCACGGCTGTGGATACGAAGAATGGCACGGTGATCCACCACAAGCCCGGAGAGAGGTTAAATGCAAAACGGTACAATGACGAAAAAGAGCGTGCTGCCCGTGCCTGAAGTATGATAACGGCCAATGAAGTGAAGAAAAAGAAGACGAGCGCAACCCAATGTCGGAAAGATCGCCGAGGAAGCGCCTTGATCGGGTATCGCTCTGGTTCTCCAGTGAATTCGTTTCGGTACCAAGGGATGATAAGAAAGTCTTGCGCGTCTACACCAATGACCTTTCCGTAGTTCCTCCATAACGGGGTGACTGAATCCAAGAGAATCGTAAGGGCGTCCATGCCAAATCCCCAAAGTTGCTGGTACCGGTCCTTGTATCTCTCTTCCAAAGCAATGATTTCGGAAAGCTGAGTTGTTTAGAGTAATTCAGTACCATTTCCAGGATTATAACTTCCTGTTTGTAAGACAGACGTACCTCGGGATAGACGGGCGAAGTATGGGCCGTGGCATTGTTGTACCCCGCCTTCACTGAAGCGTGTATCTCTTTCACCCTCGTTAATGTCTCGCTAACCTCCTGCACTTTCTGTGAAATAACGCTGCGACGCTCTTCCAGAGCATCCAACGATTGTTGAAGCGACTTCAGCGGAGAGTCGAGCACACTCTGTGGAGGAGCAACCTCGACATCACGAGATTTCTGTAGAAAGTTGCGCACGGCACTCCTCTGCCGTATAATGTTGGCGTCTATGTCCTCAACTGCCTGCCACCCCCTTTTTTGGCGTGTAGCACCGGTAACAACGGCTGGGTCATGAGAAAATGCATCGATGAGCTCGGGAGGGAGGGGAGTGTAAGTTAGACCAAGGGTCTTGGATAGCTTAAACTGGATCGCTTCATACTCCTTGATTCCACCAGCTATGCGCTGTAAAAGGTAACGATTTCTCTGGTTCTGAGTGATGGCGTTCTCGAGAAGCCTGTAAGGCTGTCAGGTTACTGCCTGATTGCGAACTTCGAAGGACCTACTCTTCGCGATGTTCATACTCTTCTCTCTCGGCTTCTCTATCGATCGGTTCCGCCTCGGCCCATGTTTGCCACGGTGAGGATGGTAATGAGAGGCGTCCTCGCAGTAAGCGGTCTGGCCTCGAAACCTTCACCGCACGCGTATCCAGCTGCTGAAGTGATGATTGCGGGTCTTCTGACAAGCGGTTCAAACCGTCATTGAGATCCAACTCCCTTGGAATTTTTCCGTCCGTTTCTGGCGATCTTGATTCAATAGGAGCATCTGCCTCTTCAGCAGCTCTCGCATCGGGTTTGCGCTGACTGCGTGTCACCAAATCCCGATCAGACTGCATGAAGAAGTGTCTACGCTTGCCACCCTTCTTACGAAAATCGTCCGCCCGTCCATTATCCTCCGATGCGGATTGGTGCGATGAAGATGCTTCATCGCTCTCGGTCCCCTTTCGTCGAACCCGGGACGCGAGATCACGCAAGTAGACCCGACTGCTTGACGGAGAAGCTCCGTGACTACGCGATCCATTAAAGAAGCCACCATAAAACGAAGTTTGTCGAGAATCGTCGAGCGATCTTCGGCTAGATTCGATGATGGGCTCAAACGATATGTGGTCATCGGATCGTCGACGAGTTAAGGATGGATGTAGGTGATCACGTGAGCCTTGCACCAAAGGATGAAAAGGGGATGGAGAATATGCTTGCTCGGGCGAGCTCCTCGACAATGGGGATGATTCGAGGCCGCTAAGGACATCCTCCGGTATTGTTTCCATTGCCATGGCCGCCAGGCGAGCTTGTGCCCTGACTCGTTCCTCAAAGAGAAGGGCGGTGACGTGCCAAGGAAAGCGAGGGCTACGACCTGGGCGTTTGGCACGGAGGTGCTTGAGCCATGTCAAGGGTTCTGCCTGCTCAAGGACTGCTTGGACAAGGGGATCTAGGCCTGCATTCCACTTTGCTACAGTAAGGATAGGATTGCCAGCCTGGGGTTCCGTTTGGAGGGAATTAGAAAGGAAAACGTATCTCCGGCGCAATTGGTCGGCCGTGATTACGGCCTTTTTCAATGTGTGAGGTTGTGCAAATGACTTGATCCTGGAGATTTTCTCTGTCACATTATATAAGAAGCCGCATGTTAGTGGGTGTGATACGGATGCATTACCTGAAAATGCGGCCTCTTGCCTCTCAAGCGCATCTCTAGAAAGGGTTGGCAAAGGCTTGTCTTTGGGTTTGCGCTTCGGTAACGATAAAGACCATTTCCTGTCTGATTTGTCCTCCTCTGAAAAAGTACCGCCCCAGTCGAGTATGGCGCCATCGTCCGTTGACATGGGCACGGGGTGAAGCCGGTCGATCCCGACTGAGGGGCTGAAATCTAATTCCGACTCTAGGCTAGGTTTAGCGATACGGGAAGCTTGTGGATTAAGGGGCGGTAGAGAATATCTGACAGGGGAAGAGCGCGACGAGGTGGAAATGGAGGAGTCATTGGCACGGGCTGCAAGTCTCGCCTCACGACGGAGTTTCAGCTTCAGAGCGCGTTGGACGTCCTCCAGTATTTTAGGGTCTGAGGGGAAGAAGTTGGCGCATGTATTGAATCATGTAGAACATACCTCACCCTCATGCGCTGTGAGCAGGGGAATGCGAATGTCAGCATTCAAGAAAAATGCGCTTCGACAGACGCACATAAGTCATATTCGTCCGAGAACACGCCAGGCTCCAGTTCATCCAATGATGACGATTCGACACTCGCAGCATTCCATCGCCCTCGTTCATGTTTGAATGGTCTGGTGGCTTCTGATGTTGTCAGTATCCTCCGCATGGCCTGAGGATGTCTTTGGGCTTGGGGACGACCAGATGAAGCACTAGGGACATGGGCAGACTTGACCCTTCGCCTCCCTTCAGTCCGATGTTCGCCAGACGTACTGATCTCCAACCCAGCTGAGGTGCGTCTCATCGGAGGCGGCGGGCCAAGGCCAATCGATGAATGGTCGCCGAAATTGTCGGGATCCGAGGGTGGATCTGCTGGTGGAAAAGAAATGCGAGCATGACGACTTCTGGTATTGGATGAGCCAGCTGGAAATGACTCGGTGGGTTCGGCCATCACCCTGAGGGTGCGTTGGGCTGTCATGAAGACTGAGGGCAATTGCCAGTGCTTGCACACAGAGCGCTCAAGATGCACATTCCCACGTGGGGGCACTGGCTACGTAATTGCACGAAATAGGCTTTAGAGCCTGGAGCCTGTTTTTTCATTGCTCATATCCCCCCCTTTTTTGTCGTTCTTCTGGCTGATGCGGGGGTATCACCTGTGTTCTCGGAAATACCAGTAATACCGCCTGTTTGCATATTGGCAAGCGCTGCGTGCCAAGCCATTGATGCGCTCACCCTTGCGAGCAGGGTTACTGATGCGCTGATGGCGTATACTGTCTTACATTTGCTATGACCAATCAAATATCCCATTTTTCTTTCTGAAATGCGCCTTTGTTCCCGCTTTTCACATCTCGCTAGTGAATCTCACAAATTCAAATACAAAGGCCAAGAACATCAAAAAGCCGATATCCGATGAAGAATCAGCGCTATTGACCTTAGACGCTAACGGCACTGGGCCGCTTCTGCTTTGCAAGTTGTCACAAAGCACACGAGCAATGTGAAGTGTACGTCAAACTTCCAACAGGGCTCACTAGCCATCGGATCAACATTATCACATGTATTTTCTCCAGAGGTTGGTAGATATGTACACGAATTGTTTAGTATGGAGGTAGGAGGTGGGAGGTGGACACATTCATTTTGCTATTGCCCAGTTCACAGAAGGGGAAGGATAAGAATTGCGGCAGGACGCTACATCTCGATATTGACGTGGGCACATGGAGCGAAGGGAGCACGAAACGTGATCCCGAACCGCGTCAGAAAACCGTATAAGCGGCCGGTATTTGTTCTTCTTGGACTGTACTGCCAACAGGAAGGGAGCTCTAGCGTCGGGGAAGCCTTGCAGAGGTCCGCCGATGCCTGAGCCACAGCCGCATGAACATAGCAGTGGTGAGCGCGGACAATGAGTACCTGTGGGGTATGAGGATAGTTCTCAACCAAAGCATTTTGAAGTTTACCAAGTAGCGACATATGACGCGTGCGCGTTTCGTATGTCCACGATTGGCACTTTGCCTACTGGAACTCCGTTGGTCACGCGCATGGCAGCATCCCCAGCATGACCCTCTGACAAACAGTTGAAATCCTCCGACGGAAGTTGAGCAAGAGAGCTTACCAAATATCTCCTCTACCAACACTGGCTGGACACTAGACAATTCACCCCCAGCATACTCTGCCATAGCGGCAACGTCCGCCCAGTACCACTCGCCCTTCGTGGGATTGTTGTCAGGCGTGAAGTTGTTGCGAGCTTGTGACTCCCTTAGCATACCATGGACCTCCACATCTTCATCCAGAGTAGGACATTTCCTCTTCGTAGCAGCGATCTCAGAGATAAATCCACGATCAACAAGGATAGTGGAACCGTTTTTTCGGATGAGAGGTGTGATAAGGTGGAAGCCATTTGTGCCATCTAGAACGCGAGGGCCTAGAAGTATAGAGTGTGCATGATCCCATGTCCCTCGTAGTATGACTCTTCTGTAAATAAACTCAGGGATAGCCGCAGTGCTGTGTGTGACGCAATAAACATACAACAAATCTGTCAGCTACTGGTGACTTACTTGACTTTGCTTGGTAATGGAATCGGCTCCCTTTGAAGTCTCTCCGTCAACTGGTCGATGAGATCGACCTTCCATCGGAGTCTCTGGACTTGCCAAGTCCCCAACGCAAAGGTCAAAACGGGTATGAGGCCCAAGGCAACAAAAGTTGGGCTTAGAAATGAATGACGCTTTGCCGAGTAAGGAGAGCCTGGGCCATTCTCTGTATGTTGAGAGCGGATCGGCCTGCCAACGCGACTGAGTAGACGAGTGCTAGAGCACAAGCGTGACCGAAACATGAATATGAAATAGCGCCCAACATCGGAAGAGATGTCTCGGCCCGACAGCATTCCCACGTTCTATCCCCCGAAATCACTTGGCCGCCCACACAGCTTGGCCTTTTCTACTCCATCCGCAGTTCGACACCCATCCTATCCTACCAGCATGTATGTACGCACGAATGTTATGGTGCTGTGTGAACTTAGTTTTTTGTGACAGGTCATACGGACGGCGACCTGGTGCTGGCTTTGACCTCGATGGCGATGAAGTTCACTATCCCACCCGACCGGTGGACAAGGACAAGGCAGAACAAGAACTTGCTATTAATATTAAGAAGGCAACCAGCACAGATGAGAGTGCACCAAAACAGAAGCATGTTCGTAGTACGTGTGCTACCTGAGACACCGTGAGCTCAAGCTTGACACCCCGCAGAATGCATTGTATACACCTGGGATTACCACTCGTCTATCTCCTTCTGGTCAGGACTTCGCGTCCAGCCAATACTCTCCGATGAGGTCCAAACGTTCAAGGCGCTTATTATGGTGCATAAGGTCCTCCAGGAGGGCCACCCGGTGGTACGTAATGATTCACTACGATCTAGACCATGCTAAAGTATTTATTGGTAGACGATCAAAGAGGCACAAAGTCAAACAGGGTGGCTTGAAACATGCTCGCGAACGATTGGTCATGATGGTGGCAGAGGTACCTCTCTTCTCACACAGTGGATCCCATACCCACAATTTGCGCAGGGTATGGTCCTCTTATCCGCGCATATGTGCAATTCCTATTAGCAAAGCTTCGATTCCACCGACTCAGGCCAGAATTCCATGGCTTATTTGAGTACGAGGAGTATGTCACGTTAAAGGGTATCGATGATCCTAATGAGGGGTAAGCAATTGACTTCGTGGATTGTCGTCATCGCCGCTCATGTTTTCAGCTACGAGACGATCTCGGACCTCATGCAACTACAGGACCAGATTGAATCGTTTCAAAAGATGGTTTTCTCGTACTTTCGCGTCTCCGCCAACAATGAATGTCGCATCTCTTCCTTGGTACCTCTAGTCAAGGAAAGCTGGGGCATTTACAGGTTCATCACTAGCATGTTGCGGGCTATGTACCGAAGTTCGTTCCGCCATCACTCCTGCTCTCTTTTATTCCTACTCATCTCTCGCCCTGAACGCAGGGACTAATGATATGGAAGCACTTGAACCTCTTCGTCAACGTTTCAGTGCTCAGCACTATAGCTTACGCAAGTTCTATTATGAATGTTCCAATCTGAAGTATCTCACTGGCCTCATAAATGTCCCCAAACTCGGCCAGGTTGGTCTCTTTTTTGTCTCATGGTGCCACTTCTCAAGGTGACCGTCGTTGTTAGGAACCGCCGAATCTTTTTGATAACGAGGGCGCACCTGACTTACCTGCCCGTCCCACAACTGCCCCAAAATCACCGACACCGCCGCCTGCAACACCAGTTGCTGATGAAGCGGCCATTAGCGAGCAAGCGCGATTGCTCAAGCAATATGAAGACCAGCAGGCTGCCTTAAGGGCCCAGCAGGAAGCCGAAGAACGCCGCCGCCAGGAGCTTGAGCGTCAACAACAGCTAGAGTTTGAACAGCGACAACGCGAGCAGCAAGAGCGCGAGAGGCTAGCTCTTGAGCAACTCCAGCAACAGCAGCTTTATCAACTCAATAACCAAGCCGCTCAGCGCGTCAACGACTTTGAGCGCGAACTCCTTGCCGCACGAGGACAATTCGAACGGGACCAGCTGCTTCTGGAACAGTATGATCGAGTCCGTGTTTTGTCAAACGTCTTCCACGTTCGCCTTTTAACAACTTTTTACAGAGAGTCAAAGCTCTTGAAGGGGAACTAGGATCCATTACCGCGAACATTAACTCTCAGATGTTATCCAAAGACGATCTCATAAAGCAACTCCAGGACCAAGTTACCTTATGGCGAAATAAGTATGAGGCTCTCGCAAAGCTATACAGTCAGCTACGTACAGAGCACCTCGATATGCTCTCAAAAAGCAAACAATTGCAACTCAAGGCAAATTCGGCTCAGGAGGCGATTGATCGCATGGAAAGAATGGAGCGCGATTTGAAAGCGAAAAACTTGGAACTCGCTGACATGATTCGCGAACGTGATCGCGCTCGCTTCGATGTTGATCGTCAGAAATCTTCTCACAGGGAGGAAATTGATCGCCTTCGTCGTGAAATTGATTTTGCTCGCGAAAGGGCCGATGACGCAACCCGGTCGAAGAGTTCCGAGATGTCAACCGTACTTCAGAGGTATAATCGACAGATCTCTGAGCTAGAAGACTCATTGCGGGTACGTTGTGATACTCTTCTCCTGGGCTTGCTTCTGATGACGGTCACAGTCGAAACAAATCCAGATTGATGATCTCTTGGCCAAAGTGGACGGCGCCGCGGGTGAATTAGAGCACCTACGCGATGAAAAGGATCAGGAGATTGCGATTTTGCAAGAAGGCATGGACTCCAC
>Ga0137393_10001646_pt1 | contig 14234 bp, 13 predicted proteins | sample 15con2h34BmetaG_FD_101396 | JGI IMG/M metagenome (GOLD analysis project Ga0137393, IMG submission 101396) | Vadose zone soil microbial communities from Angelo Coast Range Reserve, California, USA - 15con2h3.4B metaG | ecosystem: Environmental > Terrestrial > Soil > Vadose zone > Saprolite...
GCACACCTTGGCGGCGGCCGCGTCCTCCTCGCGACCGAACGGCTCGCCCTGGGCCAGCGGCCACCCGCGCACGTCGAGGTACGCGGCGGTGGTGCCCTGCACCTGCGTGAACCAGTTCTGGTTCTCGTAGACGATCTGCGCGCCGGTGCGGCTGATGGGCGCGACGGCGGCCACCGAGCTGGTCAGCTCCTTCTCGATGGCGTTGGCGTCGTCGCGGTTGAGCGTCTGGGTGGCGCCCGTCCCCGTGGACACGCCGTGCATGGCCATCGAGCCGGGGAGGATCATGAGCAGATTCGATCCCAGGGACGCCATCTGCGCCGCCACCTTGGCCTGCGCCCCCTGACCGATCGACACCGTCGCCACCACCGCGCCCACAGCGATGACGATCCCGAGCATGGCCAGGAGCGAGCGCAGCTTGTTCTTGCGCAGCTCGCGCAATGCCGTGCGCAGCGAGGCGAAGACGTTCATGCGCGCGCCTCCCGCAGCTCGTCGCGGGCCACCCGCCGGCGCGCGACCTGCGTGTCGCTCAGCAGGAGGCCGTCCTTGAAGGTGACCACGCGGCGGGCGTGGTCGGCGATGTCCGACTCGTGCGTCACCAGCAGGACGGTGAGGCCCTGGTCGTTCAGCTCCTGGAAGATGCCCATCACCTCGACGCTGGTGCGCGAGTCGAGGTTGCCGGTGGGCTCGTCGGCCAGGAGCAGCGCGGGCCGGTTCACCAGCGCCCGCGCGATGGCCACGCGCTGCTGCTGCCCGCCGGAGAGCTGGGCGGGAGTGTGTTCGAGGCGGTCGCCGAGTCCGACGCGCCCCAACGCCTCGGCGGCCCGCTGGTGCCGCTCGCGCGCGCCGATGTTCTGGTAGAGCATGGGCAGCTCGACGTTCTCCAGCGCGTTGGTGCGCGCCAATAGATTGAAGCCCTGGAAGACGAAGCCGATCTCGCGGCCGCGCACCCGCGCCAGCTGATCGCGCGAAAGGCGGCCCACGTCCTGGCCGTTGAGCAGATAGGTGCCGCGGTTCGGCTTGTCGAGGCAACCGACCAGGTTCATGAAGGTGCTCTTGCCCGAGCCCGACGCGCCCATCACCGCCACGAACTCGCCGGCGGCGATGGTCAGCGAGACGCCGCGCAGCGCGCGCACCTCGACGTCGCCCATGCGGTAGATCTTCTCCAGCGCTTTCGTCTCGACGACGGGCGCTTTCCCATTCTCAGAATGGCCCACGGCGCCTCTGCTGCTGGCCGCTCGTGTCGCTGCCGGCGCCGCCGGTGATGATCTTGTCGCCCTCGGAGAGGCCCTCGAGCACTTCGCTGCGCAGGCCGTCGGAGAGGCCGAGGCGCACCTGCACCGCGAGAGGATTGCCGTTCTCGAGCTTGTAGACGCGGCCCGGCCTGCCGGGCCCGCCGCCTTCGGGCCGCCCCCGCGCCGCCGCCGAAGCGCTGCGCGCCGCGGGCCGCTGCTGCGGGCCGGCCGGCGCGGCCTCGGGCGGCGCGGCGTCGTCGGGCTTCCAGCGCAGCGCCGCGTTGGAGACGCGCAGCACGTCGTCGTGCCGCGCCGTCGTCACGCTCACCGAGGCGGTCATCCCTTGCCGCAGCTTGTGCTCGGGGTTGGGCGCGTCGATCACTGCCGCGTAGGTGACCACGTTCTGGATGGTGGTCGGGGCCTGCCGCACTTCGCGGATGCGCCCCGAGAACGTCTCGCCCGGATAGGCGTCGACGGTGAACTTCGCCTCCAGGCCCTCGCGCACCTTGCCCACGTCGGCCTCGTCGATGTTGGCGAGGATCTGCATCTTGGTCAGGTCGTTGGCGATGAGGAACAGCGTGGGCGCCTGGAAGGCCGCCGCCACCGTCTGTCCCACGTCGACGTTGCGCGAGACGACGATGCCGTCGATGGGGCTGTCGATGTGCGTGAAGGCGAGGTTGGTGGCGGCCAGGTCGCGGTCGGCCTTGGCTTGCAGCACCGACGCCTTGGCCGCGCTCAGCGCGGCGGCATTGCCGTCGCGCGTGGACAGCGCCGTGTCGAACTCGGCCTGCGAGACGAGGCCCTGGGCGCGCAGGTCCTGCTCGCGCTTGGCGATGCGCTCGGAGTCGTTGTATGCGGCCTGCGCCTTCTCCACGTTGGCCTTGGCCGACGCCAGCCCCGCCTCGGCTCTCTCCAGCTGCGCCTGGAAGAGGCGCGCGTCGAGCGAGGCGAGGGGCTGCCCCTTCTTCACCGGGCTGTTGAAGTCGACGTAGAGCTTGTCGATGATGCCCGACACCTGCGAGCCGACGTTGACGGTGACGATGGCCGACACGTCGCCGGTGGCATTGACCACCTCGCTCACCGGCCCGCGCGTGACGGCGTCGGTGCGGAAGGCGGCCGCGTCGTGGCGCGCACAGGCGGCCAGGAGCAGGACGAGAGCGAGCGGGGATCGGCCCATCGGGGTGGACCGTAGCGACGCGCGTCGCGCTCCGTCAATGCGGCCAGGTCTGCTGAAACACGTGAGCAACATTGTCCTTATACGATGCGCTGGAGGAGATCGCGCAAAGTGCGGCGTTCCCCCATCCCCAGCGGAGCGATGACCTGCTCGACGGCGGCCACCACCGCGGGCCGGCCCGCGCGCCAGAGTTTCTTTCCCGCGGCGGTCGAGTTGACGCGCACCTTGCGCCGGTCGGCGGCGTCGCGCTTGCGGCGCACCAGCGCGGCGCGCTCCATCTCCTCCAGCAGCCGGGAGAGGCCGGTCGGGTGGTGGCCGGTGCCCGCCGCCAGCTCGCTCTGCGTCCCCGGCCCGCAGCGGTCGAGGGCGTTGAGCACCTGCCAGACGAGCAGGGACTCCCCCTGCTGCTCCAGCCGGTGGCTGGCCTCCTTGAGGATGAGGCGGCGCGCGCGCATGATTCCCCGGCCGATCTCCTCGGTGAGAGCAGGGTCGGGACGGGTGGCCACGGCGGATGAATATCGTTTAATCATTGCGTACGCAACGGTTGCGTCCGCAAGCGCCTGGGGGTAGAAACGCCGCCCGTGCGCCTCGCCCCCCTCCTGGTCCCCTTCTGCCTCGCCGCCTGCAGCAAGGGCGCAGGCGACGCCGTCCGCACGCGGCCGCCCCCGCTGGTCGCCGTCGCCAAGGTGACCATCCGCGACGTCGAAGAGACGGTGCGCGCGCCCGTCGATCTCCGCCCGCTCCTGCAGGCCGAGGTGGGCGCCAAGACGCTCGGCTACCTCGACGCGGTGCTGGTGGACCGCGGCGACCGCGTGCGCAAGGGCCAGCTGGTGGCGCTGGTGCTGCCCAGCGATCTGCCCGACCAGCTCGCCGCGGCCCGCAGCGCCGCCACCCAGGCCGAGGCGGGCACGGCGCTGGCCCGGGCCAACCACGACCGCGCCGTCGCGCTCGCGCCCAGCGGACGGATCTCCAAGCAGGAATTGCAGCAGGCGCAGACGGCGCTGGCCTCGGCGGTGGCCGCCGCGGCCGCGGCGCGCTCGCAGGCCGGCGCGCTGGCGGTGAAGCTGGGCGAGTCGCGCATCACCTCGCCGCTCGACGGAGTGGTGTCGCAGCGCCGGCTCGACCCCGGCGCGCTGGTCGGCCCCGCGTCGAACAGCGGTTCCATCCTGACCGTCGACCAGGTCGACGTGCTGCGCCTCTTCGTCAGCGCCAACGAAGGCGACGTCGGCCGCCTCAAGCTGGGGCAGATCGCCCACGTCGAGCTGGACTCGCTCCCGGACCGCCGCTGGGACGGCCGGGTGGTGCGGCTCGCGCCCTCGCTCGATCCCGCCACGCGCACGCTGGATGCCGAGGTGCAGCTCTCGAACCAGGACGGCGCGCTGCGCGCCGGCATGTATGGGCGCGCCTCGATCGTGACGGGGGTCCATCCCGGCTCGCTCGTCGTGCCGGTGGGGGCGGTGCAGATCAGCAACGACCGCCATTTCGTCTACGCGCTGCAGCGGGAGGAACGGGCCGCGCCCGCGGCGGGCGGAGCGCAAGGCGCGGCGCCGACCATGGCCAAGGTGCAAAGGCGCGAGGTGCGCGTCGGCGTCGAGGGAGAAGACTGGCTCGAGATCCTCTCCGGCCTGCAGCCCGAGGAGGAAGTGGTGACGGCGGGCCTCGAGGGCCTCTCCGACGGCGCGCAGGTGCGCCCGGCGCGCAACGTCGATCCCTTCGGCGGCGCTGCCCGCACCGAAGTGCAGAAGCCGCAAGTCGTGCCGGCGGTGCGGGAATAACCCATGTGGCTCACGCGACTCGCGCTGAGGAACCCCGTCCTCATCCTCATGATGTCGCTCATGACGCTGGCGCTCGGCTTCGTCTCGCTGCGCGGCCTGAGCGTCGATCTCTTTCCCGACATCACCATTCCGCTGGTGCGCGTGGCGGTCTTCTACACGGGCGCGGGGCCGGTCGACATCGAAAAGTCGATCACCATGCCCATCGAGCGCGCCTGCGCCGCCACCCCGGGCGTCGATCGGGTGGAAAGCGTCTCCAAGCAGGGCGTCTCGGTGGTCTCGGTCTGGTTCCAGTTCGGCACCAACCTCGACAACGCGCAGTTCGAGGTGTCGCAGCGGGTGGCGCAGATCATGGCCAACCTGCCGCCGGGAATATCGCAGCCGTTCAACATCAAGTTCGACATCACCAACATTCCCGTCGTGCAGGTGGCGGTGGGCAGCGACGAGATGGACGAGCGGCAGCTCTACGACCTGGCGCTCAACACCATCGAGCCGCAGTTGGAACGCATCCCCGGCGTGGCCAGCGCCACGGTAGGCGGCGGGAAGGTGCGCGAGATCGAGGTGCAGGTGCAGCGCGAGGCCATGCGCGCGCGCGGCCTCGGCGTGCTCGACGTGGTGAACGCCGTCCGCACCAGCAACCTCTTGATGCCGAGCGGGAACATCAAGGTCGCCGACCGCGACTACAACGTCTTCGCCAACACCCAGTTCGACAAGGCCAAGCCGCTGGGCGACGTGATCGTGCGGCCGGCGGTGCAGGTGGGAAATCGCATGACGCCGCCCGTGCGCGTGGGCGACGTCGCCAAGGTGGCCGACGCGACCGCCGACCAGACCGAGATCGTGCGCATCAACGGCCAGCGCGGCGTCTACCTGCGCGTGCTCAAGCAGCCGGGCGCCAACAGCATCAAGGTGGTGGACGCGGTGCGCGCGGCGCTGCCCAAATTGCGCGGCGTGCCGCCCACGGCGAAGCTGGCCATCTCCTTCGACCAGTCGAGCTACATCCGTTCGGCGGTGAGCGCGCTGGAGCACGAGGCGGTGCAGGGCGGGCTCCTGGCGATTCTCGTCATCCTCATCTTCCTCGTCTCGCTGCGCGCCACGGCCATCGTGGCGGTGGCCATTCCGCTCAGCATCGTGGCCACCTTCGTGCTGCTCTTCTTCTCGGGGCAGACGCTCAACGTCTTCACGCTGGGCGGCCTGGCGCTGGGCGTGGGGCGGCTCGTCGACGACTCGATCGTCGAGCTGGAGAACATCCATCGCCATCTCGCGCTCGGCCAGCAGCGGCGCCAGGCCGTGCTCGCCGCCGCTCAAGAAGTGGCCATGCCCATCCTCGTCTCGACCATCACTACCATCGTGGTCTTTTTCCCCGTGCTCTTCCTCTTCGGCATCGCCCGCAACCTCTTCCTCCCGCTGGCGCTGACCATCAGCTTCGCGCTCATCATGAGCTTCTTCGTCTCGCGCACCGTCACGCCGCTGCTCTGCCTGATGGTGCTCGATAAGGGCCACCCCGAAGGGGGCGTGGCGAAGCGCATCACCGGCCTTCTGGACAAGCTCGACGACGCTTACGCCAGCGTGCTCACCTGGGTGCTGCACCACCGGACGCGCACCATCGCCGGCATCCTGGCGCTCTTCGTCGCCTCGCTCTTTCTTTCCAAACGCATCGGGACCGAGTTCTTCCCCGACAGCGACGAGTCGCAGTTCAGCCTCGTCTACAAGACGCCCATCGGCACGCGCGTCGAGCGCACCGAGCAGGTGGCCACCCGGCTGGAGGAGGCGGTGAAGAAGTCGCTGGGCCCGCTCTCCACCACCATGATCACCGACAGCGGTCTGCCGGTGGGCCGCACCGCGGTCTTCAGCAGCAACACCGGACCGCACGCGGGCACGCTGCAAGTGAACCTCGTTCCCAAAGGGGATCGCTCCGTCTCCGACGTGGAAGCGAGCGAGCGGCTGCGCCGGGAAGTGCAAGGGGTGCTGCCGGGGACGCAGCTCTACTTCTTCGTGGGCGGGATCGTGAAGCGCATCCTCAACTTCGGCTCGGCCGCGCCCATCGACGTGGAGATCCTCGGCTACGACCTGGAGGAGGGCGCGCAGTTCGCGCGGGAGGTGCACGCGGCCATGCGCGGCCTCACCGGCAAGGACCATCGGCCGCTCCTCACCGACGTGCAGATCTCGCGCGAGGAGAACTATCCCCAACTGGACGTGAAGGTCGACCGCGAGAAGGCCGGCCGCCTGGGACTCTCCGAGCAGCAGGTGGCGCAGAGCGTGCTGGCCAGCCTGGCCGGCTCGACGCAGATCTCGCCCACGCAGTTCACCGACCCCGTGACGGGCAACGAGTACAACATCAACGTCCGCATGGACGACGCCTACCGCTCGCACATGGACGACCTGGCCGACGTCTCGATGCGCACGCCCGACGGCAAGCTGGTCGCGCTCGCCACCATCGCCAAGGTGCAGCGCTCGAGCGGCCCGGTGCTCATCAACCGCAAGTACCTGCAGCGCATCATCGACGTGACGGCCAACGTCGCGCCGGGAACGGACCTGGGCGCGGCCTCGGCGGCGGTGGAAAAGGCGCTGCACGAGCTGCGGCCGCCGGAAGGGTTCAGCGCCGGCCTCTCGGGACAGGCGCAGGCGCAGAAGGAAGCGTTCAGCGGGCTCTCGCTCGCGGCGCTGATGGCGATCGCTCTCGTCTACATGGTGCTGGCCTCGCAGTTCAAGTCGCTGCTCGACCCGCTGGTGATCATGTTCAGCGTGCCGCTGGGCGTGTCGGGAGTGTTCCTCATACTCTGGCTCACCGGCACCACGCTCTCGGTGAACAGCTTCATGGGCATCATCATGATGGTGGGCATCGTGGTCTCCAACGGCGTCTTGCTGGTGGACTTCGCCAACGTCCTGCGCGAGCGCGACGGATTGCCTTTGGTCGAGGCGACGGTGCGGGCGGGCCGCACGCGACTGCGGCCGATTCTCATGACCACCATCGCCACCATCGTCGGCCTCATCCCCATGGCGCTGGGCATCGGCGAGGGCAGCGAGACCAACCTGCCGCTGGCGCGCGCCGTCATCGGCGGGCTGATGGTCTCGACGTTCTTCACCCTGTTCCTGGTGCCGGCGCTCTACTCCATCGCCGACCGCTGGCGCCGGCCGCACCCCAAGGAAGACGAGGAAGAGATCGCGCATGTTCCTGCGTAGCGTTTTGCTTCTGGCTCTCGCCGCCGCGCCGGAGAGGCTTTCGCTCGAAGAGGCGGTGCGGCGCGCGGTGGTCCGCAATCCGTCCTCGCTGGCGGCGCAGCAGGAGATCGCCCGCGCCGAGGGCATCCTGCGCGAGCTGCGCTCGCCGTCATTGCCGACCATCACCGGCACCGCGGCGGGTACGCGGCTGGATGCCGCCCGCGTGTTGACCGACCGCATCGTGCAGCCGCGGGACACGCTGACCGCCAACGTGGCCCTGGTGGTCCCGATCATCGCGCCGCAGCGCTGGGCGCTGTGGTCGCACGCGGGCGATCAAGTCGACGTGGCGCGGCTGTCAGCCGAGGACGTGCGCCGAGCGGTGGGCGTGGCGGCCGCGCGCGCCTACCTGGCGGTGGTCGCGCAGCATCGCCTGGTGACCATCACCACCCAGGCGCGCGACGCGGCCAAGCTGCACCTCGAGGACGCCCACGCGCGCTTCGAGGTGGGCAGCGGCAACCGCCTCGACGAAGTCCGCTCGGGGCAGGAGCTCGCCACCGACGAGTCGCAACTGGCCCTCGCGCTGGCCAATCTCACGCGGGCGCGCGAAGCGCTCGGGGTGCTGGTCGGCGAGGAGGGGCCGCTCGAGGTGCAGGAGGAGGTGGTCATCCCCCGTCCGCCCGGAGCCGAGGAAGGGGTGCGCGACGTCGAGGAGTTGCGCGCCGACGTGCGCGCGCAGCGCGAGCGCACCGAGGCGGCGCGCCGCGTGCTGCGCGACAGCTGGACCGACTACCTTCCGCTGCTGCAGGGCGTGCTGCAGCCCTTCTACCAGAACCCCTCCACCTCCACCCAGCCGCAGACGGGGTGGCAAGCGCAGCTCGTGCTCTCGCTGCCGATCTACGACGGGGGCTTCCGTTACGGCGCGCGGCGCGAGCGCTCGGCCTTCTACCAGGAGCAGCAGATCCAGCTCGAGGGCCTCTTGCGGCAGGCGCGCAGCGACGTGCGCGCGGCATTCGAGGCGGTGAAGCGCGCCGACGAGAGCGTGGGCGCTGCCCGCGAGGCGGCCCGCCTCTCCCACCAGGCGCTCGACATGTCGAGCCTCGCCTACCGCGAGGGCGCGACCAACGATCTGGAAGTGGTCGACGCCGAGCGCCGCGCGCGCGACGCCGACACCGCCGAGCTGGTGGCCGAGGACGCCGCGCGGCAAGCGCGCATCGATCTTCTGGCGGCGAGCGGCCGCTTTCCATAGCTGCCAAACGTCAACGTCAACGTCAAACGTCAACGTCAACGCTTCTACAGCAGCGCCAGCGCGTCCGCCGCGAACGTGGCCGGGACGGCTTTGGTCCAGACGTTCTTCACTTTTCCGTCGGGCCCGATGATGTAAGCGATGCGCTTCGCGTTCCCCGCGCCCACGGCGTCCGCCGCTCCGTACTGCACCCCGACGGTCCGGGAGGTGTCGCAGAGGAGCGGGTAGGGGAACTTGAACTTCTCCGCGAATTGCTTGTTCTCTTCCACCGTGTCGAAGCTGACGCCCAGGATGACGGCGTTCTTCTTCTCCAGATCACGGGCTCGATCCCGGAGCCCGCAGCCTTGCAGCGTTCAACCAGGTGTGTCTGCCTTGGGGAAGAACCACATGATGACGTTCTTGCCGCGCAGCTCGCTCAGCTTCACCGTCTTGCCCTCGTGGGAGGTGAGGGTGAAGTCTGGCGCCGTGTCGCCGACCTTGAGGAGTGCCATGCACGCCGCAGTAGCAGATGAGCGGTGGAGTTTCCAGCGGTGATTGTCCTCGATGGCGCCACCGGGACGGAGTTGGGACGGCGCGGGGTCGACACGTGCACCGGGCTCTTCTCGGCCGCCGCCCTGCTCGACGAGCGCGGGCTCGCTTGCTTGCGCCAGGTGCACCGCGACTACGTCGCGGCCGGCGCGCAGGTCGTCACTGCCAACACCTTCCGCACCAACCCGCGCAAGGCGGGCCCGCGCTGGCGCGAATTGACGCAGCTCGCGGTGCGCGTCGCCCGTGAAAGCGGCGCAAGCGCGGTGGCCGGGTCGATGGCGCCCGTCGAGGACTGCTATCTGCCCGAGCTGCGTCCGGCGAACGCTCATCCTGAACACCTCGAGATGGCGCGCGCGCTCGCCGCGGCGGGATGTGACCTGCTTCTGGTCGAAACCGTGGCCGCCGCCGACGAGGGACTGGCGGCGGTGAAGGCCGCGGCGGAGACGGGGCTTCCCGTCTGGGTTGCGGCGATGGCGATGCCCGGCGGCGCGATGAAGAGCGGCGACGATCTGCGCCTTTTCTTCCAGGCTGCCCGCGAGTCGGGTGCGGCGGCGGCGCTGATCAATTGCGTTCCCTGCCAAGGCGTGGACCTCGCGCTCGATGCGGCGCGCGACTCGGGGCTGCCCTTCGGCGCGTACGCCCACATGGGCGAGGTGGATCCCGACTCGGGCTGGCCGGTCACGCCCGTCCTCACGCCTGCCGAGTACGCTGCCCGGGCGGCGCGCTGGATCGAGCGCGGGGCGCTCATCGTCGGCGGCTGCTGCGGGACCACTCCCGACCACATCGCGGCGCTTGCCAAGCTTTCACCAGTGCGGCAAGACCCGTGTCAGCCTGAGCGGAGGATCAAACCATGAGAGCGATCGCCATCGCGTTCCTGTGCAGCACCGCGGCGTGGGCGCAGGAGCCCCCGGCGATGACCGCCACGTACGTCGAGGGAATGGTCACCGCCAGCGGCACGCCCGTCCTCGAGGGCGACGCGCTGCACGAAGGCAATGTGGTGGTGACCCAGCCGGGCGCGCGCATGGAGATCAGCCTCTCCACCGGATCGGTCATCCGCCTGGGCGAGTCCTCGCGCATGACGCTGGGCAACGTGCAGCCCGGCAAGTCGTTCAGCGCCAAGCTCTTCCTGGGAAATCTCTGGACGAAGGTGCACAAGCTGCTCTCGGCCGAGACCTTCCACATCGAGACGGAGAACGGCGTGGCCGGCGTGCGCGGGACCGAGTTCCGCGTCGAGGCGGCCGAAGGCAAGGAAGACGTGGTCCGCGTCTACGAGGGTGTGGTCGAGGTGCGCGGCCACGATGGCAAATGGATGCACCACCTCGAGCCGGGCAACGAGCTGCGCTTCCACCGCGACCGTCCTCCGGCGGGCCCGCGCGCGTTCGACCGCGCCAGCGACAGCGGCGACAAGTTCATGCACTGGGTGCGCTCGCGGCCCAAGGAGCCGCGGCAAATGCACCCGCCGGTGAAGCGCGAAGAGCAAAAGCACGAAGAGAAGGAGAAGCCGCGCGAGAAGCGCAAGAATCACTGAGCGCGGCGCAGGCCGAGCTGCTTGCGCACCCGCGCGAGAGTGACCTCGTCGACGTTGGCGTTCTCCAGCAGCGCGCGCGCCAGCTGGAGGGTCTCGCCGTCGGGGCGCGGGTCGAACACCAGCCGGCCCTGGTCGTTGAGCGGCCGCAGCGGGTTGAAGGAGACCAGGCGGCCCGTCTTGAGGCCGTCCCTCACCGCCCACTCGACCACGCGCCGCTCGAAGGTGAGCTGCACCTGCGTGAGGCCTTTCTGCTCGTCGTACCAGAGGAACAGGTCGCACCCGTCGGGCCCCTGGAACCAGCGCTGCGTCGCGCCGGGCTGCTGGCGCAGAAGGTCCTTGCGCACCTCGCGCAGGCGTGATCCCTTGTTGGCCACAGTGTCGAGGAGCGCCTTGTGCAACATCGGTCAGGAAGGTAGACCCCTTGTGTCGCGCGCGCCACTGATCGCGGCGCTCTGCATCGCGGCAGGAGGAGCCGGCTCGTTGGACATCGCGGCGCTGAACCAGGAGCGGGAGCGGGCGGCGGCGTCGTTCCGCGACCCGCACGCGAGCCCGCTCGCGGCAGTGGCGCGCCACGAGTTCAGCGGAGACAAGCCGCTCGGGTTCGGCAGTGCGCCCGACGACGACGTGCAGCTCGAGGGCGTCCCGCCGCACGCGCTGACGATCAAGGCCAGCGGCGGCGGATTCGTCGACGGCGCCGGCAATGTGCTCCAGCCGGGGGCGCGCGTTCCGCTGGGCCGCTATACGCTCCGCCTCTCGCACCAGAATTTCCCCGCGGTGGTGGTGCTCGATCCGAAGAGCCCGCGGCTCTCGACGGGGCCGTTCCCGGCGTGGTTCGACCCCGACCCGGCCTACCGCGTCGAGGCGCGCCTCGCGCGCGACCAGAGTCCGCGCGAGGAGATCATCCTCTCCACCCGCGGCAACCGCCGCCGCGCGCTGCGGGTGGGGAAGCTCGAGTTCGAGCTGCTGGGCCGGCGGCTCGAGCTGACCGCCCTGCGGCTGCTCGAGCCGGGCGCGGGAGAGAACGAGGTCTCCATCTTCTTTCGCGACGCGACCACCGGCCACGAGAGCTACTCGGTGGGCCGCTACGTCGACGCCGAGCCGCTGGGGGGCGATCGCTACGCGCTCGACTTCAACCGCGCCTACAACCCGGCCTGCGCTTTCTCGCCCCTTTACAATTGCCCGATTCCCCCTCGGGAAAATCGCCTGCCCGTGCCCATCCGCGCCGGCGAGCGCGACCCGGGCGGACATTGAACGGCGTGCCCTGCGCTTGACACTCGCCCGGCGGAGATGATTCTTCGCCGTCGAGACCCGCGAGGGGGAACCGCACATGCGACGATCCGTTCTGTGCCTCTGCGCGCTGGCGTCGGCCTGCAGCAAGTCGTCCCACAAGCTCGTCATCCTCCACACCAACGACGAACACTCGCACCTGATCGGGTTCGGGCCCGAGGTGGACGACTTCCCCGTGCCGGCCGCGGCCGGATCGGGCATCAAGGGCGGCGTGTCGCGGCGCCTGGTGGTGCTCAACGCGCAGCGGGACGCCGCCAAGGGAGCGGGCGCCGAGGTGCTGATCGTTTCGGCGGGCGACAACATGATGGGCACGCTGACGCAGATCGCGGCCACGACCGCCTCGCCCGACTACAAGATCATGAAGATGCTCGGCTACGACATCACCACGCTGGGCAACCACGAGTTCGACTTCGGCCCCAACGCGCTGGCCACCATCATCGACGCCGCCAAGGTGGGCCCCGGCGCCGGCATCCCGCCCATCGTGGCGAGCAACATCCACTTCAGCGGCACCGCCGGCGACGCCATGCTGGCCGCCAGGTTCGACGAGTCGGGCACCGACACCAGCAAGGACATCCACCGCTCGTACCTCATCACCACCGCCAAGGGCCTCAAGGTCGGGTTCGTCGGCATCATGGGCGCCGACGCGTACGCGGTGGCGCCGCTCTCGGCGCCGACGACGTTCTCGCTCGCTTACGGCCAGCCGCCCGACAACCGCCTCGCCAACATGACCAGGATCTATGAGGAGATCCAACCGGTGGTGAACGCGCTCAAACGCGATCAGAAAGCCGACATCGTGGTGGCCTTGAGCCACAGCGGCGCCGACCTGACCAACCCGACCAAGAGCGAGGACTTCTCCATCGCCCAGAACGTCACCGGCATCGACCTGATCGTCAGCGGCCACACGCACACCGAGGTGCCGGCGACGCTGATCGAGAACGCGCGCAGCCACCAGAAAGTCCTCGTGCAGCAGGCGGGGCGGTTCGGCGACAACATCGGGCGCATCACGCTCACCGTCGACGGCGACGGCAACCTGAGCTTCGACATGGGGAACTCCGGCCTGATCAAGGTCGACGACAGCACGGACGCCTCGAGCACCGACCTCAACACCTTCGTGGGCGGCATCGTCAATGCGCTGGAGACCACGCCGGTCGCCCCGAACAAGCCTTCCTTCCTCGGCTTCACGCTCTTCGAAACGGCGGGGCGGCTGCCGACGACGCCGCCGGCCAACGTGGGCGACCTGTACAACTACTCGCTGGCCAAGGTCGACTTCGACGTCGACAACACGGGCAAGCTGGTGGAGACAGAGCTGCTCGACCTGATCGCCGACGCGCAGCTCGCCGCGGCCGACGCCCTCAAGCCGACCGATCTCGCCCTCGAGGCGGCCGGCGTCGTCCGCGTCTCCAAGCTGGAGAAGGGCAAGAAGGGCGAGCTCGACTTCGGCGACATCTTCCGCGCGGTGCCGCTGGGCGCCTCGCCGGTCACCGCCACGCCGGGATATCCGCTCTGCTACGTCGGGCTCTACCTCGCGGAGGTGAAGGCCACCTTCGAGGTGACGGCGGGCTTCGCGTACACCGGCCACGACGATCTCTACGTCGTTCCCGCGGGGTTCAAGTTCCTGTACGACACCTCGCGCCCGCCTTTCAATCCCAACGGCGATCCCGTCGACAAGAACAATGGCCGGGTGACGAAGATCTGGATGCAGACCAGCCACACCGGCGGCAATTACGACAACGACGCGACGTACACACCGGTGTTCGATGCCAGCACCTCCGCGGGCTGGCTCGCGCCGCCGCTGCAGCTCATCAAGGCGGCCGCCAACTTGTACCTGGTGACGTTCGCGACCTTCGCCGGCGTCCATATTAAAGACCCGTCGACGGGCCAGCCCATCGCCGGCAACGATCCCACCTCCACCATCATGCGCCGCCAGGACGGAACGGAGGTCAAGGAGTGGGAGGCGCTGGGCGCGTACGTCAAGGCGCAGGCCGTGGCCACCGGGAAGCTGCCGGCGCGCTACAACAAGGACGATGCGGGGACCGTGCTCCCGCGGCGCGCGATCTGCACCGGTCCGCTCTGCGCGCGCTGAGTGGCGATCCTCCTCTTGATGGCGCTGGTTCTCTGGTCTGTCCTGCTGGCCAGCACGCTGCTCGACTTGCCGCACCTGCACGACGTTGTGCCGGCGCGGCCGCCGCCCGACGCGCCGGAGGTGGCCATCATCGTCCCGGCGCGCGACGAGGCGCACCAGATCGCGGCGTGCCTGCGATCGCTCCTTTCGCAGGACTGGCCGCGCTTCAAGGTCATCTGCGTCGATGAC